>LUMQ01000090.1_pt1 | contig 38856 bp, 37 predicted proteins | sample 729621 | NCBI WGS metagenome assembly LUMQ01 (sample SAMN03860259, study PRJNA289734) | marine metagenome | biome: seawater column; feature: ocean; material: water; isolation source: Red Sea water column Station 12 - depth 25m | place: Saudi Arabia: Red Sea | collected 2011-10-15 | depth 25 m | reverse complement strand
TCTAGAAATTGGATCTATAGCAAGAGAATGGTGGTCAATTCATCCCGATGATCCTCTCTCAGCTGAAGGCAAAACTCACTGGACAGAAGAGAGAAGTCGCGGAGCATGGAAAACACGCACAGAAACATATGCCAAGATGAACAGTGACGCAGAGAATTTCTATATTTACGCAAAACTGGAAGCCTATGAGAATGAAATACTATTCTTTGAGAAGGAAATATCAGAAACCATAAGCCGAGATTCACACTAATTCAGGAAAAATTTGTCCTGAAAACAACAAAAAATTTAAATTTCACTTGCTTTTTGGTTCAACCATTTTGCATGATTGAAGAGATATAACGATAACACACAGGGAGTCGTAAATAACATGAGTAAATTAGAGTATAGAGCCATGCAAGAGCTCAAATACAGAAGCGGCCAAATTGATCGGCGAACTTTTGTAAGATCACTACTTGCAACTGGTGTAGCATTACCTTCAGCATTGTCACTGGCTGGTCAAGTTGCTGCATCTACACCAAAAAGCGGTGGCCGTTTTCGTATGGGCCTTGGCCATGGATCCACAACAGATACGTTGGACTCGGCAACTTCGGAAAACCACTTCACTCTCGTTAATGGATATACTTTCGGAAACCATCTAACTGAAGTGAGCAACACTGGTGAACTTATACCAGAGTTGGCTGAAAGCTTTGAGTCTGATGATGCTCAAAAGTGGGTTTTCAATCTTAGACAGGGGGTTGAATTCCATAACGGGAAAACAATGACTTCCGAAGATGTAGTGGCAAGCTACAATCACCACATGGGAGAAGACTCAACATCTGCAGCGAAGGGTCTTCTGACTCAGGTTAAATCCTTAAAAGCAGATGGAAAGAATAAAGTAATTTTTGAATTAGAAAATCCTAATGCAGACTTTCCATTTATTGTGAGTGATTACCACATATCAATTAGACCTGCAGGAGATATGGCTTCAGGCGTGGGTACTGGCGGTTATATTCTTCAATCGTTCGAACCAGGCGTAAAATCGGTCCTGAAGAAGAATCCAAACTATTGGAAAGAAGGAAAAGCCCATTTTGACGAAGTAGAATTGATCTCAATTATTGATCCAACCGCGCGGCAAAACGCCCTAACATCAGGCGATATTGACGCAATGGATCGGGTAGACTTGAAAACAGTTAATCTCTTCAAGCGAAATAAAGATATTTACATTTGGGATGCTACAGGTACAGCACATTATACCTTCCCAATGAGATTAAGTGTGGCACCGTTTGATAATTATGATCTCAGAATGGCGCTTAAGTGGTCAATAAAGCGTCAGGAATTAGTTGATAAAATTTTATTAGGCTATGGTGCGATCGGAAACGACCACCCAATTTCTACTGCAAACAGATACCATAATGCAGAGCTACCGCAGAGGGAGTTTGATGCGGATAAAGCTGCCTATCATTATAAAAAATCTGGGCACTCAGGAAAAATTCAACTCTCAGCAGCCGACGCTGCTTTTGCTGGAGCAGTTGACGCTGCCCAACTTATGGCAGCTTCCGCAGCCGAGGCTGGTATGGAAATTGAAGTCATTAGAGAGCCTAAGGACGGCTACTGGTCTAACGTTTGGAACAACGACGCCAAAGGATGGTGTGCATGTTACTGGGGTGGAAGGCCAACTGAAGATTGGATGTTCTCTGCCGCCTACACTGATGATACTGAGTGGAATGATACAGCTTGGAAGACCACTGATGCAGCAGTTAAGTTCAACAAGTTAGTTAAAGAAGCACGGGCTGAATTGGACGATAATAAGCGTCGAGAACTATATTATGAGTGCCAACGGCTAATATACGACGATGGCGGCACAATATGTCCGATCTTTAATAGCTACGTAAGCGCCAACTCAAAAGCGATAGCAACAGATGAAAATATCGCTGCTAACTGGGATAGCGACGGCGCTAAGTGCGTCGAACGCTGGTGGTTTGCTTAAGTATAAAAAATGACTAAATCTATGGGCCCTTTGTTAGGGCCCATATTTATTTTTCAAATAAGGTTATATTAAGTGCATCCCGTTTTACAGACTGTTCTTGGGCGACTTGGCTTGGGACTAGCAACACTCTTTGTCGTTTCTCTTATTATCTTCTCCGCCATCGAAATGCTTCCAGGAGATTTTGGGCAAGCTATATTAGGGCAAGCCGCTACTGAAGAAACCGTTGCGGCATTCAGGAGAGAGTTAGGCTTAGATGAGCCTCCCTATGTGAGATATTTGCAATGGGTCGGCGGTGCTATCCAAGGAGACTTGGGGACATCCTTTTCTGGCCGTAACGCATCTGGAACAGATAGATCTAGAGAAGTCATCGACTTAATCGCTCCTCGCCTTTGGAATACTCTGTTTTTAGCTAGTGTTACAGCAATTATTGCGGTACCAGTTTCTCTGTTTTTAGGCATCACCAGTGCTTTGTATCGCAATTCTGTTTATGACCGAACAATCAATACAACTACATTAACCACGATATCTTTTCCTGAATTTTTCGTAGCATACATTTTGATTTTATTATTGGCATCTCTTTATCCAATATTCCCATCTCTTGCCAATGTTGATGCCTCAACTCCGTTGAGCGAGCGATTATATAGAAGTGCTCTGCCTGCCTTTACACTCACACTTGTGATTGTTGCGCACATGATGAGAATGACCCGAGCTGCGATTATTAATCTTTTGGCTAGCCCATACATACAAATGGCCAGATTATCGGGAGCATCACAAACCGAAGTAATACTTAAGCATGCCTTACCCAATGCTTGGGCGCCTATTGCTACGGTAATTGCTTTTAACTTAGCCTACTTGGTTGTTGGAGTCGTCGTTGTAGAAGTTGTATTTGTTTATCCTGGAGTTGGTCAATTAATGGTTGATGCCGTCACCAGCAGGGATATTCCAGTTGTGCAGGGATGTGCGCTGATATTTGCCGTCACATACATTTTATTAAATTTAATCGCTGATATAATCGGAATTATAACAAACCCTAGGTTACTTCACCCAAAATGACACAAGAAAAAAATACATACTCGGCAGCTGGTGAAGTTGGTTCCGTTCTTGAAAAACGGACTTTTTGGGCGCGAGCAAAAATAGAATTATCAAAATCACCCTGGACGGCCCGCTTCGGACTTTTGGTAATATTCATATACGCAGTTTTAGCGATATTCGCACCAATATTTGCTCCATACGGAGAAGCAGAAGTTTTTCCAGAACCTTATGCCGCTTGGAGTTCAGAGCATATATTTGGTACTGATCAAATCGGGCGTGATATATTTTCGCGTATGATATACGGAGCTCGTAATACAGTTGGAATAGCCGTAGCCACAACATTATTGGCTTTCCTTATTGGTGGAGCGCTAGGCCTTGCTGCAGCAATTAATCGATCATACATCGATCAACTTCTGAGTAGAGCTGTCGATGTTTTAATGGCAATTCCCAGCCTTATATTTGCACTTGTTTTATTATCAATTTTTGGATCAACGGTTACTAATTTAATCATCATTATAGCCGTACTGGATTCCACACGCGTCTTCCGCCTAACAAGAGCTGTCGCCGTAAATGTCGTGGTGATGGATTATGTTGAAGCTGCCCAATTACGTGGTGAGGGTTTAGGCTGGATTATGCGAAAAGAAATTTTACCAAACATCATGCCGCCTTTAATTGCTGAGTTTGGGCTACGGTTTTGTTTTGTGTTCCTAACTATCGCAGCTCTTTCCTTCCTTGGTGTCGGAATACAGCCGCCCACTGCTGACTGGGGATCGATGGTTCGTGATAATGCGTCTTTGATAATGTTTGCCCAATATGATTTAAAAGCTGGCCTAACACCACTTTTGCCAGCAGCCGCGATCGCACTTCTTACCGTAGCTATAAATTTTGTTGTGGATTGGTTTTTGCACAAAACAAGTGGAATACGCGATGAGCAGTAAAAATCAAAAAGCCGACCCACTTATCCAAATCAATAACCTTAAGATAGAGGGTTTTTCTGACGAACAGTGGCACCCTATCATAAAAGGCGTAAACCTTACGTTAAAGCGAGGGCAAGTAATGGGCCTTATTGGGGAGTCAGGTGCTGGCAAATCCACACTTGGTTTAGCGGCAATGGGGTATACTCAGCCAGGTTGCAGAATAACCGATGGGGAAATCATATTTGACGGGACTGATCTGGCGCAGCTTAATGACAGTGCTAAACAGCAATATTGGGGTAATAGGATGACGTACGTTGCTCAATCGGCGGCCGCATCTTTTAATCCTGCACATCGTTTAATTGATCAAACGACAGCCTCGGCCATACGATTTAAAATAAAAAATGAAAGTGATGCAAAAAAAGACGCAAAAAGACTGTATGAAGCATTAAATCTTCCAAATCCAGAGAGCATAGGAGATCGCTATCCTCACCAGGTGTCTGGTGGACAATTACAACGGGTGATGACGGCTATGGCCATGTCACCAAGACCAGATCTCATAGTATTTGACGAACCTACGACTGCTTTAGATGTTACAACTCAAGTCGAAGTGCTGACTGCTATGAAAAGTATAGTGGAAGAGTTTAACACAGCTGCGATATATATAACTCACGATTTGGCTGTCGTCGCACAAATGGCAGACGTAATAAAGGTGCTAAGGTATGGCAATGAAATCGAAGAAGCAGAAACTCGCAAAATGCTCACCGCCCCCGAACAGGATTACACAAAATCACTTTGGTCGGTCCGATCTTTAGAAAAAAAGCCAGCAAAAGTACAAGAACCTATTCTAGAAATTCAGAATATCGATGCGGCTTATGGAAAATTTAAGGTTTTACATGATGTAAACATCTCTGTGCCCAGAGGATCTACTGTTGCAGTGGTTGGAGAGTCTGGCTCTGGAAAATCAACAACTGCGCGAGTGATAACAGGTCTGTTACCTCAATTGGCGGGCGAAATAAAATTTGATGGACAAATTCTTCCAAAACGCCTTGAAGATAGAACCAAAGAACAGAAAAGAATTATCCAAATGATTTACCAAATGGCAGATACGGCCATGAATCCCAGACAAACAGTCCGAGAAATAATTGGAAGACCGCTGGAGTTCTATTTAAACTTGAAAGGCAGAGAAAAAGAAAAACGCATTTTAGAACTTTTAGATATGATTGAGTTAGATGATCAATTCATAGATCGTTTGCCCAGTGAGCTGTCAGGTGGTCAAAAACAACGTATATGTATAGCTAGAGCGCTAGCGGCAAATCCTAAGTTCATAATTTGTGATGAAGTAACTTCCGCCTTAGATCAAATTGTTCAGGAAGGGATTCTTAAGCTCCTAATGCGACTGCAAAAAGAATTAAATCTGACCTACTTATTCATCACACACGATATATCCACTGTACGCGCCATATCAGATGAGGTCGTAGTTATGAACCTAGGTGAGGTTGTCGAGCAGGGTCTTAAGGCAGATGTGTTTAGTCCTCCTCATCCGGATTATACAGAACTATTACTTTCATCGGTACCAGAAATGGACCCTGACTGGTTAAAAAACTTAAATGAAAGAAGAAATAGTTGATCACAAGAAATAAAAATTGATCATAATTAAAATTAATGAAATTTCCATAAAAAATAGATTAGCCCTTGAACACTCTAATGCTCCATCGTAAATAGTGCTGTGTTGCTGGGATGTAGCCAAGTGGTAAGGCAACTGTTTTTGGTACAGTGTATCGTAGGTTCGAATCCTACCATCCCAGCCATAACATAAACTGAAAACATAATATTTAGATTTTCATGAAAAAAATATTTTCAACTATTGTTCTTGTTTTAATAGTAGCAACGCCAGCCAAGTCTGAATTTGCTATTCTCGGTTTTGGGAAAGAAAGTTGTAGCACTATGGTTTTGAACACGAGTACTGGCTCTCAAATGGACCAAGTGTATCAATTTGCATATACCGCTTACATTCTGGGCTTTTTTACCGGGGTAAACGCTATGGAGAGCAAGTCTACAGGTTTGAAAGAAATAGATACACTTTTCAAGTCTACACGCGAATATTGTGAAAAACACCCGTCGGATAATATCTTCGATGCCGTTACTAGACTATTAAGCCAAATAAGAAATTAGTGAAGATTATCAACTCACAGAGTAAGCTATCTTATATCTCGTCTTTGCTGTGAATATTTGCCGCAAAAAATTTTCTTTATTCAAATATTTCAGCTGATAGGCTATTTTATATTGGACGAAAAATAGAATTGATATCAGAGAGGTACATTATGGTAGAGAATTTTGGCGGCAGTACTTTATATTTAATACTTTATATAATTCAACTTCTAGGGCTTAGCTTTTATAGTTACTTGGTATTATTCAATCCAAAGAAAATTATAAACGATTACCAAGTTGGTGACGGCGCAATTGCGCCAATAAGACTAATAGGATCTTTTATTGTTCCAATAGTTTTAATCGGAATATATTTGCTTTTCACTTCCATAGAAGGTGCATGGATATATTTTGTTTTTGGATTTTTAACATCATTATACCAATTAACTTATGATTTAGGCACAAGATACGGCATAATTGATAAGGGCTACACGGTAATTAACAAAACAGAAGACACAATACTTTCAATAGTATTTGTCGTTGTCAACGTTGTGTTAATTTACGGGCTACAAGACAAAATATATGGTTGAAAATTTTGTGATGGCTGTTTTTTCCAAGCAGCCATCTGACTTAGCAAATTTTTAAATTTTGCTATCTACTGTCGCTACAATTTTATAGTCCCAAATGATTTAGCAACTTAGATTAGCCAATCAATATTAAATTTCAAACTAACTCAGATCTGAGGATAAGAAATGGCAAATACTGAAAAGGTGCGTGAATTACAATCAAAAGTTATGCGAGATATAGCTGCTGGAGCAATAATTCCTATAATGATGATTGGCGACGATTTAGATTTATTTGAAAAACTATACAAACTTGGACCATGTTCATCCGAAAATTTCTCTAAAAGAATAAACTTGGACCACCGCTACATACGTGAATGGCTACTAGCCCTAAGTGCCGCGGGCTACATCACTTATGATATTGATACTGAATTTTTCAGTATGTCAGATGAACAATATAGTGTTTTAGGAGATGAAAATAGCTCTTCTTTAATGATAGGTGGTTTTGAAAATTTAGTAGGAGCTGTTCATAACTACGAAATAATCAAACAAAATTTCAAAACAGGTGAAGGAACAGAATGGGGTTCGCTTCACCCTTGTTGTTTGTCAGGTTCAGCTCGCTTTTTTAAACCTGCGTATTCTATTTTTCTTTTAAATAAATGGCTGCCTAGTATAGAAGGTGCGATTGAAACTCTGAAAAATGGAGGTAGCTTTGCTGACATTGGGTGTGGCTTTGGTCATTCTACCACAATGATTGCTGAAGCATTTCCAGAGTCATCAGTAACGGGAATTGATCCACACGAACAGTCAATAATCGAAGCTCAAAAAATAGCTAAAAAAAAGAATTTGGAGAATTTATCTTATGAAATTAGTAGTGCAGAGTCCTACACAGGAGAGTACGACATAATTTCATTTTTTGATTGTCTCCACGATATGGGGGATCCATTAGCAGCGGTTAGTTACGCCAAGACAAAATTAAAAGCCGGAGGGATTTTAATGATTATTGAACCTTTTGCAAACGATGAAGTTTCCCAAAATTTTAATCTGATAGGTCAAATGTATTACTCCTTTTCTACGATAGCCTGCATACCCGCATCAAAATCCCAAGATGTGGGTATGGCTTTAGGTGCTCAAGCAGGTCTTGGAAAGTTAACAAGTATTTTAAATCAAGGTGGTTTTTCAAAAGTAGAAATGACCTATAAGACAGCTTCTAATATGGTTATTGAAGCGCGAATTTAGGCAAATTTTAGTATGGCTGATAGCGGAGCAGAAAAATCAAATTTGATAAAAGAAGTAATCAATATAATTATCGGCGGTGCTCTAGTTGGATTATTCAGCCTTTTTCTTTTACCTACTAAAGCGATCGAGTATTGGTGGTTGGTTTGGATTGTTTCATCAACTAGTGTTTTAGTTTGGAAATTAATAAGAAAACGGGTCAATCTTAGCCAAAAAAAATAGGAAAATCAGAAATTCTAGCTTACATGGCTTCAATAAATTTAAGGGGATTAATCGACAAACTTTACATAGTATTTATAAAATACCCAAAAATTAATTTTTTGAAATATCACCTAAATTTCTATTACTACAATCCGCAACTAACTTCATTTTCTTTTTAGCTGCAGCGGCATTACCAGAGAAAGTCACATGTTTAACCGATGGTGATAGTTGCAATTGTATCGATGATTTTGTTTTTGTTGGTAATTTTGCAATACCATTTATAAACATAGCACTTTTGCCAGTTTCCAAATCACGAACAACAAAATATTTAGAGTCAAGCTGGCACTTATTCACTAAATTGACTTCAGCAATTATTTCCTTACCTGAACCAAATAGCCAGGAAAACATACCCTCAGACTTGGCAGTGGTGCCAAACAAAGTTATCGAAATTAAAATTAGTAGCCTCATTAAAGCCCCAAATGTTTGTTTCAGAATAGACAATAAGGCAAATCATTCAATGTTTTTGCTTTAGAATACCCAGCACAAATTTAATAAAAAAATGTAGAAACGGTGGCCGAAATGTTTTTTGTAAATATAAAAAATAATGTTTTGGTGGAGCCTAGGGGGATCGAACCCCTGACCTCTACAATGCCATTGTAGCGCTCTCCCAGCTGAGCTAAGGCCCCTTCTTCGATGAATTTAGTTTATAAATTTAACAAATGAAAACAATTTAATTTAAACAAATTAACTATCATCTTCGCTTGGCATATCGGCAATTTCCTCTAGAGGAACATTATCATCATCATCGTCCTCATCAAGCAAATCATCACCAAGATCTACGTCTACATCTTCATCGTCCAATACAACATCATCCGCATCCAAGTCAGCGGCCTTATTTCCTTTGGACGACATATCCTCAGCATCAGCAGCGATCATTCTAGTTTTTGAAGTATCCAGCTCAACAACTTCACCAGTATATGGGCTTACAATTGGATCCTTGTTTAGATCATAGAATCTTTTGCCTGTAGTAGGACAAATTCTCTTAACACCCCATTCTTCTTTGGGCATCTTTATTCCCTTCATCAAAAAATCTTTAAACCAGTTCGCGCCAACTGCCATATCACGGCGCATATGTCAAAGGCTTTGCTTAAATTATATTGATAAGTTAGGTAAATTATTAGGGTATGATATTATGAAAAAGATTTTTCTTAATGATGAACCAAACTTAGAAATTTTTCTTCGGCGAAATAGCAATTCACGAAGGATGTCGCTTCGCATAAGTGCTTTAGATGGGAAAATTACATTAACAGGCCCTAGAAATCTCAATTTAGAAGAATTTAAGAAGTTTGCAGAGAGTAAAAAATCCTGGCTAAAGTCTACGATAAATTCTTTCGATACACCAATTTTTGTGTCAGAGGGAGCTAAAATACCAATCTTAGGTAACAAGACCTTAATTTCCTTAAGTGACGTAAAAAAGCCGAAAAAAGAAGGAAGTATTTTATACGTAAATTCCCACAAAGCTGTTGCAAGCCAAGTCAAAAAATATCTAACCGAAATTTGCAAAATCCATCTTGGTTATATTTGTAATGAATTTGCAGAGAGACTTGGTGAAAAGTTTGATAAAATGAGTTTACGGGACACACGCTCGCGTTGGGGATCTTGCTCTAGTGATGCTAAACTTATGTTTTCATGGCGCTTAATAATGGCACCAGAAGATATTTTAGCGTATGTAGCGGCCCATGAAGTTGCACACTTAAAATACATGAACCATTCGAAAGAATTTTGGGAAACAGTCGAATACCTATTCGGACCTTATCATAAGGAGAGAACTTGGCTTAGACAGAATGGTTCTTCGTTACACCGTTATAGATTTCAAAGTTGACGAAGTGCTATATTTGTGATCACAAACAGATATGAATATAGATGGAAAAAAAGAACCAAATCAATCAGCCCATGATTTTGTGTACAAAGGCCTTCGTACAAGAATAATGCATGGCGAAATTCTTCCTGCAACCTCTATGACTTTAAGAGGAATAGGAAAGGAATATTCTGTTTCAATGACACCAGCTCGAGAAGCTGTGCGCCGACTGATTGCTGAAGGCGCGCTAATGCTATCCCCATCTGGTCGGGTTTCAACACCTGAGCTAACGCATGATAGAATAGAAGAATTAGCTTCGATGCGGTCTTTAATAGAAGTAGAGCTTGCTAGTAGAGCTCTGCCAAGAGCGCACATAGCTCTAATAGACAGATTAAAAACAATAAATGCCGCTGTTTCTCAAGCAATCGTGTCTCACGACCCCGTCTCCTATATTAAAACAAACTTAGAATTCCATAGAATGCTCTATTTGAGAGCTCAAGCACCAGCCATGCTTGCTATAGCTGAAACCGTATGGCTTCAATTAGGACCAACAATGCGGGCGCTTTATGACAAACTAAACCGTAAAGAGCCTCCGCACACTCATACAGCAATTATAGCTGCACTTACTGCTGGAGATGAGCCTGGTTTACGACTAGCGGTTAGATCAGATGTCACACATGGTTTGAGGCACTTACTAAAATAAGCTACGCCGCAAGCCCTTTTTCACCCAATTTCAAAAATTTTTTTCGACGCTCGCTTATAAGATCTTTTGGCTTTTTTGATTTCAACGAAGAAAGCATTGAAGCAATGGCTGATTTAACTGCGTCAATTGCCTGCTCAGGGTCTCTATGAGCACCGCCTACAGGTTCTGCAATGATCTGATCGCTAATTCCCAGAGAGTACAGATCATCTGCTGTCAATCTCAGAGCCTCAGCCGCTTCACGCATTTTCTCCGCATCTTTCCATAAAATAGACGCACAGCCTTCTGGACTGATAACTGAATAAACAGAGTGTTCAAGCATCGCTACTTTATTTGCTGTTGCGAAAGCTACAGCTCCTCCAGATCCACCTTCGCCAATAATAACACTTATAAGAGGCACACCAATTTGAAGGCATTTTTCCGTTGATCGTGCAATTGCTTCAGATTGGCCCCTTTCTTCTGCACCTTTACCCGGATATGCACCAGGCGTATCTACCAGAGTTATAACTGGCAGACCAAACTTATCAGCTAAATCCATTAATCGGATAGCTTTTCGATATCCTTCCGGTCGCGCCATACCAAAGTTACGCTCTATACGGCTTTTCGTATCGCTTCCTTTTTCGTGCCCTATAACCACAACAGGTTTGTCACCAAAACGAGCAAGTCCACCAATTACTGCTTGATCATCTGCAAAATTCCTATCTCCAGCTAGCGGCACAAACTCAGAGAAAAGGGCTTTAATGTAATCTTTACAATGAGGCCTTTCGGGGTGTCGAGCAATCTGACATTTTCTCCAAGGTGTTAAATTCTTATATAAATCAACTAAAATCTCTTGGGCCTTCAAATCTAGGTTTTCTGCCTCTTTTTCAACATCCATTTCCTCATTTTGACGCGCCATAGCTCTCAATTCCTCTGCCTTACCTTCAATTTCAGCTAAGGGCTTTTCAAAGTCTAAATAGTGCGCCATTTATTTCTCCAAATTTAAGAGATGTTTAACAGTATTTGATTATAATTTTTTTATTTCAGTCATTCCACCAACTTTTGATAGAATTTTACTAAAAGTTTTTAAATTCGTTAGTTACTTTCTATTAAGTTTGCCAATTTTACCAAAATTTCAGCTTGCTTAATCGACGCAATATCGATCATGCGACCCTTATAAACAGTTGCGCCATCGCCGTTTTCTGCGGCTTCATTCATAGCATTCAAAATTTCTTTTGCTTCATTTATCGCAGAAGGTGTGGGTGTAAAAACTTCATTAGCTAATTCGACTTGATTAGGATGAATTGCCCACTTTCCAACCATTCCCAAAGTGGCGGCCCTTCTCGCTTCAGCAAAAAATCCATCACGGTCTGAAAAATCTCCATATGGACCATCGACTGGCAACACACCATTAGTTCTGCAGGCTGCAACTAACGAAGCTTGAGCCCAATGCCATGGGTTCGACCAATACTTTTGACCACCATGATACATATAGTAACCTTCCTGAGTCCCTCCAATGCCTGTAGTTGCCATACCCATTGAAGCCGCAAAATCCGCAGCTCCCAAAGCCATTGACTCTATCCTACTGCTTGAGCGGGCTATGTCATTTACGTTGGTTATGCCCGCAGCACTTTCAATTATTATTTCGAAGCCAACCTTTTTTGAGCGCGCAGCTGCTTTTTCAACAGCAGATACAAGAGAATCTACCGAATAAACATCGGCCGCACAGCCCACTTTCGGTATAGTCAAATTATCCAATCTTTCAGAGCAATTTTCCAATAGATCTATTGTATCTCGATACCAGTATGGTGTGTCTAAGCTGTTGATACGAACTGAAACAGTTTTATTTTTCCAGTCTATATCATTTATAGCCTGAATTACATTCAACCGGGCTTTTTCTTTATCCCCAGGAGAAACAGAATCTTCCAAATCTAAGTTGATTACATCTGCGGTACTATTCGCCATCTTTTCAAAAATTTGTGGGCGTGAACCAGGTCCAAATAACTGGCACCTGTTTAAACGGGCGACAGGAGTTGGTTGTATTTGAAAAGACATTTTTATGGCCCTAATTTAAAGATTTTAAGCAAACTAGAAGTGATCATTTGTTATTTAGTACGAATGGTTTTTTCAAGACAAACTTAGAAAAATTAAAGAAGCACATTTAAGATAATTTCAAAATTTTATAGCGTTATAATTAGACAAAAATTACATAAATTAAAATATTCTTTTATTGAACTACTTTTAATTAAAAGAATCATGCAAAAAAAAGATAATTTTCACAAAAAAAAAAGAGTTTTAAAATTTATCTGAGGTATTCTAGGTGGATAAAGAGGAGATAAAAAAGTGATTCCTACACCATATTTACTTTTTCTAGGTGATGCACCAGATCAACTATCTGCCAAAGTAGCTCAAGGAATAAAAGATTGGCGGCCTGAAAACGCTGTAGGCCAGCTTCGCATGCCTGGTTGCAATGCCGATTTAAATATAGAAGATCTTACTCTAGAGCAGGCTTTTGAAAAAGGCGCCCGAACGATGGTAATCGGCGTGGCAAATCGAGGCGGCTACATCTCCGAAGCGTGGAAAGTAATATTAATTGAAGCCCTTAAAACGGGTTTTGATTTGGCCAGCGGCCTGCATAATCTCTTACGCGATGAACCCGATTTAGTTACTCATGCTAAAAAATATGGTCGCCGCCTTCATGACGTTCGAATTCCGACCGTAGAATACCCTATTGCAAACGGAAAGAAACGTAGTGGCAAAAGATGCCTTGCGGTCGGGACAGATTGCTCGGCGGGCAAAATGTATACAGCAATGGCAATGGACAGACTGATGCAAGAAAGAGGTATGAAGTCAACCTTTCGAGCTACAGGTCAAACAGGAATATTAATTACGGGTAATGGTGTCCCATTAGACGCGGTGATAGCTGACTTTATGGCTGGATCAATAGAATACCTCACACCTGATAATGATGAAGACCACTGGGATTTAATTGAGGGGCAAGGCAGTTTATTTCATGTGTCTTACTCCGGTGTGACAATGGCACTTGTCCATGGCGGTCAGCCAGATGCTTTGATACTTTGTCATGAACCAACGAGGAAACATATGAGGGGATTACCTGAATACAGTTTGCCTAGCTTAAAGGATCTTAATGACACTGCACTTCACCTGGCAAAGGTCGCAAACCCAGACTGTAAGGTTGTTGGAGTTTCGGTTAACACTCAGAACATGGAAGAACAGGAGGCTAAAGCTTATCTTTCATCGATAGAAAAAGAGCTGAATTTACCTGCAACTGATCCTTTTAGATTTGGAGCAGATAAATTGGTAGACGCTTTGGCAAATATTAGTTGAGTCATTTAATTAAATTAGGTTGCATGTTGTGATCCAAGCTAAAGTTGAAATTTTTCCACTTGCTCAGGTCTTTAGGATATCTAGAGGTGCTAGAACTCAAGCGGAAGTTGTAACCGTTATCTACGAAAAAGATGGTATTATTGGTCGTGGGGAATGTGTTCCCTATGCTCGCTACAATGAAACCTCGGAAAGCGTTACTAAACAAATAGAAGACTTACCAGACAATATTGACAAGGAAACTCTGCAAGAAACTCTACCCCCTGGAGCCGCCCGAAATGCTGTAGACTGCGCATTGTGGGATTTTGAATGTAAAAAACTAGACCAAAGAATTTGGGAAACAGCTAATATTCAGAAACCTGAGAAAAATATAACTGCTTATACTCTTTCATTAGACGAGCCTGAAAATATGTTCAAGCAGGCAGAAAAAAATTCAAATAGGCCACTACTGAAAATCAAATTAGGAACACCAAATGATATGCCCCGTCTCGAAGCTGTCAGAAAAGGCGCTCCAAGCGCAGAGATTATAGTCGATGCAAATGAAGGTTGGGATGCGGAAGTTTATTCACAACTTGCACCTAAGTTAGTAAAACTTGGGGTCAAATTAGTTGAGCAACCTCTTCCAGCAGATAAAGACGACGATCTTATTGGGCTTCCTCGCCCACTCCCAATATGTGCTGACGAAAGTTGTCATGATCGAAAAAGTTTAGAAAAATTAATTGGAAAGTATGACTTTGTTAATATCAAGTTAGACAAAACTGGTGGATTGACTGAGGCATTACTTCTAAAAAATGAAGCTTTGGAGGCTGGCTTCAAAATTATGGTTGGCTGCATGGTGGGAAGTTCTCTTGCAATGGCACCAGCAACGCTGATTGCACAAAACGCGACATTTGTAGACCTTGACGGTCCTCTGCTGCTAGCGCAAGACAGACAACATGGTCTTTTATATGATGAAAGTTGGGTTCATCCTCCTGTAAAAGATCTCTGGGGCTAATAAAGGAGCAGTGCATGACCAGAACAGTTTATCTCAATGGTGAATACGTTTCAGAAAATGAAGCAAAAATATCAGTTTTTGATAGAGGATTTCTGATGGCTGACGCGGTCTATGAAGTGACATCAGTTTTAGATGGAAAACTTATTGATTTCAAAGGGCATGCCAAGAGACTCAATAGGTCCCTTGATGAATTAGATATGAAAAACCCCATATCCTATGAAGAACTTTTAGCGGTCCACAGAGAGCTCGTCCGTGTAAATAATATTGATGAAGGTTTGGTTTATCTACAGATATCACGCGGAGCTCCATCCGACCGAGATTTCGTATATCCCAATCCAGATGAAACGGATCCAACAGTGGTATTATTTACGCAAAACAAACCAGGTTTAGCAAATAGCCCATTGGCTAATAAAGGGGTAAAAATTATTAGTATTGATGACGAAAGGTGGGGAAGGCGCGATATCAAAACTGTCCAACTATTGTATCCTTCTATGGGCAAAATGATGGCTAAGAAAGTCGGCGCTGATGATGCTTGGATGGTTCAAGACGGGTACGTTACTGAAGGAACCTCAAACAACGCCTACATTATTAAAAATAACAAAATAATTACTCGAGGTCTTTCGAATGATATCTTGCACGGCATCACTAGGGCAGCTGTTTTAAGGTTTGCAAAAGAGGCTCAAATGCAGGTTGAAGAGCGGAATTTCACTCTTGATGAAGCATATGAAGCAGATGAAGCCTTCATAACCTCTGCAAGTACTTTTGTTATGCCAGTAATAGAAATTGATGGGAATAAAATTGGTCAAGGCGTACCCGGATCCAACTCCTCCCAATTAAGAGAAATTTATCTGGAAGAAAGCAAAAAAGTAGCAATTTAGCAAAGGTAAATAGATATAACGGTTTCAGTTCTTGTCAGAAACAAAAAGGTATACTACAGTCGACATGACACGATGGGAGAACTGCATTGCAGTGCCGAAGGAGCAACCGCCCCCGGAAACTCTCAGGCAAAAGGACCGTCGTGACGAATAACTCTGGAGAGTGGTGCAAAACGCACCCGCCGAAGGGATAACGATCTCAGGCAAAAGGACAGAGGGGGCATCTAGAAGCTTGCACATCTGTGCGAGGAAATAGGTGCCGGGTTTTCGTAATTCCGGCGAGAGGAAAGACGAAAATGGCCCAAGCCTTGAAAAGAACACCGCTTTATGAGTTACATTGCGAGCTTGGTGCCAAGCTGACTGAATTTGCTGGTTATGAAATGCCAGTTCAGTACAGTTTGGGAATTTTGGGCGAACATCAGCATACAAGAACAAAGGCCGGCCTATTCGATGTGAGCCATATGGGTCAAATCACTTTGCGTGGAAGCTCATACCAGGAAACCGCGCTTGCATTAGAAAAAGCAATACCAATGGACGTTCTCGGTTTAAAAGTGGGAAGGCAAAGATATGGTTTCTTAACAACCGATGGCGGTGGTATTTTGGATGACTTAATGTTTAGTAACCGAGAAGATCATATATTTGTTGTTTTAAATGCCGCTTGCAAAGACTCAGACATAGTTCACTTAAGGACACTTTTAGAGCCAGAAATTTCAATTGAAGTAATAGAAAATCGAGCCCTAATCGCTTTGCAAGGGCCAGCCTCCGAAACCGTTCTGAGTGAATTCAATTCACAGATTTCAGCCATGAAATTCATGGATATAGAAACCCTTTCTATTGCTGGCGCTGAATGCTGGATATCAAGATCTGGATATACTGGAGAAGACGGTTTCGAAATATCGATACCTTCAAGCGCTGCTGAGGCTATAACAAGAAGTATTTTATCAAAACAGGAAGTCGAATTTGTTGGTCTGGGAGCTCGTGACAGCCTTCGGTTGGAAGCGGGATTATGCCTTTATGGCCATGATATTGATGAGGAGACTACACCAGTAGAAGCCTCATTAACTTGGGCGATTCAAAAAGCCAGAAGAACAAATGGAGAAAGAGCCAACGGCTTTCTAGGTGATAAGATTATAACCCAGCAGCTTGACATGGGAACTTATAGAAAAAGAGTGGGTTTTCTTCCACAAACCCGAGCTCCAATGAGAGAAGGCGTGGAAATTTATGAAACAGAAAGCTCAAAAGAAGTTATCGGAAAAATAACTTCAGGCGGATATGGGCCAACCGTAGGTTACCCCGTCGCAATGGGATATATTAATAGCGAATATGTGGATAGCAATGATAACTTATTCGGTGAACTTCGTGGGAAAAGGGTGCCAGTAAAGATTGCAAAACTTCCTTTTGTCCCGCTTAATTTTAAACGCTAATCAACAGGAGAACCAAAATGAAATTTACAGAAGAACATGAATGGCTTCGAACAGAGGGAGAAATAGTTGTTGTTGGTATTACCGAGCATGCTAGCACGCAATTAGGCGACGTGGTTTTTGTTGAGCTTCCAGATGAGGGTATAACTGTTTCGAAAGATGACGAGGTTGTAGTTATTGAAAGTGTAAAAGCTGCATCAGATATTTTAGCTCCATTAGATGGCGAAATTATTGAAATTAATGAGGCATTATCTGATGAGCCAAGTAAAGTTAATGAAGATCCAATGGGCGAGGCATGGTTTTTTAAGATGAAACCATCGGATCCATCACAAGTAGAAGACTATATGACTGAAGACGAATACAATAAACTTATTAGCTGAATTGATATTGTAGAAATTAAGGAATAATTCATGCCATTTACACCAACAGATTACCTACCCTACGATTTCGCAAACCGAAGGCATATTGGACCCTCACCATCGGAGATGGCTCATATGCTAGAAACACTGGGCCTGTCCAACCTCGATAGTCTTATCGATGAGACGCTTCCAAGTTCTATCAGGCAGAAAAAACCTTTAAACTTTGGAAAGCCTAAATCAGAAAGAGCTCTATTAAACCACATGCGGATCACTGCATCTAAAAATAAAGTTCTAACCAGCCTTATTGGCCAAGGTTATCATGGAACAGTTACACCCCCAGTAATTCAAAGAAATATTTTAGAAAATCCAGCCTGGTATACGGCCTACACACCTTATCAACCGGAAATAAGCCAAGGGCGCTTGGAAGCTTTATTAAATTACCAAACAATGATCTCCGATCTGACTGGTCTTGAAATTGCTAATGCTTCACTCTTGGACGAAGCCACGGCTTGCGCAGAAGCGATGACAATGGCGGAAAGAGTTGCCAAGTCAAAAGAAAAAGCGTTTTTCATTGATGAAAATTGTCATCCCCAAAACATTGCAGTTATGAAGACTAGGGCCCGTCCTTTAAATATTGAAATTATTGTTGGGGACCCTGAAAATCTTAGTCCATCAAGCGTTTTTGGAGCAATATTTCAGTATCCAGGTACTTTTGGTCATGTTAGAGATTTCACAAAACATATTGAAAAACTCCACGAAAACAAAGCTATCGCTGTCATCGCCGCTGATCCACTCTCACTTACTCTACTAAAAGAGCCAGGAGCTATGGGAGCTGACATAGCAATCGGAAGCACCCAACGTTTTGGTGTGCCAGTAGGCTACGGCGGTCCCCACGCAGCTTACATGGCCACAAAGGATGCTTATAAAAGATCAATGCCCGGGCGACTAGTTGGGATTTCGATTGATGCGCAGAACAGAACTGCATACAGGCTCTCTTTGCAAACCCGAGAGCAACATATTAGACGGGAAAAAGCGACCTCTAATGTTTGTACAGCACAGGCACTTTTGGCAGTTATGGCTTCATTCTATGCAGTATTTCATGGCCCAGAAGGTCTAAAAGCCATTGCACAAAGGATCCACAGAAAAACAGTAAGGTTAGCGAAAGGCCTGGAAACTGCCGGATTTAAAGTAGAACCAGATGCATTTTTTGACACAATCACTGTTGACGTTGGGCTGATGCAAAAAACTGTCATGGACGCAGCCGTACGCGAGGGTATTAATCTTCGCGCTGTTGGGAAAACAAAAATCGGCATCACTTTAGATGAGCGTTCACGGCGCAAAGTTACAGAGGCAGTTTGGCGTGCATTTGGTATAAGTCGAAATGATGACGATCTATCCCATGATTACCGGGTTCCCAATAGCCTACATAGAAAAACTAAATACCTTGAGCATGACGTGTTTCATATGAACCGCGCAGAAACTGAAATGATGCGCTACATGCGGAGATTGGCAGATAGAGATCTAGCATTAGACCGTGCAATGATTCCACTTGGATCATGCACTATGAAATTAAATTCAGCTGCTGAAATGATGCCAGTTAGTTGGCGTGAATTTTCACTTTTGCATCCTTTTGTACCAAGAGATCAAGCGCTTGGTTATGAAGAAATGATTTCAGATCTTTCGTCAAAGCTATGTGATATTACAGGCTATGATGCAATTTCGATGCAACCTAATTCGGGCGCGCAGGGTGAGTATGCAGGATTATTAACAATAGCAGAATTTCATAGAGCTAATGGTGATCAGCATAGAAATGTTTGTCTGATCCCAACGTCGGCTCATGGAACCAATCCAGCAAGCGCTCAAATGGTTGGATGGAAGGTAATACCCGTACAATCTGCAGAAAATGGAGATATCGACGTAAATGACTTCAGAGAGAAAGCTGAAATACATAAAGATTATTTAGCTGGCTGCATGATCACATACCCTTCAACTCATGGGGTATTTGAGGAGACAGTCCATGAAGTATGCGCAATCACACACGAATATGGCGGTCAGGTTTATATTGACGGGGCCAACATGAATGCAATGGTCGGATTAAGTCGTCCCGGTGATATTGGAGGCGACGTTAGTCATCTAAATCTACATAAAACGTTTTGTATCCCTCACGGTGGTGGCGGACCAGGAATGGGACCCATTGGTGTAAAAGCCCACCTAACACCACATTTACCGGGACATCCAGAACTTGGAGGTGATACTGGCCCAGTATCAGCCGCACCTTTTGGTTCACCCTCTTTACTACCTATATCTTGGGCCTATTGCCTAATGATGGGTGGCGAAGGACTTACTCAAGCTACAAGAGTGGCAATTTTGAATGCAAATTACATTGCTAAACGCTTAGAGGGCTCATTTGATGTTCTTTATCGCGGTGCGAATGGAAGAGTTGCACATGAGTGTATTATTGACACACGACCATTTGCCGAAACAGCTGGTGTAAGTGTTGACGATATAGCAAAACGTTTAATTGATAGTGGCTTCCACGCTCCGACAATGAGCTGGCCAGTAGCGGGTACTTTAATGATTGAACCCACCGAGTCAGAAACGAAAGCAGAATTAGATCGGTTCTGTGACGCCATGTTATCAATCAGAGAAGAGATTAAACTTATTGAAGATGGTAAATATCCTAGGGATAATAATCCACTTTGTAATGCACCTCATACTGTCCAAGACCTTGTCGGCAGTTGGGAACGACCATATTCACGTGAACAAGGGTGTTTCCCTCCAGGAGCTTTTAAAGTCGATAAATATTGGCCACCAGTTAATAGAATTGATAACGTCTATGGCGATCGTCATCTTGTTTGCACTTGTCCACCAATGTCAGAATATGCTGAGGCAGCTGAGTAAAATTTAGCTCGAGGCCATCGCCTCGAGCATAAACGAGCAGGTTTTAGAGAGCCAGTTTAGCACCCTGAGAAAGAGCATCCAATTTTGCATAGGCTATTTCTGGATCAACTGCCCCAAACCCTGCAAATGTTCCGAAACCACAATCACTACCAGCTATAACTCGATTTTCACCAACTATATTAATAAAATTCCTGATTCTTTGCGCTACTAATTCAGGATGCTCCACAAAATTTGTTGTCGTGTCGACCACGCCTGGCACCAGTATTTTATCATCCGGTATATCAGATTTTCGATCTCTGAAGACAGTCCACTCGTGGCCATGACGGGGGTTCGAAGTTTCAAACAAAACATAGCCGGCCTTTGCTGCCATGAGCGTATCAAACATTTTGGACATTGGTATATCACAGACATGGGGGCCCTCGTAATTACCCCAACAAATATGTATTCGAACTTTATCTGCCGATATGCCAGATAAAGCAAAATTTAACGCATCAATGTGCAAGCCAGCGACTTTAATAAATTCTTCATCGCTTAAGTCATTAAATAGCATATGTCGCGACAAGGCTAAATCGGGACAATCAAGCTGAAGATCTAACCCAGAGGAAACGATTGTTTCATACTCATCTTTCATAGCGTAAGCTAAAGCTTCAAGGTATTGTTCCCTAGTTTTATAATAGTCGTTTTGAAGAAAAAGCGAAATAACTCCAGGTGATGCTGCATTCATAAAGCCGCGTTTAACCCCATGTTGAGCCATTGCTGCTTTAAGATTTTTAATATCCTTCTCTAGTTCCCCTTGACCCTTAGACTTGACTTCCCCTACACACATTGGTCTTGAATATGTTGGAGTACCGCCATCATTTGCCAGTCGTTCAAGAAAACTTGGAAATTTTTTTAAATCTGCCGGTGCATTTCTGGGACTATCACCATCAAAACCAGTATACCTGTCCTTGACATAAGTTGCATAGCTTATCTTAGACGTTTCACCATCACTGACAATGTCTACACCAACTTCTTTTTGGCGCCTTACAGTTTCAGAAACCGATCGGGTCATGCAATCGTCAAATGCAGCTTGAGCAAACTCTTTTCCTTTCTCACGCGCAAATATAAAATCTACGACTTCTTGCGTACGTGGCAAAGAGCCAACATGTGAAGTTAGTATTTTACCCATTAAGGCATCCTCTCTTTAAAAAAATTGCTAGCCCCTCCAAGTATGACCAGCCGGATCTGCGTTTCCTTTGACTTGATACAAGGCAGCTTCTCCAGTGACCGCAGGAACTATCGAATGGTTTAATTCTGCTGGCACTGACATCGTATCTCCAGGAGCCAAAACTGCTGAATCACTATCCCATGAAATACGCCAATGACCACGCACTGGCATTAATACAGATGGAAAATGATGGCTTTCGGCATTCTTGATTGCAGAACCCCGAGTTATGAAATCAACTTCAAACCCTGGCTTGTCCCGTAATAGACCATTTTCTCCTATGACGTTTACCGGTCTGCTATCCGATAAAGCAAACATATCCCAAAACCGAGCTACGTGATTTGGAACCACATCTCTCGTTGTTAACTCTGCCCTCTTAGCTAGCTCTTCACTCTGCATAATAGGCATTGGGCCTATACCATCTGGTAACTTTTGCCCTTTTTTCTGATCATATAATTTTCCGTTTTCACCAAGAATTAAACCATGCTCGGCAGCATCTTCGATAACTTGTGGAGCCCAGTGAACTCCACCACCAGCATCATCGCCCCCAAGAATTGCCATAATCATTCCGTATTCGGTACCAATATTCTCAAAACCTCGGAATATTCCTGTAGGTATGTTGATTATATCGCCTTGCTCGAGTACCACTTCTCCTGCATTGCCCCATCGCCCCCAGAAAAATCTCCACCGACCAGATAAAACGAAAAACACCTCGGCAGTATTGTGATCGTGCAAGGAGTTTCTACACTTGGGAGGTTGCCCTGCAGCGCCTATATTAAAACCATGTGGAATAGCTATATGAACATGTTGATCAGGGCTTTCTGAAACACCCCCACCAATTATTGTAAAATTTTCTTTTTGATCACTTCCTGGCGTATGTGCGTCAATAAATGCAGTTTTACATGGAATTAGCTCCCCATACCTAACTATGCGGTCTTCCATTTTATTTTGCTTCATTTATCTACCTCCAATTCATATAAACATCAGCACCAGATGGCGTGCCAAAACTACCCCAACCATCGTGTTTACCATGAAGAGACCATCGCAGTGCAGCACGGGGAGGCATGAACGGATCTTCTCGACCAATTTGATGATGTATTTCGAACTGTGCATCTGGAAACGATGCACGAAGTCCCATCCAAAATTGATCTGCTCCGTTATGAGATAAAGCGCTTATGCCACCTGGATATTCTAAATTAGCTGCTCTATCATATTCGCCTGCTATAACAGAAAAGTCTGCGTTCATTATTCGACTTAGAATATCAGCATATTTTTGACCCCATTCATTGTCATTTCCTTTTCCATCATAAGGGCCTTTTACATCATCCTTTGGTAAAAATGGTTTAATACAACTTTCTGCTCCACCCTCTTTTTCAATTAAATCTCGAGCGTATTCATGTGGAGATAAACCAAGCTGACGTACTATTGCGCCTTGATCACGGATTAACCATTCATCATCAATCTGATTATTACGTGCATGGCAATCGGCAATAATCCTATAATCAAGTTTTTTTCCAGTAGGCTCTCCATAAACTCCAGGTCGAGAATGAGTGGCAGTTGAATGCAACCTGTGGGAGCTCAACATACCCGCTTCTGGGGTACCCGACCAAATTACGTCTTCCCCAAAAAGAGTGCGGTCTGGAAACTCTGCCAAAGTCGCCATCGTTGCAGCAATTACGTTTTTGTTTCCTATTACGATTGAACTAGGCGACCTTACGATAATGTCTGGAGAGTAATACTCGTGAAGTGTGGCAATCCCACGGTCTTCCCAAATTTCTTTTGTAATCCCTATAATGTATTCGGGAAAACTTTTGTATTTATTAGAAAAGCCATGCATTTTAATGCTCCTAGTTGGGTTTATTGCGCGTAGAGGATCGAATAATTAGCGGACTATCAATTTGAAGTTTTGTTGGCTTGGTAGAATTTGGATTTTCTATCTGATTTAAAATTGTGTGGACGGTTTCTTGCACCATCAAATTAGCGCGCTGTCTGACCGTAGTGAGATCATATGATTTCCATGCAGCGGGAGGCACATCATCATATCCAATTACAGAAACATCATCTGGAATACTCAAACCTAGTTCGTACCTTAAAATATCCATGACTATGAAAGCCATATGGTCATTGGCAACAAAAACGGCATCAGGTCTTTCAGCTTTAGGTTTGTCAAACATTTCAAACGTCGCATCCTTAGTTTTTCCAGCTCGGAAATTTCCAACTTTCCGCGAAAAAACTGACCGACCACTGTCTGCAATTTCTTTATTGAAACCAGCTTCTCTGTCTCTTTGTGTCGAAGCACCCTCCCAGCCGGCTATATATCCAATCTTTTCATGACCCAAATCAAGTAGCAAACGAGCAGCCTTTTGACCTCCGTGGAAATTATTTGAAGTTATTGAAGATATATCTTGCATATCCTGTGAACGGTTAAACAAAACAACAGGAACACCGGCTGCTTGACAACGCGAACCGACTTCAGAGGAAAGTGCTACAGAGGCCATGACAATACCATCGACTTGGTAATCGAGTATCTCTTCTACAACCGAGCTAACATTACCAGCTGTTTGTGAGGCCATAAAAATTAAAACATGATATCCACGTTCTTGAAAAGCATTAGAAAGTTTTTCTAATGCTTCTGTATAAAAATAGTTCTCCATATAGGCCACTACTAGGCCAATTATCCGACTTTTTCCTGAGACCATCGCCCGAGCTAAAATATTAGGTCGATAACCCAGTTCTTTAGCTGCAACTTTTACCTTTTCTGCTGTTTTTGCCGAAACAGATGCTCCTGGCGTATAAAATCGACTAACTGCCGATTGCGAAACGCCCGCTCTCTTTGCCACCTGAGATGAAGTTATTCGATCAACCATTTTATAAGATCGCCTCGGGTAGAGAAATTTTACCAAGAATACGAGCTTTGTTGAACTCCTTTAGCCGTTTAAAAACATCAACGCCTAGTTGGTAATAAACATCAAGTAAATCAAGTAATACCCAGTTTTCCCGGATTAAACCATTTTCAATTCTCCAGAAATCTAAGGAACACATAGTTATTTTTTTTCCAGCTGGCGCTATACCCATCCAGCCATCGTCAGTAACTGTTTGAATCATATCAGGCCAGCCAGTTACTGCAGTATATTGATCATCGCCAAAGAAATGGAACGAAATTTCATCGTTATATTGACCCCGATCTGGCATAGCGCTCAGAAAGGGAATTTGATGCCAATTTCTAAAACCAGCGATGCCACGTCCAGTACCAATCCCAGCCGGACCATACCAATTCATTCTTGGATGCCAAAATTTTTGCATTTGCATAACTTCAGCACCACCTTTGCTTGGGTGACGCTTCATATGATCCAGCATTTCAATAACTAAATTACATGATTTTTTAGACCGCTCTTCATTCCAAGGGCCCTTAACTTGTCCATCGAGCGTCGCGGGACCAGGGACATGGTATTCCAATCCAAGAGAAGGTGCCATAGGCCAGGCATTTGCCTGCATCATGAGCTCTGGAATATCCCATATAGCTTGTATTTCTACAATCTTTCCTTCTTTAAATCTGAAAAACTCATGGAAACGCATGTGTGCAAGATGTCCAGTGGCTGGAATATCTAGCCAAGGCTCAATGAATGTTCCGGAATAATGCCCCGCACATCCTACCCAATGATTATTTTGTTCAGTAGAACCTGCCATAACAATCCAATCTCGTCTCTCCAAATCTGGAAAGGAACGAAATAGAGGAGCGTAGCAAGTTTCAAAAAATGCTTCAGATCCAATTAAATCTTTGAATGGAAATGGCATCCTGATTTTTGCGTCAGAAGCTATTAGTTTCTCTAACTCTTGTTGAACTGATCCTTCTTCGAAATCATACATAGCTGACCGCAACGGCAAAAGTAGTTGTTTATTTTTTGAGTGGATACAGTTCATTTCTAATCCAATTTATCTTTCTCAATTAGTTACTCAGCGGCTGCTCCATAAGGAATATTTTTTCCACCATATCTACGAACACGAACATTACATTGCTCAGCATGACCCACAAAGCCCTCCAACATACATAGTCGAGAGCCATATTCTCCTACCAGCTGGGCAGCTTCATCTGTTTCAATGCGTTGATAACTATGAGTTTTTAGGAATTTCCCAACCCAAAGACCACCGGTGTATCGACCTGCTTTTTTTGTTGGTAGTGTATGGTTTGTACCTATGACTTTATCACCATTTGCGACATTGGTACGTGGGCCGAGAAATAAGGCCCCATACGAATGCATATTTTCGAGGTACCAATCATCTCGATCTGTCATGATTTGTACATGCTCATATGCCATGTCGTTCGCAACGGCTAGCATTTCTTCGTGTGTATCACAAAGTATCATGTCACCATAATTTTCCCAGCTGGCAGATGCCGTTTCTGAGGTTGGTAAAATTTTCAAAATGCGTTCTATTTCAATCATTGTATCCTGAGCCAGTTTTTCACTGCAGGTAATCATAGCTGCCGGCGAATTATATCCATGCTCTGCCTGACCCAGTAAATCTGTTGCACATAGTTCAGCATCAACTGTATGGTCTGCAATTACCATTGTTTCCGTTGGTCCAGCAAAAAGATCTATGCCGACGCGTCCATAAAGTTGACGTTTTGCTTCAGCTACAAAAGCATTTCCAGGACCAACCAGCATATGAACAGGTTCAATAGTTTCAGTCCCAATAGCCATAGCGCCAACGGCTTGAATTCCACCCATAACATAAATTTCATGAGCGCCACCCATATGCATAGCTGCAACGATAGCAGGGTGAGGTTCTCCATTTACAGGAGGAGCTGATGCAATAATGCGAGGAACTCCCGCAACAGATGCCGTTAGAACTGACATATGCGCAGAAGCAACCATCGGAAATTTCCCTCCTGGCACATAACAGCCAACTGATTGGACGGGAATATTACGGTGGCCAAGAATGACACCTGGCATAGTTTCAATCTCTACATCAGTCATAGAAGCTCGCTGAGCCTCAGCAAAGTTTCTTATCTGCTTTTGAGCAAATTGAATATCTTCCATATCCCGTGAGGATACCCTATGCATAGCTGCTTCAATTTCACTCTTATTTAATCGGAAATTTTCCGGGGTATAATTATCAAATTTTTTACTCAATTCACGGACGGCTTGATCACCATTCTTTTCAATCTCAGTCAGGGTAGCCTCTACAACTTCGCGAACCTTAGCATCCTCTGCAGCTTTTTCTGTTTCAGTTTTTGATTTCTTTAGAAAATTGACTGCCATATTAATTACTCCCCTTGTCAGGTCGGGGTGCAAATTTATCACCTCGGTCATAAGCTTCCCAACCATGCCCATCAAACAAATCCACACCGAGTTGCGCTGCAACATGTGCGAAATCAACATTGACCCAATTGTCTACTATTTTGCCGTCAATAACTTTCCAGAAATCCATATAACGAATTTCTATTCGTTTGCCCGTTGCAGCGATCCCAAGGAATTCACCAGTATGGGTTGCCTCTTGTCGTCCAAATGCAGCGCCCCACTCGCCCATAAAGATACGCCCTTCATCAATACATACCTTATCTGAGAAGGCTGCCTGAAAAGGTCGTTGCCAATTGTCTTGAAATTCCTTCAAACCAATTTTCGTTCCACAACCTTGATTACCCATCCAACGGAAATTATCAGAAAAAAATTCGCCAATATCATCTATCCTATGATCATTTAAACCATCAACCATTTCCTCAATGATCCGACGCGTTTCATCGGTTTTTGTAAGATCAGTATTCTTTGTAAGCGCTGCTTGTTCTGGACGTGAACCCTTCATTGATTTCTACCTTTTTCAATCACTAGCTCAATATCGTTTACTATCTTTGGTAACTCCAATTCTCTAAAACAGTTCATCCCTTTACTGCTCCCGCAGTAAGTCCGCTAACTATTTGCCTTTGGAAAAACATCACAAGAATGAAAAGTGGCGCTGCTGCAGAAACAACAGCCGCGACAGCAAACATCACATTTCCCTCAGTATAAGTTGTACCTAAAAAGGCAGCAATTTGAGGTACCATGGTGCGGTTATCCTCAGAAAGTAACATCGATGTTATTGCAAAATCATTATAAGCCAACAGAAAGCTAAAAAGGCCCGTAGTGATGACGCCGGGCCACATCACCGGGATGATCACAAGGCGAAAAGCTTTGAACTGAGAACAGCCGTCCACCTTGGCACTTTCATCAAGTTCCTTTGGTATATTTTGAAAGAACGAGTGTAACATCCACAGGGTGAAGGGTTGGTTAATTGCCACCAAAACGATTATTGTAGTTGGTAAAATACCCCAAACATTCCATTCAAAAAATGGCAGCATATAACCAGAAACGAGTGTAATGGGCGGCATTGCTCGAAAAATTAAAGCCGCAATTAGCAAAATAAGTGTATAGCGATAACCAGAGCGTGATAATGCATAACCACCCAGTGTTCCAATGGTAAGTGACGTACAGACAACAAAAAAACAAACAATAAATGTATTTATAACGTTGCGCCAAAACTCTTCTTTAATCCAAGCCCCTTCATAACCAGCGTCTGTAAAAGGTTGACCATATTCAGCTATCGTTCGCTCACCAGTCAGAGCGTTCGTCCAGTTTGCCACCGAGAAAAAATCAAGCTCAACCTTGAAGCTGCCCCAAAATGTCCAAACAAAAGGAAAGGCCGCGATTAATAACCAAAGTGCGGCAAAGATATATATGATAATTCGAAGACTTACTGAGCGCCTTTTAGAAGCAAGTGTCATTTGGCTTTCTCCATAAAGTCTCGCCACGTTCTTCTTAAAACTGGTAGCAAAAGGATCGTCACCCCAATTATTGTCAGAACTGACGTTGCAGATGCCGAAGATAACTGGCGAGTTTCGCCACCTAGATCATTAAAAATAAACCAGCTTAGACTCTGAGCATGCGCTGATGCATTGAAACCAACTATAGGTTCAAATACTCTAAAATTATCCATCAATTGAATGAGCGCTACAAAAGAGACTAACGGCATTAAGTGCGGAAGAACGACGTATCGAACCTGCTGGGTTCGCGTTGCGCCATCAATTTGTGCAGCTTCTAATTGATCAGCTGGCAAAGTTTGTAAACCCGCATAGAAAATAACAAATGCAAAAGGGGCAGCGTGCCACACTCCATAGACGATAAGAGAAATCCACATTAAGCCGGTCGACGCTTTCAAAGACAAATTAGGATCGGCGAAAATCCACTGTATAGCAGATCCCAATACCCCGCGGCTATCTATCATCCAAAATAGAACAAGCGCTCCGATCAGTGGTGTTATCACAAAAGGTAAAAGAGAAAAAAATACAACGACACCTTTAATTCTTTCATGGAGTGCATTTACGTTTAGAGCAACCAAGAACCCGACAATGACAACAAGCGGCGTAACGATAAAAGTAAAGGTAAGAGTAAAAGCCATTGCTCTGTAAAATGGCAAGTTGCCGAGCTTTTTAAAAAATTCGTTGAGATTTGTGGAGCTAGACCAACTCTCTTTTACTTCTGATATCGCCAAATGGCCTCGATCGCTAAATATTTCCAAACCAATGAAACGACCAATCGGTTTTTCTTCCCGTAATTCTCTTGTGGCCTCTTGATCTATTGAGGTTTCTATTGTGCACCCTACCAAAGGTGTACAAGTCTCTACTTCAACCAAAACAGCTTTGTGTGGAGCATGCACAGACTGAACAAGCACAGACACAATTGGGAAAGCAATGAAAAGGATCATTGCAAGCGCTGTCGGTGAAAAAAACCAAATAAAAGTAGAGTGTTTCATTTAAAAAGGCTCAATTTTATAAGGGGGCGCTTTCGCGCCCCTTCAATAATTTAAATTAGTTCAAGTAGCCTTTTTCCTTGGCTGCAGCTACGTAAGCTGCTTCGACATCGGCAAGAGCCTGCTCAGCACTTTCTTTACCCTGCATAAAGTCAGGTAATTCTGCACCTAATGCTGTGTGTAGTAGACCCATGTAAGGAAGCATTGGATATGGAGTGGTTCCCATCTTAGCCGCTTCAAAAACTCCTACAGCCGCATCAGTTGGTTTATAGCCATCTATCAACCAAACAGCTTGAGTACGAATATTTTCATCGTTCATCATAGAAGGATTAATGCCGTTCATCATTGCTATAAATGTTGCCTCTGCTTCTGCGTCAGAAATATTTTTAGCAACAGTCCAACCGTCCCACCAAAGTGTAGAAGCTGCAGTTGAGCCACCGCCAACTGTCATCGGGCCAGCAATGGCATGACCATTCTTCACAGCATCAGTTACACCTTCAGCTGTTGTTTGTGACGAAGCTCTTGAGCCCCACATGTTTAACAAAGCAATGTTGCCAGCTCTATATTCAGCATTTGTTGCATTAGAGTCGTGTGTTAAGAAATCTGGGTTCATATATTCTGAAAGAGATTTCATCATATTAAGCGCATTAATTCCCGCTTCGGAATTCACTGAAGGATTAGCTGTACCTGCTTCAAAATGTGAACCACCATAGCCCAAGAACATGTTATTAAATTCTTGCGCTAAGTTCCAACCAGCAGCATATGCTCCGCCAACTGGGTTTTGCATTTTTCCTGATGAACGAATTTTTTCAGCAGCCGCCAACATTTCTTCGTATGTCTTTGGAACGCTTATTCCTAAATCTGCAAGAACGTCTTTGCGGTACATTAAATGCTGCGCGTTAGCCATAAACGCAACGGCCATGATTTTGCCATTTATTTTTATAAGCTGGCTAGACTGAAGATCACCACCATGTTTTGCAACTAAATCATCCAAAGGACGAATAACGTCTTCATTCATTAAAGCGACAATTGATGAATTCGCAACAATCGCTGAAGTATATTCTGCTGGGTTGCCCTGCATCCCAGGCACATTGATTTTTTGGTGATCAGCTGTGAGGTTAGTTGAAACCTCTGCACCAGTACATGCAGCAGCTCCAGCCCCAACAGTTTGGATCGCTGGAAACTCATTTCCAACTACACTAACACGTGCATTTATTTCACAAGCTTGCGCAGCACTAAAAGCAGTGATTGAGAGTGCGCCTACTATCGACAATAATTTTGAGTTCATATTTAAAGGTCTCCCTAGTTTGAGTGATGTCATTAAATTACATCAATTGGTCCACACGAGTGGGTTTTGTTCGGGTCATCCCGAAAGTCTTGCACCTGTCTTTGCATCAAACAGATGGCAAATTTGCGCAGGAATTGAGAAATTTATTTTATCGCCAATTTCTGCACGAAAATTTTTGTCAGCTTTCACGCTTATAAGTTTATCCTCTATTCTAATGGTCACCATGGTTGCATCACCGAGTAACTCCATTGCATAAACAGTTGATGCAATCTCGGATTTACGTTTCGAGATTTCTGCATCTTCAGCTCTAAAACCGAGAGTTATCGGGCCATCTTTTATCTTAAGGCCACTAATCTTTGTACTTTTAGTCTCAAAACAACCATTCGAGACATGTCCTTCTAGAAGGTTCATCGCCGGGCTACCTATGAAACCCGCAACAAAAGTATTTAAAGGCGAATTGTAAATCTCTGTTGGTGTGCCCACTTGTTGAACTACACCATGGTTCATAACCACCACTCTATCAGCTAGAGTCATCGCTTCTACCTGATCATGAGTTACATATATGGTGGTTACAGCTAGTTCATGGGATAGGTTCTTAATTTGAGCACGCGTTGAAATTCTTAACTTAGCGTCTAAATTGGATAAGGGCTCATCCATTAAAAAAACATTGGGCTCACGTACAATTGCTCTTGCTAGTGCTACTCGCTGTCGCTGACCACCAGACAGTTCGGCGGGTTTCCGGTGCAAAAACTCATCGAGTTCCACCATTGATGATGCTCTCCTTACTTTTGCATCATGGGTTTCGTTCGGAATTCCTCGTACCTTCAGGGGAAACCGAATGTTTTCATAAACATTCATATTTGGGTAAAGAGCATAACTTTGAAAGACCATGGCCACATCTCTGTCCTTAGGCTCAACGTCATTCACAATACTGCCATCAATTATAACTTGCCCTTCAGATGGATCTTCTAGGCCAGCTATCATTCGCATGGTTGTCGTCTTTCCACACCCAGACGGACCTAATAAAACAAGAAACTCTTTATCAGGGATCTTCAGATTGAAATTATCAACGCCAACAAAACTACCCCAACGCTTTGAAACGCTGCTAAGTTCTACTTCCGCCATCAAACCCCCCCGGAGTACAAATTTTGCATACGCATGCAAAAAATACTAGACTCGGTTTAATCTATTTGGCAAGTATTTTTTACGTTGCCAGAAAGTAAATTTAAAATGGATCCAAACGACTTACAAAATTGTAAAAAACTTGTTTGGAATTTTCACCAAAAACTTGATACTTCCTCGGTCTATAAAATTGCCGACGTAATTTCAGAGCACACACATACAAATCATATCTGGAGAGGCTATTACCCCTTTAACGAAATTCAAGGCGCTCAAGAAATTGCAGAAATTTTTTGGATCCCATTACGAAATGCAATGGATCATATGCAAAGGCGCGTTGATATTTTTTTCGCCGGCCAAAATGAAATTGATGATTTCAACTCAACTTGGGTTGTATCAATGGGCCACCTAATGGGACTATTCGATAATGCATGGCTTGGATTGCAACCGACTGGTAAAATGGCCTTTTTGCGCTATTGCGAGTTTAATAAGATAGAAGATGGAAAAATTGTTGAAACTGCAATGTATTTTGATGTTCCACATTTTATGGTGCAAGCAAATTATAATCCATTTCCCAAGGCTACTGCTGCGCATCTAGTACAACCGGGACCAATGCCCCACAACGGTTTATTATTTGACCAGCAAGACCCAAATGAAGGTAAAAAAACTCTGGATTTAATAAACTCAATGATCAGCGACCTAGGTCAGTGGAACAGTGGGATGAAGTTGGAGGATGAGCTACGTAGAACGTGGTGTGAAGATATGATTTGGTGGGGACCTACGGGTATAGGCGCGACCTTCACAATAGAACGATATGCGAAACAGCATTCCGGTCCATTCCGCAAGGCCTTTTCAGAAAGAAGCAAAACCAATCATATCTGTCGACTTTCAGAAGGACATTTTGGAGGCTTCTTTGGTTGGCCAAACTTCACCGCTAAGCTGACAGATGAATTTATGGGATTTCCTGCGACAAACAAAGTTGGTGAGTTCAGGGTGATTGATATTTATCGTAGATCACAAAATAAGCTGGCAGAAAACTGGATTTTTATTGATCTACTTCATTTTTGGAAGCAACAAGGATTAGATATTCTAGATCAAATAGCAAATGATGAGAGCTTTAAATGATCGATGCACATCATCACTTATGGGATTTGGGTGCAGTAGATTACCCCTGGTTAATGGAAAAGGGGAAAAAACGCTTCTTTGGGGATCCAACTCCAATACAACGCAATTATACCATTGATGAACATATAGAATTAGCTGGTGCTCATGGATTTAAAGCATCGGTACATATACAAGTTGGGGCAGCAAATGCCCTTGAGGAAGCCAAATGGGTAGATAAAATAGCAAAACAAAATCCATCTTGGCCGATGGTCCAAGTCGCATTTTGTGATTTATCAATGGTTGACTGCGAACACCAATTAGATGAATTACAAAAACTCTCCTCTGTCGTGGGCGTCAGGCAAATAATCGGGAGGTCACCATTAGAGGATACTATCAGCGGAACAAACACGTTATTGGAGTCCGATGCATTTAAAGCCGGGCTCCAGTCTATCTCAGACAGAGGCCTTTCTTTTGACTTACAAATTATACCGGAATTGTCAGAACAATGCGCAGATGTATTTTCACAATTCCAAGATCTTAAAGTGATACTGTGCCATGCTGGTTCGCCTTACAACAGATCTACAAAAGGGATAGCAGCTTGGGCTGAAGACCTAAAGCATTTGTCAAATTTAGAAAATGTGAGTTGTAAATTATCTGGGCTAGGGATGTTTGAGCATAACTGGACTGAAACGTCAGTTAAGCCAATTGTAAAAACAGTTATAAACCAATTTGGGCCAAAGCGCGTCATGTTTGGTTCCAACTTTCCAGTCGACAGTTTATCGAGTTCTTTCGATGATTTGTACATGAGATTGAACAACATTATTGGCATAAAAAATACAGAAGATATTTTTTTTCAAACAGCACAACGGACTTATTTTTCAAAGTTATCAATAAGTTGAAATCATCATACATTTCATTTGAACACCATATATTTTTTACCTTGATCCTATCAGAAGAATCATTATGTTAGCGGTAACATTTCTGGGGGGATTCGTACGGAATGATCAGGGTTGGCCTACTTGGAACTGGTAGGATTGGGAGACTTCACGCTAAAACTATAGCTTCGCATTCCGAAAGCACTCTTTATGCTGTTTCAGACATTGATAGTGGTTCTGCTAATGAACTGGCCGTGCATTATGGGGCAACAGTAAAATCCAGTGAAGAAATTATTTCTGATTCAAATATTGATGCAATATTGATCGCAACCTCTACAGATACACATGCAGGCTTTATCGAAAAAGCTTCATTAGCTGGCAAAGCCATTCTCTGTGAGAAACCAGTCGATCTTAGCCTTAGTAGGGCAAAAGAATGTCTTAAAAAAGTAAGCGCTGCGAACAATCCCATCATGATTGGCTTTAACAGGCGTTTTGATCCAAACTTTGCCCAATTAAAGAAATCACTGGATGATAAAGAAATTGGAAAGAGTGAGCTATTAACAATCACGTCTTTCGATCCAGCTCCTCCTCCAGTCTCTTACGTGAAAACTTCTGGCGGGTTGTACCGAGATATGATGATTCATGATTTTGATCTTTCGAATTTCATAATGGAAGAATTGCCCGTCACTATTTCCGCGGTAGGTCATTCATTGATCAACCCAGAAATTGGTGCTGTCGGCGATGTTGATACAGCCGTTGTTACAATGATCTATGCAGATGGAAAAATTGCTGTCATCAAGAATTCGCGTCGGGCAGCATACGGTTATGATCAAAGAATTGAGATCTTGGGCTCTGAAGGTTTGTTACAGGCAGAGAACATCGTTGAAAATAGTGTGGTTAAATCTACCGAAGCTGGCGTTTTAAGTGCCAAACCTAAATACTTTTTTCTAGAACGCTACATGTCCGCTTACAAAGCTGAGTGGGACGCTTTTATAAAATCAATTAAAGAAAATACAACCGTACCTGTAACTTTGGAAGATGGTGTTGCAGCACTCGCTATGGCCGAAGCCGCAACTCTGTCTCAAAGTTCAGGAAAATCAATTCAATTAAAGGAGGTGCTTTAAGTAAAAAGAAGTCTTTCATTTTGACCAGACATTCAGAATACGTGTCAGGTTGGCGTAAAGTATTACTATTACACGAGAACCTATGAAAAATGTTTAGACAATTTTAGGCTTTTATAATTATACTTGCACTGCTAAAAAACCGGAAATTGAATATCCGAGATAGCTGTGGGGGTGAACACTGCTAAACTGGGTTAATCCAGCTTGCTTCGAAATCATCACTACAGTCTTAATTGCGGAATAATTCCGCGCAAACCCGGCCACTTCGGCTTAAACTCTTTGGGAGGTAAATATGAAGAAACTATTGGCTACAGTTGCAGCGCTCGCAACAATGTATGAAGAAACTATTGGCTACAGTTGCAGCGCTCGCAACAATGTCAACAATGGCAATGGCAGAACGCTATGTCATGATCACTCACACACAAGGTACAGATTCTTTCTGGCCAGTTGTTGAAAAAGGCGGCCGCGATGCAGCAGCTGCTATCGGAGCTGATTTCGAATACAACTTTGATCCATCAGGCGACATGTCTGGCATGGCAAAGCTGATCGAAGCTGCAGCAGCATCAAACCCAGACGGTATTATCGTCTCTCTACCAGATCCAGATGCATTAGGTGGAGCAATCAAAGCTGCTTCAGATGCAGGAATCCCAGTGATTACTATGAACTCTGGACTTGAATCATCTGCAAGCGTTGGAGCCATCATGCACGTGGGTCAGCCAGAGCGTTTAGCTGGTGAAAAAGCTGGTGCTCGCGCTAAAGCTGAAGGCGTTACTAACGGCCTTTGCTTGAACCAAGAAGCTTTCAACACAGCTCTTGTTGATCGTTGCGAAGGTTACTTTGCTGGTCTTGGTGGCGACCTTAACATGATTGACGTGTCAAACGACGTTCAACAAATTGAGACTCGTACCGCAGCTGCACTTTCAGCAGATCCTTCTATCGACGGCGTCTTGGCTGCCGGCCCTCACGTGTGTGAAGCCGCTCTTAAGGCTATCAAAGATGTTGGAGCAGATACTCACTTGGCATGTTTTGACTTGTCTCCAGGTGTTATGGACATGATTGCAAATGGCGATGCATCATTTACAATCGACCAACAGCAGCGTCTACAAGGTTACATGCCAGTTATCGTACTTCACCTGTACGCTCACATGGCAACATTGCAGGCGGGGACTCCCCGCCTGTTCTTTAATTCAAACATCTTAATCTTATAGAGAGATAGATATGACAGATCGAAGCGAGTCCGATAGACTCCAAACAGAAAATTGGTTTCAAAGAACACTGCGACGACCCGAAATTGGAGCTTTTATAGTCATGATGATTATCATCGTAGCACTTGCAATTGCATCCAACGGAAAAGCCTTTAATGCCCTGGGATTAAAAAACAATATAGCAATCATTGCACAGCTTGGAATAATAGCAACCGGTGCTGCACTTTTGATGATTGCCGGTGAATTCGACCTTTCAATTGGTCCAATGATAGCGTTTGCTGGAATGTCGATAGCAATCATGATGAAATGGGGTCTTCCCTTTGGATTAGGTGAAGCAACGCCCTTTCTTGCCTTTTTAATCACTCTTATAATGACTCTGGCTTTCGGATGGCTCATAGGCACAATTGTGGTGCGATCTGGACTATCTAGTTTCATAGTTACACTAGGCCTGCCTGATTTCAAAAAGGAAAGTTGGTTTGCAGAACAAATGGGCGGAGAAGTTTTTGGTTGGTTTTTCGATGCCTGGTATTGGATTGGAACAAAAGTTTCAGCAGGGCTAGAATTTACTGCTGATATGACAAAATCCGAAAAACTAGACCTAATAAATTATTTAAGTTTTTTAAATATAAATAGAAAAATGGAACAATGGGTGACAGGTTTTGATGCCCGACTGTTATGGTTCATAATTATTGCTGGGGCTGCATGGTATGTATTAGCAAGAACCCAGTTGGGAAGTTGGATTTATGCCACAGGTGATAACAAAGAAAGTGCGCGCGCTAATGGTGTGCCAGTCAACCGAGTAAAGGTTGGACTTTTTATGTTTTCTGCATTTTGCGCAACTATTTTTGCAACATGTCAGGTCTTCGATACAAACTCTTCTGATGCAGCTAAAGGCATGTTTAAAGAGCTAGAAGCGATTGCGATAGCTGTTGTTGGAGGCATCCTCATGACGGGTGGGTTTGGTACCATTGTTGGCGTAATCTTTGGCGCAGTTACATTTGGACTCGTCGCCAACGCTGTGTTTTTCATTCCATGGATTGACGGCGCATGGTTCCGAGTTTTCGTAGGAACTGTGCTACTAGCCGCTGTCTTTGCCAACGAGCGTATCCGCAAACGTATTACAGGGGGAATTTAGACATGGCAGCAAAAAGCTACATGCGCGTTGAGAATGTGGTCAAAAAATTTGGCCCTTTCACAGCCCTTGACGGTGTTGATTTGGAAGTGACCCCCGGCGAAGTTCACGCTTTGTTGGGAGATAACGGTGCTGGTAAATCTACCTTGATTAAAATTTTGTCAGGCGTTCATCAGCCAACAAGCGGTTCCATTTACGTTGATGATAAAAAGGTATACTTCCGGAATCCTAGAGATGCAGCCGCTGCAGGTATCGGAACTGTTTATCAGGATTTAGCTATCAATCAGCTGATGAGCGTTACTCGTAATTTTTTCATGGGTCGTGAGCTCACTTCCACTTTTGGCGTTCTCCGAATGGACGAAATGGATAAAATAGCGCATGAAGAAATGAAAAAAATCGGCATCGATTTTTCAGATCCAAGTCAGGCAGTTGGAACAATGTCCGGTGGTCAGCGTCAAACTCTCGCAATCGCTCGCGCCATTTACTTTGGAGCAAAAGTTTTGATTTTGGACGAGCCCACTTCGGCTCTTGGGCAAAAACAACAAATGGAAGTTCTCAAAACAATTAAGCGTGTTCGTGCACGAGGCGATATCGCAATCATTTTTATTACCCATAATGAAATACACTCAAAGCTTATTGCTGATCGATATACCTTCTTAGCACTTGGAAAAGTGATAGGCGCAGGCACGAAAAAAGAGCTTGCCGGGGAAGACATCCGCCGATTAATGGCAGGGGGCGCAGAGATGGCAGACTTAGAGCAGGAACTAAGCGCAATTTAAAATTTAAGTGGCCCCTCTTCAAATGGGGCCCTTAATTATCTAAAACTGCAAAAAAATTATCAAAAATTCTGTCTGGCTAAAGAATTATCTTTGAATTAATTATCTAATGCGTTGTTAACTTGCATAACGGATTAAAATGAAGAAATTCGAAAAAAATCCAAAAAGAAGTGCTTATGATGTAATCATAATTGGTGGAGCCATAATGGGATCCTCTGCAGCTTGGTTTTTAAGTCAAAATCCCGACTTCAATGGATCAATTCTGGTTGTTGAAAAGGATCAGAATTATGAATTTTGTTCTACTGCACACACGACCTCTTGTATGAGACAACAATTTAGCACCAAACTTAATGTTCAAATATCACAATTTGCTGCCGACTTTGTTCTTAATCTACAAGAATATATGGTTGATAAAATAAAGATACCAAAACTAAAAATTAATTCATTTGGATATATGTATCTCGCAGATGACCTTAGTTTTGCTGAAACTCTCAAAGATAATCAAAAAATTCAAATTGAAGCTGGAGCCGCAACTGAATTGCTTTCTCCAACGGAAATTAAGTTAAGGTATCCTTTCTATAACGTAGAAGACATTATCTTGGGCTCAATAAACTTAGTTAATGAAGGGTACTGGGACAGCATGACGGTCTTCGACTGTTGGCGAACCAAGGCCCAAGAAAACGGGGTAGAATATATAGAAAACCAAGTTGTTGATATTATCAAAAACAAGTCAGGTGATAGAATTAAAAGTATAAAAC
>LUMQ01000154.1_pt1 | contig 39238 bp, 46 predicted proteins | sample 729621 | NCBI WGS metagenome assembly LUMQ01 (sample SAMN03860259, study PRJNA289734) | marine metagenome | biome: seawater column; feature: ocean; material: water; isolation source: Red Sea water column Station 12 - depth 25m | place: Saudi Arabia: Red Sea | collected 2011-10-15 | depth 25 m | reverse complement strand
GTGATCGGGGTGTGCAGATGGGTGAGGTTGCCGTGGCGGGCCAGTTGGGGTTGGCGGCGGCGGCGGGGGGTCAACCCGTTGTGGCGCAGTTGGTCGGTGATGGTTTCCACCACCAATTCATGTTCGCGGCGGTCCTTGTCGGAGCGCAGCAGCTGCGCCCCGGAATCCCCTTGCCCCGCCGTGCCGGCCAGGGCATCGCTGCGCAGCCAACCGGCGCGCAGGCTGAGCAGCCGTTCCGGCGATGCACCAAAGAAGGCATCCCCGGCATGGCGCTGCCAGAGAAAACGGCAGCTGCCGGCCTGCTGCCGCCGCAGCCGCTTCAACAGCGGCAAGGGGTCGAAGGTGTCGGCCAGAACGATGCGGTGCTGTACGGCCAGCACCAGTTTGTGCAGGTCGCCGCTGTTGACCAGATCAATGCCGCGGGTGAGGGCTGCGGCGTAGCGCTGCCGCCAGGTTTCCGGTTCCGTTGCCGCCACCAGCGCCTGGGGCTTGAGGGGGGTTGGCGTGGCTGGCGCCTTGAGCAGTTGTTCGTGCTTGAGCCAAAGCTGTTCCGCCAGCTCGCGGCAGTCCGCTGCACTGCTCACGACCCCGTTCAGCCGCAGCCAGCCGCGGCGTCCCTGACGGCTGAGTTGCCAGCGGGGCAGCACGGCCTGCACCGATGGCACCACCGCTTCACTGCGGCGGCGCTCACTCACCTGATCAAAGAAGCGGAAGCGCAGCAGCACCCGGGGCCGCGCATGGGCTGGGCTGTCCGCTGCCGTGTCGTGCAGCCGGCTCAGGCAGAGGTCGGCGAAGCGCTGGGCCTGCTCAAAGCGACGGCTGCCGGCCAGCTCCAGTTCCTGGCAGGGCCCTGCGGCAGCCAGGCAGAGACCCGGCGCGCTGTCCCACAGCACCTGCAGGCTTTCCTGCTCCGCCAGCTGCGGCAAGGCCAGAAGCGGGTCGATCCCTTCGATCGGCAGGGCCAGGCTGAGCAGCGCTTCATCGCCGTCACAGGCCAACCATCCCCGCTGGGCAGCGGAGAGGAGGGTGCTGAAACAACAATCAGCCGACATCCGCGGCGTTTCCGGCCAGGGTTACTGCTCAAATGTATGGGTCTTCGCCCTGCGGGAACGGGTCCTGTCCATGTCTGAGCCGCAGGCTGTCGCATCCCGTTACGCCGATCGGCGCCGTTTGTGGAAGGCAGCGATCAAGTGGCCGATGTATTCCGTTGCCGTGATGCCTGTGCTGCTGGCGGCTGGATGGCAGTTCGGGGTCGCGGGCTCCCTGCGCTGGCTGCAGTTGGGGGGCTTTGTGCTGGCGGCCATCCTGCTGTTGCTTTGGGAAAACCTCAGCAACGATGTTTTTGATGCGGCCACGGGTGTGGATGCCACCGGCAAGCCCCATTCCGTGGTGAACCTCACCGGCCGCCGGGACCGTGTCGCCCAGGGGGCGACCGCTGCGCTGGTGCTGGGCTTGCTGGTGATGGCCGGGTTGGCCTGGAGCAGCAGTGGGGCCGTGCTGGCCCTGGTGTTGGTCTGCTGCGGCCTGGGTTACGTGTATCAGGGCCCGCCGTTCCGCCTGGGCTACCGCGGCCTGGGTGAGCCCCTGTGCTGGCTGGCCTTTGGACCGTTTGCCACCGCAGCGGCCCTCGTGGTGCTGCAGCCCCGGGGGGCAGCATCGATTCCTTGGGGCACGGCCTGGATCTTGGGATCAGGCCCCGCCCTGGCGACCACCCTGGTGTTGTTCTGCTCCCACTTCCATCAGGTGGAGGAGGACGCCGCCCATGGCAAACGCTCGCCGGTGGTGCGTCTGGGCACGGCCCGGGCGGCAGCCTTGGTGCCCTGGTTTGTGGCCTTGACGCTGGCGTTGGAGTGGGTGCCCGTGCTGCACGGGGACTGGCCTCCGACGGTGTTGTTGAGCGCTCTCGGCCTTCCTGCCGGTGTGCAGCTGATGCGTCTGCTCCAGCGCCACCACGACAGGCCGGAGCTGATCAGTGGCAGTAAGTTTCTGGCCCTGCGCTTCCAGGGCTGGAATGGTCTGGGGCTGAGTGCGGGCCTGGCTCTGGCGCGCGTCTGGACGGGCGGATGACGCTCCGGCTGCAGCGTCGCCGCTTCCGCTTTGCCCTGCTGCAGCCGCTGCGCACCGCAGCCGGCGAGCTGCGGGAGCGTTGTGGCTGGTTGCTGCGGCTGGATGACGATCAGGGGGCCGTGGGCTGGGGCGAAGTGGCTCCGCTGCAGCCGCAGCAGTTCATGGCCTGCGAGCAGGCCCTCGCAGCGCTGCCGGACGAGCTTCCTCAGGCTCAGCTGGAGGCTGTGTTGCGGGAGGCCCCGGGGCCGGTGGGTTTTGGCCTTGGGGCGGCCTTGGCGGAGCTGCAGGGTGTGGTGGGCGCTGCTGCGCCCCAGGGCTGGCTGAAGGCTCCTGCCCCGGCGCTGTTGCTGCCGGCTGGCGAGGCGATGCTTTCGGCCCTGGAGGTTGCTGCGGCATCGATGGGTGGCCTGGAGAGCTGCACATTCAAGTGGAAGGTGGCCACGGCGCCAGATGGCCTGGAGCGTCAGCTGCTTGAGCAGCTGCTCCAGCGGCTGCCGCCCACGGCCCGGCTGCGTCTGGATGCCAACGGCGGCTGGGATCGCAGCACGGCTGAGGCCTGGATGCAGCGGTTGCGCGATGACCCTCGCTTGGACTGGTTGGAGCAGCCGCTGGCGGTGGAGGATCAAGCCGGCCTGGATCAGTTGGCGGCGCTGGGGCCGGTGGCCCTCGATGAATCCCTCGACCAGCACCCCGAGCTGCGCAGCAGCTGGAGTGGCTGGCAGGTGCGTCGGCCTGCGCTGGAGGGCGATCCCCGCCTGCTGTTGCGGGAGCTGCAGGCGGGGCTGCCCCAACGGATGCTGAGCACGGCGTTTGAAACCGGCATCGGTCGGCGCTGGCTGGAGCATCTGGCCGGTCTTCAGGCCCAGGGCCCCACGCCGGCAGCACCGGGCCTGGCCCCCGGTTGGACGCCAGCGGGGCCGATGTTCTCCAACGATCGCCCAACCATCGCTGCATCTGGACCGTTCGGCGGCCGCCACCGCCCATTGGTTGACGGGCATCGGCGTGGACCCCGCCTCCACCCTGCTGCTCAATCCTCTGCCGCTGGCCCATGTGAGTGGTCTGATGCCTTGTTGGCGCGCCCGCTGCTGGGGCGCGGGGCATCAGCAACTGGAGCCGGGGTTGATGAAAACCCCCGCCGAACTGCTCGCGTTCTGCCAGGGCCTGCCCGCTTGGGAGACGAATCCTGCCGTGCTGTCGTTGGTGCCCACGCAGCTGGCGCGCCTGCTGGCCCATCCCGATGGGGTGGCCTTCTTACAGCAGCTGCAGCTGATCTGGATCGGTGGTGCGGCTCTCCCGTCTCCGCTGGCGGATCAGGCGCGTGCCTTGCAGCTGCCGCTGGCGCCTTGTTACGGGTCGACGGAGACGGCGGCGATGGTGGCGGCGCTCCCGCCGGACCGCTTTTTGGCCGGCGAGCCCGGGTGTGGGGACCCGCTGGTGGATGTGGAGCTGCGGCTGGCTGCTGATGGGGCGCTTGAGGTGCGCACTGATCGGTTGGCGCTGGGTTGTTGGCGGGCTGATCAGCCGGATCGGTGGGAATCGCTCGGGGATGGCGATGGCTGGTGGCGCTCCGGGGATCAGGCCGCGTTGACCCCAAGCCTTCAGATTGCCGGGCGCATCGATGGAGCCATCCACTCCGGGGGGGAAACCGTGTTCCCCGAGCAGCTGGAGCAGCGCTTGATGGCGGCGCTGCAGGCGGCATCGCTCCCGGTGAGTGCCGTGCTGCTTCTTGCTGTGGATGATCCGGAGTGGGGGCAGCGGCTGGTGGCCCTGGTGGGCAGTTCTGACCCTGCAGTGCTGCAGCGGCTTGAGGCCCTCACTCGGCCTTGGCCGCCGGCGGAGACGCCACGGCGTTGGGTGTTGTGCCCCGACCTGGCCCCCTCCGCGCTGGGGAAATGGCAGCGTCAGCGCTGGCGAGAGTGGTTAGAGCGGTTGGATGCGGCCGAGGCTTGATGCTTCCAGCCAACGGTCCACGCCATCGGGCAGGGCACAGCGGCGCCGGGTTTGCGCGTCGATGGCCACATGACGCAGGCAGCCTTTGGCCACCAGCTGCTCCTCCAGCAGCACCTGGCTGTTCACCGCAAAACTGCTGGGATCGAGCCGTTCCGGTTCCAGGCGGATCAGCAGCTTGTCGCCCACCTGCACCGGGGCGCGGAAATCGGCATGGCAGTGCACGATCGGCAAGGCCACGCTCGGTTGCTCTCCGCGGCCGCCAGGGAAGACTGAACCCGCCGGCAGGCCGAAGCGTTCCAGGCTTTCCTCCCAGGCCTGATGGCACCAGCCCAGCAGCTGCTGGAAGTGCATCACACCGGCGGCGTCGGTGTCGCTGAAGCGCACGGTTCGGCTCAGCTCCAGCCAGGGGGCAGAGGTCATGGCGATGTGTTGTTCAAGCCGGTGCCGACTGTCACCCTGACAGAAATCCCGCCCGAACCATGGCCGCGCCGATCGCCTTCGAGCCTCCGTCCATTCAGAAGGCCTGGCAGGCCTTCCTGCAGCACATCCCAGTGGTGCTGGTGAGCTGGGTGGGCTCAATCGTGCTGTCGCTGCTGGCTGTTCTGGCGTACGGCCTGATCATCGTTGCCGTGTCGGCGATCATCGGCAGCAGCGATGCGGCATTGGGGCTCGGAGCGGTGCTCGCCCAATTGGTTCAGTTGCCTTTCTCCATCCTCGCCAGCCTGTTGTCGGTGCTGTTGGTGGCCGTTCCTGCCCTCTATTACGAGCGCGGTGAGGTGGTGACGATTTCAACGGCCGCTCAGCTGCTCACCGGCCGTTGGTGGCGTTATGTGCTGGCGGGGCTGTTCTTTTCGCTGGTCACCACCATCGGCTTTCTGCTTTGCATCCTTCCCGGGATTGCCGTGGCGTTGGTGACGCCGGTGTTCGTGAATCGCATCTTCGTCACCGACATGGGCATCGGTGAAGCCTTCTCCCAGTCGTTTCAGGTGGTGTATCGCTCGGAAAACGGCTTGAGCTTCGTGGGGCTTGAGGTGTTGACGGCGATCGTTGCGGGGCTGCTGGCCCTGGCGACCTGCGGTCTGGGGGGCTTTGTGGTGATTCCCATGGCCAGCTTCTTCCTTCAGAACGTCGCCTATCAGCGCGGACTGTTGCGCTGATCGCTCAGCCGCTGGGCCAGCTGTTGGTGCTCAGGCGCAGCAGCCAGTAGCTCATCAACCCTCCAGTCACCACCGGCAGGGGCCAGAGGGGAAGACCTCTGGGGATGAGACGCCGTTGCTGGAGCGCCAGCACACTCCAGAACACCAGCCCCAGGGCGGCAATGGGACCAAACAGATGCCATTGCAGCGATCCGCCCAGATCACCGGTGAGTGCTGCGCTTGTTGCTCGGGTCAGAAAGCAGGTGGGGCAGGGCACGCCGGTGAGGGCGCGAAGCGGGCAGCCGAGGCCGGGTATCCCTGGATGCAAGCCCTTCAGCCATAACGCACCGGTCACGGTTGCGGGCAGCAGATAGCCCGCGCGTTGCAACCGCCGCAGAAACCGGTTCAGAGATCAGCGATCCACCGATCCCATGATCACGTCGATGGAACCGAGGATGGCCATGATGTCGGCCACCTTGTGTCCCTTGAGGATGTGGGGAAGGATCTGCAGGTTGTTGCTGTCGGCAGCGCGGATCTTGAAGCGCCAGGGGGTGACGTCGTTGTTGCCCTGGATGAACACGCCGATCTCGCCCTTGCCTGATTCCAGCCGGGTGTAGAGCTCGCCGTTGGGGATTTTGAAGGTGGGCGCCACCTTCTTGGCCACGTACTGGAAGTCGAAACCTGCAGCGTCGCTGCCCTTGCCTTCGTTGAGGCGCTTGGCCTCGAGGTTTTCGGTGGGTCCGCCGGGGATCATGTCGCAGGCCTGGCGCAGGATCTTGAGCGACTGGCGCATCTCTTCGATGCGCACGCGATAGCGGGCGTAGCAGTCGCCTTCTTTTTCCCAGGCCACCTGCCAGTCGAAGTCGTCGTAGCACTCGTAGTGATCCACCTTGCGGAGATCCCAGGGCACGCCGGAAGCGCGCAGCATCGGTCCGGAGAGGCTCCAGTTGATGGCGTCCTCCTTCTCGATCGTTCCCAACCCTTCAATCCGGCGCCGGAAAATCGGGTTGTTGGTGATCAGCTTTTCGTATTCGTCGATCTTGGGGCCGAACCAGTCACAGAAATCACGGCATTTCTCCAGCCATCCCCAGGGCAGATCAGCGGCGACGCCGCCGATGCGGAAATAGTTGTTGTTAATCAGCCGCTGGCCGGTGGCGGCTTCCCAGAGGTCGTAGATCATCTCCCGCTCGCGGAAGATGTAGAAGAACGGAGTCTGGGCCCCCACGTCTGCCAGGAAGGGTCCAAGCCAGAGCAGGTGGTTGGCGATGCGGTTGAGTTCCAGCATCAGCACCCGGATGTAGCTCGCCCGCTTGGGCACCGGGATGTTCGCCAGTTTTTCCGGGGCGTTCACCACGATCGCCTCGTAGAACATCCCCGCCGCATAGTCCATGCGGCTCACGTAGGGCACGAACATCACGTTCGTGCGGTTCTCGGCGATCTTCTCCATGCCGCGATGGAGGTAACCGATCACCGGTTCGCAGTCGACCACGTCCTCACCATCGAGGGTGACCACGAGCCGCAGCACCCCGTGCATGGAGGGGTGGTGGGGCCCGAAGTTCACCACCATGGGCTCCGTGCGCGTTTCCAGCTGCGTCATGGGAGCGGTGGTCCGATCGATGAGTAGATCTTAAGGAGTCTTCGCCTGTGGCTTGTGCCCCCCTTCAGCCATGTGCCCGTGCTGGCCGATGCGGTGCTGGATGCGGCCCGGCAGATCCCCCGTCCGGATGGCCTGTTGATCGACGCCACCCTTGGGGGCGGCGGCCACAGCGCCCTGTTGCTGGAACAGCATCCCGGCCTGCGCCTGATCGGACTGGACCAGGACGCCACGGCCCGGGCCGCGGCGGCGGAGCGTCTGGCCCCCTTCGGTGATCGCGTCTCGATCGTGGCCACCAACTTTGCCGACTATGTGCCGCCCGAGCCCGCCGTGATGGTGCTGGCGGATCTGGGGGTGAGCAGCCCGCAGCTGGATGTGGCGGAGCGGGGCTTCAGTTTTCGCCTGGACGGTCCCTTGGACATGCGGATGAATGCCGGCGGTGAGGGGGAGACTGCGGCTGAGCTGATCGATCGCCTGGAGGAGAACGAGCTTGCGGATCTGATCTATGGCTACGGGGAGGAGCGGCTCTCCCGCCGCATCGCCCGGCGGATCAAAGCGGACCTCAAGGACAAGGGCTCCTATGAGGGCACCGCGGCCTTGGCCTACGCCGTGGCCGGTTGTTATCCCCCCAAGGCGCGGCGGGGGCGGATTCACCCCGCCACCCGCACCTTCCAGGCCCTGCGGATTGCGGTGAACGATGAGCTGGGGGTGCTCGATCGCCTGCTGCAGCAAGCTCCCGACTGGCTCGAGCCTGAGGGGCTTCTGGGAATCATCAGCTTCCATTCCCTGGAAGACCGCCGCGTCAAGACCGCCTTCCTGCGCGATGAGCGCTTGCAACGGATCACCCGCAAGCCGGTGGTGGCCACCGAGCAGGAGGAGGAGGCCAACCCCCGCAGCCGCAGTGCCAAATGGCGTGTGGCCCAGCGTTTGGCCCCTGCTTAGCGACCGCTGAGGAACCCGGCGGCAGCTGCGGCGTCGGTGATCGCTGTGATGGCCTGATCCACGTCGTCGGCTGTGGTCTCACGCCCCAGGCTGAGTCGCAGGGAGGCTTCGGCTTCAGCCCGCGAGCGACCGATCGCCTGGAGCACGTGGGACGGCGCGCCGTTGCTGCAGGCGGAGCCACTGCTGCAGGCCAGGTGCGGGCGCAGGGCCCGGTGCAGGCGGCTGCCGTTCACCCCGGGAAGGCTGATGTTGAGGTTGTGGGGCAGGCGCGGCTGCAGGGCCCCATTGAGCAGCACGCCGGGGAGGCGCTGCTGCAGGCCCTCCCACAGCTGATCGCGCAGGTGCTGAAGATGGCTGTTGCGCTGCTCCTGTTCCTGCAGCGCAAGGCGGGCGGCGGCGGCAAAGCCCACGATCAAGGCGGTGGGCAGGGTGCCGGCCCGGAGCCCGGCTTCCTGGCCGCCCCCCCACTGCAGCGGTTCGATGGCGATGCCCTCCCGCAGCACCAGGGCGCCAATGCCCTTGGGCCCGTAGAGCTTGTGGGCACTGAGGCTGAGCAGGTCAACCCCCAGGGCATCAGGGTTCAGCGGCAGCGTCCCGAAGGCCTGGGCTCCATCGCTGTGCAGGGTGATGCCATGGCGGCGGCAAATCGTTCCCAGTTGCTCGAGCGGCTGGAGCACGCCGATTTCGTTGTTGGCCGCCATCACGCTCACCAGCCGCGTTTCGGGGGTGATCGCCGCCTCCAGCTGCTCAGGGCTGATCAGTCCATCGGGGCCTGGGGTCAGCAGGGTGACGCTGAAGCCTTCCCGTTGCAGTTGCTGGAGTGGATCCAGCACGGCGTGGTGTTCGGTGGCCACGCTGATCAGATGGCCGCTCCCCAGGGCGCGGGCATGGCCCAGCAGCGCCAGGTTGTTGGCTTCCGTGGCACCGCTGGTGAACACCAGTCGTTCCGGGCTCACTCCCACCGCTTCCGAAAGCTGGCGCCGCGCCACGTTCACCGCGGCAGAGGCGCTGAGGCCGAGCCGATGCTGGCGGCTGGAGGGATTGCCCCAGTCCGCACTCCAGAACGGCGCCATCGCCTCCACCACCTCAGCCGCACAGGGGGTGGTGGCCTGGAAATCAAAGGCGAGAGCCGAGCCGCTCAGGACGATGCAGGCAGATGTTGCGATCATGGTGCTGCATTGCGAACGGCACTGGCATGGGTCTGCGATTGCCAATGGCTCTGCTGGGCCTGGGCGGGCTGGTGTGCCTGCAACCCGCCAGTGGCTTCGACCGTGAGCAGGTGCTGGAGCAGATGCGGCAATCGCGGCCAGCCGATCTCAAGGTGCTGATCGAACGCCCTGCTCCCGTCGGCACCCTGTCGATCGGGATTTATGCGGTCAAGCCAGCCTCGTCCAATCCCGACACCCGTAGCTACAGCCTGTGGGAGGAGTCGGCGTCGGATCTCAACGTCTATGTGGAGAGCGTCAATTGCTCCCCAGAGAAGCCCTTGCGGGTGAAACGCACGCCGTCGACGGTTTACGTGCGCACCCTCAACCCCGGCGGTCCGATCACGGACGTGAACCGGGAGGATCACCTGGTGTGGTGGGCGGCCTGTGTGCCGGAGGTGGCGGGAACCGACCCTGCCACGTTGCGTCAGAAGGCCCTGGATCTGGGCTTTTCCACCCTGATTCCCGAACAGCAGGAGCAGTTACCCGCACTGGCCCGTTGAGCGTGCTCTCCATACATTGCGGCCAGAGCGATTCCAGCCATGAGCGACGCGCCCACCCCCACCGCTGAATCCGCAGAGGCCGCGGCGCCCGCCCCGCGTCTGTTGCTGGTGGACGACGAGCCCGGTCTGCGCACGGCGGTGCAGGCCTACCTGGAAGACGAAGGCTTTGAGGTGACCACCGCGGTGGACGGGGAGGAAGGCTTCGCCAAGGCGCAGCAGATGCTGCCGGATGTGGTGATCAGCGACGTGATGATGCCGCGGCTCGATGGCTATGGCCTGCTGCAGAAGTTGCGCGCCGATGAACGGCTTGGCGGCACCCCGGTGATTTTCCTCACCGCCAAGGGCATGACGGCGGACCGCACCCAGGGCTATCTGGCCGGGGTGGATGACTACATCCCCAAGCCGTTCGATCCCGATGAGCTGGTGGCGCGGGTGCGCAACGTGGCCCAGCGCCAGCAACGGCTGCTGCAGGAGGCAGCGCGCTTTGCGGATACCGATATGGGCCAGATGGCCAAGCAGATCACCGAGATCCGTTCGCTGCTGGCCCAGGCCGAAGCGTTGCCCTCCACCGAGCCGGTGGTGCACAGCTTCACGCCGCGGGAGGCGAGTGTGCTGCAGCTGGTGGCGGAAGGATTGATGAACAAGGAGATTGCCCGGCAGCTGGAGACGTCGATCCGCAACGTGGAGAAGTACGTGAGCCGGTTGTTCAACAAGACGGGCACCTCCAGCCGCACGGAATTGGTGCGCTATGCCCTGGAGCACCGTCTGGTGACTTGAAGGCTGGTTGGCGCGAGGCGGCGTTCAACAACGGTTGGACCTACCGCGACCGGGTGCCGCGGTCCGCTGCCGGCATCTTGGTGAGCGAATGGCTGGCGGATCGCTACCGCCACTCTGATGCTGTGTTGTGGCAGCAGCGGATCGCCGCCGGTGAGCTGGATTGGAACGGAGCACTGCTGGCCATTGATCGAGCCTTGCAGGGCGGTGAGACCCTCTGTTGGCGGCGTCCGCCCTGGTTGGAGCAGGCGATCCCCGATCAATGGGAGACGATCCACGACGACGGCGACCTGTTGGTGATCAACAAGCCTTCCGGTTTGCCGGTGATGCCCGGTGGTGGCTTCCTGCGCCACACGCTCACGGCCTTGCTTGAACCCACCGGTGCCCGGCCGGTGCACCGCCTGGGGCGGTTCACCTCCGGTTTGCAGGTGTGTGCCCGCACGCCGCAGACCCGTGCCCTTTGGTCGAAGCAGTTCCGGCCCGACGGCGGTTGCCGCAAGGTGTATCAGGCCTGGAGCCAGCGGGTGCCGGGGTTGGAGTTGGGGCAGTGCCTGACGGTGAGCAGTGATGTGGTGGAACGGCCGCATCCGCTCTTGGGCTGGATCTGGGGGCCGGAACCGTTCGACGATGCGCCGATCCGCAAACGCCTCTCAGCCCACTCCGAGCTGGAGCTCTTGGAGCGCACGGCCGAGGGCGATCGACTGCAGGTGACGATCACCACCGGACGACCCCATCAGATCCGCATTCATTTGGCGCAGCTGGGCAGTCCGCTGCTGGGGGATCCGCTCTATCTGATGAATCGCGAGATTTCAGCCACCGCAACGCCCGGTGATGGGGGCTATCGGCTGCATGCCTGGCGGCTTTCGGGTCTCCCTCACTTGAGGGAGATCAACCTCCAGGTGGATCCCCCAAGTGAGGGAGATCAGGCCTTGCGGAATTCGATCAGGCGCGAGAAGTAGAAGGGGGCCTTGTTCAGGCTTCGGCGCACCAGCTTGAAGCCGCAGGCTTCCGCTGCTTTCACGATGCCGTCTTCCTTGAGGGTGTAGGCCCGGGTGGTTTTGCTGGGGCCGGGGAACAGCTGGCCGATGCCCTTCAACAGCGCCAGCAGCGGGGTATAGGGAGCAAAGCTCACGATCAGCCGCTCTTCGGTGAGGCTGCAGAGGTGCTTCACCATCTCCTCGGCCGGTTGCTGGGGGTAGTGAATGAACACATCCAGGCAGCACACCGTGTGGAACGAGCCGCTCAGGCTTTCCAGGTCGCTGGCGAAGAAGTTCAGCTTGGTCATGTCGAGGCCGGCCTCGCGGGCCCGGCGCTCGGCTTCCTGGGCCATGGCCTCGGAAATGTCGCTGGCGCTGATGGAACCGGCCCCCATCGCCGCCAGCGGCAGGCTCAGGCTGCCAACACCGCAGCCCGCGTCGCAGAAGCTCGCCTGGCTGAGTTCACCGCTCTCCTTGATCCAGGCCAGTACTTCATCCACTGTTTTCTGGTGACCGATGCGGATGTTGCGCTGCACCTTGTTCACGTCATCGCTGTCGCTGTAGATGCGGTTCCAGCGGTCGAAACCCGTGGTTTCGAAGTAGCCCTTCACCTCCTTTTTCTCGGCCTGTTTCTGCTCCAGCAGCTGATCGGGGGCCATGGCGGAAGGGTTTGCGTCGGCGGGATCCTAAGCAGCGCAGGCCCAGTGCAGCTCACCCTCCTTCTGGTGCCAGCGCAGCAGTTGCGTCAGTGGCCGTCCCATCAAGGCATCCATGCACCCCGTTGCATCGCCAATCACCCGCCGCGGCGCCACCGTGGCGCTCCAGATCGCAGCACTGGGGGCGTCACTCCAGCGGGCCAGCCGTTTCACCCCCTCCAGTTGCGGCAGGGTCACCCCCGCCAGGGTGCCGTCATCGAGGCGGCAGGTGCCGTTCTCCACCAGCAGCACCCGCTCGTCCCAGCGGTGCTCCCCGTCGGCCAGGCCGTAGGGGGCCAGCGCATCGCTCACCAGCACCGTCTGCTCCGCTGCCAGCCGTTGCAACAGCACCGCCATCGTGGGGTGCACGTGCACGCCATCGGCGATCAGCCCCAGGGCTACCCCTCCGCGCCTGCAGGCTTCCCCAAGAGGGCCCGGTGCCCGGTGGTGCAAGCCCGGCATGGCATTGAAGGCGTGGGTGAGCATGGCCACCCCCTGATCGAACCCGGTGCTGGCCTGTTCGGCCGTGGCGGCGCTGTGGCCCAGGGCCACGCTGATGCCCAGCTCCCGCAGTCGCCCGATCACCGCAGCGGCTCCCTCCAGTTCGGGGGCCAGGGTGACCAGGGCAATCTCCGTTTCGAACCCACCAATCCGTTCCTCGAGAGCCTCCAGGCTGGGGCTGGCCAGGTGTTCACGGGGATGGGCACCGCGGCGGGCTTCGGCCAGAAAGGGGCCCTCCAGATGGGCCCCCAGCAGCCGGCAACGGCCTGGTCGGTGCAGGTCCCGTGCCTGTCGCAGCACGGCCAGGGCCTGGCGCAGCGGCGCGATGCCGCAGGTCACCAGGGTCGGGGCGATCGCTTCGACCCCATCGCGCCACAACAGATCGAGGAGCTCCTCCAAACGGGGCAGATCCGCACTGGTCAGTTCCGGGAAGGCCAGCCCCAAACCGCCGTTGATCTGCAGGTCAACACCTCGGGGGCTGAGCCAGTTGCCGTTCCAGTCCGCATCGGTTTCTTGAGTCTCTTGTTGCTCCTCTTGTTGTGCCTTGCCGCCCATCGCCTCGATGCGGCAGATCAGACCCTGCTCGTCCAGGTCGATGGCATAGCGCTGGTCTCCGTCCCCAGGCAGGGGACCCGGAAGTCGAACGTTGGTGATCCGGTGCATCAACGCAACACTGGCTTCTGCAGCCATGGGGGGAGACGATGGCAGTCTTGCCCCTCTGCGTTGTGCCGCCAGTGCTCCCCCGTGTTGCCGTTGTGATGGGCAGTGACTCTGACCTGCCCACCATGGAACCCGCCGCCGCCATCCTGCGCGAGTTGGGGGTGGAGGTGGAGGTTCGGGTGCTCTCGGCCCATCGCACCCCCTTGGAGATGGTGAACTTCGCTCAAGCGGCCCGGGGTCAGGGGTTTGGGGTGATCGTCGCCGGCGCCGGCGGGGCGGCCCATCTCCCCGGCATGGTGGCTGCCCTCACCACGCTGCCTGTGATCGGCGTTCCGGTGAAAAGCCGGGCCCTGTCCGGGGTTGATTCCCTCCACTCGATCGTGCAGATGCCGGGGGGGATTCCGGTGGCCACCGTCGCCATTGGTGGGGGCCTCAATGCCGGTTTGCTGGCGGCGCAGATCCTTTCGGTGGCCGACGCTGACTTGGCCCGGAAACTTGAGGATTACCGCAGCAGCCTCCACGATGCTGTGGTCGCCAAGGATGCGCGCCTGGTTGATCTGGGCAGCACGGATTACCTCTCCCAGATGACTTCATGAGTGTTCCCGTTCGTTCCACCCTGCGATCCACGCTGCTTTGGGCGGTGGTGCCGGCGGCCATCGTCTATGCGGTTGCCCTGGTCTGGAGCGGTGCTGAGGGCATCAGCGCCAAGCTGGTGCTGAAGGACTTGGCCCAGTCCTGCAAGGCGCCTCTGGGAGAAGGTTTCCTCTCCAGCGTGGGCTACCTGCTCTGGATGGCGGCGGCGGCCATTGCCTTGTTTGCGGCGTCCACCCGGCAGATCCAGGGCTCCGTTCTGAACCGTCAATTCGCCTTCTGTGGGGGTGGTTTCTCGCTCTGGCTCTGCCTCGACGACATGTTCCTGGTGCATGACCGCTACCTCGGTGAGGCGTTCCTCTACATCACCTACGCCTTCTTCACCGGGTTGCTGTTGTTCCGCTTCCGTGGCCCCCTGCGGCGCTTCGGTGGCGACACCTTTCTGGTCTCCGTGGTGTTGTTGGGCCTGTCGGTTCTGACCGATGCCCTCCAGGGGCTGTGGCCGAATTCCTATGAGACGGTGCAGATCTTTGAGGAGGGATTCAAGTTCCTTGGGATTGCCGCCTGGCTCAGTTTTTGGTGCCATTACGTCAGTTCCGCCTCCAAGCCGGCCGCCCTTGAGCAGCACTGATCGATTCGCGTCATCGCCTCGATGACGCCCTGGCCGGCCTGGTTGCGGCTTGGTCTTCTGCTGCCTGTGCTGGGCTTGAACGCCTTTGTGCTGAAGCGTTTGCTGGTGCAGTTCGCCCCATTCCCCGGGCTGTTCCTCACCGCGGCCTTGATCGCCTTTTTGCTGGACCTGCCCTGCCGCTGGCTCGCGCAACGGGGTCTTCCCCGCGCCTGGGCCATCGTCAGCGTGGTCCTGGTGACCCTGGGGCTTCTGGTCTGGGCCGCTGTGGCCTTGGTGCCGCTCTTGATCGAACAGCTCAGCCAATTGCTCAGTGCCTCGCCGTCTCTGCTCACGGCGGCGGAGCAGTGGATCGATCGGGGTCAGCTCTGGGCGCTGGACCATGGCCTGCCGGCTGATTTCGCTGACCTCAGCAGTGATCTGGTGGCCCAGTTCAGCCGTCTGGCGACGCAGTTGAGCCAACGCCTGTTGGGCCTGCTGGGGGCCACGGTGGGCACCACGATCAATGTGGTGATCGTGCTGGTGCTGGCGGTCTTCCTGCTGTTTGGGGCGGATCCGATCGTCGATGGTCTGGCCCGCTGGCTGCCCGACCGTTGGCGGGATCTGGTGCAGACGACCCTCGAGCGCACCTTTCGGGGCTATTTCGCCGGCCAGGTGGTGTTGGCGCTGATCCTCAGTGGTGGTCAGCTCCTGGTGTTCACCGCCCTGAACATTCCCTACGGCGTCTTGTTCGCCGTGCTGATCGGCTTCACCACCCTGGTGCCCTATGCCAGTGCCGTGTCGATCGTCTCGGTGAGTGCGGTGCTGGCGGTTCAGGACCCCCGCACAGGCCTTGAGTTGCTTGCCGCGGCGATTGTGGTCGGTCAGATCGTGGATCAGGTGATCCAACCGCGGCTGATGGGCAGCATCGTTGGCTTGCAACCGGCCTGGTTGCTGATCGCCTTGCCCATTGGGGCCCGGGTGGGAGCCCTCTATGGCGTGGGGGATCTTCTGGGCCTGCTGTTGGCGGTGCCGGTGGCCAGTTGCATCAAAACCCTGGCGGATGCCGCCAGGGCTGGTGACGTCGACCTCAGGCGGCCGGAATCACCCCACGCTCCTGGAGCGCTTTGATCACCAGCTCCACGGAGTCGGCCAGATCCTGCTTGCCGGTGTCGATCTTCAGTTCGGGCGTTTCCGGTGCTTCGTAGGGGCTGGAGATGCCGGTGAATTCCTTGATCTGCCCCGCCCGTGCCTTGGCGTAGAGGCCTTTGGGGTCGCGGGATTCGCAGACCTCGAGATCAGCGGCGCAGAACACCTCGAGGAAGTCACCGTCCTCCACCAGCTCACGGGCCTTGTCCCGGTCTGCACGGAAGGGCGACACAAAGGCGGTCAGCACGATCACGCCCGCATCCAGGAACAGCTTGGCCACCTCACCGATGCGGCGGATGTTCTCCTCACGGTCGGCATCGGAGAAGCCCAGGTCTTTGCAGAGGCCGTGGCGGATGTTGTCGCCATCCAGCACATAGGTGGCGAGTCCCCGCTCGAACAGGGCTGCATTGACGGCGTTGGCCAGGGTGCTCTTGCCAGAGCCGGAGAGCCCGGTGAACCAAAGAATGGCGCTGCGGTGCCCACGCTGCTTCGAGCGCTCGTCGCGGCCCACGGAGGCCTCATGCCAGGCGATGTTGGTGGACGCACCCTTGTTGGTGAGTTCTCCGTAGGTGGGGCTGGCGGTCATGGCCACGGCATGAAGTGGCGGCCATTCTCCCTTAGCCCCCAGCCCGTTTCGGCCGGTATCCCTCCTTGCTGAGCAGCTCGAGCGCCAGATCCACCTGATCTCCTTGCAGTTCGATCACGCCGTCCTTGGCGGTCCCGCCACTGCCGATGCGTGTTTTGAGCTTCTTCAGCAGCACCTTGAAGCCCGCAGCATCCAGCTCCAGGCCCCGGATCACCGTCACGGTTTTGCCACCTTTGCCACCACGGGTGGGCTGCACCCGCACCATTTGCTGCGCCTTGGCTGTGGGCTCCGCCGCAGGGCCGCTCGGTCGCTGCAGGCTCTCGGCACTGCTGAATTCCTGCCAGCCTCCCTTCGGCATCCACCTGTCGCAACCGGATTGCATTGTCGATGAGCGCCAATGCGGCGCCCCATGGCGTGACCGCCTGCTTACGCTGAGCCGACGCTCCGCCGTGGATCCGTGACCAGCACCCTGCCCAACGCCAGCACTCCGGATCCCTCCAGCCTGCAGCCAGCGGTGCGCCCCGGAGCCCATGGTCGCTTTGGACGATTCGGTGGCCAGTACGTGCCCGAGACCCTGATGCCGGCCTTGGCGGAACTGGAGCAAGCAGCGGCCCAGGCCTGGAACGATCCCGCTTTCACCGCCGAGCTCAACCGCCTGCTCAAGAACTACGTCGGGCGGGCGACACCGTTGTATGAGGCCGAGCGTCTCACCGCCCACTACCGCAGAGCCGACGGTGGCCCCCGCATCTGGCTCAAGCGTGAAGACCTGAACCACACCGGTGCCCACAAGATCAACAACGCCCTGGGGCAGGCCCTGCTGGCCCTGCGCATGGGCAAGAAGCGGATCATTGCCGAGACCGGTGCGGGCCAGCACGGCGTCGCCACGGCCACGGTCTGTGCCCGCTTCGGTCTGGAGTGCGTGATCTACATGGGTGCGGAAGACATGCGCCGTCAGGCCCTCAATGTGTTCCGCATGCGCCTGCTGGGCGCCACGGTGCAACCGGTGACGGCCGGCACCGCCACCCTCAAGGACGCCACCAGTGAGGCGATCCGCGACTGGGTGACCAACGTCGAGACCACCCACTACATCCTTGGATCCGTCGCTGGTCCGCACCCCTATCCGATGTTGGTGCGGGATTTCCATGCCGTGATCGGTGAGGAGTCCAAGCAGCAGTGTCAGGACGCCTTCGGCCGGCTGCCCGACGTGCTGATGGCCTGCGTTGGCGGTGGCTCCAATGCCATGGGCCTGTTCCATCCCTTTGTGCAGGACACGTCTGTGCGGCTGATCGGTGTTGAGGCCGCCGGTGATGGTGTGGCCAGCGGTCGCCATGCCGCGACGATCACCGAGGGTCGTGCCGGTGTGCTGCACGGCGCCATGAGCCTGCTGCTGCAGGACGGCGACGGTCAGGTGATGGAGGCTCACTCCATCAGTGCAGGTCTCGATTACCCCGGAGTGGGGCCGGAGCACAGCTACCTGCGGGAGATCGGGCGTGCCGAGTACGCCGCAGTCACCGACCAACAGGCCCTCGATGCCCTGCGCCTGGTGAGTGAGCTTGAGGGCATCATTCCGGCCCTGGAAACCGCCCACGCCTTCGCCTGGCTTGAGCAGCTTTGCCCCACCTTGGCCGACGGCACGGAAGTGGTGATCAACTGCTCCGGCCGCGGCGACAAGGACGTCAACACCGTGGCGGAGAAGCTGGGGGATCAGCTCTAAGGATCGATCCTCAGGCCAGCAGCAATTCCAGGTGGCGGGCCACCCGCTGCACGGCAGCCCGTGCCGTGGCATAGGCCATCCGCATCGGCCCCACCAGGGCCACATGGCCGAGCCCCTCGTTGCAGCGGTAGGGCGCCTGAACCACGGCACAGGCCTCCAGGGCTGGCTGCGGATGTTCCTCGCCGATCCACACCCGTGCGGATTCACCGCGGCTGATCAAGGTGGCGGGTTGGTCATCGATCAGTTCCAGCAGCGGCCGAAGGCTGGAGGTGCTTTCAAATTCCGGTTCGCTCACCAGCCTGGAAAGGCCATGCACCACCACCTGTGTGGAGTTGGCGGGGGTGGGCTGCTCAAGGGCGTTGCGCAGCACAGCGCCGCTGCGTTGCAGCTGCCTGGGCAGTGCGTCCCAGTTCAGGTCGCCCTGCTCGAGCTGGGCCGACGCCCAGCGTTCCATCGCGGTGAGTTCGGCTTCAGCTCCGTGGGGCAGACGCAGGTTGAGGTGGCTGGCGCGGCCATTGGCTTCCACCAGCATCACCAGCAGTCGATCACCGCTGGGCACCAGACGGATCGTCTCCAGTTGCTGGTTCTCCTGCTGCGGTTGGGTGATCAGGCTCATCAGACCGGTGAAATCCGTCAGCCGCCGGGCCAGATGCATCAGCAGGTCGTCCAAACCGGCCCAACGAAGACTGAGGCCGGTGAGCTCCCGTTCCAGGTGTTGAACGGCGATGCCGGGTTCCGGCAGCAACGCGTCCACGTAGTGCCGGTATCCCATCGGACTGGGAACGCGTCCGGCGGAGGTGTGCGGTTGATGCAGCAGTCCTCGGCGCTCAAGCGCCCCCATGGCGGAGCGAACGGTGGCGGAGCTGGCGGGGATGCCGAAGCGTTGCACCAGGGTGCGGCTGCCCACCGGCTCCATCGTGTCGACGTAGTGGTGCACCGTCGCCTGAAGCACCTGTTCTTGCCGAAGGGACAGGGGCTTGCTCATCAGTAGCGGGGAACGCTGGGATCCACCTGAAGGCTCCAGGCATCAATGCCTCCCTCAAGGTTCCACACCTCAAGGCCCCAGGGTTGGTCCAGCAGCCACAGGCCGAAGTGGTAGCTGCGCACGCCGGCATGGCAGACCACCACGACGGGTTGATCGGGGTTGAGGTCGGCCTGCAGTGTTCCAAGCCATGCATTGGATTGGCTCAGGGGGCGGTGCAGCACCGCACCCGGGAAGGCAGCGATCGCGAGCTCAGCCTCCTCGCGCACATCCACCAGTTGCGGTGAAGGTCGCTCGCTTTGCAGCCATTGCTGCAGTTCAGAGGCTTGGATTGGTTGTGGTTGTTGGGATTGGCCCATGGCGCCATTCTGCGGTGATGGACAAAGATGAGGCGACCCGAGACCGCCGGCCCATGAAGGCCCGCCCCTTCCTCAGCGCTGCCGGCGCTGTGCTGTTGTCGCTGATTTTGCTGGCCGCTGGCCTGCTCTGGACCATGAACCGCCAGAGCCCCCTGCAGCTGGCAGAGCAGCCGTTGCATCTGCCTCGGGCGGCCCGGTTTGTGCCCCGGGATGCTGACTTGTCCCTCCATTGGTTGGCCGATCCAGGACGGTTGCCGGCCTATGCCCAGGCCGTTGCCCCTGCCTCCCAACGCCGCGATGCCCGTGATGGCGCCCGGCAGTGGCGCGAAGGCGTCTTTGCCTTGGCGGGCCTCCAGTTCGGTCTTGAGCTGGAGCCCTGGCTTGGTGAGGAGGTCAGTCTCACCCTCACCGATGGGGATTCCAACGCCGGTTGGGTGTTGGCTTTGACCAGTCGGGATGACGATGGCGCCCGGCGCTTTCTGCAACGGTTCTGGCAGACCCGCAGCCTGGCGGGCACCGACCTGCAGATCAGCAGTTACCGCGGCATCGGTGTGATCAGCGGCCAGGGGGCGTTGGTGGGGCATGACCCCCAACCCCTGGCCACGGCCTTGATTGACGACGATCTGCTGCTGGTGGCCTCAGGCCGGGGTGTGCTGGAGCAGGCCCTCGATGTCTCCCAGCTTCCGGATCAGCATCAGCTGGGGGATCAACGCCTGCAACGTCAGGTGGCTGAGCTCGGCGAGGGCGTGGCTCTGCTCACGGCATCTCCCCATGCCCTTGAGCATTGGCTGCAGCTGCCTGAGCTGGTGGCCCAACGGGACGATCTGAGCGGACTCGTGGCATCACTGCGACCGGAGGGTTCAACCCTGGCGGTGGATGGGCGCCTCGGGTTCCGGCAAGCCCTTGGCGCCGACCCCTGGCCTGGGCTCACGGATCTGACGGCGTCGGCGGGCGGCCATGCCCGCTGGCTGGCTCAGCTGCAGAGTCCAGCCCGTTTGTTGGATCCCAGCGAAAGCCATCCGCTGGCCCAATGGTTCGCTCCGGTGCTGAAGCAGCACTTGGCGGACCAGCCGGCGGCCGATGCTGTTGTGGGGGCCGATGCTGGCCCTCTCCTCTGGCAGGACCAACCCGAGGGCTGGCTGCTGGCCACCCGCCCGCAAAGCCCCGCCAGGGATGCGGTGGATGCACGTCTGCAGGAGCAGGGCCTGACCCGTTCTGAACTGGAGGGCGATGGCGAGGTGTTGAGCGTGTGGACGCGGCTGGTGCGCCAGCGGGGACGCCAGCCTGGGGTGGATGCCCAATTGGCCGTGGCTCAGGTTCGCTCGTCTGCGCTGAACTGGTGGGGCGAGTCCTTGATGGCTCTGGCGCAGCGTCAGAACGGGCGTGCCCTCCAGCCCCGCTTGAACCAATGGCAGGAACTCACAGCGTCCTCCCAACCGGCGCAGGCCCTCCTGCTGGCGGATGAGCCGGCCCGTGCGCTGTTGGGGCAATGGCGGCCCTGGGCCCTGCTGCAGGTGATGGCGGGGCGGCCGCTTCAGGATCAGGTCCGCGGCCTTGCGGTGGCCGTCGACGTTGATCGTCAGGAGCAAGGCAGTACCGAGATTCCCTTGCATGCCCGGCTCGAACTCGGCTGACCTGGTTCTGTTGCGGCATGGCATCGCCGAACCCCGCCAGGCGGGCCAGGACCATCCCGATCGACCCCTGACCGCCGCTGGCCGTCAGCGAACCCAGCGGGTGATGGCGGCCCTCGTGCAACGGGGGCTGCGCGTGGATCGCTTGCTGTCCAGCCCCTATCGCCGGGCTCTGCAAACGGCGGAACTGGCGTTGGAGGCGGGGCTCGCTTCTGAACTCGCGGTGGATGAACGGCTCCAGCCGGGAGGGGCCCTCAACATGCTGGTGACCGCCTTCGATCAACGGCTTGGCTTGGTCGGCCATGAGCCGGATCTAGGAGATCTGGCCTGCGGTCTTCTGGGGTGTGCCCCGGGATCCCTGGTGCTGAAGAAAGCCGGCGTGATTCAGCTGCGTCGTTCCACGGGCCAGTGGCAGTTGAAGGCCTTGCTTCGGCCAGCACTGTTGATTGACGATTTAGGTTGCTGTTAGAGGCAATCAGGTGGTGGCCCAGCAGCAGACAGGCGACCTGCGCCATGCGCGGACCGGGATCGAACTGCGTCCAGGCCTGGATGGCGTGCCGGCCACCCAGTCGGCGATCTGCGACATCGATGGTGAGAAGGGGCTGCTCACCTATCGCGGCTACCCGATGCAGGATCTGGCGGCCAACAGCAGTTTTCTGGAAACGGCTTACCTGCTGATCTGGGGAGAGCTGCCCAGCCGCGACCAGTTGGCGGAGTTTGAGCACGCGGTGCAGATGCACCGGCGGGTCAGCTTCCGGGTGCGGGACATGGATGCTCCATGCCGAGCACAGCCTCAACGCCAGCACCTTCAGTGCCCGGGTCACCGCCAGCACCCTCACCGACCCCTACGCCGTGGTGGCTTCAGCCGTGGGCACCCTGGCGGGCCCACTCCACGGCGGCGCCAATGAAGATGTCCTCGCCATGCTCGAGCAGGTGGGCAGTCCCGAGAACGCTGGCGCTTTCCTGGATGAAGCCATCGCGGCCAAGCGCAAAATCATGGGCTTCGGCCACCGGGAATACAAGGTGAAGGATCCCCGTGCCGTGATCCTGCAGGCCCTGGTGGAGGAGATGTTCGCCAGCTTCGGCCATGACGACCTCTACGACGTGGCCCGGGCGATCGAAGCAGAAGCAGCGTCCCGTCTCGGCCCCAAAGGCATCTATCCCAACGTCGATTTCTATTCGGGCCTGGTGTACCGCAAGCTCGGCATCCCCAGGGATCTGTTCACGCCGGTCTTCGCCATCGCCAGGGTTGCCGGCTGGCTGGCCCATTGGCGGGAGCAGCTCGGGGCGAACCGGATTTTCCGGCCTTCGCAGATCTACTCCGGATCCCAGCCACGCTCCTGGATGCCCATTGAGGAGCGCGTCTCGGCTCCGGCCGCCTAAGTTGCACCCACTTCCGTCGACACCATGGTGAGTCCGGGACTGGACCTGGAATTGAGCTTTAGCCAGGCCCTGCAAGGGTTTGGCTTCTCCCCGGAGGTGGCGAGGCTGCTTTGGCTGCCGCTGCCGATGCTGCTGGTTCTGGTGGCTGCAGTGGTGGGTGTGCTGGTTTCGGTGTGGCTGGAACGCAAGATTTCCGCCGCTGTCCAGCAGCGAATCGGTCCGGAGTACGCCGGTGCCCTGGGCGTGCTTCAGCCCCTGGCCGACGGCCTCAAGCTGCTCGTCAAGGAAGACATCATCCCGGCGCGGGCCGACAGCCTGCTGTTCACCCTCGGCCCGGTGCTGGTGGTGGTGCCGGTGATCATCTCTTGGCTGATCATTCCTTTCGGCCAGAACCTGCTGATCAGCAATGTGGGCGTGGGGATCTTCCTCTGGATCGCCTTCAGCAGCATCCAGCCGATCGGCTTGCTGATGAGCGGCTATGCCTCCAACAACAAGTACTCGCTGCTCGGTGGGCTGCGGGCCGCGGCTCAATCGATCAGCTACGAGATTCCCCTGGCTCTGGCGGTGCTGGCCATCGTGATGATGACCAACTCGCTGAGCACGGTCGACATCGTGGGTCAGCAGACCGGTGCCGGCATCTTGAGCTGGAACATCTGGCGCCAGCCGGTGGGCTTCCTGATTTTCTGGATCTGTGCCCTGGCCGAGTGTGAGCGGCTGCCCTTCGACCTTCCCGAAGCTGAGGAAGAGCTGGTCGCCGGCTATCAGACCGAGTACGCGGGCATGAAGTTCGCCCTCTTCTACCTGGCGGGTTACATCAACCTGGTGCTCTCGGCCGTTCTGGTCAGCGTTCTGTATCTCGGTGGTTGGGGCTTCCCGATTCCTGTGGAGTGGCTGGCCGGCTGGTTGAACCAGCCCATCGATGCCCCCGTGGTGCAGGTGATCACGGGCACCGTTGGCATCGTGATGACGGTGCTCAAGGCCTATCTGCTGGTGTTCGTGGCGATCCTGCTGCGCTGGACCACCCCCCGCGTGCGCATTGACCAGCTGCTCGATCTCGGCTGGAAGTTCCTGCTGCCCCTGTCCCTGGTGAACCTTCTGGTGACAGCAGCCCTCAAGCTCGCATTCCCCGTTGCATTCGGCGGCTAGGTTTTCCTACCTAGGATTTCTTCGCTCCCGGCTCCGCTTCGTTCTCTCCCCTTCAGACCATGTTCGGCTTCCTCAAACAGGTCGGTGATTACACCCGGGATGCAGTCGATGCAGCCCGGAATCTGGCCCAAGGCTTTTCGGTCACCTTCGACCACATGCAGCGCCGTCCGGTCACGGTGCAGTACCCCTACGAGAAGCTCATTCCTTCCGAGCGTTATCGGGGCCGGATTCACTACGAGTTCGACAAGTGCATCGCCTGTGAGGTGTGCGTGCGGGTCTGCCCGATCAATCTTCCGGTGGTCGATTGGGTGATGAACAAGGCCACGAAGAAGAAGGAGCTGCGCAACTACTCCATCGACTTCGGCGTCTGCATTTTCTGCGGCAACTGCGTCGAGTACTGCCCCACCAACTGCCTCTCGATGACGGAGGAGTACGAGCTGGCGGCTTTTGATCGCCACAGCCTCAACTACGACAACGTGGCCCTCGGACGCCTTCCCACCAGCGTCACCACCGACCCCTCCGTTGTTCCCCTCAGGGAACTCGCCTATCTGCCGGCGGGCGAGATGGATCCCCATGGTGTTGCCGCCGATCGTCCCCGGGCTGGTCAGCTGCCGTCTCAGGTGTTGGAGACCCTCACCCCTCCTGCCAAGTCCTCTGCCAAGAATGAGGGACAATCCTCCAGTGAGGCCAAGGAGGGCGACGCATGACCATCGCGACAACCACCGAGCTGATCTGTTTTCTGGTGCTGTCCGCCGTTGTGGTGATCGGCGCCCTGGGTGTGGTGCTGCTCAGCAACATCGTCTATTCCGCCTTCCTGCTGGGCGGGGTGTTCACCGCCGTTGCAGGGCTTTACCTGCTGCTGAACGCCAGTTTCGTGGCCATGGCCCAGATCCTGGTGTACGTGGGCGCGATCAACGTGTTGATCCTGTTCGCGATCATGCTCGTCAACAAGCGGGAAGATCTCAAGGCCATCGCCAATCTCACCACGCGCCGTGTGGTGTCAGCCGGCGCACCTGTTCACCGATTACCTCTTGCCCTTCGAGGTGGCATCGGTGCTGCTGCTGATGGCCATGATCGGCGCCATCGTCTTGGCCCGTCGTGATGTGCTGGCCACCGATGTGGTCACCGGTGAGGTGGCCGATCAAGGCCTGATTGAGAAGGCCCGTACTCCCCTGCTGATGAATCGAGCGGACTGATGAGCGATTTCCTTGCCACGCTTCCCTCCCTGCAGGCCTACCTCCTGGTGGCCGCGATGCTCTTCTGCATCGGCGTCTGGGGTCTGATCAACAGCCGCAATGCGGTGCGCGTGCTGATGAGCATTGAGCTGATGCTCAATGCCGTGAACATCAACCTGATGGCCTTCTCCTCCTTCGTGGATGGTGATCTGATTCGCGGCCAGGTCTTCGCTGTGTTCGTGATCACGGTGGCCGCTGCTGAGGCCGCTGTCGGTCTCGCGATCCTGCTGTCGCTTTATCGCAATCGCGTTACCGTCGACATGGAGCAGTTCAACCTGCTGCGCTGGTAACCCCCGCACACCTGGGTCATGCGTCTCGATCGGGTCTGGGTGATCTATCGGGCCGACAGCCAGCCTGCCCAGCGTGAAGCCCGGCAATGTGCCAAGGAGCTGAAAGCTCTCGGCTCCCACGTGGTCACGGCGATGTCGGGGCCGCGGGTGAATCCTTTCCCCGGTCTGCTGGCTGTTGAGGAGTCGTTGCCCGACCTGGCGCTGGTGCTGGGGGGAGATGGCACGGTGCTGGGGGCTGCCCGCCACCTGGCGGTGCATGACATCCCGATCCTCAGCATCAATGTGGGAGGCCATCTGGGCTTTCTCACCCATGACCGGCGTGTGTTGCGCGGCGATCAGATCTGGCAACGCCTTCAGGACGATCAGTTCGCGATCGAACGGCGCATGATGCTTCAGGCGATGGTGGATCGACGCTCCGCGGAAGATCGAGCGGCTTCGCCGGGCCCGTTGCAACAGCCGGATCTTGAAGACGATGAAGAGCATCACTGGGCTTTCAACGATTTCTACCTGCGGGCCTACCGCGATGAGATTTCGCCCACCTGCACCCTGGAGCTCGAGATCGATGGGGAAGTGATCGACCAGGTGCGTGGTGATGGCCTGATCCTCTCCACCCCGACGGGGTCCACCGGGTACGCCCTGGCGGCAGGGGGACCGATTCTTCATCCCGGCATCGATGCCATCATCGTTGCCCCGATCTGCCCGATGAGCCTCTCCAGCCGAACGCTGGTGGTGCCGCCTCGGGCCAGGTTGGCGATCTGGCCCCTCGGGGCTGGGGATCACCGCATCAAGCTGTGGAAGGACGGTGTGGGCTGCACGGTGCTGGAGCCTGGTGAGTGCTGTGTTGTTCAGCAGGCGCGCCACCATGCCCTGATGGTGTTGCTCAATCAAAGCCCGTCGTATTACCGAACCCTCTCCCACAAGCTGCATTGGGCGGGAAGCCTGCACGCGTCTCAGCCCTCGCAGAATTGAGCCATGGCCCTTGAGATTGAACGGCGCTTTCTGGTGCGGTCGGACGCCTGGCGCAGCAGTGCCGGCCCCGCACAGCCGCTGCGTCAGGGCTACCTGGCCGCCAGTGCCGACGGTGTGACGGTGCGGATGCGTCTGCGCGGATCGGATCAGGCCTGGCTCACCCTGAAGGCGGCGGCTGATGCCGTTGGCCTGGTGCGCCACGAGTTCGAATATCCGATTCCCGTGGCGGATGCCGAAGCCCTCTGGGATCTGGCGCCGCACCGCCTGGACAAAGTCCGCTACGCCTTGGATTGCCCTGGTGGTGACTGGGTGGTGGATTGTTTCCAGGGCGAGAACGCCCCCTTGGTGCTGGCGGAGGTGGAGCTGGCATCGGCCCAGGCGGATCTGCTGATTCCGCCCTGGTGTGGCGAGGAGATCACCGGGGAATCCCGCTGGAGCAATGCGGTGCTGGCCCAGCATCCGGTTCAGTCCTGGCCTGAGGCGCAGCGTCGACGTTTTGGCTGGCCCTAAGGCCGGACTGGATTTGTCTTCAGATTTCCTTTAGCTTTGAGGAGTTCTGATTGGTGGCTCCTTCCAGTGGTGGGTCTGTACGACACAACTGGAATGCTTCGCTTCGCTGGCTCCAGCGTGGAGGCCTGTCTGGAATACGCCACGCTGTTTCAGATCCCTGTGGGCCCCACCTCCCTTCAAAGCTTGCCGGAGCCTGTCAGCTCCACGATCAGGCTGAGGGGGGATCGTGTTCTGGAAGGACGCAACAGTTGAAGCCGTCCCGGCAGATCTTGCCGTTGTCCATGGCCCAATTGAGCAGTGCCACCCGGTTCTTCGAACCGGTCTTGGTGAACACGTTGCTCACATGGTTGTCCACCGTTCGTTTGCTGATGGTGAGACGGTCAGCGATTTCCTGATTGGTCAGTCCTTCGGCCACGAGCTCGATGATCTCGATCTCCCTGGCAGAGAGGGAGATCTCCAGAGGATCGGTACCGTCGAGGGAGGACATGGGCGACCACCGTTGGGATCATGCTAGTCCGGACGACCGGTCTGATCCTGCATAGTGGGCCGGTGAAATGGAACGAGATTTGAGCACGGCGCTGCAGCGCGCAATTGAGGCCGGGGATCAGGTGCTCACGGCCGAGGTGATGCCTCCCCGTGGAGCCGACCCCTCCCACATGTTGGCCATGGCCGCATCGCTGCAAGGCCGTGTCCATGCCGTGAATGTGACCGATGGCAGTCGGGCCGTGATGCGGATGAGCAGCCTGGCCTCCTGCAAGTTGCTGCTTGAGGCCGGTCTGGAGCCGGTGTTGCAGATGGCCTGCCGGGACCGCAACCGCATCGCCCTTCAGGCCGATCTGCTCGGGGCCCATGCCTTGGGGATCCGCAACCTGTTGTGTCTCACTGGCGATCCGGTGCGGGCGGGCGATCAGGCGGATGCTCGGCCGGTGAATGAGTTCGAGTCGGTGAAGCTTCTGCAGCAGGTGGATTCCCTCAATCGGGGCGTGGATCCCGTGCAGGGCACCCTGCCCGATGGGGCGACCACGCTGTTTGCCGGGTGTGCCGCCGACCCACAATCGAGGAGCTGGAGCGGTCTCCAGCGCCGGTTGCAGCGCAAGCAGGCGGCGGGAGCCCGCTTCGTTCAAACCCAGATGGTGATGGACCCTGAAGCGCTCGAGCGCTTCCAGCACGAACTGGCCGGCCCCCTGGGTCTGCCCGTGCTCGCTGGCGTGTTTCTGCTGAAGTCAGCCAAGAATGCCCGGTTCATCAACCGCGTTGTGCCGGGAGCCTGCATCCCCGATGCGTTGATCCATCGGCTGGAGTGCGCCGAGAATCCCGCCATGGAGGGTGTGGCCATCGCCGCTGAACAGGTGAAGCGTTATCTCGGCATCGTTCGTGGCGTTCACCTGATGGCGATCAAGGCGGAGGAGCGCATCCCGTTGATCCTGGATCGCGCCGGACTCAGCTCGCTGCCTGGGTGAGGTCGGTGCCGAGCAGCTCCGCCATGGCTTTCTGCTGCGGGGAAGGCTCCACAAGGTCCTGACGACGGGCATCGGTGATCAGCCAGTCGAGCGAGGCCTCCTGCAGGTCGAAGTGATCACCGTCCTTGCCCACGCAGTAGCGGCCGAACACCAGCTTCTCGAGCAGCTGCACGCCGGGGCCGATGCGCGAGTAGTCGAAGATGATCGAGTTGTCGACCGTGGCGCCCTCACAGATGTGGCAGCTGGGGCCGATCATGGTGGGCCCAACGATCGTTGCGCCATCTTCGATCTTGGTCATGCCGCCCACGTAGACCGGGCCGGTGACGTTGATCTTGTCCCAGTTGGCGGCCACATTCAGACCGGTGTAAACCCCGGGACGCACCTCCTTGCCGGGGATGCCCACCTGACGGACGTCACCCATCAACACGCTGCGGATGGCTTGCCAGTAGTCGGGAACCTTGCCGATATCCACCCATTCGAAATCCATCGGGATGGCATAGAAGGGTGCACCGAGCTCGGCCAGTTTCGGGAACAGATCCGAGCCGATGTCGAAGGACTGTCCCGAAGGGATGTGTTCAAAGATCTCCGGCTCAAAGATGTAGATGCCGGTGTTGATCGTGTCGCTGAGGGCTTCGTCGACGCTGGGCTTTTCCTGGAAGCTTGAAATTCTGTTCTGGTCATCGGTGACCACAACGCCGTAGCTGCTCACCTGATCCTTGGGGACCCGTTTGGTGACGAGGCTGGCGATCGCACCCTTCTCTTTGTGCAGGCGTACCGCTTCGCTGAGATCAAGGTCGATCAGCGCATCGCCGCAGAGCACCACGAAGGTGTCGTCAAAGAAGTGCTGGAAATCCTGGATTTTTTTGAGCCCGCCAGCAGACCCCAGGGCACTGCCGATCAGTTCGCCGTCTTCAATCCGTCCTTCAAAGCTGTAGGCAATTTCAACCCCGAAACGCTGGCCATCCCGGAAGTAATTTTCAATCTCTTCGGCCAGGTGGGAGACGTTCACCATCACCTCGGTGAAACCGTGCTCCTTGAGCAGTTCCAGCAGAAATTCCATCACCGGCTTCTGCAGGATCGGAATCATTGGCTTGGGGATCACATGGGTGATCGGTTGGACCCGCGTCCCCTTACCAGCCGCCAGAATCATCGCCTTCATTGGCGTTTGGTCGGGTCAATACAAGGTAGTGACCATAGACCCGGTCTTAGGCCGCCACGACCGTCCGGGTCGGCGACGGATCTGGCACCTGAAGGCTGCGGATCGGCAGTTCCTCCTGCTCCAGCTCAACCCGTCCCTGGGAGGAGAGAAACAGCAGGGCCCAGAACACCCCGACCCGGTCACGGTCCAGGTCCGCCGCGGCGGCCACCTCCCACTGATCCACCAGTTGATCGAAGCCCACCCAGTCCAGGGCGGTCTCCCAACCGTTCAGAAACACCCCCAGTGCTGCGGTTGTTTCCGGCAGCTTTTCGCGGTGGGCCAGTCCGGCCACCTGGGCGATGGCTTCACGGTTGCTGTAGCGCTTCTGCCGTTTGCGGCGGCGTGCCTCGAGTTCGTCTGATTCCAGCTGCTCGGCAATTGTTTCCAGCTGTTCGATCAGCTCCCCGAGGGTGACGGGCCGACGCAAGGGCGGGGGTGCCACGGGTCGCCGCTGCAGATGACGTTCCGGCCGTCGGGGCAGATCAAAGGCCGGATCCAGCCAGCCTTGCTCATCGAAGTCGGCATCGAAGTGATCTTCGACTTCAGGCGGCGGCGGCAACATGCTGGTTTCAAGCATCTCCGCCTTGAGTCCCACCAGCACGGAGGCGGCCAGGAAGGCTTCGCTGCTATCAGCCAGGTCCCGTTCGTAGCTGCCGCCCCGTCCGGCCAGGGCGGCCGCCACCTGCCCGGGAACTTCGATGCGTTGCCGGAGTTGATCCAGAAAGCCGTCGATGACGGCAATCACATCCACATCCCAGGGATCGAGATCGCCCCGCTCCGCTGCGTCCTGCAGCAGCCGAATCGCAAGGCGGGCTCCAGCATCAGCGCCGTCGTTGGGGGCCACCTGGAGCAAGTCAATTCACCCTTTCCCGGCAAGGTATCGGTCCTCAACCGGTGTCGCCAGTGCTGCCTCAGGCCGCGCTGCTGGCGTCGGTGACCTCCGCCTGGTCGTTGTCGTCGCTCTCGGCACTGGTCGCGCTGACGGTGGTTGCGGGGAGGAGGCCCAGCTGGGTTTCAACGGTGGAGCGGTAGCGGCTGAGGTCGGTCTCCAGTTCCTGGATCCGCACCTGCTGTGCTTCGTATTCGTTCGCCTTGCTGAACTGTTCAACGTTGTTGAGCATCCCGGTCCAGGCGGCGAAGAACCAGGCCGACACGGCTCCCAACCCCGCTGCCAGCAGCAGCAGACCCGCCAAAGGCAGGGTGTACTCGACCCCGGGCAACACGTGAACCGTCGTGGGGCTGGTGTTCGCCAGGGTGAAGAACACCGTGATCAGGCCGAAGCTGAAGATCAGGCCGAAGTTGATCTGACGCATGGCAGGGGAGCGTTCCCCTGGAACTTACGGACGGTTGGCTGGGAATGAATCGGAATCGATACGTGATTTATGACGCGCCTTTTATGACGCGCCCAGGCCGGGGGCCTGGATGACTGCTGGAACGGGCGCCTGACCTCGAATCAAGGGGGCCGTTGGTGAGATCACCTGTTCCATCGCACCCAGGTTTCGGTTCACCAGGGCTTCAATCGAGCTGCGGTAGCTGTCGGTCATCAGCTTGGGGTACAGCCCGATTCCGATGATCGGCACCAGCAGGCAGCCGATGATGTAAACCTCGCGTGGCTCCGCATCCACCAGGTTGGTGTGGGACACCAGCTCCTCTTTTTCCTTGCCGAAGAAGATCTCGCGAAGCATCGAGAGCAGATAGATCGGTGTGAGGATCACGCCGACGGCGGCCAGCCCGCAGATCACCACGCGGAAGGGCAGGGTGTAGGCCTCATCCGTGGCGAAACCAGCGAACACCATCAGTTCGCTCACGAACCCGCTCATGCCGGGCAGGGCCAGGGAGGCGAGGGCACACACCGTCCAGAGCGCGAACATGATGCGCATCTTCTGGCCGATGCCTCCCATCTCATCCAGCTGAAGCGTGTGGGTGCGGTCGTAGGTGGCACCCACGAGGAAGAACAGGCTGGCGCCAATCAAGCCGTGGCTGATCATCTGCAGCATGGCGCCACTGGTGCCCAGGGCACTGAAGCTGCCCACGCCGATCAGCACGAAGCCCATGTGGCTGATCGAGCTGTAGGCGATCTTTCGCTTGAGGTTGCGCTGGGCGAAGGAGGTGAGGGCGGCGTAAATGATGTTCACCACCCCCAGCACGATCAGCAGTGGGGCGAACTGAGAGTGGGCCGCTGGCAGCAGTTCACAGTTGAAGCGCAGCAGGGCATAGCCGCCCATCTTCAGCAGGATGCCGGCCAACAGCATGTGCACCGGTGCCGTTGCTTCGCCATGGGCATCCGGCAGCCAGGTGTGCAACGGCACGATCGGAAGCTTCACGCCGAAGGCGATCAGCAGCCCGGCGTAGCAGAGCAGTTGAAAGCCCGTGCCGAAGTCTTTGGCTGCAAGAGCGGTGTACTCAAAACTGGGGGTGCCGCCGCCGAAGAAGCCCATGGCCAGGGCGGCCAACAGGATGAACAGGGAGCTGCCGGCGGTGTAGAGGATGAATTTGGTTGCGGCGTACTGGCGTTTCTTGCCGCCCCAGATGGCCAGCAGCAGATACACCGGGATCAGTTCCAGCTCCCAGGCCAGGAAGAACAGCAGCATGTCCTGCACGGCGAAGACGGCGATCTGGCCGCCGTCCATGGCCAGCAGCAGGAAATAAAACAGCCGCGGTTTGAAACTCACCGGCCATGCCGCCAGGCAGGCCAGGCTGGTGATGAAGCTGGTGAGCAGGATCAACGGCATCGAGAGCCCGTCGGCTCCCACCGCCCAGGTGAGGCCAAGATCCGGCAGCCAGCTCACCCGTTCGGACAGCTGCAGACCACTCAGGCTGGGGTCATAGCCGGTGAGGTAGGCCGCAACGGTGATCAGGAAGGTGATCAGCGTCACGATCAGGGCGTACCAGCGCACCTGTTTGCCCTCGCCTTTGTCTGGAACCAGCGGAACCAGCAGGGCACCCACAATCGGCACCAGGATCGACAGGCTCAGCCATGGAACGGTTGCCTGCACCGGATCGCTGAGTCCGGCGACTGCGAATTCGAACACGCTGATCCGATCCTCACTGGATGGATCGTAGAAATCATGGCCGCTGTGTCATCACCTCGATAGGCGATGACACACATGGACGATGGGCCTTAAGCGATTGGTCCGCCGATCACGCCAAACAGCACCACCAGGCCGATCACACCGGCAAACACAATCAGGGCATAGAACTGGGCCCGTCCGGTCTCGAGATATTTGAGACCTTCGCCGCTGCCCAGGGTGAGCAGTCCGGTGAGGTTGACCACGCCATCCACCACTTTGGCGTCCACCTCGAGCACTTCCCGCGCGAGTTTGCGGCTGCCGCGAACGAACAGCTTTTCGTTCAACACATCGAGATACCACTTGTTGGCGAGGAAGGCATTGACCGCCGGGAAGCGGCCGGCCACCAGCTGCCCAAGATCAATCCGACGCAGGGCATAGGCCAGAACAGCCAGGCTGATGCCGGCAACGGAGATGGCCACGGAGGCGCCCGCCAGGGGGAGAAACTCGCCCCAGCTGAACTGTTCGGCCATCTCGAGGGCTTCTTCCGGATTGAGAAGGCCCGCAAAACGGCTGTTCCATGGGGTGCCCAAGAGGCCAATCAGGACGGAAGGCACCGCCAGCACCGCCAAGGGGGCAGCCATCGGCCAGGCCGATTCGTGCACGCTGCCGCCATGGGCGTGGTGCTCGGAAGGATCCTTGCCAGCGGCGGTCAGCAGCTGGGCCTGCATGGCGGTGTCATTGCCGCGGAATTCCCCTTCAAAGGTGAGGAAGTAGAGCCGGAACATGTAGAAGGCCGTCATCCCCGCCGTCAGGAAGCCCACCACCCAGAGCAGTGGGTAGCTGTTGAAGGCCTGACCAAGAATTTCGTCCTTGCTCCAGAAGCCGGCCAGGGGCGGAATGCCGCTGATGGCGATGCAGCCGATGAAGAAGGTGATCGAGGTGACGGGCATCTTTTTGCGCAGGCCGCCCATCAGGCGCATGTCCTGGGCAAGAACGGGCTCGTGGCCCACCACCTCCTCCATGGCGTGGATGACGGAGCCTGATCCCAGGAACAACATCGCCTTGAAGAAGGCATGGGTCACCAGGTGGAAGATGCCGGCGACCGGGGCACCGCAACCCATCGCCAGCATCATGTAGCCGAGCTGGGAGACGGTGCTGTAGGCCAGACCCTTCTTGAGGTCCATCTGGGTGAGGGCGATGGAAGCCCCCAGGAAGCAGGTGATCGTGCCAACGACGGCGATCACGGTTTGAACGATGGGGAACTGGGCGTAGAGGGGATCAAGGCGGGCCACCAGGAACACCCCTGCGGCCACCATCGTTGCGGCGTGAATCAGCGCTGAAATCGGCGTCGGGCCCTCCATGGCATCGGGCAGCCAAACGTGGAGGGGGAACTGGGCCGACTTGGCCATCGGACCCATGAACACCAGCAGGCAGAGCAGCAGCGCTGCCCATGGGGCCACCGTTCCGGCGGTCAGGCCGTTCTGCAGACCATCGGCGATTCCCTGGAAATCGAAGCTTCCGGTGGCCCAGAACAGGCCAAGGATGCCCAACAGCAGGCCGAAGTCACCAACCCGGTTCACCACAAAAGCCTTCTGAGCGGCGTGGGCGGCACCGTCGCGGTCGTACCAGAAGCCCACCAGCAGGTAGGAGCACATGCCCACCAGCTCCCAGAAGACGTAGATCTCCAGAAGATTGGGGCTGATGATCAGACCCAGCATGGAGCTGCTGAACAGCGCCAGGTAGGTGAAAAAGCGCACATAGCCCTTGTCATGGGCCATGTAGCCGTGGGAATACACCAGCACCAGCAGGGCGATGGTGGTGACCAGCGCCAGCATCACCGCCCCGAGTGGATCCACCACGTAGCCCATCGGCAGAACGAAGTTGCCTGCGCTGGCCCATACGAACAGATGCTCAACGGGCGGGGCGCCATTGAGCTGGTTGAACAGGATGCTGTAGCTGAGGGCCGCAGCTGCGCCAACGCAGGAGATCAACAGCAGCGCAACAGGTTTGCGCAACCGATTGATCGTGCGGTTGAAGCTGATCAATCCCAACCCGGTCAGCACTGCGCCGAACAGGGGCAGAACCGGAATGAGCCAGGCGAGTTCCTCGGCCGAGGGCATCCGCATAAAGGAGGTTGAAGCGAGTGTAGGCAGCTCAGCCCAGCAGGTTCTGGAGTGCTGAATTGCGCATCAACTCGGCAGCCGTCGGAATGAAGCGATGGGCCCACCAGAACACGCCGACGGCGATGGCGATGCCCAGTTGCGCCGGTCGAACGAATTCCTGCCACTGCAACTGCTGGCGTCCATCCAGCACCGCTGCGAAAGGCACGATCGAGGTGCTGGCCTTGAGCTCGTCAAAGGCTTCGCCGAAGCGGGCCTTCAGGCGCCGGTCGCCATGCCAGACGGCGAAGAGGTGATGGCCGATCAGGCCCACGCAGGTCACCAGCATGAAGCTGCTGCCGATCCAGAGGGCGTGGGTGAGGCACCAGAGGATTTGCCCGATGGCCTGGGGATGGCGGCTGATGCGGATGATCCCCGTGGCGTAAAGACGCACCTGCGGTTTCAGCACCGCCGGGATCTCCAGCAGGTTGTAGGTGGCTGGATAGAGGAAGAGAAAACTGATGGCGGTTCCGATCCACACGAGCGGAATCACCCCAGGCACGCCCTGGAGATTCCACAGCCGCACCCCGTCGTAGCGATGGGCCAGGAACCATCCGATCACCACCACGGCCGAGGGAATGCTGGCTGCCGCGAAGATCAGGCGCCAGGCCCGTGCTCCGATCACGGCCTCAGCCCGGCTGCGCAGGGCAGCACCACCGCTGTGAATCACGGCAAACAGGATCAGCAGCACCAGCATCACGACGCTGCTGTGGTGGGTGGAGGCCATGGCGGCTGCGTTGGAAGGGCGTGATTCTGGCTGTCGGACGTGGCGGTCCTAAATTTCTGGTGTTCCTCCGGGTGTTCCGCGGTGGCCGATCTGCCGTTCACCCTCGACCAGCTGCGGATCCTTCGCGCGATTGTCAGTGAGGGCAGCTTCAAGAAAGCCGCCGACAGTCTTTACGTCACCCAGCCCGCCGTCAGCCTTCAGATCCAGAACCTGGAGAAGCAGCTGGAGGTTTCGCTGTTTGATCGCGGCGGGCGCAAGGCGCAGCTCACTGAGGCTGGCCATCTGCTGCTGAGTTACTGCGACCGGATCCTGAGCCAGTGCCACGAAGCCTGTCGGGCCCTGGATGATCTCCACAACCTCAAAGGTGGATCCCTGATCGTGGGGGCAAGCCAGACCACCGGCACCTACCTGATGCCCCGGATGATCGGCCTGTTCCGCCAGAAATATCCGGACGTGTCCGTGCAGCTCCAGGTCCACAGCACCAGACGCACGGGCTGGAGTGTGGCCAACGGTCAGATCGACCTGGCGATCATCGGTGGTGAATTGCCGGCGGAACTCAATGAACTGCTGCAGGTGGTGCCCTACGCCAGTGATGAGCTGGCGCTGGTGCTGCCGGTGAAGCACCCCTTGGCCCGACTGGCTGAACTCACCAAGGAAGACCTGTATCGCCTGGGCTTTGTCTGTCTCGATGCGCAATCCACCACCCGGAAGATGGTCGACCAGCTTCTGGCGCGCTCCGGCCTGGATGTGCAGCGCCTGCGCATCGACATGGAGCTGAATTCGCTGGAAGCCATCAAGAATGCCGTTCAGGCGGGCCTGGGAGCCGCCTTTGTTCCCGTGGTGTCGATCGAGCGGGAGTTATCGGCGGGAACGATTCACCGGCCCCAGGTGGCTGATCTGCAGGTGCGGCGCCAGCTCAAGTTGATCACCCATCCCGCCCGCTACTGCTCACGCGCCTCGGTGGCCTTCCGCAATGACGTTCTGCCCGTCTTTGCCAGCGCTGACAGCCCGATTCGTCAGGCAGCGAAGGTCGTGCCTGAAGCGATCGGGGAGCAACTGGTTCAGAACTGATCGGCCTCGGGTGTCACGCCCACAGCGTCATCTGCCACGCCTCGGGTGAGGAATTTGTTCTCACTGATATCGGTTTGGTAGACGCAGCGCACCACGGGCTTGTCCCGAACGGAGCCGATGTAGGCAAAAGTGTTCATCCGCTGTTTGCACTCACGCTCCTGCTCGGCGGTGATGGCCCCCTCCTTGCGCAGCACCGACCAGTTCTCCCGACGGATCACACAACCCGGTTGCAGGGTTGGCTGGGTCACAAAGCTGCTGGAGGGGTTGAGCGTCGTGTACATCTCGATGTCCATGACGAAGGCGCTCGCCCCCCACTGGCGGCAGAACTCCGGGTCGGGAACGGCCATGTCCAGTTGCTGGGAGCTGGCGATGTTTCCCTGGTCGCCCGTGGTGGTGCTGGTGACAGCGCTGCCGATACCGATTCCCACCACGAGAACTCCTGCCAAGACGGCCACGGTGAGGGTGCTGAATTGAAAGCCGCCCTGGCCGCCTCCACCACCTGGTGGCGGGCCGGGAGGACGGCCGTATCCGCCCCGGGGTGGAGCGTCATAGCGGTCCCGCTCACCGCGGTCATAGCGGCCATCGCGAGCTCGGCGGCCGCCGCCGCGGTCGTAGCGCGAGCCGGTCACAACAGTTCTGGGGTGCGGGGCAGGCCCATGGAGAAGTTCTGCACGCGGCCATCCGGGTTGTAGCTGAGTTCTCCGGCCTGGAGCAGTTGCCGGATGAATCCCTCCAGGTCTGTACCAATGCGGCGCAGGGTGTAGTCACTCAGTTCGCCACCGGCTGCGGCATCCACCAGTTCCTTGAAGCGTCCCTGCACCTTGGCGAGGCTGGCGGCATCCCAGAGAAATTCGTTGTCGGGATCCAGATCCAAGGTCAGTTGGTCATCCGAAGGAACCAGATCCTCCTCTTGAAGTGCTGCTGTGAACAGGCGCACGTGGCGGGTGGTGCACTTGAGAAGGGTGTCAGCCAAGACGCGCCCACGGGAAAGCTGACACGACTTTAAGAAGCGAACGGGGGTCAAGCCCTTTTAAGGTTGGTTTCACTTTCGAGACGGCCGCATGCGCGTCGCTATTGCCGGAGCTGGTCTTGCTGGACTCTCCTGTGCCAAATACCTGGCGGATGCCGGCCACACCCCCATCGTTGTGGAAGCCAGGGATGTTCTCGGCGGCAAGGTGGCGGCCTGGAAAGACGAGGACGGCGATTGGTACGAAACCGGCCTGCACATCTTCTTCGGGGCCTACCCGAACATGCTGCAGCTGTTCAAGGAGCTGAACATCGAAGACCGGCTGCAGTGGAAGAGCCATTCGATGATCTTCAACCAGCCCGAGGAGCCCGGCACCTACAGCCGATTTGATTTCCCCGATCTGCCGGCACCGGTGAATGGTGTGGCGGCGATTCTGGGCAACAACGACATGCTCACCTGGCCGGAGAAGATCAGCTTCGGCCTGGGACTGGTCCCCGCCATGCTCCGGGGCCAGGGTTACGTCGAAGAGTGCGACAAGTATTCCTGGACGGAGTGGCTTCGGATCCACAACATCCCGGAGCGGGTGAATGATGAGGTGTTCATCGCCATGAGCAAGGCGCTGAATTTCATCGATCCCGATGAGATCTCCGCCACCGTGGTGCTCACGGCCCTGAACCGCTTCCTGCAGGAGAAAAACGGCTCCCAGATGGCGTTCCTGGATGGTGCACCGCCGGAGCGCCTCTGTCAGCCGGTGGTCGAGCACATCGAATCACTGGGTGGTGAAGTGCACCTCGACAGCCCCCTGCGTGAGATCAAGCTCAATGCCGATGGTTCGGTGGCGGCCTTCCACATCGGTGGCGTGAAGGGCAAGGAGAGCTTCGATCTCACCGCTGATGCCTACGTCAGTGCCTTGCCGGTGGATCCCTTCAAGCTGCTGCTGCCTGAGCCCTGGAAGCAGATGGAGGTGTTCCAGAAGTTGGATGGCCTCCGGGGTGTCCCTGTGATCAACCTGCACCTCTGGTTCGATCGCAAGCTCACCGACATCGACCATCTGCTGTTCAGCCGCTCCCCCCTGCTCAGCGTGTATGCCGACATGAGCATCACCTGCAGGGAGTACGAAGACCCCGACAAGTCGATGCTTGAGCTGGTCTTTGCTCCTGCCAAAGACTGGATCGGCCGCCCCGATGAGGAGATCATCGAGGCCACCATGGGCGAGCTCAAGAAGCTGTTCCCGATGCACTTCAGTGGCGACAACCCCGCCACCCTGCGCAAATACAAGGTCGTGAAGACGCCGTTGTCCGTCTACAAGACGACGCCCGGCTGCCAGGAGCTTCGCCCGGATCAGACCACCCCGATCAAGAACTTCTTCCTCGCGGGCGACTACACGATGCAGCGCTATCTCGCCTCGATGGAGGGTGCTGTTCTCAGCGGCAAGCTCTGCGCCGGTGCGGTGGACCGCAAGACAGGTCAGCTGGCATCATCGACCTCTTCCAGTGAGCCTGTGACGGCCTGAGCCATGCCCCTCGCCTCCCCGGATCTCGACGCAGCCTTTGAGGCCTGCCGTCGGGAGACCGCCGAGTGGGCCAAGACGTTCTATATCGGCACCTTGCTTCTCCCTCCGGAGAAGCGGCGTGCCATCTGGGCGATCTATGTGTGGTGCCGGCGCACGGATGAGTTGATGGACAGCCCGGAGGCCCAGGCGCGTCCGGTGGAGGAGCTTGCAGAGCGGCTCGACCGTTGGGAGGAAAAGACCCGTGCTCTGTTTGATGGTCGGGTGGAGGACGACCTGGATGCGGTGATGGTCGACACCCTGGAGCGCTTCCCCCAGGGCATTCAGCCTTACCTCGACATGATCGAGGGCCAGCGGATGGACCTCACCTGGACCCGCTACCCCCGCTTTGAAGACCTCAAGCTCTACTCCGCTTTGAAGACCTCAAGCTCTACTGCTATCGCGTGGCAGGCACCGTTGGCCTGATGACCCAGGGGGTGATGGGCGTCGACCAGGCCTACACCTCAGCCCCCTGGAGCGACTGTCCCGACACCTCCGATGCCGCCGTCGCCCTGGGGATCGCCAACCAACTCACCAACATCCTTCGGGATGTGGGGGAAGACCGGGGCCGTGGTCGTATCTATCTGCCCCAGGAAGATCTCGAGCGGTTCGGTTATTCCGAGGAGGAGCTGATGGCTGGAACCCTCAACAACGCCTGGCGTGCGTTGATGCGCTTCCAGCTGGAGCGGGCTCGCGATTGGTTTGCTCGCTCCGAAGCCGGAGTCCGATGGTTGTCCGCCGATGCGCGCTGGCCAGTGTGGACGTCGTTGCGGTTGTACCGCGGCATCCTGGATGAAATTGAACGGGTCGATTACGACGTGTTCAATCACCGTGCCTATGTGGCCAAGGTCAACAAGCTGCTTGATCTGCCCCGTTCATTCCTGTTGGCGCAGTCACGCTAAAACCCCCTGCCGGGATGACCGGCAGGGGTGGAGTTGAT
>LUMQ01000103.1_pt1 | contig 39786 bp, 50 predicted proteins | sample 729621 | NCBI WGS metagenome assembly LUMQ01 (sample SAMN03860259, study PRJNA289734) | marine metagenome | biome: seawater column; feature: ocean; material: water; isolation source: Red Sea water column Station 12 - depth 25m | place: Saudi Arabia: Red Sea | collected 2011-10-15 | depth 25 m | reverse complement strand
CGCGAGCTACAGCATCCACTGCTGGCGATCGTAGAAGTGCTGGGTCTTGCCCCCTTCAGCTGCTGTTGCAGCGATTACATGCCGTAATACTTTCTCTAAGTACTTCTGCTTACCAGCCGAAGGGGGCGAGGGCGGCCCCGCTCGTAGCTATGGCTGGGCTGGGCTGATCAACATCGTCCAGCTGCCGGGTCTCGATGCAGAAGGAGGCGTTGTTGGAGAGCCCTTGCACCGTGCTGGTGCGCAGCCGCACGTTCTCGCTGGCGAACCAGAAGCGCTCCAGGGAACTCATCATTTCGTAGTCGGTCGTGAGGATCAGGCCGTTTTCGTCATCCATGCGGAACTGACCCGCCACCGGCGCTTTCTCGGCGTAACCGCGATCCCGCAGCAGCAGTCCCCGTCGCCCCGTTTCGTCTTCGGGGATCAGTCCGAACATGGTCTGGTCTTCATGGGATTCACCGGCCCGATCCCAGGCCATCGATCCGCTCCAGCGCACCCAGCAGCCCCCCACGATCTGCTCAACGCTGGCGTTGTTGCGTTCGGCGATCTCCGCAAGGCAGCTGAGGGCGTCCGAGATCTCAAGCATCGTCAGCGTTGAGGAAGTGAAGTGATGATGGCAGCCCGACCCAGTCACCCACGGCAGCGGGCTTCGGCGGCGCTGATCAGATCGTCGAGGGTCAGCGCCAATGGAGGCTTTCGCAGTTCAAGCGCCAGTTGATCCAGTTGATCGGCGGCAGCATTGAGCTGCAGCAGCAAGGTGTCGAGGAATGCTGGATCGTCAGCGACCACGGGTTGCTGCTGGCACCAGCGGCGCCGTTGGTTTTCGTCGGGGATTGCACCAGTGCTTCCGGGAGCGGCCATGGATTGAAAACTGTCCAGGCAGTGGCTCAGCAGCCGCAGGTGATGGCGATCGAGCTGGGGCAGCAGGGTGGAGTCGATGCGTTCAATCGCGGCTCGGTCGATGGCCATCAGCCCTGCGCCAACGGAGTGATGCGGAAGCCGCAGGCGTGGCCGCCCTCGAGCCGCCAATGCACCCGTTCCACCCGGCAGTCCGGCACGGTGCGCCGAATCAGCAGCAATTCCTGGTCGCAGACCGCGGGAAATTCTTCAGCAATGCGCTGCACCGAACAGTGGGCCTCCTCGAGCCGCCAGCTCACGCCGTCGTCGTCCCGGCTGCAGACGGTCACATAGCCCTCGTCGCGCCGCAGCCGTGCCAGGTGTTCGAGGCGAGCCTCCAGGGAGGCTTCGCCAAGGCTTTGCCGGTACTGGCTGGCCTTCGACTCCGCCTGCTGATTGAGCAGCTGGCGCACGGTCGCTTCGGGGAGATGGCTGCGCATCGAATCCAGCAGGCCAAGGGCGAAGCGGCCGCTGCCATCGGGGAACTGGGCCCGTCCTTCGTCGGTGAGGCACCAGCGGTTGCTGGGACGCCCCGGGCCGCTGGCATTGCTGCTGGCGCAGACCAGGCCGCTGTCGGCGAGGGAGCGCAGGTGCCGCCGCATGGCCTGAACGGAAATGCCCACGGCATCGGCAAGGGTGCCAGCGTCCTCCTCCCCGCGCTCCAGCAGCAGGGAGAGCACGGCGTCGCGGGTGCTGGCGGGGGCCGAGGCGCTCATGAGGAGGCGAAACCTCCCCACACGATGCCATCGAATTGCCACGTCATGTCGGCCGTGTTGAGGGTCACAATGGGGAGCCCGCTGACCGGAGGCCTGTTGGCCTAGGCTTCCAGTAAGGAAACCGCGGGGTTTCGTAATTCGCCGCTCCCTCCACTTCCATGTCCGACGCCCCTCAAGAGCCGACAGCAGAAAGCCTGGAGGTCATCCGCAAGTTCGCTGAAACCTACGCTCAGCGCACCGGCACGTATTTCTGTGCCGACCCCAGCGTCACCGCTGTTGTCTTGAAGGGTCTGGCGCGTCACAAGGACGATCTGGGCGGAGCGCTGTGCCCTTGCCGCCATTACGAAGACAAGGAGGCCGAGGTCTCGCAGGCCTTCTGGAACTGCCCCTGCGTTCCGATGCGCGAGCGCAAGGAATGCCACTGCATGCTCTTCCTCACCGAGGACAACCCCTTCGCTTGCCCTGAGAAGACGCAGACCATCACCACCGAAACGATCAACGCCACCGCCGGCTGAGCTGAATGACCAGTACCTCCACACGGGATCTCGTCAGCCAGCCGTACAAGTACGGCTTCGTCACCGAGATCGAGACCGACAAGATCGCCAAGGGTCTCAGTGAAGAGGTCGTTCGCCTGATCTCGGCCAAGAAGGAAGAGCCGGATTTCCTGCTGCAGTTCCGGCTCAAGGCGTTTCGCCACTGGCTCACCCTCGAAGAGCCCGACTGGGCTGCTCTGGGTTATCCCGAGATCGATTACCAAGACATCGTTTATTACGCGGCTCCCAAGCAGCAGGAGAAGAAGGCCAGCCTCGATGAGGTGGATCCGAAGCTGCTGGAAACCTTCGACAAGCTCGGCATCCCGCTGAGCGAGCAGAAGCGCCTCAGCAACGTGGCGGTGGACGCTGTTTTCGACAGCGTTTCGATTGCCACCACCTACAAGGAGAAGCTGGCCGAACACGGGGTGGTGTTCTGCTCCTTCAGTGAGGCGGTCAAGGAGCATCCCGAGCTGATCGAGCGTTACCTCGGCACGGTTGTCTCCAGCAACGACAACTATTTCGCCGCCCTGAACTCAGCTGTGTTCAGCGACGGATCCTTCGTCTTCATTCCGAAGGGCGTTGAGTGCCCGATGGAGCTCTCCACCTACTTCCGGATCAATTCCGGCGACACCGGACAGTTCGAGCGCACCTTGATCGTGGCCGAAGAGGGTGCCTCGGTGAGTTATCTCGAGGGCTGCACGGCACCGATGTTCGACACCAACCAGCTGCATGCGGCGGTGGTGGAGCTGGTGGCCCTCGACGACGCTTCAATCAAATATTCCACGGTTCAGAACTGGTACGCCGGTGATGAAAACGGCGTCGGCGGGATCTACAACTTCGTGACCAAACGAGGCCAGTGCCGCGGTGATCGCAGCCGCATCAGCTGGACCCAGGTGGAGACCGGTTCAGCCATCACCTGGAAATACCCCAGTTGCGTGCTGCAGGGTGCTGATTCGGTGGGTGAGTTCTATTCCGTGGCCCTCACCAACAACTGCCAGCAGGCCGACACCGGCACCAAGATGGTCCATGTCGGACCGCGCACCCGCTCCACGATTGTGAGCAAGGGCATCAGTGCAGGCCGCTCCAGCAACAGCTACCGCGGTCTTGTGCAGATGGGGCCCAATGCCAAGGGCGCCCGCAACTACAGCCAGTGCGATTCGATGCTGATCGGCGATCAAGCCGCCGCGAACACCTATCCCTACATCCGTTCGCAGCAGCCGCAGGCGGCCATCGAGCACGAGGCCAGCACCTGTCGCATCTCCGAAGATCAGCTCTTCTACCTGCAGAGCCGTGGCATCGGGTTTGAAGAGGCCGTCTCGATGATGGTCAGCGGCTTCTGCCGCGACGTCTTCAATCAGCTGCCGATGGAGTTTGCCGCTGAGGCCGACAAATTGCTGGCCCTCAAACTTGAGGGGTCCGTGGGCTGATCCCCTCCCCCACCTTGTCTCTGTTTTTTAACGACGCCTTCCGTGATTCGCCCTGACGCTGAGCTTCTGCTCGACATCCAAGACCTGCATGCCTCCGTCGAGGACAAGCCCATCCTCAATGGGGTGAATCTGCAGGTGAGGGCTGGTGAAGTCCATGCCGTGATGGGTCGCAACGGCAGTGGCAAGAGCACGCTCTCCAAGGTGTTGGCCGGGCATCCGGCCTACCGGGTCACGGGCGGCAGCGTTCGTTATCGCGGCCAGGATCTGTTTGAGCTGGAGCCTGAAGAGCGGGCCCGTCTGGGGGTGTTCCTCGGATTTCAGTACCCCGTTGAAATCCCTGGCGTCAGCAACCTGGAATTCCTGCGGGTGTCCACCAATGCCCGGCGGGAAAAACAGGGGGAAGAGGAGCTCGACACCTTTGCCTTCGAGGATCACGTGCACGACAAGCTCAAGGTGGTGCAGATGGACCCTGCCTTCCTTGAGCGCAGCGTGAATGAAGGCTTCTCCGGGGGCGAGAAAAAGCGCAACGAGATTCTGCAGATGGCGCTGCTGGAGCCCGTGGTGGCGATTTTGGATGAAACCGATTCCGGCCTGGATATCGATGCCCTGCGCATCGTGGCCGGTGGTGTGAACCAGCTGGCGACGGAAGACAACGCCACGCTGCTGATCACCCACTACCAACGTCTTCTCGACGAGATCACTCCGGACTATGTGCATGTGATGGCCGCAGGCCGGATCCTGCGCACCGGCGGACGGGAGCTGGCCCTTGAGCTGGAGCAGACCGGATACGACTGGGTGGATCAGGAGCTGGCCGCTCAAGGAGCCGCTTGACCATGGCGAGCAGTGTGCTGGCGCCAGTGCAGGAGCGCGGTCGAGCCGCGCTTGAACAGCTTGGTCTGCCCAATCGCCGCCAGGAGCCCTGGCGCCTCACCGACCTCAAACGGCTTGCGGCTGTCTCGGAATTGCCGGCCAGTGCCTCGCCACTGTCCACGTCTCTGCCGACCAGCCTGGATGGGGTGACCCGTTTGGTGCTCAATGGTTTTGATGATCCCCTGGCCGGCCAGGTGCTTCCGGAAGGAATCACGGCGCTGAATGCTGAAGAGCTGCAGCAGGCCCTCGGCCACACCCTCGATCGCTGCGGTTGTGCCCAGGTCTGGCCCGTGGAGTTCAACCACGCCAAAGCCCAGCAGATCCTGGCCCTCAGGGTGCGGGGACGGGTTGGTCCGTTGGAGCTGGTGCTGGCGGCGGGTGCGGGGTTGAACGCCACGCGGGTGCTGCTGCTGTTGGAGGAAAAAGCTGAGCTGGAGCTGATGCAGGTGCTGCTGGCTGAGGGGGCGTCGGCCCACAGCCATGTGCTGGAAGTGCATCTGGGACAGGAGGCCCAGCTGCGCCATGGCGTGCTGGCGACGGCGGATGGCGCGTCATCGCTGATGGCCCATTTGGCTGTGGAGCAGGAGCCCCGCAGCTCCTATGCCCTCACTTCGGTGGTTCAGGGCTGGAATCTGGGACGGGTGGAGCCCCGGGTGGTGCAGGTGGATGGCCAGGCAGAGACCGTGCTTAAAGGTCTGGCCGTCACCGGCGCCGAGCAGCAGCTGGCCACCCACACCGCGGTGCGCTTCGACGGGCCGGAGGGGGAGCTGGATCAGTTGCAGAAATGCCTGGCCGGCGGCCAGTCCCACGCGATTTTTAACGGCGCCATCAGTGTTCCCCGCGATGCTCAGCGCACCAACGCCGCCCAATTGAGCCGCAACCTGCTGCTGTCTGATCGGGCCCGGGTGGACACCAAGCCCGAGCTGGAGATCGTGGCGGACGATGTGCGCTGCGCCCACGGCGCCACCGTGTCGCAGCTTCAGGACGATGAGCTGTTCTATCTCCAGAGCCGGGGCATCGCTGCGGCGGATGCAACGGCGCTGCTGCTGCGCGGGGCCTGCCAGGAGGTGATCGCCCAGCTTCCTGCTGCCGCGCAGGCGTGGCGCCCCCTGGAGCGCGTGATGGAGAGCCTCGCCCCATGACGATCGCCGAAGCACGATCCAGTGCTGATTTCGTGGATTTATCGTCTCGATATCGTGCCGATTTCCCGATTCTCGAGCAGCTGGCTCCGGATGGCCGCCCGCTGATCTATCTCGATCACGCTGCCACCAGCCAGAAGCCCCGTCAGGTGCTCGAAGCGCTGCAGCAGTACTACAGCTGCGACAACGCCAACGTGCATCGCGGTGCGCACCAGCTCAGTGCCCGTGCCACCGATGCCTTTGAGGCGGCCCGCAGCACGACGGCGGCCTTCGTGGGTGCGGCCAGTTCCCGCGAGATTGTCTTCACCCGCAATGCCAGCGAAGCCATCAATCTGGTGGCGCGCACCTGGGGTGACGCCAACCTCAAGCAGGGGGACGAAATTCTCCTCACGGTGATGGAGCACCACAGCAACCTGGTGCCCTGGCAGCTGTTGGCGCAGCGCACCGGCTGCGTGCTTCGCCATGTGGGCATCACCGAATCCGGTGAGCTGGATCTGGAGGATTTTCGGGCCCAGCTCAATGAGCGCACCCGACTGGTGAGCCTGGTGCACATCAGCAATTCCCTCGGTTGCTGCAATCCCCTGGATCAGGTGATCCCCGCAGCCCATGCCGTTGGCGCCTGTGTGCTCGTGGATGCCTGCCAGAGCCTGGCCCACAAGCCGATTGACGTGGCGGCCCTGGATGCCGACTTTCTTGTCGGCTCCTCCCACAAGCTCTGTGGCCCCACCGGCATGGGTTTCCTCTGGGCGCGGGAGTCGCTGCTGGAGGCGATGCCTCCCTTTTTGGGCGGCGGGGAGATGATTCAGGACGTTTTCCTGGACCACAGCACCTGGGCGGTGTTGCCCCATAAGTTCGAAGCGGGCACCCCTGCCATTGGCGAGGCGGTGGGCATGGGTGCCGCGATTCGCTACCTGCAGGCGGTGGGTCTGGAGGCGATTCAGGCCTGGGAGGCTCAGCTCACCCGGCATCTGTTCACCCGGTTGCAGGCCATTGATGGTGTGAGGGTCCTGGGGCCGACGCCGGATCAGCAGCCCGAGCGAGGTGCCCTCGCCACATTCCTTGTGGATGGCGTGCATGCCAACGACATTGCCGCTCTGATCGATGCGTCCGGGATCTGCATCCGCAGTGGTCACCACTGCTGTCAGCCCTTGCACCGCATGTATGACGTGACGGCTTCAGCGCGGGCCAGCCTGAGCTTCACCAGCACCTTTGAAGAGATCGACCGCTTCAGCGAAGAGCTCGCTTCCACGGTCGCTTTCCTGCGCGAGCACAGCTGAGCTGGCTCAGGCCGCCAGCTGATCGTTGCTTGCTGCGGCCTCGCGTTGACGCAGGGGAACAACCTTGTTGGTCTCGATGGCGTACTTCACCCAGCGGTAGGAGCGTGCGCCGGGACGGGGAGCCGCGTTGATCGGTTCAGGGCTGGCATAGCTGTTGCCGCGATAACGCAGGATCCGCATCGGTGCTGTCGAAACAGCCGTCAGCTTTTCAGGCTTACCGCTTTTTCATGGGTTCCGTGGAGCACAGGTTGATGGTTCCTGCTGGTTGCTCGCTCAACCCATCACATCTGCTGAACGGGGTTGTGTGCTTTGTAACCGTCTGTTAGCCCCAATTCCCTCCTGAAAAAGGCCTCGGTTTGCTCGAGCACCTCGATCTGGGTGGCTTGGCTGCGGAAGCCGTGGCCTTCCTCCTCGAACAGCCGCACCTCCACCGGGATGCCGTTGCTGCGCAGCGCCTCCGCCATGCGTTCGGTTTGTTCCGGAGGCACAACCTTGTCTTGCAAACCCTGGAAGAACAGCACCGGACAGCGGATTTGATCGGCATGCAGCAGTGGCGACCGCTGCTCGTACAAAGCACGCGCTGCGGGCCATTCCCCCACCAGGCCATCCACGTAGCGCGCTTCAAATCTGTGCGTGTCTTCAGCCATGGCTGTGAGATCACACACCGCATAGCGGCAGGCGCCGGCCCTGAACACCTCGGTGAAGCACAGCGCCGCCAGGGTGGTGAAGCCGCCGGCACTGCCACCTTCGATGGCGATCTGGCCGGGATCGGCGCGACCGGCCTCGATCAGGGCCTGCGCTGCGGCGGCGCAGTCGGCCACATCCACCAGGCCCCAGCCCCCGTTGAGGCGCTCCCGGTAGTCCCGGCCGACCCCCGTTGAGCCGCCGTAATTCACATCCACCACGCCCCAGCCCCGGGAGGTCCAGTACTGAATCGCCAGGCTGAGGCCGCGGCGAGCCATGGCCGTTGGTCCGCTGTGGCTTTTCACCAGCAGTGGCGCAGGCCCTGGTGGCTTGCCGCTGGGGGGGTAGTACCAGGCATGGGTGCGTTCGCCCTGGTGCCCGTTGAACCACAGCGGTTCGGCCACGCTGATCGCCTCAACCGACAACGGTGACGTGATGGCGGGGCTGTGGCTCCAGATCGGGGTGGCCGGTCGTAAATCAAGTTCCAGCAGTCCGGCCACGCTGGTGCTGTTGCTGGCCACGGCCACGGCGCGGCCGTTGCAGGCGCTCAATCCCGCAAGGTCATCAAATGGTTGCGTCAACGGCTGTGCCGTTCCATCCAGGCTGAGCCGTTGCAACGACCAGGCCCCGCGGCTGCAGACGGCGGCGATCAGCTGCTCGCCATCCCAGGCCGTGGTGCTCATCCCATAGATCCACTGGGGCATGGCCGTTTCGGCAGCCATCGGCCAGGGCCTCTCCCAGGCGGCGTCGGCACTGGGCTGGAGCATCAGGTTCCACCAACCGGAGCTGTCCTCCGCCACAAGCAACTGCCCGTCGGGCAGCCATTGGGGTTGAAACACCGAGATGCCATCGCCTCCGGCCAGCTGACGGGTCTCGACCAGTTCCCCGGTGTCGCTGAACTCCGCGCACCAGAGACGGCTGCTGTCCCAGGGCATGGCAGGTTGCTGCCACTCAGCTCCCAGTCCCCTTCCCGGCTGAGCCGTTGGGGTGCAGCCAGGGGGGTGGGTTGCTGGGGGCCGGTTTGCGGCAGGCGCCAGTCCTGACGCCAGAGGCAGCCGCGCTCGATCCAGGCCAGGATCAGCCTGTCCTGCTCCACCGCGGTGGCGAGTACGCCGCCGCCGTAGTCATGCACGCGGCTGCGCAGATTGCTGGGGGCCGGCGTCAGCTCCTGTGGTTCTGCTTCGGAATCACCGAAACGCCGGATCAAGGCAGTGGTGCGGCCGCGCTCCTGGGGGCGCTGTTCCAGCCAGATCAGCCACAGCGTTGCATCGGGGCCACTGACCAGGGCCGGTTCCTTGAGACCCGGCAAACGGCCGACGGCATGTTGCGCGGATAACGGAGCGGCTCCCATAACGGCTGATTCAGGCCGCTTACCATGCTGAATCAACGCGGCGTTGGTCTTGGCAGGAAGCTTTGCAGAGTTGGCCCGTCAGGCCGATAAGTCGCGGGACACGATGCTGGTGCCCAAGACGGCCCTGGAAACCCCGCCGCTGGAGATTCACACCCTGGGCGATGAGGTGTTGCGGCAGCCTGCGCGCCGCATCGGCAAGGTGAATGAGCAGGTGCGGGAGCTGGCTCGCGACATGCTGCGCAGCATGTACACCGCCAAGGGCATTGGCCTGGCGGCTCCTCAGGTGGGGATTCACCAGCAGCTCCTGGTGATTGATCTGGATTTGGAGAATGCAGCCACGCCGCCCCTGGTGCTGATCAATCCGGAGATCACGGCGGCCAGCGCCGGGCTCGACACCTACGAAGAGGGCTGTCTCAGCATCCCTGGGGTGTATCTCGATGTGGTGCGCCCCACCGCGATTGAACTGAGCTTCCGCGATGAGATGGGTCGGCCCAGGAAGATGAAGGCCGATGGCCTGATGGCCCGTTGCATTCAGCACGAGATGGATCATCTCAATGGCGTGTTGTTTGTCGATCGCGTCACTGATGAAGACGGTCTGCAGAAGGAGCTCAAGGAGAAGGGCTTCGAGCGCCAAGATGTGCGGAGCGTCGCCTGAGTTATGCCGATGAAACCCCTGGCCGGCGTTTTTCTGGCCCTCGCCTGTGTTCTGGGTATCGCCAGCACCGGATGTGTGTTTGAACTGGCCTACGGCGATCCCGACCTCGGGGTCAAAACCACCAGCTGGATCCTGGCCCTGGCGGCCCCTGGAACCGTGGGGACCCTTCTGTTCGCCATTCGCCTGAACAAACCGGCCTGATTGGGGGCGACCGATCCAGGCATCACTTTTACGATCCGCTCAGTTCCTCCATGGACGTGATGGCACGCTTTCGAACCGTGGCCGCTGCCGGCCTCGCTCTCGCAGCGACCTCTGCACCGGTGGCCCTGGCCCAGGGTTCGCTGTTCACGGCGGTGCCCGTGGAGTTGAGCAATTTCGTTTTGGTGTCGGCCCCGATTGGCCAGGGCGAGCGTTCTCAGTTGAACATCTACGAGCAGCGCACCACAAAACGCCCCTGTTTCGCTGTGGCTGCGGGATCACCGGCCATGGTCGATCCCTTGTTGTCCACGTTTGATTTCAGCGGGGTCTGCAACCGCTACATCGATGGCAACGGCTATTCCCTGCGGATCGGTGGTGACGACCTCGGCACCCGCTACCGGCTCAGCGTGGTGAACACCGGTCGGGATATTGAATTGCTGGCCACGCCCACCAAGAATCCCTCCCAACCGACCATGCTCGTGGCCCGGGCCGGTGGTGCCGCCAGCGGATTCGTTCAGCTCAAGCTTGAGCCGGGCTGGACCTTGAAGCGACGGGCCTACGGCAAGAAGAGCCTCGGCCATCTCTATGTCTATCGGGACAGTGCGCCAGTGGCCGGATCCAGCCCAGCCAGCGAGCCGGTTGAGACTGAACAGAGTGAGAGTTCCGTAGCTCCGTCCTACTGAGCTGGCCCAGAACCGGTGAAAACACCTGTTGTCGTCCTCTGTCAGTGATTTCACACTGAAGACAGACCCCGGAGGACGTGATGAAAACAACGGTTGTTCAGTGGTTCCAGTGGTTCGGTGAAGCGATGACCCATGCCCTGGGTTCGTTCAACGACCGCCATCTCCAGCCCCCGCCGATCGGCACCCAGCCCTACCGGGACACGCCCGACAAGCGAGCCCGCGACTACTGAGCACCAGGCTGCTTGAGCAGATCAGTGCAGCGGAAGCAACTCGCTTCCGCCACGGCGTTTCGATCGACGCTGGCCCGGTCGTTGAGATCGGCAATGGTGCGCGCCACGCGCAACAGTTGAAGGCCGCTGCGCGTGCTCAGCCCACGCTGGTTGATCAGCTGTTCCCAGAGCTCGAGTGCCGCAGCCTCGATGGCTCCGGTCCGCCGCAGCGCTGCTGCCGACAGCCGCCCGTTGCTGTCTCCACCCGGATTGCGCCTCTGCATCCGCTGCCGGGCTCGTTCAATTTGTGCGGGGGTGCACCAGGACGCTGCAGCTTGCGTTGGGCTGGGCTGCTTCAGCACCGCTGCCACCTCCTTGGCGGAGCGCCGTTCCAGCCGCAGTTGCAGATCGAGCCGATCCAAGAGCGGGCCGGAGAGCCGCTGCCAGTAGCGCTGGCGCTGGCTGATGCTGCAGCGACAGCCATGGTCGCGGTCGCCATGCCAGCCGCAGGGGCAGGGATTGGTGGCGGCCACCAGGGTGACCAGGGCCGGGAACACCGTGCTCTGCTGGGAGCGGCTGATCTGCACGGCGCCGTCCTCCAGGGGCTGCCGCAATTGATCCAGGACCGCCCGCGGAAATTCCGCCAGCTCATCAAGGAAGAGCACGCCACCGTGGGCCAGGCTCACCTCCCCAGGACGGGGTGAGCGTCCGCCGCCGAGCAAGGCGGCTGCTGAGCAGCTGTGGTGCGGCGATCGAAAGGGGCGCTGCTGCTGCAGTTGATCGATGCCATGCAGTTGGCCGGCGACGGAATGGATGCGCGTGATGGAGAGCGCTTCCTTGCGGCTCAGGGCCGGCAGCAGTCGCGGCAGTTGATGGGCCAGGCGGGTCTTGCCGCAGCCGGGGGGACCCACGAGCAGCAGATGGTGGCCGCCGGCTGCCGAGAGGGCCAGGGCGCGGGAGGCGAGGCTGCTGTCCAGGCAGGGCCAAGACGCCGGCTTGGTTGGCTGGGTTGAGGATCGGGTGCTGCTGCCGGTCGCCGGCCAGGGGCGCTCGCCTTTCAGCTGCTCCACCAGCGTGTGCAGGTTGGCTGCGGTGCGGATGGTGAGCCCCTCAATCAGGCTGGCCTCCATGGCGTTCTCAGGAGGAACCACCAGGGCTTGGGCCTTGTGCTGCTGGGCCTTTGCAGCAAGGGCAATCACCCCGCGACAGGGCCTGAGGCTGCCGTCGAGCCCCAATTCGCCCGCACACCAGAGGCCCTCCAGCTGAGGGCGGGCGAGTTGCCCGCTGGCCACCAACAGGGCCAGGGCGATGGGGAGGTCAAAGGAAGGACCTTCCTTGCGCAGATCGGCCGGAGCCAGGTTGATCACCACGCGCACCAGGGGGCCGCGGAAGCCGCTGTTGCGCAGGGCGGATCGGACCCGCTCCCGTGATTCCTGAATGGCCTTGTCCGGCAGACCCACCAGCTGAACGCCCGGCAGGCCCGGGGCAAGATCCACTTCCACCACCACTGGTCTGGCCTCCAGACCTTGCAGGGATGCACTGAGACAACGTGCCAGCATTCTGTGGAGGGTGACGCAGGAGATTCATGCCCCTGCTGTCACACCGGTCCGGCTGTTCCCTCTTTTCAAGGCCCATGGCAGACGACACGATCTTCGGGAAGATCCTTCGTGGCGAGATCCCGTGCGATGAGGTCTACAGCGATGAGCAGTGCCTGGCCTTTCGCGATGTCGCGCCCCAGGCACCCGTTCATGTGCTGGTGATTCCGCGCAAGCCGATCGAGAGCTTGCGCTCCGGTGCTGCTGAGGATGCGGCCCTGCTGGGCCACCTCTTGCTGGTGGCTGCCCGCGTGGCCAAACAGGAGGGTCTGGACGATTTCCGCACGGTGATCAACAGTGGCGCCGGTGCTGGCCAGACGGTGTTTCACCTCCATGTGCATGTGATCGGTGGACGTCCTCTGGCGTGGCCTCCCGGTTGAGGTCAGCGGCGAAGCGGCGCGGCGACAGCCAGACTGAGCACAGTTCAGCAGTGGCATGACCCACCAGCTTCAGAACCTGCGCAATCAGGCCGCCAAGCTGCGTCGGCTTTCGCAGCCCTACTTCTTCCCCTACACCGAAGACAACGGCTGGCAGTTCCTTGGACTGCTGGTGAGCCTGCTCTTCTGTGTGGCCGGGATCGTGCTGTTCCTGGTCACCGGCTTGATGAACGGCCTGTCGTGGCTGTTTCCGGAGTTGTCCGGCCAGTACCTCGGTGGCGTCCAGTCGTCCCTGGCCATGCTCTGGTCCCGTGGATGGGGGGCGGGCATCAGTGCCCTGTTCGTGCTGGGGGCTGTGGTGTTTGCCTCCGTGCGGGGCCAACTCAGGCATCGCCGCTGGTTGCCTTGGCTGTTTCTCGGCCTGATCATCCTGATGCTGTTGAGCGTGAACGGCATCAACGCCGGCATCACATTCCTCGCCAGGGATCTGACCAATGCGTTGATCGCCAGGGATGGCGATGCGTCGTATCGCAACCTCTGGATCTACGGCGCCTGTTTTGCTGTGGCACTGCCAATTCGCAGCCTGCAGTTTTATTTCACCCAGAAACTTGGGCTGTTCTGGCGCGAATGGTTGTCGCTGAGCCTGGTGGACGATTACCTGCGGGATCGGGCCTATTACGTGCTCAATCCCAATGATGAAGCGGCCACCAATGTTGATAACCCCGATCAACGTATTTCCGAGGATGTGCGTGATTTCACGGCACAGGCCCTTGGTTTTGCGCTGAATATTTTTGATTCGATCCTCACCTTTTCCCTCAATATCCTCATCCTTTATTCGGTGAGTGAGGGGCTCACCTTTGCCCTTCTGGCCTATGCAACCGGGGTGTCTGTCCTGATGATTGTGGCTGGCCGCAAGTTGGTGCGGTTGAACAATTTCCAACTGCGTTTTGAAGCGGATTACCGCTATGGCCTCGTACGGGTGCGTGACAACGCCGAGTCGATTGCCTTCTACGCCGGTGAGCAGCAGGAAGCGAAGGAGGTGACGCGTCGCCTGGCCACCGTCGTTGAAAACTTCAATCTGCTGATTGTCTGGGAAGTGCTGCTGCGGGTGCTGCAGCGCTCCAGCATTTACGCCAGCAATTTCATCCCCTATCTGATCCTTGCGGCACCGATTCTCGCCGGTGAGATGGATTACGGCGGCTTCGCCCAGGCGAACGTCGCCTACAACCTGGTTGAGGGATCGTTGTTTTTCATCATCTACAACATCGAAGCCCTGGCCCGGTTCTCGGCATCGATCAACCGGCTGGAAGGATTTCAATCCAACATCTCCAACCTCGATCCGGAGGAGTGGAGTGATTACGTGCCGCGGATCGTGCCCTCTGAGCGCCTGGCGCTGCAGGGGGTGACGGTCAAAACACCGCGCACCGACAACGTGCTGGTGCGCGACCTCAGTTTTTCCCTGGGCAACGCTGAAGGGCTGTTGGTGGTGGGACCCTCCGGCTGTGGCAAGACGTCTCTGCTGCGGGTGGTGAGTGGCCTGTGGGGCTCGCCGACGGGCACCGTTTATTCCCCGGGGCAGGGCGATCTTCTTTTCATCCCCCAGAAGCCCTACATGGCACTGGGATCTCTGCGCGAACAGCTTTGTTATCCCCTCGATCAGGCCCGTTTCAGCGATGAACAGCTACGGGCGGTTTTGGATCAGGTGATGTTGGGCAAACTTCTGCAGCGCTATCCCGACCTCGACATCAAGCAGGACTGGCCGCGGCTGCTCTCTCTGGGTGAACAGCAGCGACTGGCCTTTGCGCGGCTGCTGCTCAATTCGCCCAAGGTCGTGGTGCTGGATGAAGCCACCAGTGCCCTGGATGTCGAGACCGAATCCCGCCTTTATTCCCTGTTGCGGGATCGGGAGGTGGCGTTCATCAGCGTGGGTCACCGGCCAACCCTGAAGGACTTCCATGACACCGTTCTGGAGCTCAGCGGTGATCACGACTGGCGGCTGATCCCGGCGACCAGCTATGACTTCGGGCGTTCTTGAACCGGCCGGATGACCTCCACCAGCGAGACCCCTGACACCACGTCCGTTCCGGAGACGTCCGCCACCACCAACGACGTGCCTGCTTTCGGCTGGAGTGGCTATGCCGAGCGGGTGAATGGCCGCTTCGCCATGGTGGGTTTTGTGGCGGTGCTGCTGATCGAGGTGCTCAGCGGCGACACCTTTCTGCACTGGGCGGGGCTGCTGCCCTGATCAGGGCAGGCGGATCAGATCCACATCCCAGCGTCCGTTCCGGCTCACCTGCACCGCCAGCCGCCGGCCCGAGCCATCCAGGCTGACGCTGCGGGGCACGCCCGGTGGGTCCAGGGGCAGCCGTTGCGTCGCCCCGACGTTGCGCCGGTAGAGCACCAGTTCCGTGCGGTCCTCCCGTTGCTGGACCACGGCCAGGCGTTGTCCATCGGCACTGACGCTGACGCTGATCGGTTGGGCATCAGCACGGTTGAGGCCCGGCAACGGGACGGGGCTGCGGCTGCGCAGGTCGATCAGTTCGACCCGCTCCCGCCCATTGCGTTGGCCCAGGCTGGCCAGCCAGCGTCCCCCCAGGGATGGATCCCGCCGGCTGTTCACGGATTGACGCAGCAGGCCGTTGAGGTCGGGCCGGGGAGTGGGCCTGGGGCTGCTGCACCCGCTCACCAACACCAGGCTGAAAAGCAGAGCGACGCGGATCATGGCTCTGACGACAGCGCCGGTGTGGAGAGGCTCTGTCCCGGAGGACGGTCCGGCTCGAGCAGATCACTCAGATCCAGCAGTTCCACGCGCCACCTCCCCTGATCCGTCACCTGCAGGGCGATCTGCTGGGCATCCGGCGCCAGGCTGAGCTGCACCGGGTCCCTCCCCCCCGGCAGCGGCAGGGGATGCATGCGTCCGTTCAGGCGGTCGGTCACCACCGCGAGTCGGCGGCGCCCCCGCTGGGTGATCGCTGCCAGGTAACGGCCGTTCCAGCTCAGGGAGGGCGAGCTGTGGGGCTGATGTCGGCTCAGCTGGGGAACGGAGACAATCGATCCGTCGCTCAGGCGGCGCAGCTGCACCGTGGGTCGGCCGCCGCGATCGCTGACGACCGCCAGCCACTCACCACTGCCACTCAGGGCTGGGGCCTGCTGACTGGTGGCGAGCAAGCCACCACCGGTCCGTTCACTACGACCGTTGCAGCCCATCAGCGCCAGGCTGGCGAGCAGGATCAGCAGCGGACGAGGCAACTGGCTCAGTCGTCGAAGCGGGAGCTGTTGTCCCGCGGTCTGCCGGACGAAGGCCGTGAGCTGCGGGGGGGTTGGCGGTTGCTGCTGGGCCGGTTCGACGCCAGGGGCGGCTCAGGGGATCGCCTGGAGTCGCTCGCGGCGTTCGGGTTGGCGCTGGGGCGTCCCCGGTTCGGGGCCGAACTGCTCGGCGCTGAACTGCGGCTGGGGGCAAAGGCGGCATCCTCGGCTCCTGAAGGAGCGCGTTCGCCGGAAGGACGCTCAGGCCGCCCCATGGGACGGCTGCCACGGCGTTGTTCCTCTCGATCCGTCCGTCTGGAGCCAAAGTCGGGACGTCGCTCATCCCTGGCTTCGCCGGCACGGAAACGAGCCATGCGGCGGGAGCGCTCGTCGTTTTGGTCCCAGCCGGAATCGCCTTGATCACGGTCTGCGGAGCGACGGCTGGCGGCTTCCTCAGGAATGGCGGCACGGCTGGCGCGGCGCGGTCGGTAGAACTCCTCTTCCGGCCGTTCTTCGGCGTCATCGTCACGGCCTGAGAAGCGCCGCCGCACCGGCTGGGGCTCATCAAAACGGTCGTAACCGCCGTCATCCCAGCCGCCCCGTAGGCCCCCAGGGCTTCCGCCCCGGGCCGGTGCTGGTTCGTCATCGAAATAGGCGGAACGCCGGGCCTGCTCCGTGGCCACGCCGCGCAGTCGCACGCTTTCGTAGGCGAAGAAAACGGTGGTTCCCGCCAGCAGGAACTGGCCGAACTGAAGAATCGGGTCGAGGCGCCATCCCTGGAAGAACAGGATGCCGCCGCATAGCAGCCCGATGGCTGCAAAGAACACGTCGTAGTCCCGCGCCAGGGCGGGCTTGAACGACCGCATGAAATAGAGCAGAGCGCCGCCGACGGCCAAAACGATGCCGACGATGCTGGCCCAATTGAGACTGGCGTTAACCAAAGCTCTGCTCCCGCTTGGGAGTCAGTCTACGAGGGGCGCCAGGGGCGGATCAGAGCTTGCGGTCGACCTGGTCGGTCTGGCTCAGCAGGAACAGGGCGATGGAGGCAGGAATCACGACGATCACACCTCCCCAAAGGAGGCTGCTCAGGAAGTTGGAGAGGGAGGGGGTCATGGGGTTGCTGCCGTCTGCTTCAAAGCCGCGCCGATCTTAAGAAGCGATGCCGTCTTTCTACGATGAGGGGACGATTTGCTTTGAGCTTTGTGACGCCGCTGCTGCTCCAGGCCCTGCCAGTCCTCCATTTGCTTCTGGGCTTGCTGCTGGCGGCCTGGACCCTGGCGTTCCTGCTGCGCATCGTGCTCACCTGGTACCCCCAGGTCGATCTGAGCAAGGGCGCCTGGCCCCTGGTGGCATGGCCAACGGAACCTGTGCTCTCGCTGAGCCGCCGCGTGATCGCACCGATCGGTGGAGTCGACGTCACTCCAGTGATCTGGGTGGGCTTGATCAGCCTCGTGCGTGAGTTGCTGGTTGGCCAGCAGGGGCTGCTTTCTCAAATCCTGATGCACGCCCAGGCAGTGGCCTGAGCTCAGGGGAGCATCTCCTGCTCCACGAATTTGGTGTGCACGTCGCCGTTGATGAACTCCGGCCGATCCAGCATCTCCAGATGGAATTCCACCGTGGTTGGAATCCCGGTGACGGCACATTCATTCAGGGCCCGCTTCATCCGGGTCATGGCGTGGTCGCGGTCCTTGCCCCAAACGATCAGCTTGCCGATCAGGGAGTCGTAAAAGGGCGGGATGTCGTAGCCCGTGTAGACGTGGCTGTCGACGCGCACACCCGGTCCGCCCGGGGGCAGCCATCCGGTGATGCGTCCGGGTGCGGGACGGAAGTTGTGCCGGGCATCCTCAGCGTTGATCCGGCATTCGATCGCATGGCCGGTGAGCTGGATGTCCTCCTGGCGCACGCTGATGGGTTCGCCACCGGCGATGCGCAACTGCTCAGCGATCAGATCCACACCCGTCACCATCTCAGTCACCGGATGCTCCACCTGGATCCGGGTGTTCATCTCCATGAAGTAGAAGCCGCCGCTGCGATCCAGCAGGAATTCCACCGTTCCGGCGCCCTCGTAATTGATGCTTCGGGCGGCAGCAACGGCGGCTTCGCCCATGCGGCGGCGCAGGTCGGGATCCAGGGCCGGGCTGGGGGCCTCCTCCAGCAGTTTCTGGTGACGGCGCTGAATCGAGCAGTCCCGTTCACCCAGGTGAACCACGTTGCCGTGGCGGTCGGCCAGCACCTGCACTTCCACGTGGCGGGGCCGATCGATGAATTTCTCCATGTAGAGGCCGGGGTTGCCGAAGGCGGCTTCCGCCTCCCCCTGGGCCGCTTTGTACAGGCTCTCCAGCTGGCTGGCGTCCGGTACGAGGCGCATTCCGCGACCACCACCGCCAGCGGTGGCTTTGATCATCACGGGATAGCCCATTTCCTCGGCCAGGGCGGCCGCCTGGCTGGTGCTGCTGAGCAGACCCTCGCTGCCGGGCACCGTGGGAACACCCACCGATTGCATGGTCGATTTGGCGGTCGACTTGTCCCCCATCGAGCGAATCGCGTGGGGGGACGGCCCAACGAAGGTGAGGCCGTGATCACGGCACATCTCGGCGAACTTGTCGTTCTCCGCCAGGAAGCCGTAGCCGGGGTGGATGGCGTCAGCACCGCGGGAGGTGGCGGCCGCCAGGATGTTGGGAATGTTGAGGTAGCTCTTGCTGCTCAGGGCTTCGCCCACGCAGACCGCTTCATCGGCGAGCTGCACGTGCAGAGCGTCCTTATCAACGGAGCTGTACACCGCCACGGTGGCGATGCCGAGCTCGCGGCAGCTTCGAATGATCCGGAGGGCAATCTCGCCGCGGTTGGCGATCAGCACTTTGCCGATGGGCATCCCGCAGCATGTTCAGGCCTGACGCCGGATCGTATCAGCGCCGACCGAAGTTGCCGAGGAGCGAAGACCCCGCCCGGTATGATCTGACCTCGACAGCACCCGAGCGGTGAAGTCGACCACGCGGATGTGGTGGAATTGGTAGACACGCACGTTTGAGGGGCGTGTGGCTTCGGCCTTGCGAGTTCAAGTCTCGCCATCCGCATTTTTTTTCTTTGGCCCGTCCCCGCGCAGCAGAATCAGGACCGGCCGTTGTTCTTGTTTCGAACGGTCCCGGTGAACTGACCACCTGGGTTCGACCTCTGGCCGAACGGCTGCACGCCAGCCTTCGCCTGCGTCCCCGGTCTCAGAGCGCGCCAGCTTCGTTGCATTTGGTGTTGGTGCCCTGCCCCAATGCCACTGGCCAAGAGCGTGCGGCCGCGGAGCCCTGGGGTTTGTTCGAGCGCATCGTGCCGGCAGGCCGCTTCTGGTCGCTGCTGCTGCGTCCCCAGCGCTACGGCCCATGGCCGCAGAAGGGTGTGGTGGTGTTCCTGGGCGGTGATCAGTTCTGGACCGTTCTGCTTTCGGCTCGTCTCGGCTACCGCCACATCACCTATGCCGAGTGGGTGGCGCGTTGGCCGGGCTGGAACGATCGGATTGCGGCGATGTCGGACGCGGTGCGGCGTCAGCTGCCGGTCCGTTACCAGCCCCGGTGCCGCGTGGTCGGTGATCTGATGGCGGATCTGTCGTCCTTCGCTCGTCGCGAGGAGCCTCTCCCCGAGGGCCAGTGGGTGGCCCTGTTGCCGGGATCGAAGCCGGCCAAGTTGAGCGTCGGCATGCCGTTTCTGCTCGATACCGCCGATCGTTTGGCCCGATTGCAACCCGGATGCCGTTTTTTGCTGCCGCTGGCTCCCACCACCAGCGTTGATGAACTGCTGCGTTTCGCCGGCGCATCCAACCCGATTGCTGCTCGCTACAGCGCCACCGTTGCTTCGGTGGAGCAGGGGGAGTCGGTGACGGAGTTGGTGACGGGTGCGGGCACACGGATTCGTCTGCTGGAGCAGCATCCGGCCCATGGCCCCCTGAGCCAGTGCGCCCTGGCCCTGACCACGGTCGGCGCCAACACGGCCGAACTCGGCGCCCTTGCGGTGCCGATGATCGTGATTGTTCCCACCCAGCACCTGGAGGTGATGCAGGCCTGGGACGGCGGCCTGGGGCTGCTGGCGCGTCTGCCGGGTCTGCGGCGTCTGATCGGGGTTCTGTTGACCCTCTGGCGTTTGCGCAACAACGGGTTGATGGCCTGGCCCAACATCAGTGCAGGCCGTGCTGTGGTGCCGGAGCGGGTGGGGGCGATCACCCCGGAGGAGATTGCGAAGGAGGCCTGCGATTGGCTGAACGCCCCCGAGCGGCTTGAGGGCCAGCGCCAGGACCTCCAGGCGTTGCGGGGAGAACCCGGGGCGGTGGCCGCATTGGCCGCCGAGGTGAGGGGTTTGCTTCCCCGAGAGCTCAACGCTTCCTAGGCTGCGCCCCACTCTGGTTCCGACGACCATGTCCCCGTCCAATCCGGTCGAACGCAGCGCCGAGGAGTGGAAGCAATCCCTGACGCCGGAGCAGTTTCAGGTGGCCCGCTGCGGCGGTACCGAGCGGGCGTTCACCGGGGCTTACTGGAACAACAAGGCCACGGGGATGTACCACTGCGTCTGCTGTGGTGCGCCGCTTTTCAGCTCTGAGACCAAGTTCGATTCGGGCACGGGTTGGCCCAGCTTCTGGGACGGCGTGAGTGCCGAGGCGATCACCACCAAAGAGGATCTGACCCACGGGATGGTGCGCACCGAAATCAACTGCGCTCAATGTGATGCCCACCTCGGGCACGTCTTCCCGGATGGTCCCGCCCCCACGGGCCAGCGTTACTGCGTCAACAGCGCATCGTTGAACTTCAAGGCGTCCTGAACACCGTTCAGCGCCTCAGGCCCGATCACCAGGGATCGTCGAGATCCTGGCTCCGGCGCTGGGGCGCTGCATCCTCCATCGGTTCCACATCCAGGGGTTCGCCCGACTGCTGAACCGCGCGGCGGGAGGCTGGCATGGCACGCCGCGGAGGCTGTTCCTCGTAGGCGGGCTGTTCCTCATAAGCAGGCTGTTCCTCGTAGGCGGGCTGCTGATCGAAGGGTGCGGGCTCGTTGTAGGTCTGTGCTCGCTCAGCCGGCCGCTCGTCGTAGCGGGCAGGTTCGGCGTAGCGCTGCTCGTCGTACCTCTGGGGCTCATCGAGGTAGCGGCGTTGCTGCATCGACTCCTGCCGCCGGTCCTCCAGCTCCACATATTCCAGTTCTGCATCAGCCTCAAACCGCTCGGCTTCTGAAGCCTGGAGACGCCGTTGCTCCTGCTCCTGGGGTTGTCCGGAGGTGAGCTGATTTTCCACGGGCACCAGGTTGACCCGGTAGCGCTCCCGCTCCTGCTCTTCCCAGCTGGGGCCACCGACTCCCAGTTTTTCCAGAACGCCGCTGTTCAGCTGTTTGAGCTTGTCTTCGGCTCCCTCGTAAACAATGATCCGGTCCGGCCCGCTGCTGACGATCTCCTCCACCGGCATTTCCCAGGTGCTCAGCACCCCTTCCCCCAGCAGGGGCACGCCAAGGGCGCCCATCACCAGGGTGGTGAGCTCGCCGGTCTCGATGTCGAAGGCGAAGCCGAGCACCCGCCCCAGCTGTTCACCGGACTCGGTGATCACCTGGCAGTTGATCACCCGGCTGTAGCGCTCAGGGTTGAAGTTTTCGCTGAGGGAGTCGGCCGAATCCACCAGGATCACGTCGCCCACCTGACGGATCCGGTCCAGCGGCATCCAGCGCGGCAGGCCGGGCAGGAAACGGGTCAGGGGGTTGTCCCGCAGCCCCACAGCCACCACTTCACGGCGGTCGATATCGACGATCACTTCACCCACCACCCCAAGACGGCGGCCGGTGTCACGGGTGATCACCTGGGTGCCCATCAGTTCGGAGCGCAACCAGAGGCGATCGCTGGGTACGCCAGTGGTGATGGCGTCGTTTGGGGTAGGGGTCGGGGTCAAGCGCGGGCCCTCGGCCATGGACATTCAGACCATTGTGGCGCAGGGGTTCCGCCTGTCACGTTCAGATTGCACAGCGAAAACTCCGATCGTTCAGGCGGCATCCGGTAAACCCACCACCTGGGTGTGGGCGCCGCGGGCCTGGGTCACCCCGATCGTGCGCTGGGCTGCGCCGATCATCGGGCGGCGGTGGCTGACCACCATGAACTGGGCTGCCTCGGCCTGACGGGCGATCAGAGCCGCCAGGCGCTCCACATTGACGCCGTCGAGGAAGCTGTCCACCTCGTCGAGGGCATAGAACGGCGACGGCCGGAAGCGCTGCAGGGCGAACAGGAAGCTCAAGGCGGTGAGTGATTTCTCTCCCCCCGACATCGAGGCCAGGCGCCGCACGGTTTTGCCCTTGGGATGGGCCACCAGGGTGAGGCCACCTTCCAGGGGCTCCTCCGGGTTCTCCAGTTGCAGGTGGCCATCACCATCGGAGAGCGAGGCAAAGATCTCGCGGAAATGGCCATCCACGGCGGTGAAGGCTTCCATGAAGGCGTCCTGGCGCAGGGTGGCCACGGTTTCGATCCGCAGCAGCAGTTCCTCCCGCTCGCTGTTGAGCACGTCGAGCCGTTCGTTGAGTTCGTTGAGCCGCTCTTCGAGGGCCTCGAGTTCCTCCAGCGCCAGCATGTTCACGGGCTCCAGCGCTTCCATGCGTTGCTGGATGGCCTGCAGATCGGTCTGCAAGGCTTCCAAGCCCGCCAGCCGCAGGGCTTCCGGGATCTCCGGCCTCGGGTCCGGCAGGGCCTGTTCCATCTCCTGCAGGCGCACCGCACCGCTGCGCTGTTCTTCGATCAATCCTTCGCGGTCTTCCTTGAGCCGCTCCAGATTCCATTCGGCCTGCTGCAGGGCCTGACGCTGGCGGCCCACCTCGGCTTCCGCGGCGTCCCGGGCCCGGCGCTGGCTGCCGAAGCGCTCCTGCAGGTCGGTCTGCTGCTGCTCGAGCTCTTTGCGCTTCTCCTGGAGGTCGCTCTGCTGCTGGCGCCAGGCCCCATGGGCACTGGCGAGGGCCTTCACCGCCTCCTGCAAGCGGGTTTCTTCGGCGGCCAGAGCCTTTTCTTGATCCCCCAGGCGTTCGATCGCCAGCTGCCGCTCGCGGCGGGCATTCAGCAGCTGGTCGCGCTCGCGGCGGGCCGCCTCCAGCCCTTGGTCGGCGGCTTCCTGTTCCGTCTGAAGTTGGGCCCAGGCGGCTGCATCGTCGTTGTTGCCGCTGTTGCGCTCCGCCTCATCCAAGGCCTGCAGTTCCGCGGTAAGTGGGGTGAGTGCAGTGCTGATGGCTTCGAGCCGCTGCTGTTGCTCGGTCTGGTCCTGCTGCAATTTGCTGAGCCGTTCGGCCCGCTGGCGGCTGCGCTCGAGCAGGGGGCCGTGGTTGCGCCGGGCGGCATTGCGCTCGGCGATCAAGGCCGCCTGTTGCTTTTCGAGTTCGCGCAGCTGGGGTTTCTGCTGTTCGATCAGTTGCGCCAGCTTCGACTCCTCCCGCCGGCAGGCCACCAGGGATTCCCCCAGTTCCAGCAGGCGCCGCCGCAGGGGTTCAGCTTCGTCCTGATCGCTGCTGCGGCCGAAGCTGAGGCTGCTGCTGCGCTGGGAGAAACTGCCGCCGGTCATGGCGCCGCTCTTCTCCAGCAGCTCCCCATCCAGGGTCACCGCCCTGGAGCGGCCCAGTTGTTGACGGGCGCTGGCCAGGTCGGAGAACACAAGGGTGTCGCCGAAGACGTAAGCAAACACCTGGTCATAGACCGGTTCGAAGCGCACCAGTTCCACGGCCCGGCCGATCAGGCCGGCACCGCTGTCCCCACCGGGGCGTGCACCCCGGGCAAAGGCGGCTGAAGAGCCGCCGCCCCCTGGCGCGCGGATCTTGTTCAGGGGCAGGAAGGTGAGCCGGCCAGCACGGCGGCTCTTGAGCAGTTCGATGGCGCGGGCGGCGATGCGGTCGTCGTCGACCACCACCTGGCCGAGACGGGCCCCCGCGGCCACTTCCAGAGCGAGGCGATGGCGATCCTCCACCTCTCCCAGCTGGGCCACAGGGCCGTGGATGCCATCGAGGCCGGCCTCCAGCAGCAGGCGCAGGGCTCCGGTGCCGCGGCTTTCCTGAAGGGCATCCCGCCGGCTCTCCAGCCGAGCGATCTCCCGTTCCAAGCGGGTCTGCTCCTGCTCCAGCCGGCTGCGGGTGCGCTGTTGGATGGCCAGTGATTCGGCGGTCTGCTGGAGCTCCTGTTTGCCGTCGGCAATGGCTTGCAGCAGGGTTTGCCAGGTCTCCTCCAGGGTTGCGAGCTGTTGCTGCACGGCGTCGCCGTCGGCGCCGTCCTGGTGCTGCTCCTGGGTGAGCTCTTCCAGCCGTTCCCGTTCCTGGCGCAGCCGTTCCTGCAACTGCTGCTGCTCCTCCAGTAAGGGAGCGACGCTGCTTTGCAACTCCTGCCGGCGACCGCTGCGGCGCTTCTGTTCCTCCACCCAGGCGCCGGAGCGGCCCGCCACATCCGCCAGCCGGCGGCGGGACATTTCCACCGCGGCTTCAGCGGCCCGGCAGTTGTCTTCGGCGGCGCTGAGGGCGTCCTGATGGGGATCGCGTTCCAGTTCCCGTGATTGCAGCTGCCACTGCTGGCGACGGGTGGCGAGGTCCTGGCGCTGCGCCTGCAGTTTCTGGCCTTCGTCCTGGTGGAGGCTGGCCTGGCGCTCCAGTTCACGGCTGCTGGTGTCGAGGCCAGCCAGTTCCGCCTGAACCGCCAGCAGCTGGTCTTCCCCAAGGGCCTTCACCTGCTCCTGGAGCAAGTCCAGTTCGGCCACGGCCTTGTTCAGCTGCTCTCGGCCGCTGGCAATGGCCGCGGCGTCCCTCTGTTCCTGGGCTTCCAGCGCCTGTTGGCGCGTGGCCAGATCCTTGAGGGCCTGCTGGGCGGCTTCGTAGGCCAGCACCATCTCCTGGCGGCGTCCCAGTTGCAGCCGTTCCCGCAAGTCCTGGTATTGCCGGGCCTTGGCGCAGTCCTTCTCCAACCGTTGGCGGCTGGCCAGCAGTTCCTGCTCAATGATCCGGCAGCGCTCCTGGCGCTCCTGCACGTCATCGAGCTTGCGGCGGGTCTGTTCGATCCGGGTGTCGAACAGGGCAACACCGGCCAGTTCATCGATCAGGCCGCGGCGGTCGCGGTTGCTCATCGAGACGATGCGGGTGACGTCCCCCTGCATCACCACGTTGCTGCCCTCGGGATCAATCCGAAGGCGGCGCAGCTGGGTCTGCAGCTGCTGCAGGTTGCAGGGCACCCCGTCGGCGCTGTAGCTGGAGCTGTAGGAGCCCCCTGGCATCACCCGCAGTTTGCGGGTCACCGTCCATTCCGTTTGTCCCGGTTGAATCCAGGGCCCCTCCGCTGGTGCCTCCAGGCCTTCCTCGGCGGCATCGGGTGTCCAGTCGCTCAGGTCAAAGCGGACGCTGACGGTTGTTTCAGCGGCCTTGCCGGCCTTGAGCATGCCGCTGTTGACCAGGTCCGGCAGGCGGTCAGCCCGCATGCCACGACTGGTGGCCAGGCCCAGGCAGAACAGAACGCCATCAAGGATGTTGCTTTTGCCGGAGCCATTGGGTCCGGTCACGACGGTGAATCCCTCTTCAAGAGGGATCGTCATCGCTCCGCCGAACGACTTGAAGTGCGTCAGCCCAACCTGATTGATATGAACCAACAGGATCTGGGGCTGTCAGCGAGTCGAAATTAGCGGAACCCACGAAAAGCTCAAGGGTTCGATAAGGAGCAGTGCCCGGAATTGATGCGCAGGCAGCCGTGGAGGTCGCCCTCGAGCTGCAGGGTGACGTCTGCATCCGTGGCGTTGGGGAGCACTCCGCTGTAGCTGCCGGCATGAATGCGTTCGGCCCAGCCCCGATTGCCCGAAACGGCAGCACTGCGGGGTTCCAGCCAGACCTTTCGATGGGCAGGCAGGGGAACCGCTGGTTGGGCTGCTGCGTTGAGCTGCGGCACTGTGGCCAGTCGCCAAGTTCGGCAGCTGTCCCCGTCCTCCAGCAGCAGATCGATGTGGCATCCGCTGGGGTCGTCCGGTGCTCCGGTGTGACGCAGGAGGGCGTATCGCGGCAAAGACTTTCCCTCAGCCTTCAGTCTCCCTACCCTTCTAAAGCGTCCTGCCAACGGTCTTCATGGCCTCGCCATCGCCGCAGTCCAACGGCAGATTCGAGCACCACTTCCGTGAGCGCTTTGAAAGCCTGCTGCCGACGATCCAGGAGCGCTGGCCGGATCTTGCTGAGCACACCCTTGAAGCCACACGGGGGAGTGTGGATGAGTTGGTTCGTTTGATTGAACAGAACACAGGCCTGACGCCCCAAGGGGTTCGGGAGCAACTGGAGGAGCTTCTCCACAGCGCCGGTGATCGCAGCCGCGACTGGGCCGACAGCCTGGATCCCCTCGAAGAGCAACTGGAACAGTTGCTGGATGAGTTGAACAGCACCCTGCGGCCGAAGATCGAGGCGCCTGTGCGCCAGCGACCGCTGCTGGCTGTGGGTGTTGCCCTTGGTGTTGGTTTGCTGCTGGGCAGCATGCTTCGCGGGGGGCGGCGTTCCTGATGGCCGATCAGAACTCTCCCCGCGGATTTGGAGCGGCAGCTCGGGTGACCGCACTGGCGGCGTCAGTGATGGATCTGCACGTGCGGATTGCCCTGCAGGAAGTGGATCGGGAAAAACGCCGACTGATCAGCGGTGGCCTCTTCCTCGCCATCGGAGGCACGGCCATGTTCCTGGCCTTGCTGGCGGGCGAAGCGTCGTTGCTGCTTTGGATTCAGGCCCAGTGGGATCTGGATTGGATCCGCGCACTGTTGAGCCTTGCGGTGGCCAACCTGGTGCTGGCGGGCATCAGCTTGCGCATTGGCGGCCAGGTGCTGAAGGGCCCGTTCCTGCCTCAGACGTTGGAGGGACTGATGAAAACGGTGCGGGCAGTGATGGGGCGGGTTTGATCAGCGGATGTCGTAGTGCAGCCAGCGGCAGTCAATGCCGCCGTTGCTCACGGGAATCCGTTGCTCGGCCTTCAGACGCAGGGCTCCCGTCAGGTTGCGATTTCCACTGAGCAACCAGAGCTTCCACCCCTTGGCCTGGCCTTTGGCGTAGTTGCCAAGCTCTCGATACAACGCCTCCAGCTCCGCTTCATCGCCGATCCGTTGGCCGTAAGGGGGATTGCACACCAACACCCCCGGCCCCTCGGGGAGGGGTTGATCGCTGAAAGTGCCCGTGCAGATGCGGATGACTCCACTCAGCCCAGCGGCTTCCACATTGGCCCGGGCCTGATCGGCAATGGCGGGATCCGCTTCAATCCCCAGGAGCGCCGGAAGGGTGAGGTCCCCCCTGCGCCGTTGCCGGGCGCGATCAGCTTCTCTGTCCCAGAGCTCCGGCTGGAAATCGGCCCATCCTTCGAGGGCAAAGTGGCGCTCCAACCCCGGGGCCTGCTGCAAGGCGGCCAGGGCCGCTTCGACCAGGAGCACTCCTGAACCGCAGCAGGGGTCCACGAGGGGTTGGTTTCCATCCCAGCCCGTCAGGCGGATCAGCCCGGCCGCCAGATTTTCCTTCAACGGTGCCGCACCCATGGCGGCCCTGTAGCCACGACGGTGCAGGCTGCCGCCACTGCCATCGAGGCTCAGCTGGGCTTCCCCGCGGCCGAGGTGCAGGTGCAGGGAGAGATCGGGGTCGTCGAGATCGATGGAGGAACGCTCCCCCCAAAGATCCCGTTGTGCGTCCACAAGGGCGTTTTTAACCTGCAGCGCCGTGAAGTGGCTGTGGTTCAGCCCCGGGGCCGTTCCAGTCACATCCACCCGGAAGGTCATCGAGGGATGCAGCCAGCGCTCCCAGTCGAGTGCCTGGCGGATGCCGTCATAGAGGTCGTCCCGGCCCTGGCAGGGGAAGTGCGCCACCTGACGCAGCAGCCGGAAGGGCAGTCGAGCCTGGAGGTGCAGCCGGTAGAGGCAGGCCATGTCTGCCTGGAAGCTGACGGCACGCCTGCCGGGCTTCACGGCATGGGCGCCAAGGGCGCTGAGTTCGTCGCCAGCGGCTGCTTCCAGGCCTTGTGGCACAACGGCCACGGCGGATAGCCGGTTTGTTCGACCCAAGGGCGCTGTGCTCCAGGTCACCACTCCTGTCAGAATGACAGGGTCCGGCTTCGTCGGACTAGGTGATCCACACCAGTGTTTCGGACAGCGGTTCGATTCCGCTCAGCTCCATTCCCCCTCACGGGGCTGCAATGGTTTCGACGGGGCATGAGGAGGGTGACTGAAGCCTGCTCGGTGAGAGCAAACCCGTAACTGCGAACAACATCGTTCGTTTCTCCCGTCAAGCAGCCCCTGTTGCTGCCTGACCCTTTAAGGGAGATGGGGTGAAGTCAGCCTTATCACCCAAATGACTCATGGGGGCTGGAAGGCCCCCTCAAACATTTTTGGACAGTGGATCTCCAAGTCCGCCTTGATGTGACCAGGCGCTTGGTGAAATCCCTAGCCGCCCTTGCAATACCTGACTCTCTCCGGAGACAACGGTGGGTCCCAGCCAGCCCTGGGGGTCAACACGCAGATCGCTGAAGGGATGGTCTGAAGCAGCAAGCAAAACGCAATGACCAGCAACGCGAAGCCTGTGCCGGGGGCGTGGATGTTGGCTTGGAACCAGGGTTTTTGAGCCATGTGATCAGTTTGGCGCTGACATGGAACCGCGTCTCGCCAGATGCGCTCCGGAAAGAGAAGCATCTTGATGGTGACATCGGTTGGTCGACAGAGGATCAGCTGAGGTTGGCTTCTGGCTGAAAGCTCGGTTTATTGGGGCAGCAGCTGATGCAATGTGGTTCGCACCCTCAAAGACCAATGGTTCGCTTTGGCGTTGGGAGCCACTGCGCTCATTGCATTGTTCTGGCTTGAGTTGCTGGCCACTTAACAAGGATTCTTGAAACCAGATGTTGTCCTCACGCTGCTCTTTTGGGTTGATTGCTGTTTGGGTGCTGGTGACATGTGCTCCGGCTGCTCGTTCTGATGCGTGGGTGAGTTGCAAGCGTGATGCTTCCACAGGGCAGTTGCTCTGGTTGCGAGGGAAGTCCACTGAGCTTCTGAAGAACGCTGAGTACCGGCCAGGTGCAACCAATTCTGATCTGGGTACTTGCTTGGTGAGCAATGAGCAACTCCGTCAAGCTCATGGTCTGAGGTTTTGATCACTGCTTGGCTTGGTCCTGTAAAACCCTGCTCATGAAGGTGATTAGCCCTTTCTTCAGGCCAAGATTTTGAATTTCAGCGGTTTCTTAAGCGCCTGATCTGTGGGATCACCAGAAGATCCATGAGCGCGAATGTGATCAGGCAGGGGATAAAACCTTTTCCCATAACATTGCAAACCCAGCGTTCCTGATCCCATTGGCAGATCACCAATTCGGATAACCAGAACAAACCCACCTTTGCTGCAAATGACGTCAGGGCAAACCGCCATTCCGATGCGCTCAGACGCAGTTTGAACGGCACAGCACTCTTGAAACTGCTGAAAGTCTGATGGCGGAACCGCGCACAAGCGTAGGCTCAGGCTGCGTCTGATGCGTCTCGTCTTTGCTGATTCGTCTGCTTCTCGCTTCTGCCTTGCTGGCTTCCTGGGCAACCCCTGCTCGAGCGATTTCACTTTCAGCGCGCACGGATCGGTTGATTGATCGGCTTGAGCAGCTTGGTGTCGTGATTGATCGGCTCGAGCGTTGCGGTCCCGGGGCCGAACGCGCCGCCTACAACATGGGCGTGAACCGTCTCTGTTTATCGCAGGGGCTGCGCGATCAGCCAGGGCTTCAGTTGGATGTTCTGACCCATGAGGCCATCCATGTCGTTCAAGACTGTCTGGATGGCTTGGAGACGCCGTCGTCCTCCACGATCAGCTTGATGTTGCAGGCGCAGGGTGGTTTCAGCCCCGCGCAGGTCGATCGGTTTTTGGCGCATCATCTCGACCGTTCAACGGCTGCCCACGTGCTCACGGTGACCCAGTCGCTCGGGCCGCTGCAGCGCCAGCGTGAAGTGGAGGCCTATGCGCTGCAGAGCCAGTCCGGCATGGTCGAATCCTTGCTGGCCAGGCATTGCTGATTCCCATCGAAGGATGGAGCTTCCGCCTGAGATGTTGTTTTGTTTGATCGGGCTAGGGTTGATTGATTCGTTGGAACAATCGGGTGAAGCACCGGTGGATTGTGATGCTTTTGTGGGCTCCACTGATGTGGCTGCAGGCGCCCTCATCGTTCGCACAATCGTTGTTTGATCGTCCCCCAACCCGGGTGATGATTCATAACCCTGAATCAACTGAAGGCTTGCGCAATCGCACCACGATTTCGGTTGTGGTTCCTGAGGATTCTGGTCATTCCTTGGGCGCGATTGTTTTGCGGCAGTTGCCCAATCTTGATCGGTGGGATTGGGGCCGCCTGGAGCCTCGGGTTTATCTCGGCGATTATTCCCTTCGCGGCAAAGGAACAAGAGGATTGGCCAGGGCTGTTGTCTCAGGCCCTGAAGAGGATTTGAGCATCGAATTCAATCCAGCGATTGAGCCGGGGCACACCGTGAATGTTGTGTTCCGTGGCTTTAATCCTCAGTCCAGTATTTATCAATGGTCCACAGGGATGGTGAGGACCCCATCCGTTATCTCGGACCCACCTTGCGTCTGAACGTCTATGAGCAGGATCCGTACCGTTAGTTTTTGATGTTTAGAGCAAGTTTGGGTAGGCATTGAGGAGTCCCCAGATCACCAGTGCGGTGATCGAGGCAAAGATCACGGCCGTCCATGCCGCCAGATCGGCGTTGTTGCTGGACCCTTGCAAAAGCTGAAGAAGGCGTGCCATCAGAAGGAATGCAAGCCCTTCGGTTCTGGCTCAGCTTGAGGGCAAATTCCAGTCTTGTATGCGAGTCCTCATACGTTTCGGGGGCTCGACAGGTCCGAACGCAGTGCTCCAGTCCCTTTAGTGATATTCCCCGGGGTGCTGAATCTTGGTGACGCTGACGCCGGAGGAACTCTTGCCGGAGAACCGCAGCAGTTCATCGCCGGAGACTTCATAACCCAGTTCTTGGGCAATCAGGGCCGCAGCATCGGCGCTCACGGCCTGCAGCACTTGCTCCCTGAGCGAAGGATCTCTGGAGATGTGAGCAAAAAATTGCCGGAGTTGGTCCGTGCTCATGCGGTTGTGGATGTCGTGCCGATTCTGCCCGGTCTGGTGTTTCCTTTTGCCTGTTGACTGGTGCGCAGATCAGGTCTGATGGGATGACGCAACTAGCGGTGTCTGGCGCCTCCGGCAAAACCGGATGGCGCGTGGTGGAGGAGGCGCTCAAGCGTGGTCGATCGGTCCGAGCCATTGTTCGGCCTGCTTCCGTGCTGCCCTCTGCCCTGGCCCAGGCCGAGCAGGAGGGGCGCTTGGAGGTGCGTCGCCTGGAGCTGGACTCGGCGGAAGCGTTGCTCCATGCGCTGCAGGGCTGCACGGAACTGGTGATCGCCACGGGTGCTCGCCCTTCGATCAATCTGGCTGGTCCCTTGCAGGTGGACGCCTGGGGCGTGCAGGCTCAGGTGCAGGCCTGCCGCTCTCTGGGGCTGAAGCGCGTGGTGCTGGTGAGCTCCCTCTGCGCTGGCCGTTGGCTGCATCCCCTCAATCTGTTCGGCCTGATCCTGGTTTGGAAGCGGGTTGGGGAGCGCTGCCTGGAGCGCAGCGGTCTTGATTGGACCGTGATCCGGCCTGGAGGCCTGAGTGAGGACGACAGCCGCAGCACCACGGAGGGAGTGCTGGTGACCGACGCCGATCAACAACAGAGCAACAGCATTCCTCGCCGCCTTGTGGCACAGGTCTGCCTGGATGCTCTGGAGCTGCCTCAGGCCTGTGGTCGCATCCTGGAAATCACCAGCTCCCCATCTCAGCCCCACCAGCCGCTGGGCCAGTGGTTGGATCAGATTCCCAGCCGCTCCCAGATCACGCCCAGATTCTCCTGATGCAAGGCGGTGCTGAAGCAGTCGGCCAGCTCCGCCGCGCTGAGTCTGCTGGTCACATCACCATCGGCTTCAAGGTTGGCGCGGAAGTCGCCGCCGGCGGTGTTCCAGGCCGTGTGGGCGTTGCGTTGAACGACCCGGTAAGCCTCCTCTCGGCTCATGCCGGTGCCCACCAGAGCGAGCAGCACCCGTTGGCTGAACACCACACCGCCGTAGACGTTCATGTTGCGGCGCATGTTTTCGGGGTAGATCCCAAGACCCTTCACCACGCTGGTCATCTCCCGCAGCATGAAGTGCAGGGTCACCGAGCAATCGGGAAGCATCATTCGCTCCGTGGAGCTGTGGCTGATGTCGCGCTCGTGCCAGAGGGCCACGTTCTCAAGGGCAGCAATGGTGTAGCTGCGCAGCACCCGGGCCAGACCGCTGATCCGCTCACTGCGGATCGGGTTGCGCTTGTGGGGCATGGCGGAGCTGCCCTTCTGCCCCTTGGCGAAGTTCTCCTCCACTTCCAGCACGTCGGTGCGTTGGAGGTTGCGAATCTCGGTGGAGAAGCGCTCCAGGGAGGCGCCCACCAGGGCGAGGGTCTGCACGTAGTCGGCATGGCGATCGCGGGAGATCACCTGGGTGCTGGCGGTGTCGGGAGTCAGCCCGAGGATCTCGCAGGCGATGGCTTCCACCTGGGGATCGGTGTTGGCATAGGTGCCCATGGCGCCGCTCACCTGGCCCACGGCCACATCCTGCTCAAGCCGTTCCAGCCGGATGCGGTTGCGCTCGGTTTCCGCCAGCCAGCCGGCCACCTTGAACCCGAAGGTGATCGGTTCGCCGTGGATGGCATGGGAGCGGCCGATCATTTCGGTGCCCTTATGGGCTCGGGCCAGTTCGCGCAGGGCATCGGCCAGGGCATCGAGTTCGGTGCGCAGCAGGGCCACGGAACGTTTCAGCTGCAGGGCCACGCCCGTGTCCAGCACGTCGCTGCTGGTCATGCCCACATGGATGTGACGTCCGGCATCACCAACGTGCTCATTCACGTTGGTGAGGAAGGCGATCACGTCGTGGCGCACCTCGGCTTCGATTTCGAGGATGCGCTCCACCTCGAAGCTGGCCTTCGCCTTGATGGTGTCGAGAGCCTCTTGGGGCACGCGACCGAGCCTGCAGTTGGCTTCGGTGGCAGCGATCTCCACATCAAGCCAGCTCTGGAATTTCGCCTGCTCACTCCAGACGGCTCCCATCTCAGGAAGGGTGTAACGCTCAATCACCGGCGCGCTCGGTTGAACAACCCAACAAATCTATGGGGCCGCCTCCGCGCGACTTGCTCTCAGCGCTGGGCCTCAATGCATCGCATTGCTTTCGGGATCTGACTTGTCTTGGAACCCGCCCCTGGATGTTCAGTGTTGAGCTCTCAAAATTGCTCCTAAGAATTCACTGGCCCGGAACCGATGGGGACCGGGCCAATCCTGAACAGTGATCTGGCGTTCTGAGCTCAGAGAGCCGTGCTGTCGCGGTCGCCGGTGCGGATGCGAACCACTGATTCCACAGGGCTGATGAAGATCTTGCCGTCACCGATTTCACCGGTGCGGGCGGCATCGGCGATCGACTTAACCACCTCTTCGACGCGGTCGTCCTCGACCACCACTTCAATCTTCAGTTTCTGCAGAAATTCAACGGTGAATTCCGAGCCGCGGTAGCGCTCCACCTGACCTTTCTGGCGGCCGAAGCCCCGCACCTCGCTCACAGTCATGCCGATGATGCCGGCCTCAACCAGCGCCACCTTGACGTCTTCCAGCTTGAAAGGACGAATGATTGCTTCGACCTTTTTCATGGGGGGAATACGGATCTGGTTTCAAGGATGCCGCGGTTCTCAGAGCCGTGCGTGGCCGCTGTTACAGAACGCTGCCGAAGCTTGACTTCCTAGGGTCGCTGATCAGAACTGGCCCCTACAGCCCTTTGACCCAGACCCCCCTCTACGGCGAACGCGCCATCGCCGAAGCCGAGCTGATCTGCTTCGACAACCCCCGGCCTGGGCGCCCCTATGAGGTGTCGATCGAGCTGCCGGAATTCACCTGCAAATGCCCCTTCTCCGGCTATCCCGATTTCGCGGTGCTGCGCCTGATCTATCAACCCGGGCCGCGGGTGGTGGAGCTGAAGGCGATCAAGCTGTATGTGAACAGCTACCGCGACCAGTCGATCTCCCATGAGGAGGTCACCAACCGCATCCTTGATGATCTGGTGGCGGCCACTGATCCGGTGTGGATGCAGCTGGAAGCCGATTTCAACCCCCGCGGCAACGTGCACACCGTGGTGCGGGTGAGTCACGGCACCCGTCAGCCCTGCTGATCGACCACCCCCTGCTGCACCAACTGAGGCAATTCAGTGGCGAAGGCGGCGAGGTTGCGGTTGCAGAGGCCACCCACGCTGAGGGTTCCATCGGCTGCGATGGCCCACAGCTGCCGGGTGGCCACGAGGCTCAACCCACCGCCCACCAGTAGAACTGCGAAGCCCAGGTACACCAGCGGTACTCCTGGATCCCGTTTGAGCAAAAGTCCGCTGGCCGGCAGCACCGCGTCCACCCGCATCGGCAAGCCCTTCACCTCAGCGGCGGGACCACCCGGTCGCAGTCGGGCGAGCTGTTGACCGTCCGCATCGAACACCGTGGCAGGTCCCTGTTCGCTCTCCAGGCTCAGAAACACCGGTTCGGTTCCATCGGGGCGTGTCGGCAGCACCAGGCCCCAGATCTGATCACCCAGCTCCGGATAGGTCTGTAGCGGCAGCTCCAGCACGGGGCTACGCCCGATCTGCAAGCTGATCGTCGCCAGTGACCAATCGGCCTGGTAAATGGTGATGCCCCGGTGCCGCAGCGGGTGATTCACGCTGATCTCGGCATCCAAGCTTTGGTTGGGTCCCTGCAGCTGCAGAGCGGAGCGAAATTGTTCCGTGCGGCCCGCCGGATCTCGATCAATGGCGAAGCGGTCCAGGGTGATGGTCAGTTGGGTTGTGCCATCGCGATCCAGGAGATCGAGGCTGCGGCCGGGGGCCAGGAAGCGCTCCAAGCGGTTCCCTGCCAGCGCCCCCCAGGCCGCGCCAAGCATCAGCAGCACCAGGCCCGTGTGCACCAATAGGGGCCCCACCCGGCCGATGGCGCCGCGTCGGGCCGCCAGCCGTTGTGGCTTGCGTTGCACCTCCCATCCGCCGGCCCGCAGCACCGTCTCCAGCTGCGTCAGAGCCCGGCTGGGGTCAGCGCAGGGCTGGCTTTCGGCGATGGCCAATTTGCTCAGCTGGCGTGTGGTGCGGTAGTCGATCCAGCGCCGGGCCGCCATCAGCGCTGGCCACTGACGGCGCCAACTGCAGAGGATCAGGGCGAGACCCAGCCAGGCCAACAGGGCCAGAAACCAGCCGCTGGAATACACATGATCGAGCTGCAACTGCAGCACCTGTTCGCCGTGGAGCAGCCCCAGCCAGGGGGTATCGGCGTAGGCATCGATGTAGCTGGAGGGCGGATCCCCCTGGGGGATGCCGGTGCCCACGGCACTGGCCAGGGCAATCAGCAGCAGCAGCACGATCGCCAGCCGCAGATCGCTGAGCCAGGCGGCCAGGCGTTTCAGTGGGCCCATCCCGATCGATATTCCCATCAGCTCCAGCGGGCCAGCAGGGTGAGCAGGCCGCTGGTGAGCAGCACCACTCCACTGGCTGGCGGCACCCAGCGACTGATGCCCCGCAGGGCCAGCAGTTTGGGGATGGCTGCTGCAAAAGTGCCCGCCAGCAGCAGGGGCAGCACCTGGCCGATGCCGAAGCTGCTGAGCAGGGCCACCCCTGCCAGGGGACGTCCGCTCTGGGCAATCCAGCCCAGCAGCACCGCCAACACGGGGGTGGTGCAGGGTGAGGCCGCCAGCCCGAAGGCCAGTCCTGCTGCAACCGGCGCCAGCGGGGCCGGCACCTTCTGACGCCATTGCTCCGGGTCTGGACCGCTGGGCAGTGGAATCCGCAGCACCCCCAGCAGGTTGAGCCCCATCGCTACCGCCAGGATCGCCACCAATGTGGGGATCAGTGCCGGCACCTGGCCGTAGATCCGGCCCAGCAGTCCGCTGATGCTTCCCAGCACCACCAGGGCACCGACGATGCCGCCGCAGAAGGCGAGGCTGCGCTGCCAGGCCGGTTGGCCATCGTCAAAGCCCGCCAGGTAGGCCAGCGTCACCGGCAGCAAGGACAGGGAACACGGCCCAAGACTGGTGAGGGCGCCGCCACCAAACACCAGTGCCAGCGTCAGTGGACCTGGATCCGCCAGGGCGCGCTGCAGCAGCTGCTCGCTGCTCTGGGCCAAATCGGAGAGCAGCAGCAGGTCCACAGGTGCCCTTGAGTGTGCAAAGCCTATCCAGGCACGCCGGTCACCAGACCAGGCTCAGCGTTGACGCAACGACCGTTGGCGTCCGTTGGATCGTCCCCCGATCAAGCCGGTGGATTCCAGTGAACAGCGGATCAGCAGACCCAGGATCACCAGGCTCGACATCAGCGAGTTGCCGCCGTAGCTGATCAAAGGCAGTGGCAGACCGGTGGTGGGCATCGCCCCAGAGGCCACTGCGATGTTCAGGATCGACTGGCCCACCAGGATTGTGGTGCAGCCGATGGCCACGAGCCGGGCCTGGTTGCTTCGGCAGCGCAGGGCCACCCGCAGCCCCACCCAGGCCACCAGCATCAGGAACAGCAGCAGCAGCACTGAACCCACGAATCCAAATTCCTCGGCGAACACCGCGTAGATGAAGTCGGTGCTCTGGATGGGCAGGTATTGGAGTTTCTGGGTGGAGAGGCCATAGCCCTGTCCCATCCAACCGCCCGATCCGATCGCCAGCAGGCTCTGCACCAGCTGATAGCCATCTCCCATCGGGTCGTTCCAGGGATCCAGAAACGACACCACGCGGATCCGCTGGTATTCGTTGATCAGAATGCTTGCGGTGCCCAGCAGCGATCCCGCCAGGGCGGTGCCCAACAGGCTGCGCCAGCGCAGGCCAGCCGCCAGGGCCACCATCCAGAGGGTGAGTCCCATCAGGGCCGCTGTGGAGAGGTTGGGTTGCTTGAGGATCAGCAGCAGCAGCCCTCCGAAGCTCCCCAGCCAGAGGAGCTTCTGGTCGAGGCTCATGCGGCTCCAGGGGGCGAACAAGTTGGCGGCCTGCAGCACCACGAAGGGTTTCACCAGCTCCGAGGGCTGCATCTGCAGCGGACCCAGCACCAGCCAGCGGCTGGCGCCGTTCACCGTGGTGCCCATCACAAGGGTGGCGGCGATCAGCAGGCAGCCCATCCACAACCCTGGGCCTGACCAGCGCAGCCATCGCCGCAGGTTGGTGGAGATCGTGATGCCCAGCAAACTCCAGCTGGCCAAGAGCCAGATCGCCTGCCGTTTCAGATAGAAACCGCCATCGCCCATTTCCCGCAGGGCCACCCACCAACTGGCGGACGCCAACACCACCAGCCCTGCCACACTCCAGAATCCCGCCAGCCCCATCAACAGGCGAGCTTCTGCTGGCCAGAGCTGCCACGGCAAGGGCAGCAGCCGCTGAATCAGAGCCAACGTCTGAGTTTCTTGCTTACCCCGTCGTCTCGAAGCTCTTTGTAGGGCTGTCGCCTGACCCAAACGTTTGCTCAACCAGCATCAATGCACCATTGAGCCGTGAAATGGTTGCCTTGCCAAGGCACTGATTGAAGAGAATTGTTGGCTGGGAGTCTTTGCAGGGCTTGATGAGCAGCGGTTTCGCTTATGCAACGTTCAACCGCTCATGCTCAACTTCCCATTGCACGTGGGATCCCCAGGATTGCTGGCGCACCCAGCAGCGTCCGCCGCGGCAGTGAAGCACCTGGAAGGGCGGCAGGTCGCAGGGCTGGTTGTCGAGTCGCACAAAGCTGCCCGGCTGCAACAGCGGCATCACCTTGGCGGGTTGGGGGCGGTGGTTGGACACGTCCCTCGACGCGAATTGAGGAAATCCTCCAGGCAGAACACGTTCCAGCCGCTGGATCGCCGGTTTTCTTCGGGATCGGTCTGCTTTTATGTCGCAATGGCGTCCAAACAGCGTCTTGATCTGGAACTCCTGACCCGTGGATTGGTCAGTTCACGCCAACAGGCGCAGCAATTGATTCGTGCTGGAAAGGTGCGGGATGGCGCCGGCACCCTGTTGGACAAGCCCGGAACGGAGGTGACGCCGGAGCGAGAACTGCGGGTGGAGCAGCCCCCCCGCTTTGTCTCTCGAGGGGGTGAAAAACTGTTGGCGGGCTTGAAGGCTTTCCCTGTACTGGTGGAGGGGCGCGTCTGCCTGGATGGCGGCATCTCCACCGGCGGCTTCACCGATTGCCTGCTGCAGCACGGCGCAACCCGTGTCTATGGCGTTGATGTGGGCTATGGCCAAACGGCCTGGAGCCTGCGAACCGACGAACGGGTGGTGCTGCGGGAACGCACCAACCTGCGTGAAGCCGCAGTTTGAGGTGGGCAAGAGCCGCGTTGGCAAGGGCGGCGTGGTTCGTGACCCTGCGGCCCACCGGGATGCCATTGAATCCGTGATTGGAGCGGCGGCTGAATCGGGTTGGCAGCCCCAGGGCTTGGTGGCTTCGCCGATCACAGGGCCTGCCGGCAACCACGAGTACGTGCTCTGGTTGGGGGAGGGAGATGCCGCTGTTCTTCCGGATCTCGATGCTTTGGTGGCGCAGACCCTCCAGAGTTGATGGCCAATAAAAAAGCCCGGTGTTGAACCGGGCTCGGAATTCGCTTTGGAGCGGAGTTCAGTTGCCGACGTTGACCTGCTGACCCCCGGTGCAGAGCTCCACCTTGATGATGCGGCCACCCTGCTTTTGGATGCGCTGCTGTTCAGCGAACCAGCTGTCGTAGGGCACCCACTTGGTGAAGAAGGTGTTCTGCAATTCGCGCTGCGTCCGAACCTTTTCAGGGCTGGGAATGCAGGCGGTGACTTTGAACAACCGCATGGGGCTCAGTTGCCGAGGCCGGAGCAGATGTAGTCGAAGTAGACACCCATTTCCTTGCCGGCATCAGGGCCGACCAGGCCTGCGGTGACTTCCTTCATGGCCTGGATGGCCTGAACAGTGGCGCCGATGGGCACACCCAGGGAGTTGTAGGTCTCCTTGAGGCCGTTCAGAACACGCTCATCGAGGATTGAGGTGTCGCCAGCCAGCATGGCGTAGGTGGAATAACGCAGGTAGTAATCCAGGTCGCGGATGCAGGCTGCGTAGCGGCGGGTGGTGTACATGTTGCCGCCGGGACGGGTGATGTCCGAGTACAGCAGGGCCTTGGCCACGGCATCGCGGATGATGGCCGAAGCATTGGCGCTGATGGTGGCGGCAGCGCGCACGCGCAGTTCACCACTGGCGAAATACGACTCGAGGCTGCTCATCGAAGCCGTGTCCAGGTAGAGGCCCTGGACGTCCGACTTGTTGATGACGTTGGTGATGGCGTCTTGCATGGATCCGTGAGGAGACGAGAGGGAAATTCAGCGAGCGGTTCAGGCGAGGGCGCCAACCACGTAATCGAAGTAGGTGCCGGCTTCCTCTGCGTCGGCTCCGGTGAGAAGGCCCATGGCGACGATCTTCATCTCGCGCACGGCTTCTGCCATGGCTTCCAGGGGAGTGCCCAGGGAGCGGTAGAGCTCTTTCGCGCCGATCACACCGATCTCTTCGATCGGAGTGACGTCACCGGCGACGATGCCGTAGGTGACGAGGCGGAGGTAGTAGTCCATGTCACGCAGACATGTGGCGGTCATCTCTTCGCCGTAGGCGTTGCCGCCGGGGGAGATGACGTCGGGACGCTTCTGGAACAGCTGACCACCAGCCTGCTTGACGATGCGCTCGCGGCTCTCGCACAGGACCTGGGCCACGCGCAGACGGCGTTGACCGCCGGTGACGAAGGCTTTGATCTGGTCGAGTTCGCCAGGGCTGAGGTAGCGGGCTTCGGCGTCCGCGTTGATGATCGAGTTGGAGACGATGCTCATGCAGTTCTGCCTCGAAACAAGCGGCCGCCCGTAGGAGACCGGTATCCGGTGAATAAGGGGTGATCCCGAGGGATCGCGTC
>LUMQ01000019.1_pt1 | contig 40853 bp, 34 predicted proteins | sample 729621 | NCBI WGS metagenome assembly LUMQ01 (sample SAMN03860259, study PRJNA289734) | marine metagenome | biome: seawater column; feature: ocean; material: water; isolation source: Red Sea water column Station 12 - depth 25m | place: Saudi Arabia: Red Sea | collected 2011-10-15 | depth 25 m | reverse complement strand
AAACTATATTCACAAATATAGAATGTGTTTCCATGTGAATAAATTAACGCAGACAGTTTTTCACTAGTATTTTTATAAGCAAGCGAATCAAAAGTTGAAACAGGTACAATAGGTATATCTAAAGCAATAGCAATTCCTTTTGCATAACTCATACCAACTCTTAACCCTGTAAAAGAACCTGGTCCAGAAGAAATGCAAATTGCATCTAAGTTTTCAAAACTTAATGATGCATTATTAATTATTTTTTTTGATAATAGTGGCAAACTATTTGCAGTATCATTGATTTTTTCGGAATGAAGTTCAGAGAAACTATCCTTTTTCATTAGTCCTACTGATAACTTTCTACTAGAAGATTCTATACCCAAAAGATTCATTTATATACCTCAATAGTTCTACTAGACTCACTACCATTGACTTTAAAAAGAATTTTAAATTTATTCTCAATATCAAAACTATCAATTAGCTCAGGCCATTCAATTATACATATTCCATTTGTACTAGAAAGATACTCAATACCTCCAATTTCTAAAAATTCTGATACGGACTTTAACCGATATAAATCAAAGTGATAAATAAAATTGTCAGAATTAGAATATTCATTTAAAATGGGGTATGTAGGTGATTGCACTTCATTGCTAAATCCTAAACCTGCAGCAAATCCTTTAGTAAATGTGGTTTTACCTGATCCTAAATCTCCAATCATAAAAATTGTTGATCCATATGGGATAGTCTTGGACAAATCTTTAGCAAACTGAATAGTGTCTTCAGGACAATTAGATATCAATGTTTTGATGAGTTTTTGCATAAAAAATAATATACAAATATATGAAAAAAATAAATACCGGCAATGTCCTACTCTCCCGCACTAGTCTCCCGTGAAGTACCATCGGCGCTATAGAGCTTAACTTCCGTGTTCGAGATGGGAACGGGTGTGGCCTCTATGCTATTGTCACCGGTAAGCTTTCTGGAAATTAACGTCGACGATTTAATATCAATTAAAACACAAGTCATATAAAAACTATTGAAAAAGCCTTCGAAAAATTAGTACTACTTGGCTGAATGCATTACTGCACTTACACCTATAGCCTATCAACGTCGTCATCTCCAACGATTCTTATTATCTTACGATATGAGAAATCTAATCTTAGGATGGGCTTCGTGCTTATATGCTTTCAGCGCTTATCCCTTCCAAACGTAGCTACCCAGCGATGCATCTGATGATACAACTGGTAAACCAGAGGTTTGTCCACTTCGGTCCTCTCGTACTAGAAGCAGATTCCTTCAAATTTCTTACGCCCACAGCGGATAGAGACCGAACTGTCTCACGACGTTCTGAACCCAGCTCACGTACCGCTTTAATTGGCGAACAGCCAAACCCTTGGGAGCTTCTCCACCCCCAGGATGCGATGAGCCGACATCGAGGTGCCAAACCTCCCCGTCGATATGAACTCTTGGGGGAGATAAGCCTGTTATCCCCGGCGTACCTTTTATCCGTTAAGCGATGGCCCTTCCACACGGAACCACCGGATCACTAAGTCCTACTTTCGTATCTGCTTGGTTTGTCAACCTTGCAGTTAAGCTTCCTTCTACCTTTGTGCTCTATGTACGATTACCAACCGTACTGAGGAAACCTTTGAACTCCTCCGTTACCTTTTGGGAGGAGACCGCCCCAGTCAAACTACCCACCAAACACTGTCTTATTACCTGATTCAAGGTAAGTAATTAGAATTCAAATGTAACAAGGGTGGTATTTCAAGGATGACTCCACTTCAACTGTCGCCAAAGTTTCATAGTCTCCCACCTATCCTAATCATGATAAATCTAAATTCAATGTTAAGTTGTAGTAAAGGTGCACGGGGTCTTTTCGTCCTGCTGCGGGTAGCCGGCATCTTCACCGACACTTCAATTTCGCTGAGCTCTAGGTTGAGACAGTGCGCAAGTCGTTACACCATTCGTGCAGGTCGGAACTTACCCGACAAGGAATTTCGCTACCTTAGGACCGTTATAGTTACGGCCGCCGTTTACCGGGGCTTCATTTCAAAGCTTCATCCGCCGAAGCAGATTGACATCTCCATTTAACCTTCCGGCACCGGGCAGGTGTCAGTCCCTATATTTCGTCTTATGACTTAGCAGAGACCTGTGTTTTTGCTAAACAGTCGCTCGCGCCTTTTCACTGCGGCCTTTCAAAGAAAGGCACCCCTTCTCCCGAAGTTACGGGGCCAATTTGCCTAGTTCCTTAACCTAGAATCACTCAAGCACCTTAGGATACTCTCCTCACCCACGTGTGTCCGTTTACAGTACGGTCAGTTTATATTCTAACATAGAGGTTTTTCTTGGAAGCATAATTAGGATCAGTTTGTGGGCTAGGCCCTCCTATTCGTATTTCAGAATTGTTTCAACGGATTTACCAATTGAAACTTCCTACGTACTTAAACCAGGACAATCAAAACCTGGCTGATCTTTCATTTCTCCGTTACCCCATAGTTCAAACAAATATATACTGGTACGGGAATATTAAGCCCGTTTTCCATCGCCTACGCCTTTCGGCCTCGGCTTAGGGTCCGACTAACCCTGAGCAGATTTGCTTTACTCAGGAAACCTTGGGTTTTCGGTGACACAGAATTTCACTGTGTTTATCGCTACTCATGCCAGCATACTCACTTCTATTTCCTCCAGCTGTTCTCACGAATCAACCTTCAGCGGTTAATAGAACGCTCGTCTACCATTTATTACTAAATCCAAATCTTCGGTACTATACTTTTCAGTCCCGGTTATTATCGGCGCCAAACCCCTTGACTAGTGAGCTATTACGCTTTCTTTAAAGGATTGCTGCTTCTAAGCCAACCTCCTAGCTGTCTGGGCGATTTGACATCCTTAAATCACTTAGTATAGATTTTGGGACCTTAGATGTTGGTCTGGGTTGTTTCCCTCTCGGCTAAGAAGCTTATCCCCCCTAGCCTCACTGCTAAAGATCATGTATCCGGTATTCGGAGTTTAGTTGGGTTTGGTAAGCTTGTAGGCCCCCTAGTCCATCCAGTGCTCTACCCCCGGTACACTACTTTAACGCTGTCCCTAAAGACATTTCGACGAGAACCAGATATCTCCGAGTTTGATTAGCCTTTCACTCCGATCCACAGCTCATCCCCTAAATTTTCAACTTTAGTGGGTTCGGTCCTCCATTTAATGTTACTTAAATTTCAACCTGGCCATGGATAGATCACCCGGTTTCGGGTCTAGCGCATGATACTAAATCGCCCTGTTCAGACTCGGTTTCCCTTCGGCTCCGTATTTAACAATACTTAACCTAGCAGCATACGACTAACTCGCTGGCTCATTATGCAAAAGGCACGCCATCGTTCAGCAAGCTGAACTCTGACCGCTTGTAAACACACAGTTTCAGGTTCTATTTCACTATCCTCTCGGATTACTTTTCACCTTTCCCTCACGGTACTAGTTCACTATCGGTTACATGGGAGTATTTAGCCTTACCAAGTGGTCTTGGTAGATTCAAACAGAATTTCACGTGTTCCGTCCTACTCGGGAATTATTAAGACAAGATAAAATGTTTTCACATACAGGACTATCACCTTCTATGGTTAATCTTTCCAAATTATTTTGTTAACATTTTATTTTTTGACTTGTCAATCCAACTGCAATTGGATTAATAATAACCCCACAACCCTAATACTGCAAAATTTGCAGACTTGACACAGCATTAGTTTGGGCTCTTCCCTTTTCGTTCGCCACTACTAGGGGAATCACTTTTGTTTTCTATTCCTAAGGTTACTTAGATGTATCAGTTCACCTCGTTAGCTCTTTTCATCCTATATATTCAGATGAAAGTGTTTTGATATAACTCAAAACGGGTTGCCCCATTCGGAAATCTCCGGATTAGCAGTTGTGTGCACCTACCCGAAGCTTATCGCAGCTTACCACGTCCTTCATCGCCTCCATGTACCAAGGCATCCTCCGTGTGCTCTTAGTAGCTTTTACAAGTTTATATGACTTGAGTGTTTTAATGATTATCAACATCACTTAAATAAGATTTAAGTGATATAAATTGAAGGTATCACAATATAATTGTGATACTTTCCGCGTTAATTTCCAAATTGTCAAATATCTAAAATTTAAATTCTTGTGGAGCTGACAGGGATCGAACCTGCGACCTATTCCGTGCAAGGGAATTGCTCTCCCAGCTGAGCTACAGCCCCAATTAAATGGTGGGCCTACGTGGACTCGAACCACGGACCTCATCCTTATCAGAGATGCGCTCTAACCAGCTGAGCTATAAGCCCCATGTATAAACTCTAAAAAAGCTATGTAGAACCTTATCATTTAAACCTGTTCGACCGTATCTTACTTTATAGTATTATAAAGCAGATTACTCCCTGAAAGGAGGTGATCCAGCCGCACCTTCCGGTACGGCTACCTTGTTACGACTTAGTCCCAGTTACCTGCCTTACCTTAAACAGCTCCCTCCTTGCGGTTAGGATACCATCTTCGGGTACTGCAGACTTCCATGACTTGACGGGCGGTGTGTACAAGACCCGGGAACGTATTCACCGTAGTGTGCTGACCTACGATTACTAGCGATTCCTGCTTCATGAAGTCGAATTTCAGACTTCAATCTGAACTGGGGATAGTTTTAAAGATTGGCTCCTCCTCGCGGGATTGCGACTTTTTGTACTATCCATTGTAACACGTGTGTAGCCCTGGGTATAAGGGACATACTGACTTGACATCATCCCCACCTTCCTCCCGGTTATTCCGGGCAGTCTATCTAGAGTCCCCACCATTATGTGCTGGCAACTAAATATAGGGGTTGCGCTCGTTGCAGGACTTAACCTAACATCTCACGACACGAGCTGACGACAGCCATGCACCACCTGTGATAGTGTTTAAGAGCAAGCTCTTAAAGGGAATTCTTTTCAGAAAACTTTCACTAACATGTCAAACCCAGGTAAGGTTCTTCGCGTATCATCGAATTAAACCACATGTTCCACCGCTTGTGCGGGTCCCCGTCAATTCCTTTGAGTTTCAATCTTGCGATCGTAGTCCCCAGGCGGAGTATTTATCGCGTTAGCTACGGCACTGAAAGGGTCGAATCCCCCAGCACCAAATACTCATCGTTTACGGCGTGGACTACCAGGGTATCTAATCCTGTTCGCTCCCCACGCTTTCGTACCTCAGCGTCAGTTTTGAGCCAGAAGGCTGCCTTCGCATTTGACTTTCCTCATGATATCTACGCATGTCACCGCTCCACCATGAATTCTGCGTTCCTCTCTCAAACTCTATTTTAACAGTTTTGGATGCATTTTCTTAGTTAAGCTAAGATATTTAACATACAACTTATTAAAACGCCTACGTACCCTTTACGCCCAGTAAATCCGGACAACGCTAGCACCCCTCGTATTACCGCGGCTGCTGGCACGAAGTTAGCCGGTGCTTTCTTGTATGGTACCGTCATTAACGAATGGTATTAACATTCGAAAGATCTCTTCCCATACGACAGAACTTTACATTCCTAAAAACTTCATCGTTCACGCGGCGTTGCTGCATCAGGCTTTCGCCCATTGTGCAAAATTCCTTACTGCTGCCTCCCGTAGGAGTCTGGACCGTATCTCAATTCCAGTGTGGCTGATCATCCTCTCAGACCAGCTACCGATCTTGGTCTTGGTAGGCTTTTACCCTACCAACTAACTAATCGGACGCAAACCTATCTCAAAGTGTAAGCCGAAGCCTACTTTAACAACTGTGCTCCGAAGAGCCCGCTGCATTATTTGGTATTAGCACTGGTTTCCCAATGTTGTCCCAATCTCTGAGGCAAGTTGTTTACGCGTTACTCACCCGTTCGCCAGTTTACTTATTATCCGAAGATAATGTTCTCCTTGACTTGCATGTATCAAGCACGCCGCCAGCGTTCGTCCTGAGCCAGGATCAAACTCTCAATTGTATATTTTAAGTTTGTTTGGTGCTAATGCACCAAGTTGTCTAACTGCAGGATTAAAAGACAAAGGTTCTACATAGTAAATTTTCAAATAACTAAAATAAAAGTGTCTTGCGTTTTTTCGACGCAAAAGCCTGGTAAATTATAATGGTTTTTAAGAATTACCAACTAAAAAAATAAAAAAAGAATTTTTTAATTTTTTAGAGTAAAAGTCCGGCAATTGTGGCGGTTAACCATGAGGCGATTGCTCCTCCAAACATTGCCTTAGTAACAAGCTTTGCTAAATCTTTTTTTCTTTCTGGAGCCATAGCACCAATTCCACCTAATTGTATTCCAATTGATGCAAAATTAGAAAAGCCGCAAAGAGCATATGTAGAAATAATAGCACTTCTCTCTGAAATCATTCCATCTCTAATTAAATTTTGAAGATCTCCATATGCAACAAGTTCTGTTAACACAATCTTTTTACCCATTAACATCCCCACAAGTTGAGCCTCATTCCATGGAACGCCCATAGTCCAAGCTAGTGGTCTAAAAATAATTCCAAAGATCTCTTCCATAGATGTTCCACCAAAAGAAAGGAAATAATTTACCATTGCAACAAAAGAAATAAATGCAATTAACATTGCAGCAATATTAGCTGCTAGTTTTAATCCATCAGTTGCTCCATTACTTAAAGCTTCCATCGCGTTAATATTTGTTTGTTCAATATTGACATTTACATCGCCCATAGTTTGAGATTCTTCAGTCTCAGGATAAATTATTTTTGCAACAACTAAAGCTGCTGGAGCAGACATAACAGATGCTGCAAGTAAATGACCAGCAATTCCTTGTATATCCGTTAACCATGACACATATATTGCCAAAACTCCTCCGGAAACTGTAGCAAATCCCCCTGTCATAACTGCCATCAATTCTGATTTTGTCATTTTGCTAACAAATGGTCTTACCATTAACGGGGACTCAGTCTGACCTAAGAAAATATTTCCTGCAACGCTTAAAGTTTCAGATCCACTGGTTCCTAAAGTTAGTTGCATTCTTCTGGCTATGAATTTGATAATTGCCTGAAGAATCCCGAAATGATAAAGTACTGCAACCAAACTCGAAAAGAATATGATAGTTGGTAAAGTAGAAAATGCAAAATTAATTAAACCTGGATGAAATCCAACTCCATCAATATATGACTTAAACAGAAAATCTGAACCCGAAGAGGAAAAACCTATCAAAATATTAATTGATTTATCTAGAAAGGAAAAAATTGGCGCTCCAAAAGGAGTTTTTAAAATAAATAATGCAAAAATTAGTTGAAATATCAACCCATATAATACTGTTTTAATATTAATAGCTGACCTGTTTTCAGATAGTAGTAATGCTATTGAAAGTAGAGTAAATAAACCTAGAATACCTAGAAGACTACCCATAATATACTATAGATTTGGTTGAGCTCCCTGAAGTTCAGAAGTCTTTTGATCTTTTTCTTTAATTTTTGAATGTTCTTTTAACATATCTATTATCTTCTGATCTAATAAATCATCTGACAATTTATTTTTATTTGATTCTTTTTTGTAGAACCTTTCAATCTCAGCTTTTTGACTTTCGTTCTTTACCAATGCATCTTTTATAAAGTCTTCAACTTCATTAGTAGATACTGATAATTCTTTGTCGGAAATAATAGACTTTCTCAAAAGAAACCATCTTAGGTTATTTTCTGCAAATTGCTGATATTGCTCTCTAATTTGAACTTCGTCAGCATTTTGATTATTTTGATTTTGCTTAACTTCATTTACAATGTTATTTAAATAATTTTCAAGCATAGAAGTTGGAAGAACCGGATTAACAAGCTTAACAAATTGATCGATTAAAGATGAATGAAACATTTCGTCAGATTTTCTTTTATATTCATTATCAATACTTTCATTAATATTTTTCTTCCATTCATCAACGCTCTTACAATTTGGATCCATTTGCTTAACAAATTCATCATCTAATTTAGGAGGTACTCTTCTTTGGATGGTTTCAATGGTAAATTCATAATTTTTTTCACCCTCACCCATATCAATCGTAAGCTTAACTTTATCACCTGCATTCTTTGAAGTAAAAGATTCAGCTTTTTCTTCAATTATTGGGTCTTGACCAATTGCTATATACTTTTTCTCTTTTTTACCAATAATCGGTAAACCTGATTCATCAAGTTCTTGCTTATCAACAATTAAAAAATCGCCATTCATAGAACCTTTTTCAATTTGTTCTGCTTTAGCCTGAGAGTTAAGAATATTTTCAATTGTTTTATCTACTTCCTCTTTGTTAGAAATGAAATTAATCTTTTCAACGGTAACCATATTCTTTTTGAACTTCGGAAGCTTTAAAGAAGGTTCAATTTCAAATTCAGATTTAAAAGAAAGATCATTTTCATATGAAAAATCAATATCTTTTAATTGTGCTTGATTGATCGGAGTTAATTCTTCTTTTTGAAGGGCCATAATGTAATATTTTTCACAAAAATCTTGAACAAAACTCATTTCAACAGAGTTAATGTATTGTGACATTAAAATGTTTTCTGGGACTTTACCTTTTCGAAAACCAGGTAATTTGATTTCTCTAGCAACTTTCTTTTTGGCTATATTAAAATCTTCTTTGATATCTTCCCATTTAGCACTAATAGCTAGTTCAAAGGTGAAATCATTAATTTTTTTTGACTTAACTTTAAGATTCATTGTTTCAACCTATAAGTACAGCCTTCAATTGTTCGCATAAAAGTTTCTAATTGATTGTGTGTACATATCAAGTCTTCTATAGGCTCATAAGAGTCTGAAGGATAAGAATCTTCATCATATTCTCTTAAAAAATTTGATTCGAATTTGATGACCATATCATCAAGAACTTGCTTGTGAAGGTTTTTACTTCTTAAAAAATTTAATTGTAGGTTAATTTTTCCATTTGATGATAATCTAAAAAGTGGAAGTAAACCATGATCAGAATCACAGCGAAAAGTCATCGTTCCAAAATCTTCTCCATTCCCCCAACTTACTTCATCTGAAGTTTTTTCAGAAAAATCTACAAGCTCAATGCAGTGCATAGCAACATCGCTTTCACATGATTGATTTAAGTGATCGATAAAAGTTTTTTTTGACCATTTAGACATACTTTATACCTCCCAAAACAATTTAAAATAGTATGATTTTGACCAAGAATTTACGATTCTAAATAAAGAATTAAAAACTAAATCTTACGTTTCCGAAATTAATTTCTTAAAGGCTTGCCTGTTTTAAGGAAGTGTGCTATTCTTTGCTGAGTTTTTTCTTCTCCAGCTAAAGACATAAAGGCTTCTCTTTCAATATCTAAGACATATTGTTCGTCAACCTTAGACATTAGTCCTCCTTTATCTCCACCACTTAAAACAAATGCAGATTTAGAAGCTACAAGTTCATCATGATCTGATATTTTACCTTGTGCTTTCATAGCTTTCAAACCAACAGAAGCCATTGTTCTCAATGTCATTCCAGGTAAAGATAAATCATCTCTATATTTAGGAGGCTCATAACCATTTTCTGACAGCTCTAAAACTTTATTTTTACCTAAAGCGAGTAAGTGTTCGGAATTCATGCTGATGGTATCAGATTTTCTCAACCATCCTTTTTTCAACGCATCTGTCGCACTCCTTGAAACTGTCATAGGATTTACTAACCCAATTGCTTGTCTTCCAATATTCATATTGAAATTATCAGCATTATTATTTTCAAGTAAATTAAGAATAACTCTTAAATGACCACCTGCTCCAGGAATTAATCCTTGTATCGCTTCAACAAGTCCTGCATATAATTCTCCTGCAGCAACTGTATGAGCAGAACAAGCATAAAATTCAAATCCTCCCCCTAAAGCAAGGTTAAATGGACATGTAACTACTGGATATTTAGAATGTCTGATTCTTTGAGTTACTGATTGCATTTCCTCAACTCCAGCATCCATTACATGTAGATTTCCAGAATCTATTGCCATCTTAAAGTCATTTACATTTGCACCAGCACACCAATTTTTACCCTGGTGTCCAATTACAAGACCTTTATATTTTCCTGTCTCTAAAAGATCTAAAGCATCCTTGACAATACCAACCATCGATCGATCGATCGGATTAAAGGCTGGAACGAATATTGAATGGAATTCAACATTTAAAACGCCATCACCAATATCATAAATACTAGCGCTCCAATCCCTTTTTAGCATAGTCCTAGAGTTCTTGTACAAATTAAGATTCAAAGTTTTTTCGCCAGACTTTTGAACTAAAACTTTCTTTTGAACAGGACAATAATATGTTAATTCTCCATCAATTACTTCATAAAATGATTTTCTACCAGAAGCCAACATTTCATCTACCCATGCAGGGACTTTTCTGTTTTCTTCTTTCATTTTATTAACTGACTTTTGAACACCAATTGCATCCCATGCATCAAAAATTCCAATGTCTCTAGCAAAACCCCATTTCATAGCATTATCAATTTCAATAATGCTGTCAGCAATTTCTGGAATGAGCTCTGCTGAGTATGTAAACATTGGTGCATTCACTTCCCATAAAAATTTTGCACCAACATCATCTAGGTAAGTAATTGCAGCAAGTCTCTTTTTTAAGTCCTTAATTGGTTTTCCAACCCTAATTGTATCAAACATTCTTTTCTTTGTTGGAGTATATTCCATCGTGTCAAAATCTAATGACAATATTTCTTTTCCTTCTTTTTTATACCAACCCTGACCAGATTTTTGCCCGAGTCTTCCATCTTCAACTAATTTTACAAGTAGATCTGGGGCCTTAAACTTTTGTCTTTCCTCTTCGCTTTCAGTTGTAACTCTATCATACATATTATTCATAACATTAAGAGCAGTATCCAATCCCACAACATCTTGAGTTCTAAAATATGCGCTTTTAGCATTACCAATTAGTGTACCAGACAATGCATCAACATCTTCAACTGTTAGTCCAAATTCCATTGCTTTATGAAATGTTAATGGACCGCTAGCATTTATTAATCTATTACCAATAAAACCTGGGGTATCTTTAGCATGAACTATTCCCTTACCAAGAGTTGTTTCTCCAAATTCAGTAACTGTATCATACACTTCATCACTTGTTTTTGGACCTTTAACCAATTCAAGTAGTCTTAAATATCTTGGAGGATTAAAAAAGTGTGAAATCAAAAATCTAGATTGTACTTCATTAGGTAAAACCTCAACTAAGTTAGCCAATGGTATACCTGAAGTATTTGATGCAAGTATTGCATCATCCTTTAAATGTGGTAACAAGCTTTTATAGACTGAATGCTTAATTTCAATTTTTTCAGCTACAGCTTCAATAATCAAATCACAATCCTTCAATTTTTCAAGATCATTATCATAAGTACATGGGGTGACTAATGATGTATTTTTGCTAGAAAATAATGGTGCAGGCTTTAATTTTGTAAGTCCTTCAACTCCATTTTTAGCCAAGTCATCATTAATATCAAAAAGCAATGATGGAATTCCGGCATTAGCTATATGGCCTGCTATTTGTGCCCCCATTACTCCAGCCCCCAGAACGGCACATTTTTTAATTTCAATACTCATTTTATCCCCTCTTAATTATTGTAGTAATACCTTGACCAGTACCAACACACATTGTAGCTAGGCCCATTGATTTATCTTGTTGTTCCAGAACATTTAATAAAGTAGTAATAATTCTTGTACCTGAAATACCAAGAGGATGTCCTAAAGCAACAGCGCCTCCATTTAAATTAACCTTATTAATGTCCCAATTTGCTTTCTTGATACAATATAACGCTTGGGCTGCAAATGCTTCGTTTAATTCGACTGCATCAATATCATCCATTGAAAGCCCAGTTTTTTCTAATGCTTTTTCAGTGGCTGGAACAGGACCAGAGCCAAACATTTTCCAATGTACTCCGGCTACAGCTCTTCCCTCTATAGTTGCTCTGATTTTTAATCCATTGTCATTCGCAAATTTTTCACTTGTAATTAGCATTGCTGAAGCTCCAATTGAAAAGGGACTACTAGTAGCAGCAGTAACAGTTCCGTCAGCTCTAAAAGCTGGATTTAAAGATTTAATTTTTTCTTTATTTGGAGTTCTTGGACCGCTATCTTGATCAATTACTGTACCATCTTCAAGAGATATTGGAACAATTTCATTATCAAATTTACCCGCCTCGCGTGCAGCTACAGCTTTATCATGGGATGAAAAAGAAAATTCTTCTTGCTCTTCTCTTGAAATATCTAATTCATCTGCAAGTAATTCTGCACCTTCTCCCATTGAAATATAGTAGTCTTGTTCAGCTAATTTTACATTAAAATCTGGAGCAAAACCTCCTTGAGGAATAGTAAACATATCTTCAACTCCACCAGCAATACCAACCTCAATATCACCAGCCTCAATAGCTGAGCTAATCATGTGAAGTGATGTCATGGCTGATCCGCAGTAACGATTAATAACATTAGCAGCAGCGGTTTCAGGAATACCTGCTAGAATAGATGCTCCTCTAGCAACTAACATGCCTGTTGGTCCCTCTGGAAATGCGCATCCTAATGAAACATCTTCGACCAAATTAACATCTAACTCCTTATTTCTATCTAATAAACCTTTGATTACTTGGCCAGCAATTTCATCTGATCTCATTCCAATCATTGGGCTACCTTTTGTACCTATTGGAGATCTAACTCCATCGATAATTACAGCTTTATTACTCATTTTTCCTCCTTAAAAGCTTTGAACTGGATAGCCACCAGATTCAACAACTTTTTCTCCAATTATTTTCTTCAAACCAATTGTATCAGTTGATAAAGAAAGTCTTTCTTTCAAAACATCCAGCTTTGTATTTAAATCGGCCGGAATATCGCCTCTATAAATATTATTTAATATTTTGTATGCATACTCCATGACTCTAATACCTTGCTCAGCTGTATATACTTTAGCACATAGTTCAGGCACAATTTGATTTGTAGATTCATAAAAATCTTTGTGCTGCATTACCCTTGATAAAGTTGAATCAGCTACGTAGCAGTAGATTAAAATATTGGCTAGATTTTCAATAATTACTTGCTCAGTTCCGATATCTTGACCATGCTTGCTTAAAGATTCATTCAAACAAATTGCATAGATAGCTTTAGCAGCTTCAATACATTCAACTTCATCCTTGAATTCTCCTTCATATCCGCTATCAAGACCATCTTTACAAAATCCATCAACTTTTTCTAAATATTCTTTAAATCCTATCTCTCCACTTAAAGCCTTTGTAATCATAGCTCTTCCACAAAGCATTTTGTTGATTTCATTTGTTCCTTCCCAAATTTTATTTATCCTATTATCTCTGTATGCTTGTGCAATAGGATATTCTTCAATGAATCCATATCCACCGAAAATTTGAAAACAATGATCAATTAATTGTTCTGCTGACTCACTACCATACACCTTCACAATAGAATTTTCAGCAATATATTTTTCTGTAGTATTTCCTTGCTTTATATAATACTCAGGATCGTTTTTATCTAACTCATTAATTGCTTCGGTTTGCTTTCCAATTACTGAATAGCATGTACTATCAAGTGTATAGGTTAAAATGGTTGAAGTGGCTAATTTTTCTTGAATTGAGCCAAAATCAGATATGTATTGTCCAAAAGCCTTCCTCTCTTTTGCATATTCAACAGCATGCTTCATTCCTAAAATCATTCCTCCTATAGCTGAAGCACCAAGTTTAAATCTACCAATATTTAAACCACAAAATGCAGGCCCAGCACCATCTCCTACATTACCAAGTAAATTTTCAACTGGAACTTTGCAATCTGTAAAATATAAAGGAACAGTTGATGAACCTTCCATTCCCATTTTCTTTTCTTCTTTTCCAAATTCAAATCCTGGAGTACCTTTTTCAACAACGATTGAAGAAAATTTTCCATCAATTTTCAGTGCAACTATAAATGTATCAGCCCATGCACCGTTTGAAATAAAGATTTTTTGACCATTTAAAATATAGTGCTTGCCATCGTCTGAAAGTACACCTGTAGTTTTAGAGTTTGTAGCATCAGATCCTGCTTCAGGCTCTGTTAAACCAAATGCTGCGATTTTTTCTCCAGAACAAATACCTGGCAGCCATTTTTGCTTCTGTTCATCATTTCCATACCATATAATTCCCAAAGAACCAATAGAAGTTTGAACATTCCAAACAGTACAAAAAGATGGGCTACCACAAAATGAAATACCCTCTGCTAATATACACATACCAGTCTTTGTCATTTCAGATCCACCATATTTCTCCGGAACATCAATTCCTAAAAATCCTAATTCACCCATTTGCTCCACAAGTTTTCTGATTAATTTTTCATCTTTCTTGTTTAATTCATTTTGTGATAATGGTAACAGTTCATTTGTTGCAAAATCTCGCATTGCTTCATAAATCATCTTTTCTTCATCCGAAAATAATTCTTTACAAAACACTTTTTCAGATCCGACAACATTAGTTAGAAATGTTCCACCAGTTTTAATTTTACTAAAATCGACTGTTTGTTCTTTTGACATTATTTTTCCCCTTTTCTTTGCGTATAGACATATAAAATAGAGCTTGAAATTTCTTCAATATATTTTTCAGCGTCAACGTACTTTGAATTAAAGATATTAAACCAAAAAATACCTTCAAAATTAAGTATCAATGATAAAGCTGGAGTTTTAGCATTATCAGGTTTCAAATTGACAAACTCTTCACTTTCTATGCCTCTTAAAATTATTAATTCAATAAATCTTTGAAAACGATTATAAACTTTCTGCATCTTCTTTTTAAAATCATCATCATGTCTTGCAATTGCCCACAATGTTGGAAGACAATTAAAAAAACTTCCATCAATCTTAAGCTGTTTAGCTAAAAGGTTGAAAAGTTTTTTTATTGCTTTTGAACTAGAATCTTCATTTCCCGCTGGTGCAAGCAATTCTTGGGTTTGATTTTCCCACATATCTATTACTGCGAGATATACTTCTTTTTTACTTGAGTAATAATGATAAATTGCACCTTTACTCATATTTGATTCTGCTACAATATCATCCATTGTGCTACTGTAATAACCTTTATTAGTTAAAACTTTAACAGCAGCCATCAAAATATTATTTTTTTTATCGCTTTGAAGATTTTTGTTCATAAACCGACTAGTCGGTTTAAGATAAAAAAAACATTGATATATATCAACAATTCCTTTGCTATTAGAAAATTTTTTTATGTAGCTTTAGTATCATGTCTAAAACAAAAAATCCTATAATTGCTCCGTCAATATTGGGCGCTGATTTTTCAAATCTTCAGAAAGAAGTTAAATTTTGTAATGACTCAAAAGCGGAATGGCTTCATTTAGACATCATGGATCAACAATTTGTGCCAAATCTTTCTTTCGGACCTGGACTAGTAAAATCTTTAAGACCACATTCTAAATTATTTTTTGATGTACATTTAATGGTTAGCAATCCTTTTGATATGCTTCTACCCTTTATTGATGCTGGAGCGGACGGAATATCATTTCATATTGAAGCAACTGAATCACGCTTTACGTTCCCACCTAAAATTTTAATCAATATGATCAAAAAAAATGGTTTGAAATGTGGCATTGCTATAAAGCCTAAAACGCCATTTTCAATTTTAAAAAAATATATAGAATTTATTGATTACATAGTTGTTATGTCAGTTGAGCCTGGGTTTGGCGGACAAAGCTTTGTTCCTTCAACAATTCAAAAGATTTCTGAAATAAATGAATATCTTATTGAACAAAAAATCAGAGATAAAATTATGATTCAGGTTGATGGAGGTATTAAACTTGAAAATTATAAAGATGTAATAGCAGCTGGAGGTGATATTCTTGTTGCAGGATCACAAGTATTTCAATCTGAAAATCCTATAGAAACTATTAATACAATGTACTCAAAATGAGCAATAATCCTATTACAGATTTCAATAAATTAAATGATAAACAAAAAGATTTACATACAGTAAATATTATCAAAGGACTAGTAATGGATGGAGTCCGAAATGCTAATTCAGGACATCCGGGTGGTCCAATGTCTTTAGCAGACTTTACCTACATTTTGTATTCTGAATTTCTAACAATTGATCCGAAAAATCCTGATTGGGAAAATAGAGATCGAGTGGTATTATCAGTCGGTCATACATGCATGCTCATTTATTCTATATTGTATTTATGTGGCTATTTAAAAATGGATGATCTGAAAAATTTTAGAAAATTAGGGAGCTTAACTCCAGGTCATCCAGAAATAGAGACTCCAGGTGTTGATGCGAATACTGGTCCACTTGGACAAGGAGTAGGAATGGGAATTGGAATGGCACTAGCAGAAAAAGCTTCATCAAATTCATCATTGAAAAGATTTACATACATATTAGCAGGTGATGGCGACTTACAAGAACCAATAGCTCTTGGAGCTAGCACTCTTGCAGGCCATTGGAAATTATCAAACCTCATCATGTTTTATGATAAAAATGATATTCAGATTGCAGGAAATACTTCTAGAGTTGATTCAACTGATTATGCCAAACTTTATGATGCCATGGGATGGCATGTTCAAGAAATTGATGGTCATAATCACGATGAAATAAGATTATCTTTAAAGAATGCGAAGTCGAGCGACAAGCCAAGCATAATAATTGGAAAAACTATTATAGCAAAAGGAAGTCATAGCTTAGAACATAGCCCTAAATCTCATGGTTCTCCGTTCAGTGAAGATGAAATCAAGCTCACAAAAGAGAAACTTGAAATTCCTCAGGATTCATTTTCCTGCAATGAAGATATTATTAATCATTTTCAAAGAAATTTTAATTCTTTAAATGACAAGATAGCTTTAATAGATAATGAATTTGAAAAAGATAATCAAAATTTAAGTCAAATGTTTGAATCATTGTCTGTTCCAGATTTCGGAGACAATCCAATGGCAACAAGGCAAGCATTTGGATTATCTTTAGATGAATTTGCCGAAAAATTTCCGCATATTATCGGAGGTTCAGCTGATTTAGACGGATCAAACTGTACAACTAACTTTGCTAGCTCATATGATGACTTTTCATCATCCAATCCAAAAGGAAGGAATATAGCATTTGGAGTTAGAGAATTTCCTATGGGAGCTATTATGAATGGAATTGCTCTTTATGGAAATCACTTTCCATTCGGTGGTACATTTTTGGTTTTTAGTGATTATGTAAGATCAGCAATTAGATTATCTGCAATTCAAAAACTTCATGTAATGTACGAATTTACTCACGATTCAATTTTTGTTGGTGAAGATGGTCCTACCCATCAGCCAGTTGAACATACAATGTCTCTAAGGAATATTCCTAACCTTCTTGTATTTAGACCTGCAGATGCGTTAGAAACTTTTTATTGTTTTAAAACAATTATGAAGAATCAAAAAAATCCTAGTGCAATCCTGCTTACTAGACAAAAATTACCAAAACTCAATATTAGTGAAGATAAAATTGAAGAAGGTGTAAATAAAGGAGCATATATTTTACATGAAGAAGATAATCCAGATGCAATTCTATTTGCTTCTGGATCTGAAGCCCATTTAGCAGTCGAAATATGCAACGAAATCAATAAAAAAATTCAAATAATTAATTTGCCATGCTGGGAGCTATTTGAAAAACAAGATAAAAAATACTTCTCTTCTATTATGAACAGCAATTGCAGAAAAAGAATATCTTTAGAAGCAGGTATTACTACTGGATGGCAAAAATTTACAGGTATTGATGGTCTGAATATTGGTATCAATGAATTTGGCGCATCTGCTCCTGGAAAAGATGTAGCAAAACATTTAGGGTTCGTTAAAGAAAAAATCACTTCTCTAATTGAGGATTATCTAAATGAATAAAACAATTGTACTAGCTACAGATCATGCTGGATTTGAATTAAAAGAACATGTAAAAACATTTCTCATAAAAAAAGGTTATGATATAAAAGATTTTGGAGCATTGGAATACGATGGACTTGATGATTATCCTGACTTTATTTTAACTGCTGCAAAATATATTTCAAAACATAAATTGATAGGAATAATTTTTGGTGGATCTGGACAAGGAGAAGCCATGGCTGCAAACAGAATTAATGGAATTAGAGCTGCAGTATTTTATAATGGACCAGATGAAATTGTTGAATTATCTCGCTTACATAATAATGCAAATATTCTATCTATTGGAGCAAGGTTTGTAAACAATCAAGAAGTTGAAAAAGTAATTGAGCTTTGGTTATCAACTAATTTTGAAGAAGGTAGACACGAAAAAAGAATCAAAAAACTAGACTCTTAAATCTGCAACAATAAGAAATAGAAGTAGTGGAAAATAATAGATAGAGGTCTTAAAAATTAATCGAGCATTATCTTTATTTTGCTCAAGAATAAATGGCAAACAAAAAAGCATATAAATGTTACTTAAAATATATGCACCAACAAAATATACTCTTCCTGAAACTCCCAAAAAAAATGGTAATGTGGAAATTGGAATTAAAATTAATGCATGCAAGAAAATATGAAGTACTGTCCTTTTAATTCCATTATCAATCACAGGCAACATTTGTAAACCGGCATTTTTATAGTCTTCTTTATACATATATGCGATGGAATAAAAATGAGGATGTTGCCAAAAAAATAAAATTAAAAAAACTGCAATTCCACCCCACTCAAGAGAATTTGTGGCAGCTGTCCAGCCTCCCAGTGGTGGAATAGCCCCAGGTATGGCACCAACTGATGTATTTAGCCAAGATTCTCTTTTTAAAGGAGTATATAAGAATAAATATAAAATAATTGTTAGAAGAGATAACATACATGTCAAAAAATTTACTTTAAAGTAAAGAATTAATAGACCTACAATAATAAAAGAAATGCCTAAAAATTTTGCAAAATTCAATGATATTTTTTTTGTTGGAAGTACTCTGTTTTTTGTTCTGTCCATTAACTTGTCTGATTCAGACTCAATTACATTATTCATCACAGAAGAACCTGTGGAAGAAAGCAATGTTCCAATTACTGTAAATAAAAGCAACATATTATCAATTTTACCTTGAGCACCAAGATAAAATCCGATTATTGTTGTTGTGAGTACAAGAAAACCAATTCTAACCTTGGTAAGTTCGATAAGATTCTTGAACATACTATCCTTGATTTAGCAAGGTTACAATATCGCTTTGCAATTCGAAAATATTAGATTCAACAGTACCTTCGTAATATTTTCTAATATTTAATTCTTTATCAACTAATACCAATCGTGTAGAGTGACCTGCAGGTAATAGTGCTGCTGAAAGAAAAAATCCTTTTTCTGATAACTCAATTACATCAACTATATCCCCTCTCAAGAAAAACCAATTATTTTTATTACTGTAGTTTGAAGAATATTCATTCAATATGTCTAATGTATCATAATCTGGATCTGTTGTAATAGACAAAAATTGGATATCGCCAGAAGAAGCAAATCTTTCTTGAAGAGTAGATATGTTTTCAGACATTATTGGACATGCACCTTCGCATTGAGTGAAAATAAAACTTACGATAGATATTTTATCATTTAACTGTTTTTCAGTTACAATAGTACCATCAAAATTTGTCAATGAAAATGACGGAACTTTTCCGATGATTCCAATATTATCGATTCTGGATTTAGTAGCTTTATCAATGATATAGAATCCGAAAGATCCTAGCATAAAAATAAATAAAAATGCTAAAATAAGTTTTTTATTAAGACTGCTCATATTGCAAAGTATTATACAATATAATTATTATTCCTACAAGCCAAGATGAGCCCCATGTATGAAAAAGTCTTGTTAACTGTGGAAGCTCAAAAAAAATCATTAATTCTCCTAAAAAAATTTGAAACAATATCATTCCAAAAATAAAATATATAAGCTGTTTCGATAGACCTAAGAAATCATCTCTAAATAAATAACATAAATATATACTTAAAAATAAAAGTGAAAATCCAAGTACTGAATGTAAATACTTATAAGAATTTAAAGCATCCAAAAGCTGTCCCTTTGAATAGAGAGGGTTATCTATAGCAATTAATTCGATATTAGTCCTTATTCCTGTTCCAAGAAGAATTTCAATAACAATAAGTCCCCAAAGAGCAATCAAGGATATGGATATTTTTTTTGATAATAAAATGTTTGAGAACTTGTTGAGATTAATAAGCTTATAAGACTCAATAGTTCCATAGCTTAATACAGAAACTAAAAATAGTGCTAGTATCATATGTAAACTAACTATAAAGGGATTTAATACTGATGAGACTACAATTGCTCCTAACCCTCCATTAGCTCCAACTAGAAACAATGACCATAAAGCAGAATATAAAATTTTAGAATTATTTCTAAAGTATAGTACTGCAATAACTGTCATAATAATAATTGAAAAGCCAACAATTACGCCCAACATTCGATTACCATATTCAATCCATGCAAGTACGATATTAAAAGCGGTAGGATCGATATGTGTAGGAATTTGCTCTATACTAGTTGGAGGAACCCATCTTCCAAAACACTTAGGCCAATCTGGACAGCCTAGACCAGAACCTGATACACGAACAAGTCCTCCAACAAAAATTAAAAGGTAGGATAGGATAGTTGAAATAAGTGCAGATCTAAAAAAAAGCTTATTTGCCATTTAGTGATGATCCTTATCCTCGTGATATTTATCAGAATGTTCATCGACTGGGTGGCCGTGTGTATCTGTCAGAGGTAAAGTATCATAAAATGCTGCTCTTTTATTTATTGGATCTTTTGTTTCTGGATTTAAGCCAAGGTCACCTCTGAATTCAGTATCTAACATGGTGATAGTAACAAAGATTCCAAAAAACATTAAAGACATTAAAAACATGGTAAGATTTTTTTTATCATCCCATAACAAGTGCATAAAAAAGAAAGCTACTAAACTTGCTTTAACGGTTGCAACAAACATAGCAAGAACTATATTGAATGACCCTAAATCAATATAAGAAACCCAAACAGTTACTCCAGATAAAAATAATAATGAAGCAGCTATAATTAAGTAGGTTCTTAGTGGTGTTATATGATGTTCTGACATGTCTTGTTATCCAATCAAATAAAAAAGTGGGAATAAATAAATCCAAATTAAATCGACTAAATGCCAAAATATTCCGATCATTTCCATTGGCGTATAGTATTTTGAGGTCAAATTTCCTTTCTGAGTACTGTAAATTAACCATGCTATCAAACCCATTCCAATTGCGACGTGCAAACCATGCAAACCAGTCATAATGAAATAAATGCTGAAGAAGATGTGAGGGTTGTTCAAATGCACCGCATCAGGACCCATATAAGAATAAAATTCTCCAGGCAACTGGCCTACTTCAAACTTATGAGAATATTCTAAGTATTTAATCCCCAAAAAAACCAGTGCAAAAATAAAAGTTGCCACTAACATTAATACTGAAAGCTTTTTATTATTTTTTTGAATAGCCCATATTGCTAAAGCCATAGTAAGAGAACTTGTGATTAACACAATTGTATTCATAAGTCCCTTATTAACATCTAATAATTTATGTGCATCAACGAACATATCTGGGTACCAAGATCTATAAACTATGTATGCAACAAAAAGTCCTGCGAATGTCAAAACCTCTGTTAAAATAAATGCCCACATGGCAAATTTAGATGTCTCATACTGCTGATTTACATCATGAAAATAATGCTTTAAATGGCTTGGTGAATCTGGATTATGATGTCCCATTATTTCTTATATGTTTTCTCAACAATTACCTTATCATAATCATATGGACCATGCTGCAATACCGGCTCTTCTTCAAAATTATGAGGGTGAGGTGGTGATGAAGTATGAGTCCATTCTAGTGTCATACCTCCCCATGGATTTGAACCTGGATCAACTTTATTCTTTTTAATAAATGACCAAAATAAATTCATTACAGCTATAAAAATTGAAATACCAAGTATACCTGACCAAAATGTTGAATAGCTATGTAATTCAACAAACTGTTCATCATAAGTTGCATATCTTCTAGGCATTCCTCTTAAACCAAGTAAAAATTGTGGAAAAAATGTTCCATTAAATCCTATAAACACACCTAAAGCAGCAATATTTGCTATAGTTTGATTATACATTACTCCAAAAGATTTTGGCCACCAATGATGAAGTCCTCCTAAGAAAGCAACAATGGTTCCGCCCTGCATTACATAATGGAAGTGAGCAACAACAAAATAAGTGTCATGTAAATGAATATCTAATGCAACTGCTCCTAAAAATATTCCAGTTAATCCACCGATTGTAAACAAGAATAAGAATGCTAATGCATAAAACATTGGAGGAGTAAAGGAAACCTGTCCTTTATACATTGTCAAAATCCAACTAAAGATTTTTACACCAGTTGGTATTCCGACAAAATATGTAATGAAAGAAAAAACAATCTGTGAAAAGACGGATTGTCCTGAAGTGAACATATGGTGACCCCAAACTAAAAATCCAATAAATGCAATTGATAGAGTTGAATAAGCAATGAATTTATATCCCCAAATTTTCTTTCTTGAATGGACTGGAATGATTTCACTTATAATACCAAAAGCAGGAAGAATCATAATGTAAACTGCTGGATGAGAATAAAACCAAAAGAAATGTTGGTATAAAACTGGATCACCACCTAAAGCAGGATCAAAGATACCTATACCTAAAAATCTTTCAAGCATTAACAAAACCATGGTAATTGCCAGAACAGGTGTGGCAGTAATTTGTACTAAGGATGTTCCATATAAAGCCCAAACAAACAGAGGCAACTTATACCAAGTAAGGCCAGGTATTCTCATTTTGTGAACAGTGGCAATAAAATTTAAACCAGTCAAAATAGATGAGAATCCTATAATAAAGATTCCTAAAGTCATTGGAACTACATTTGATGTACTTTGCGTGGAATATGGTGTGTAAAAAGTCCAACCAGTATCAACACCGCCATTAATAATTGTATACATTGCAAACAATGCCCCAAAAGAATAAATATAAAAACTAGCTAAATTTAATCTAGGAAAAGCAACGTCTTTTGCCCCAACCATAAGTGGAAGTAAAATATTTCCTAATGCTCCAGGAATTGCAGGAATAATAAATAGAAATATCATTATTGCTCCATGCAAAGTATAAGCATTGTTATAAACTTCATTTGAAATAATATCGTTTCCAGGAGCTGCAAGCTCAAATCTCATTACCAGAGCAAGCAATCCTCCTAAAAAGAAGAATAAGATTCCACTAAATAAGTACATTAAACCAATTCGCTTATGATCCAATGTAAGTAACCAGGACATTATTCCTTTTGGATGGTTTAAATAATTCTGCTTTGTATTTTCACTCATAAATTCCTCTTAATTTACAATTAAATTTGAGAATCCTCGTTCAATGTTTTCAAAAAGGCGATCAATGCATCAAGTTCTCTATCACTTAATAATCCTTGATAGGTTGGCATAACTCCTTGATAGCCAGCTACAATTTGTGTCATTGGTTCTAGTATAGAACTTCTGATATAATTGTCATCTATGACTGTGGAAGTTCCATCATCAAAAACTCTTTCCTGTCCCCACATTTGACTGGTTTGCAGGTAAGAAGGTCCAACTAAAGCAGAGCCATCAAGAGTGTGACAAGTATTACATGCTTTCTTTGTATAAAGCTTTGCACCTAACTCGTCTAATGGAAGATCGTCATCTTCAGAACCAAGTTCACTTGCCCATTCTTCATATTGTGCTGGCTGCATAACTATAACTTTAGCTCCCATTTGAGAGTGTCCAGTTCCACAATATTCAGTACAAAATATATCGTAAACTCCTTCCTTAGTAGCATCAAACCACATCACATTATATCTATTTGGCAAACAATCCATTTTACTTCTCATTACAGGAATGAAAAAACTGTGTAAAACATCTTTAGATGATAAAACTAATTTAACTGGCTTATTTGATGGAACAACTAACTCATTAAGGGTTGTACCTCCATCTGGATAATCAAAAGTCCAAAACCAGCTTTGTCCAGTAACTTTAATCTCAATAGCATCATCTGGAACGATTACCATTTTAAGATAAGAACGTATACCCCAAACAAAAGTAATGGATACCAAAATTAAAGGTATAATAAAGAACATAGACTCAAGTAGATTACTATGATCTTTGCTGCTCGTCAACTTCAGTTCTTCACCTTTACGATGGCGGTATTTAATTGATAAATAAACCATACCAAAAACAACTATCAAGAAGAGTGCAACTGATGAATAAAAAATGAAAAAATATAGGTTATCAATATCACTCGCAAAAGTTGATACTTGCTTGGGAAAGAAAAACTCTGTCAATCTATCTAACATTCAAACTGTCCTTATCAAATAAGTTTTTATCTTTTTTCCAATAACTTACTAGCATAATGCATAGAAAAAGGATAGTAAATATACCTCCTAAACGCATAATATTGGTAGCAAAAATTGTATAAGTATTTTTGTATGGATCATAATGATAACAATACAAAATAATTTTATCTAAGGTACTACCAATTTTCCCCTCTGATGCTTCTAAAATTCCCAATTTTAAATCCTTAACTGGATATTCAATTCCATACAGATATCGGGAAATTTTTCCTTCAGAACTTAGTAATGTTATGGCAGCTGGATGCATATATTCATCTCTCTGCGCATCATAATAATATATATAACCAATACTATCTGCAACTTTTTTTATATTTTCTTCTGTTCCAGTAAGAAAATGCCAGTCATCTTTAATATTTTCTAATCCAAATCCCTTGATGTAATTTTTCTTTTTTTGATTTGCAAATAAGGTTTTTTCATTTGGATTGATATCAATAGTTATAACCTGAAATTCATCTCCAGCATTCAAAGTTAAATTTTTTAATGATTCAGCAAGACCATTAAGAACAAGAGTGCATAACATTGGACATTCAAAATAATTTAATGTTAAGACTGTTGGGATCTCCTTATTAAAAAAAGTTGATAGCTCTACCTCACTACCGCTCTCATCGATAAAAACTGTATCAAGTGGAATAAAATCGCCCAAATTTTCAATAACATCTATTTGCTGTTCGCTTGGAAATTCTTTTTTTAGAGTTTGGGCATGCGCAAGACTTGTTAGTAAAAGAAAAATAGAAAGAAAAATACTATTTCTTTTCATTCAGAAGGATTTCCTTTGATCTTTCAATAGGAATTTGGTAACTGTTTTCTTCACCATCTTTAGCTTTATAGCTATTAAGATTTTCTTGCTCAAATTTATTCAGCTCTTCTAAGTTGGTTGAACGCTTACTTAACTTAAATTCATAAGTAGTGCTATCAAGAACTCGAATATAGTATTCATAAAGCATGTAAATGGTACCTAGAACAGTTAGAATAAATATAACTCCTCCTATTAGTACTGGTCTTACTGGAATATCTTTTTTTTCGTACCCTGAATTATGATCCATGATTAATGATTCCTGTGATTAATTGAATGTACAAGCTCTGTGTCATTTAATGGTACAAGATTTGATCTTGAGGTTATGTATTTAAAACCCCCAATGAAAATTAATGCAAAACTTAACATTGTAATCAAATCGTAAATACCAAAATAAAAATCTTGTTTATGTACAGTAGGCATTATGATAAAATTAATATCTATATAATGCATAAATAAAACCCAAATGGTCATAACTTGTAATAACCTAATATTTCTTTTCGAACCTCTAAAAATTAAAATGAAAAATGGAATGAAAAATTTCCCTACAATTAATAATACACTTATAGCTTTCCAAGAGCCAACCCATCTGTGGAGATACCATATGGTTTCCTCTGGAATATTACTGTACCAAATGAAATAAAATTGTGCGCCAGCTATATAGCAATAGAATACTGTAAAAGCAAATAAGTACTTTCCTAAATCATGAAAGTGTTCGATAGATACTATATCTTTTAAATATCCCTGATCTTGTAATCTAATGATAGTGAATGTTAAGAAAGCTAAGAATGCCAAGAAAGCTCCTGCAAATGTGTAAACACCATACATAGTTGAATACCAGTGCGGATCAAGACTCATTTGCCAATCCAATCCTGCAAATGTAAGACTAATAAAGAAAAAGACGCCCATTGGACTCATGCAAAAATATCTTAGTCTCTCCAAAATTTTTATGTCACCGCTTTTATCATGTCTCATAGAATTAAAGTATATAAATAGTGCTATAATATTCCATAAAGCAAAATATAGGAATGCTCTGAAAATAAATGAGTCTTCATTTAAATATGCTAATTTGTGTTGAATTAAATAATCAGCCTCAAAATCATGAGTTTTCCAATAGTAGTGATTAGGAAGCCATTTAAATAACTTTTCCATGCCAAAAATAATTGGAATAAATGGTAGAGTGAATAAAGGTATTAACATAATTGTATTTTCCATGATTCTTCTTATAGACACACTCCAAGTTGCTGAAAAAGCATAATGCACCATAATAAAAAACATTCCACCTAAAATGATACTCAACCAATAAAAATATGAAGTTAAGTATGAGAAGTAAAATACCTTATCTGATGAGCCAAAAAACCAAGTTAAAAGTATTGCAATGTAACCAACTGCAATTAAAATCAAATTATTTGATTTTTTTGAAACATAAGAATAGGTCTTTGGATCAAGATTCATCATGAATTTTCACCTAATTTATTTTGCTCTTCTTCTGGCAAATCTTCAAAAGTAGCATTTTGACTTCTTTGAAGCGCTCTTACATAATGAACGATCGACCAAACATCTTCAGTATCTATCTGATAACCGTAAGCAGGCATACTTCGTAGACCATAAACTATGGTATTATACATCTCTCCATCGGCTTGCTCTCTGATGCGTTGATCATGTAAATTTGCTGGAATTACTGGATAATCATATTGAGTTACAATACCTTTTCCATTACCAACCTGTGAGTGGCAAACACTACAATAAATGTTATACCTTTCCTGTCCTCTATCAAGAACTTCAGCAGACAATTCAAGTGGGTTAGAAATTATAAATGTGCCGTCATCATTTTTACCGCTAATAAATGAATGATTATCAGCAATCATTCCTCTTGCTACAGTTCCTTCAATAGGCTTTCTCATGGTTGATCCATCAGTAAAAAAATTACTTTCTTCCAAAGAACGATATTTCTGTTGATTATCCATATTTGGATTTAAATGTATTGGAGTACTTTCAAACTTTGAACCTCTGAAACATCCAGTCAGAAATAGTAAACAAAATAAAATAATATTAATTCTCATCTGTCAATACCTCTATTTCAGTTCCACCAATATTTTTTAAAAAATCGATTACACCACTTTCATCATACTTAGGATCATCAATTTCAATGCTTACATAAAATGCATCACTACTGACATCAGAAAATTTTTCAGAATAAAAAACAGGGTGATGGAATCTTGGAATACGATTAAAAAACATCATTCCAAATACTGCACCAAAAGCACTAAATAAAACCATTAACTCAAAGGTAATAATAGCATATGCAGGATATGCAAAATATGGCTTACCGCTAATGTTCATTGGATATTCAATAGAATGAATCCAAGTTTGTAGCCCAAATCCAAATAATGCTCCAGTTAAACCCATTGCTCCAATGACATAACCAAGCTTTGAACGTTTTAAACCCATGGCATCATCCATACCATGAATTGGAAATGGTGAATGACAATCAAATTTAGTAAAACCTTCATCTCTTACTTTTTCTGCAGCATGCACCAATGATTGAGGATTTTCAAACTTTGCTATTACACCATATTTACTCATGATTATCTCCATGATGTGGATCTGATTCAGGTAAAACTAATTTTGCTTCTGCAATTGAAACCATTGGTAAAAATCTTAGGAATAATAAAAATCCTGTAAAAAACAATCCGAACGTTCCCAAATAAATAGCAACATCCCACATTGTTGGATTATACATTGCCCACGCTCCAGGCATAAAATCTCTATGAAGTGTTATAACAACAATAACAAATCTTTCGAACCACATTCCAATATTCACAAGAATAGAGGTAATAAATAAAAATGGAATGTGTCTTCTGTATTTTTCAAACCAAAAGAATTGAGGTACTACAACATTACAAAATATCATTGCCCAATAACCCCACCAATATGGCCCCAAAGCTCTATTAACAAATGCAAAGGATTCGTAAGGATTTCCACTATACCAAGCAACAAAAAACTCCATGGAATAGGCATACCCAACCATACAGCCTGTTAATAACATAATCTGAGCCATCTTATCTAAGTGCTCAACAGTGATAATATGTCCTAAGTTATAGACTTTTCTTGCAATGATTGAAAGGGTCATAACCATCCCAAAGCCAGAATAAATTGCTCCAGCTACAAAATAAGGTGGAAAAATTGTTGTGTGCCAACCAGGAATTACACTTGTCGCAAAGTCAGAGCTAACAACACTGTGCACAGATAAAACTAGAGGAGTTGAAATACCAGCAAGCACTAAATAGGCAAGCTCATAGTGTTGCCATTGACGATTTCCACCTCTCCATCCAAGAGCAAAAAATCCGTAAACTTTCTTTTTTAAACCTTTTGCTCTGTCTCTTAATGTTGCTAAATCAGGTATTAAGCCTGTGTACCAGAAAAGTAAAGAAACAGTAAAATATGTAAAGACAGCAAAGAAGTCCCAAATCAATGGACTGCGCATGTTAGGCCACATTCCCATTTGGTTTGGAAGTGGTAAGAACCAATATGCAACCCATATTCTACCAACGTGAATTCCAGGAAAAACTAGTGCACAAATAACAGCAAACAAAGTCATGGTTTCTGCAAACCTATTAATTGCATTTCTCCAGTTCTGTCTGAACAAATGTAAGATTGCGGATATCAATGTACCAGCATGACCTATACCAACCCACCAAACAAAATTGATGATAGCCCAACCCCAAAAAACAGGATTATTAATACCCCATATTCCAGTACCTTCCCAAATTAGAAATCCAACGCTTCCAACAAAAATAGATAAAAGCGAAAGTGAAAATCCAAATAATAACCACCATTGAATTGGTGTTTTTTTCTGTTCAGGTACACCAGCAATATCATCAGTAATAGATGTAAAATCCTGGTTTCCAGGAAGAAGTTTTTCTGCTCTAATCAAGGCTTTTGATTTGATTGACATCTATTGATAACTCCCATTTTGAGATTTTGAAACAAGCATTGGGTTCTGATTTCTAATTTTTGCCAAATAAGTTGTTCGTGGAGCAGTACCCAAATGAGCTAGTAATGCATAATCGCGATTTCTTCTTTTTGCTTTGCTAACTTCACTGTTAGGATCATTTATATCTCCGAATTTAATTGCATCAGCGGGACATGATTGTTGACAAGCTACCTGGAAGTCTCCATCTTTAATTTCTCTTCCTTCATTTTCCGCAGTAATTCTAGCTGAGCTAATTCTTTGATAACAGTATGTACATTTTTCCATTACACCTCTGAACCTGATGGAAACATCCGGATTCATTGCCATCTGTACCACTTCAGGTAAATCTTTTGTGTAATTGTAAAAATTAAATTTTCTTACCTTGTAAGGACAATTATTTGCACAATATCTGGTTCCAAGGCATCTATTATAAGTCATTTGATTTACACCATCGGAAGAGTGTGTCGTAGCAGCTACTGGACAGACAGATTCACAAGGTGCAAGCTCACAATGAACACAAGCTACAGATTGAGTCGATACTTCAGGATTATCAGGATCTCCAGCAAAATAATTATCTATTCTTATCCAATGCATTTCTCTACCATTCATTACCTGCTGCTTACCTACAACTGGAATATTATTTTCGCTTTGGCAAGCAATGGAACAAGCATTACAAGAAGTACAACTCGTTAGATCAATTGACATTCCCCATTGCGGTCCTTTTGAATAATCCCAATCAGGATTATACATTGAATGATCAGCCCAACTTCTATTCTTATCTGGTTTATGTTGTTCAACCTTTTTTTGAACCCAATCAGGATTATCTTTATAGTAATCAAGTGTTGACTGTTTAACTAATTCTGGGATTCTTGATTGTGCCTCTTTATTGGCAAGGTCATCAAAACCTGGTGCAGCATACTTATCATCTTCTAATCCGTGATGATCTTGAGTTGAAGCTAGTGGATATGTTTCGTTTAAAACTTTTATAGATCCATTTAATATAAATGATGCACTTTTAGAACTTCTTAATGGATAAACATTAAATCCAACTTCATTTCCAATTCTTCCATTGAATTTTCTTCCATAACCCAATTCGAGGGTTATTGATTTTTGATTTTGTCCTGGTGTTATAAAAGCAGGAATGTTAATAGTATTATCTCCAACTGAGATTTCTAACATTTGACCATTTTTAATATTTAGTTTTTTTGCAACCTTCATACTAATTAGTGCGGCATTATCCCAAGTTAGACTTGTAATTGGTTTAGGAATCTCTTGCAACCAACCGTTGTTTGCATACCTTCCATCGTAAACAGATGAAGAAGGACAAAAAACAATTTCAAACTTATCATTATCTAAACTATAGTTATTTAGTACAGCTGTAGATATTTTTGAAGCAGGCCTGACATTGACCTTTTTAAAAATTGGTTTTTTATATAACCCATCATGTAAAACTTTATCCCATTCTCTTTCAAAATTTCCACTTTTAATAATGTTTGATTTCCAAACATTTTTAACAGTATCATACGCACTTTGCTCTTTCGAGTGAACGATTGGAGAAAGTACTTGGATGATACTTTTAGAATCAAATAATGGCATAATTTGAGGTTGAACAATACTTACATGTCCATCGTAAGTCATTGCATCTCCCCAACATTCAAAATAATGGTTCATAGCAATATTCCATGAACATAGCTTTGAGGTTTCATCAATGATGTTAGTTAAATGAACTGAATTTTTAACTTTTTTCAATGATTCTGCAAAATCAAAATCAACAGGAGAATCATAAACTGGATTAGCGCCAAGAATGATTAAATTATTAATCTTGCCATTTTTCATGTCATTACAAAGTGACTCAAAATTCTTTATAGATGAAACTTGAGACATATTTAAAGGATAATAATCAACAGGAGCTTTTAAATTATAGTTAATTAGAGCAATCAATTGGTGGAACTCTTTAGATAAAGATGAACCTCCAATTATAATTGATTCACCTCTTCCATCAAATAAATCTTTAGCGGCAGCTTTAACCCATAAATTATTTGAACTCTTAACTTTTTTGGCTTCAATTTTTAATCCAAGCTGTTTTAGTTCATAAGCTAATTCAGATAATAAATTTTCCATCTCATGTTGAGGGACATTTAGCCTATGATCAGCACTTGAACCGGTAGATGATATAGAGCTTTCAGCAACATACAATCTATTCATGGTGCTATTTTCGTCAACAATGTTTCTATTTTGGGCAAACTTTCTGGTATGGTATATATTATTATCATCGACTCCCAAAAAGTCTGAACCCAATGAAACTATAATCTGAGCTTTTTCTAATCTATAAAGCGGTTGCAATCTTTTTGAAAACGCTAGTTCGATTCCGTCATATAAATTTTCATTATTAACTGATTCATATACAACCCAATCTGCATTTGGTAAATTCTTTTTAAAGTCTTCTTGAAGAGACTTAATAGTTGGGGAAGATGACTCTTGCATTAGTACTGCCAAACCTTTGCCATTGCCATCATTGAGACTTTTAGCAAATTTTAAATATTCATTCCAATCAACTTTATTGCCTTCAAACTTTACACCTCGTGCCCTATCGGGATCATACATTTCTAAAGTGCTAGCCTGTGCAAAGGAATTTGATTTACCTAAAGTAGTGGGATGTTTTTCATTACCCTCAACTTTTACAGGTCTTTCATCATGATTTTCAATAACAACGCCTAAAGCATTATTTTTGAAAGGTAAAGTACTTGCATAATATTTTGGAATACCTGGAATTGTACCAATTTCAGCTTCAACATAAGGAATTATTTTTTGAACAGGCTTTTTACAACCCTCTAATCCGGCAAGTGCAACTGATGCAGCAATCAATGATAAAAAGTTTCTTCTTGAAAGACCGTTATCAACATTATGCTCAGACTGTTTTAAAAAACGATTATAATCATCTTCTGATGAAATATCTTTGAGACTTTTCCAATACCCAAATTCTTGATTAGTAGTATCCTCAAGAACATGAGAATTAGTCTTTACAAATTCTTGATTCTTCTTTTCTATCTGTGACATTTTTGACAATCCTCGACAGGTCTTTCTTCACCATGTTCTGCTACCCACGATGAAACAAATTGATCATAATCTGCAGGTGGAGTCCAATACATATTGGTTACTTCACTTACAGGTCTTACTTCAGGTGCATCAGATCTATGACAATCTAAACACCAATCCATACTTAAAGGTTGGACTTGATAAACAACTTCCATTTCTGCAATATTTCCATGACAAGATATACAAGCTACTCCAGAATTAACATGAACGCTGTGATTAAAATAAGCGTATTCTGGAAGCATGTGAACTTTAATCCATTCAATTGGTTTTCCAGTTTCCCAACTTTCTCTTACTAATTTCAATTTCTCGCTATCAGTTTTTACATAAGTATGACAGCCCATACATGTTTCAGTTGGAGGTATTACTGCTGAATAGCCCTGTTCAACGCCAACATGACAGTATCGGCAATCTATACCCATATCACCAGCATGTAATTTATGACTATATGGAACTGGTTGAGTTGGCGCATAACCAACATCTGTATAATAGGGAGATCCATAGTACCAAATAAAAGAAGACAACGAAAAAACCAGCAAGAAAACTGCTATCAGGAAAATTCCTGGAAAATTATTTGTCCATCTTGGAAATATTTGCATTTTAACTCTTATAAAAAACTTTAATAATTTTTAAAAATTATGTGTAAACATTACGTCTATAATGGTATTCAGTCAAGAGATAAAACTTAAGTATTAACTTTTTTTGATTAAATATGATAAATTCAAATTCATGAACGAATCATATAAAGTTATTTCTTCATCAATTCTTTTCTGGTTTTCTCAAAAAAAATGGTTTGTGTATAGTGTAATCATTTCAATATTTCTTTTGAATTTATCTACGCCAGTTGGACTTACAGTTCCAGCCTATCACAGCTTAATTATACTTCTACTTGTGTTTATGCTTGTAACATTTGAACCTATACCATTTCCAGCTATTGCATTGCTTACGTTAGTTTTGCAAGTTGTTCTTGGAGTTGCACCTCCAGATGTTGTAGCCTCTTCTTTTATGAATGATGCAGTATTATTTGTAATGGGCTCATTAATGTTCGCTATTGCAATTGTACATCAAGGACTTGATATACGATTAGCAAAACTGATTATTAAAATTTTTGGGAAAAGTAAAAGAATGTTTTTAGCAGGACTAATGACTATCTCTGCTATTCTATCTTCTTTCCTGGGAGAGCATACAGTTATTGCAATTATGCTACCAATTGGCTTATCGGTCATAAAAAATATTGATACCCAACAAGCAGATGGAAAAAATGCTGTGCTGCTAACTCTATTTTCCATCGCTTATGGTACAATTATTGGATCAATAGGAACTCCATCAGGTGGTGCTAGAAATGTTATTATGATTAACTATCTTCAAGAATTTAGTAACGTCAATATTGATTATTGGAAATGGATGAAGCACGCATATCCGATTTTAATTATTCAGTTAGTTGTGGCCTATTTTGTGCTTCAATTTACTTTTCCATCTTCATTGAACAATATTAAGATGCGTGGGTTCAAAAAGAATGTTGGTAAAACAGATGTGAAAAAAAATATAAACCATCTTTTTTCATGTTTAATCATTATTGGTATAGTTTCAAGCTGGTTTGCATTTAATGATATTTATGGCTTGGGAATCATTGCACTTGCTGGAGCATTATCGTTTATGATTTTTGGAATGATTTCATGGGAAGAAATAAATAAAAATACAAACTGGGGAGTCATTCTTCTTTTTGCAGCTACAATTTCACTAGGGTTTCAAATAAATGAAACAGGTGCTTCATCATGGCTTGTTTTAAAATTCAATGAATTATTAGCAACACTGCCTTCAAATTCAATGAATGTAGGTTGGTCAATAATGGCAGTTTTGTCAGGGCTCACTGCTAACTTTTTTACTAGCTCAGCTACTGTATCCTTAATTGGACCAATGGCGATCGAGCTTCATCCAACAGATATTTCATTTGCTCTTTCCTCTGCAATAGCCTCCGGGTTTTCATTCTTAACTGTAATTTCTTCTCCAACAGCAATGATTATATACTCTACTGGATTAGTTTCGACTAAAATGTTTTTTAGGGTTGGAATATTGATGTTTATTATTTCGATTATTATTTTGTATTTAATGTCACAATTTTATTGGGTAACGCTATGAAAATTTTAATTGCTATTGGTGGAAGAGAATTCTCAAAACCTACCTTAGATCTTGGAATGAAAATTGCAAATTCATTTAAATCATCAACTACTATTGCATATGTTGGTAAAAAAATAAGTCAATTTTCAGAAAAAGATGTAAGTGTAGTACATCAAAATTTGGATGATAGAGAACTTTATAGGCCTGGAATTAGAACGCTTGAGTGGGCGTATGATTTCTTGATATCTAAAAAATACATTGAAGAAAAAGACTCCAATAAATTTGATGATTACCTATTAGTTGATGAAGAAAATTCGAGAATGAAAGTATTACTAAAAGGACAACAGTCAGATAAAATTGATTTAATCATGCGTACAGGAGAAATAATTGAACAACTAAAAAATGAAGTAGAAACTAATAAGCATGATATAACCATAATTGGTGGTGGTGGAAATAAAGGGATTCATCAAAAATTGGTTCAATTTATAGATAGTTCAGTTTTTGTTGTCAAAAATTATTCTGTTAGTAAAAAGTATAAAATACTCCTTCCAGTAAATGATTCCAAAGGTTCAGATATGGCTATAGAAACTGCTATAAATTTTGCAAAATCTTATAAACTCAATGTTGAAATAGTTTCGGTTCCGGAAGGGAAAAAATCGATTGAAGAAGTAGAAAAAATACTTAAGAAAACAAAAGAAAAGTTTTCAAAAAATAGAATTAAAACCACAACAAAATTAATTGATGGCCCGACCGTAAATTCTATTGTCAATTACGCAAAAGATGATAGCATTGTGATTCTTGGAGTTTCTCCAAAAAATCCAATAATGAAATACTTTTTTGGCAGCAAACCTTTAAGTATTGCGCAAAAATGTAATTGTCCTGTTCTAATTACTAAGTAAGTAATTCAACTACTTTATCATAATCAGGCTCATGCCCTGTCTGTTCAACAAGCTGTGTATGAACAATCTCATGATTAGAGTCTGTAACAATTACTGATCTAGCAAGTAGCCCTTGAAATTTTCCATTAGTATGAAGTACGCCATATTCTTTGGCAAAATCTTCATTTCTCATATCTGATAAGAAAATTACATCATTGATATTATGATTTAGACAAAACTGTTTATGACTAAATCCTAAATCTCTAGAAATACATAAAATAACTGTATTTTCAAACTGGCTTGCTAAAGCATTAAATTTTACTGCTGCAGCTGAACAGACTGGAGTACTCATGCTTGGAAAAATATTTAAAACTAATTTTTTACCCTTAAACTGTTCCAAACTAACATTCTTTAAATCACCATCTGCCAATAAAAAATCTGGTAATTGACTTCCAACAGAAGGTAAATCTCCATTTAGTGTTACTTCAAATTCACCTAATTTTACTTTTGCCATATTTTTCCCTATTTATGTTTATTATATCAATTAAATTGGAATTAAATTTATGAATTAAAAATTGATTAAAAGGAGTTTTTTATGAATGATGCAAAAAAATTTAATCTTCCCCCACTACCTTTTGGAGAAAATGAATTATCTCCAGTCATATCATCTGATACTATTCAACTTCACTATGGTAAACATCATTTAGCATATTTTAATATGCTAAATACTTTAGCTGAAGGAACTAAATATAATGATATGAGCCTTGAAGATGTAGTTGTAGAAAGTTTTAAAAATAAAGATCAGAAAATTTTTAATAATGCTGGTCAAGCTTGGAATCATATTCTTTATTGGGATCAAATGAAACCAGGAGGTGAAAGTGCTCCAAGTGGAAAACTTCATGCAATGATTGAAGAATCATTTGGAGATTTTGATTCTTTTAAAGATCAATTTGTTCAACAATCAATTGGAGTTTTTGGAAGTGGTTGGTGCTGGTTAGTTCAAAATGATTCATCGCTAGAAATCTTAGGAACACCTAATGGTGAAAATCCCTTAGCACATGGAAAACATGCTCTTATGGGAATAGATGTTTGGGAACATGCCTATTATTTAGATTATAAAAATGTTCGACCAGATTACGTTAAAGCAATTTTAAATAACTCTATTAATTGGAGCTTTGTGTCTGATCAATTAAAATAAAAAAAAGGCGAATGTAATATTCGCCTTTTTTATAGATTCTAATAAACTTCTTTAGCTTGGAGGACATTGAGGCGTCTGAGTATTAGCTACTGCGCTTACAACTAGACTTAATTCAGAGTTTTCTGCACTAAATGTAAAAGGCACTGCATCTGCATAAAACGCTTGAATGCTTCCACTATGTGTTCCCCATACTGCCTGATTACAAGCAGGATTAGGGTTAGCTGGATCTAACCATGATACTGACAATAATTTATAAGTATCAAAATCCAAATCTTCAAATACTAAAGAAATTTGACCATTCTGCACCTGAGCACTTTGCAGTACAACAGATTTATATGGTGCACCTGAAGGAGGCCAAGTTTTGTCTAAAGAACAAAATACTGTTCCCTCAGCAGGCCATGAATCAGGATTTGTTAAATTAATTGATATATTCAATGTTCCCGATGTCGCTGGATCACTTGAGTCATCCTCGCATGAAACCAAAAACAACATTGAAAAAACAACTGTAAATAGTGATAGTTTTTTTATGATATTCATTTTTTCCCCTTTATAATTTACAAGAATTATAATAATGAAAAGAATTTAGGTCAAGCAAATTTATTGAGATTGTGTCTCAAAAGACTAAAATGTTTTATCGTACATCAAACTAATCGTTCTACCCGGCATTGGGAAATCTTGAATTAATTCATATTGCTTATCAAATAAGTTGGATATTTTAAGAGATATCTTATCTCTATTATTTAACTCATAGCTACCTATATAATTAAATAAAATTAGGGAATCAAGCTGTTCAATTGGAAATTTTATTTCACTCCCTTCATATTCTCTTTCATCACTTAAAAAATCTTGATAATCCTGCTCAGACTGATATCTCATAGAAATAATATGTCTTATATTATTTGACTTATACTTTATGCTTGATATGAGCTTGTGATTTGGTCTATAAAGAATAGGATCAATATCATTTATATCATTCACTCTAAGATATGTATAACCCAAATCTAGATTAAAATTTGTATTTAGTTGATACGATATATTAGATTCCAAGCCGCATGAACTTATATCAGATCTATTAAGGGCTATAACAGGTAACCCATAAACAAAATCAATCATATCCTCATATTTATAATAAAATGTACTTACGGAATAAGTAAGATTAGATTTATTGGAACGATCAAAGGATATGTCCAGCCCATAAAGTTGTTCAGGTTCAAGATTTGGATTTCCTTGTGTATTTAATCCATAATCAGATTCATATTGTAAAAATAGTTCAGATAAAGAAGGAGATCTAAAGCCCTTACTCAATGCAAAATTCCATGTTGAAAAATTATCTCTTTTAAAGGTTAAATTAATTTTTGGTGAAACATCGCTAAAAGACTTATAGCTAAATTCACTTCCTCTATCAACATTTCTATAATCAAATCTTAATCCTAGCCCCAAAAGCAATTTTTCGTTTAATTGAATTCTGTTTTGTGCAAAAAAACCGCCTGTAATTTGTTTTAAGTCATCATAAATATTTCTATATATTGAAATATCAGATTGTTCCAATATGATATCCGAACCAAAGATCAAATATGATTTATTACTGACTAATTTTTGGTATTCTGCTCTCAGATTCAAACTTGTGTCATTGTAAAATGTTTGTTCTTGAATTTCTTCTATTGGAGTATCGTCTCTGTCAAAATAATTTGTGTAAAAATGATTCATACTAAGTGAATAAACAATATTATTGCTAGAATCCAACGTTTGTTTTTTAAACAATTGTAAATAAACTGAATCTCTATTAGAAATCCTATAAGAAGTCAAGCTAGGTCTGTCTTCAACGTAAAAACCAGGTTGACCATTTACAGATTTATTTGCTATTAATGATACCGATAAATCCTGTTTCTTATTAAATATTTTGGTATAAAAATTGTTTTGTTCATATTGAGCATTAAATCTATGTCCGTTTCCTTTTTTATGTTGGAGCAAAGCTGTGTAAGAAATATTATCAGTAATATTGCTCATGGTAAGATTTACATCTTTTGAATCAAAACTTCCGACAGTTGCTTTGACGTTGTAAAATTCATCAGAATAGTTTTTAGTAACTAGATTAATTATTCCACCCATCGAATTTTGCCCATAAAGCGAAGAAACTGGACCTTTGACTACTTCAACACGCTCTAAAAAATCAAGCGGCATTGCATTCCAATCGATAGAACCGGAATATGGCATACTTATTTGAAATCCATCAAGAAGAACTAAAACTCTATTATTATATCCTCCTGGCTTATAATCAGATGATCCACGAATGGAAAAATTTGCATTTCTACCATTATCATGCGCAGTTTGAACGTCTACTCCTCCAATATTTCTAAAAAGTTCAGACATAGTTTGATAATTATAGTCCGAAATTTTCTCATTGGATATATTTTGAGTAAAATAAGGAAGATGTTTTGAAGGGAATCTTCCGACAACATTAAGAGCGCTTGATAGTACTGGTTCAGGAATTAATTCAAAAACATAGCTATCCTGATTAATCAAATTTACTGAAGCTATAATATCTTTGTATCCAATTGCAGATATTAAAATTTCATAATCTTGCTTTTGAAGATTTGTAACAGAAAAATTTCCATTTGAATCAGATGCAGATCCGAAATTACTTCCTATGAAAACTACATTAGCATCAATTATAGGTTCTTTTGTTTCGGAATCTAAAATTGTTCCAAAAAATTTGATATCTTGAGAAAAAGAAATGCTAAGTAATAGAATTAATAAATAAAATTTTTTCATTTTTAGTTGTCAATAATATTAATCAAGGACAATATTTACAATTCTTTTCGTAAACTTTCATATGAATGTTAAAAAAAATGTATCAGTGATTTTGAATGGTCAAATGCCTACTGATTATGCTATTATTAATCAAATAACTAATTCCGACTATATCATCGCTGTAGATGGATCAGCAAATAAGCTTTTTGATTTAGAAATCATCCCAGACGTTATTATTGGAGACCTTGATTCATTACAAAATATCAAGAATAAAGATATAGAGTTAGTTGAAACCCCAGATCAAAACAAAACTGACTTTCGCAAAACCTTAGAATGGTGTATTGAAAAAAATATTTTAAATATTTCTATTTTTGGAATATCTGGAGAAAGTGAAGATCATTTTCTTGGAAACTATTATACATTAAGTGATTTTGGTGAGAAAATTTCTTGGAAAGCTTTTACAGATTTTTCAGTCATTAGCCCTTGTATGGGTAACAAAAAATTTGAATCATTTAAGGGTCAAAAAGTGAGTCTTTTCTGTATGAAGGGAAGCTCAACTGTAAATTCAAAAAATTTGGAATATCCTTTACAGTCCTATCCTTTAAAACCTTCAGATGATGCAGTTAGAAATTTATCACTCGAAGATCATTTTACAATTGAGTCAACAACTACTATTCTTGTCTTTCAAAGTAGGGTATAAATTACAATCCTGCAACTGTAGCTAAGCTGTTAGCTTTGGCCTTTTCAATAAATGCTTCTTGAGCATCTGTAACATTTTCTTTTTTGCCTGACCAAGCTTTTAATGCTGATTGCTGTAGAGCTCTCCCATAAGAAAAGGTTAAGTTCCAATCTGTTTCATATTTGTTCATTTCATTTAAATGCAATGTTGCATCTTCATCAGATTGACCCCCTGATAGAAAAGCTATTCCAGGAACTTCTGATGGTACATGAGCAGATAAGCAGTTTACAGTTTTTTCGGCAACTTCTTCAATACTTGCCTGATAAGAACACTCATAACCAGATAGAATCATATTTGGCTTTAAGACAATGCCTTGTAAACTAACATTATGTTCATCTAGCTGATCAAAAACCATATTTAGTGTTCTTGAAGTAATCTCAAAAGATTCATCAATAGTATGAACTCCATCCATTAGCACTTCTGGTTCCACAATAGGAACGAGATTAGCTTGTTGGCATTTCTTAGCATACTTAGCAAGATTTTTTGCATTTGCTAATATACAATCATCCGTTGGTATACTATCTCCAGGAGTTATTACAGCCCTCCATTTAGCAAATCGTGCTCCTAATGCATAGTATTTCCCAAGCCTTTCCGACAAACCATCTAAACCTTTGGTCAATTTTTCATAAGGACTAAAATCTTCTAAACCCTGATCGACTTTAATGCCAGGTAATATATTTTTGGATGTTAAATATTTTGGAAATTTCATTCCTGATGACAATTCTGATTGGTGAAAAGTTTCGTCAAATAAAATGACACCGCTTATATATTTTTCAATATCTTCAGTTGTAAAAAGCATATTTCTGTAAAAATTTCTGCTTTCTGCCGTAGAATCTGTATTAATGCTTGCAAAGCGTTTGGTGCAGGTTGGTGTGCTTTCATCAGCAGCTAAAATTCCTTTACCTTTTTCAACCATTTTGTGTGCAACAGCGTGCAAT
>LUMQ01000157.1_pt1 | contig 40898 bp, 44 predicted proteins | sample 729621 | NCBI WGS metagenome assembly LUMQ01 (sample SAMN03860259, study PRJNA289734) | marine metagenome | biome: seawater column; feature: ocean; material: water; isolation source: Red Sea water column Station 12 - depth 25m | place: Saudi Arabia: Red Sea | collected 2011-10-15 | depth 25 m | reverse complement strand
ATCAATGAATAGTACTGTTATTGGGGGATCAGCAGTAACGGTAGCTATGATAAAAGAGTTTGATCAAGTTCATGGAGTAACCGTTCTTCAAGGATGGGGTATGACTGAGATGAGTCCTCTTGGAACAACAAATTTCCCAACCCCAGAAATGGAGGAAATGTCTGATGATGAAAAGTATGCAATTCAAGTTAAAGCAGGTAAACCTGTTTTTGGTGTAGAAATGAAGATAGTAGATTCTGATGGTAACACTCTTCCAAATGATGGTAAGGCTTCAGGAAGCTTATTAGTAAGAGGCCCTTGGATTATTAAAAAATATTTTAAAGCTGAGGAGGATGCTGTAGATAAAGATGGCTGGTTTGATACGGGTGACATATCTTCAATAGATCCAGATGGATATATGTCTATTGTTGATAGAGAAAAAGATGTTATTAAATCAGGTGGCGAATGGATTAGTTCAATCGATGTCGAAAACGCTGTAGCTAGTCATCCAGACGTAATGCAAACAGCAGTTGTTGGCATTCCTCATCCAAAATGGGATGAAAGACCACTTTTATTTGTTGTTTCTAATTCTGGTAATGAAATTAATAGAGAAGAATTAGATGAATTAATGCTAAAGAAGTTTGAAAAATGGCAACTTCCTGATCAGGTAGTCTTCTTAAAAGAATTGCCAATAGGCGCTACAGGAAAGGTGAAAAAGATCGATTTAAGGGAAGAATATAAAGAGCACTATATGTAGGAGAACATTATGCCAATGACATTTGTAAAACCTGAAGAATTAGATAGTTATGTTGGTAAGTCGCTTGAACCTAGTGAGTGGCTGACTATTGATCAAGAAAGAATAAATAATTTTGCTGATGCGACTAATGATCATCAATTTATTCATGTTGATCCTGAACAAGCTGCACCAATATTTGGATCAACAATTGCGCATGGATTTTTATCATTATCTCTGACTTCGGGAATGGGAGAGGAAAATGCTTTAGTTGTTGAGGGCTCAAAAATGAGTCTAAACTATGGATTAGATAAAATTAGATTTCTTGCACCTGTTCCTGTAAATTCTAGAATAAGAATGCACTCAAAGATTGTAGAAGTTAAGGAAAAGAACCCAGGTCAATTTCTTATTAAAAGCGAAGTTACTATGGAGCTAGAGGGCTCCGAAAAACCAGCCTTTATTGCTGAACAACTTGGTCTTTGGGTCACTTAAGAATTTAGCGCTTTTTTCAATAAATCGTTCACTGCTTTAGGGTTAGCTTTCCCTTGAGTTTCTTTCATTACTTGGCCAACAAAGAAACCGAATAGCTTATCTTTACCATTTTTATAATCTTCAACTTGTTTAGTATTTGATTCGATTACTTTTGTGATTACTTCTTCAAGAAGGTTCTCATCTTGAATCTGAACCAATCCTTGGTCATTAATTATTTCATCTGCATTTCTGCCTGTTTCCCAAATTTCAGCAAGTATAGTTTTTGCTATTTTTTTAGATATTGTTCCATCAGATATTCTTTGAAGCAGAATATTAAAATTATCTGACGAAAGTTTAGATTCATCTATCTTTATATTATCCTTATTAAGTAGGGAGCTAATTTCACCAACTATAAGATTAGCAGCAAGTTTTGGATCATTTTTAGATTCTACTGCAACCTCAAAGAAATTAGATAGTTCTCTTGACGAGGAAATAATCTCAGCTTCACTTTCGTCAATTTGGAATTCTGAAATATATCTTCTTGATTTATCTGCAGGAAGTTCAGGGAAAGTACTTCTTATTTCCTCCATCTCATCATCAGAAATAACTACTGGCAGCAGATCAGGATCAGGAAAGTATCTGTAGTCATTCGCAAACTCTTTTGATCGCATCGGCCTTGTTTCATCCTTTCCGCTATCATAAAGCCTTGTTTCTTGGGTAACTTTTTCACCGCTCTCTAGTACTTTAATTTGTCTTTTGATTTCGAAATTAATAGCTTTTTCAATAAACCTAAATGAATTAATATTTTTTATCTCAGTTCTAGTGCCTAACTCAGCATCACCAACTTTTCTAATAGAAACATTCGCATCGCAGCGAAGAGATCCTTGCGACATGTCACCATCACACACATCTAGAAATGTAACAAGTTGATGCAAAGCCTTCATGTAAGAAACAGCTTCTTTGGCGCTAGATATTTCTGGCTCAGATACAATCTCAAGCAGGGGAGTTCCTGCTCTGTTTAAATCAATAACAGATTTATCTGGATAGGCATCATGTATTGACTTTCCAGCATCTTCTTCAAGATGCGCTCTTGTAATGTTTATGGTTTTTTTATCTCCATCCACATCAATATCGATAGATCCTCCCTCTACTATAGGTTTTGTCATTTGAGTTATTTGATAACCTTTTGGTAGATCGGGGTAAAAATAATTTTTTCTATCAAAAGTAGATTCCTGATTAATATCTGCTTCAATTGCTAATCCAAATCTTATTGCTTTTTTAAATGCATCCTTATTAACAACAGGCAGAACTCCTGGTAAACCTAAATCAACTAAATCAACTTGAGTGTTAGGCTCTGAACCAAACTTAGTTGATGCACTGGAGAAGAGTTTAGTATTTGTAGACAGTTGCGCATGAACTTCTAAACCAATTACTGTTTCCCAACTCATGAGCTCTCTCCAAGATCAGGAGTTTTGAAATGCCAATCACTATTTTTTTGATATTGGTGAGCAAAATTTAATATCTTTGATTCCTCTAGATAATTTCCTATAAGCTGCAAACCAATAGGCAGACCATCAGAAAAACCATGAGGTATAGACATTGCTGGTACACCAGCAAGATTTGAAGAAATCGTAAACAAGTCTTCTAGGTACATCTCAATTGGATCTTCAGTTTTTGAACCAATTTTAAAAGCAGAGCTTGGTGATGAAGGAGACATTATTACGTCAACTTCACTAAATGCGTCCACAAAATCATTTTTTATCATTCTTCTTGATTGCTGAGCTTTCTTATAATAAGCGTCATAGAAACCCGCTGATAAAACATATGTTCCTATTAGAATTCTTCTTTTAACTTCGTCCCCAAAACCTTCAGATCTTGATTTTACGTATAGTTCTTCTAAATTATCGACATCTTTTGCTCTATAGCCGTATTTAACTCCATCAAATCTAGAAAGGTTTGATGAGCATTCAGCTGGAGCAACTACATAATAAGTTGGAACAGAGAGTTTGATATTTGGCATTGAAACCTCTACAAAGTTTGCTCCCAAAGCTTCAAATATTTTTTTTGATTTTTCAAAAGAATCTTGAACTTCTTTATTAAGACTAGAAATATCGAACTCTTTAATAATGCCAATTTTCTTACCTTTTAGATCATTATTTATATTATCTAGATAATTTTCCTGTTCATCGCTAATTGAGGTTGAGTCTTTTGAGTCATGGCTACAAATATGATTAAGTAAAAGAGCACAATCCTCTGCATTTCTTGCAAAGGCCCCAGCTTGATCAAGACTGGAAGCAAAAGCTATCATTCCCCACCTTGAAGCTCTTCCATAGGTAGGCTTTATACCAGTAATTCCACATAATGCAGCTGGTTGCCTTATAGATCCACCTGTATCTGTTCCAGTTGCAGCGCAAACAAGACCTTCTGAAACGGCTGCTGCTGAACCACCAGAGCTTCCTCCTGGAACTCTTTCAAGATCCCATGGATTTCTTACTGTCCCGTAATAGCTCGTTTCATTTGAGGACCCCATTGCAAACTCATCCATATTGGTTTTTCCAACACAAATGCTGCCAGCAGCAGAGAGATTATCTACAACAGTAGCATCATAAGGAGGAATAAAGTTCTCTAAAATCTTTGAACCGCAAGTTGTCCTTAAATTTTTTGTACAAAATAGATCTTTTTGAGCGATTGGTATCCCTGCGAGATCGCCATCAACTTTACCCTCATCAAAATCTTTTGCTTTGTTTAGTGCTGCTTCTTCATCTAGTGTAATGAATGAATTCGTTTTACTTGACGAAATATTTTTAAAGGTTTCGTTTACCAGCTCATAGGAAGATATCTCTTTATTCTCTAAAAGTCTTTTTAATTCAGCTAATGTTTTAAATCTAATACTCATTCAACGACTTTTGGGACCATAAAATAATCTTGATCTGACTCAGGAGAGTTCGAGAGAAAAGCTTCTTTTCTATTTCTTGAAGTCACTGAGTCCTCTCTTTTAGGAGCTACTTTTTCTAACGGATTGGAAAGTGGAACTATATCTTCAGTATTAAGATCTTGAAGTTCAGCAACGAAATCAATTATATTTTCTAGGTCTTTGGTAATTTTTTCTTTTTTATCCTTATCTAGCTTTAATCTAGCTAAATAAGAGATAGTTTCAACTGTTTTATTGTCCATATATAGGATATTATATTAAAGTTGCGAGATGTTAACCTAACGCAGTGTAATTTTATATATTTTTGAGGAAAATTGTGGAATTTAACTTATTCAAAACAGCTAGAGGGCTTTTTTCAAATGATCTATCAATAGATCTTGGGACTGCTAATACCTTAATTTACACAAAAGATGTAGGAATAGTGCTAAATGAACCTTCGGTTGTAGCGATAAGAGAATCCAGAGGTCAAAAAACTGTTGTTGCCGTTGGCGCTGAAGCAAAGAAGATGCTTGGAAGAACGCCAGGTAATATTACAGCAATAAGACCCTTATCCGATGGAGTTATAGCTGATTTCCAGGTAACAGAGAAAATGCTTCAACATTTTATCGCCACTGTTCACGAGCAAAGATTTATAAAACCAAGTCCAAGGATACTAGTTTGTGTTCCATGTAGATCAACTCAAGTTGAAAGAAGAGCCATAAGGGAATCTGTTCTTGGAGCAGGGGCTAGAGATGTAAAGCTTATTGAAGAGCCAATGGCTGCAGCAATTGGAGCAGGTTTGCCTGTTGAAGAAGCTAGCGGAAGCATGGTAATAGATATTGGTGGTGGTACTTCTGAAATTGCCATACTTGCATTAAACGGAGTTGTCTATGCTGAATCGGTAAAAATCGGAGGAGATAAGATGGATGAATCAATTGTTTCCTACATTCGAAGGAATTATGGGTGCGTTATTGGGGAATCAACTGCTGAGAAAATTAAACAAACAATCGGATGTGCATCTGAGGACTCTGAAAAACAAGAAATGATGGTTACTGGTAGAAACTTAGCAGAGGGTATTCCTGAAACATTTAGTCTTTCAAGCGATCATGTTTATGATGCTATGAAAGATCCGCTTAATGGGATTATCCGTGGAATAAGGGATGCACTTGAGCTTTCTCCACCCGAGCTGTCTGCAGATATAGCAGAAAGAGGTATTGTCTTAACAGGTGGAGGAGCGTTGTTGAGAGATTTAGATCGATTAATTTCATCTCAAACCGGAATACCAGTTATTATTGCTGAAGACCCCCTTACCTGCGTCGCAAGAGGGGGAGGCCAAGCGTTAGAAATAATAGATAAATATAATATAGACCTATTATCAACTGAGTAATATGGCAAGATTGCCTGATAGATCATCAAGGTTTATATTGATAGCAACTTTTATTATTTGCTCATCAATCTTATTTGTTGATTTTAGATTTGATACTTTTAAGCCTGTTCAGAATTTTTACAACTCTTCTTCGATTTTCATTCGAGTGTTTTCCAGTGAGTACATTGTAAGACCCTTATATAGATCTCTTTCAAGTATGCAAGATACAAGAAGGGCTAAGGAAGAAAATAAAAACTTAAAAGAAGAACTCAACAAGCAATTAATTGAGAATTATATTATTTCTAATAAGGAAATTTTAAATAGAAATATTTTCTTTGATGTAACAAATTTGGAAAAGTTAGATTTAAAGTTAATTCCTGCAAAGGTTGTGGATTTTGATGTTAATCAATACAGATGCTGCGATAAGCATAGAATGTTTTTATTGCCCGAAGTATCAAGTGATATTGATTCTTTTAAAGTCGTAATAAATCCTGAAGGTATAGTAGGACAAACAATTAAAGTTAACAGGAGCTTATTTGAAGTAATTTTGTTAAGCGATAAAAGCCATAAGATACCGATACAAAATGAAAATAAATTTTACTGTGAAGCAAGTGGATTAGGAATACCTAAAAAAATATTCTGTGACGTTGATTTAACTTTGGGGGATAAAGATTTTGAATTAAAACAAAAGATTTATTCATCTGGACTGGGCGGCATATTTCCAAAGGGAATTGAAATCGGAAGCATTTATGAAATCCAAGATTTAACCCCTAAAGAGGTTAGGATAATAATTGATTTAAATGCAGACCCCTTAACATCAAATTATTTTGGAGTTCTTCTTTAATGAAACTATCAGAATTAGTATTTTTGACTGTAATTTTTATATTACTTAGTTTTGTTGATTCTCAAGTTAATCTTTTTCTAATAGATTTTTTTATAGTTTCGAACATAACTTATCTATTTCTTTGTTACTTGTGTTTTAGGAATCCGCAAAAGATTAATTCCTTATTTGGTGCATATATAGGTTTTATAATTGATCTCCACCAAAATACTTTTTTTGGTCTTCATGCAACATTATTCACATTATCCATTCTCTTAATCAACTATAACTACTTCAGATTGAGAATGTTTTCAACTTTACAAATAACAGCAGCTTTTAGCTTTTTTACAGTTTTTTTTGTTGGATTTAAGAGTATTTTAGTTTCAACAATGAATTTTCAGTATCTAATAGTCTTCCTTAGCTTTTTTTCTGCATTTCTTACTTATCTCTTTGTTCCAAGTCTCGGTAAATTCTTAATAAAGAAAACTAAACTTTAAAATGAAAAATGCTTTTTTATTAAGGTTTTTTTTGGTGATTTTTTCACCACTTATAGTTATTTCATTATTGTATTTTTTGTTCCTAAGTAAGCCTGAGCTTTTTTCTGGGAGTTTTGAAAGATATAAGTATCAAGATTACTCATTTAGCTTTAAAGAGGTAGTTACAAACAAGAATCCCCTATATCCAGAATTGATATTTGAAGATGTTGTTCTCACAAATAAAAATGAGGATATTAAGATTATTAATCTTAAGATAGGCCTCAACATGCTTGGATATTTTTTTGATGATCTGAAAAGAATAAAATATTTAAAAATATACGCAACACAAATTAAAACAAAGAATTATATTTCGTTACTCCCAGAAAGCTCTATCGCACTTAAGAATAATTTATTAAACATAATTGATGATGGCAATATCGAGGAGCTATATTTTGAATTTATAGATGAAGCTGATATCAGCATCAATAATGAATTAATAATTTCAGATGTAATTCTTAATTTAGGATCTGAAAGAAAATTAACAACTAAACGAGCATTCATAACTGCAGACCCCCAAGAAGTTAAGATAAAACTAGATAAAGGTTCATTCGAAGACCTTCCATTTGAAGAAATTTCTGGATTCTTAAATGTAGATACAATGCAATTGAATTATATTTCTTATCACAAATCTATTAATGAATATGCTGAAAATATTCTTCCGCTGGGAGTTTTAAACTTTAAAAATGATATTCAGCTGTTTACAACAGGTTTTGCTGACTTCAAAAACAACAAAAATAAGAATTTTGGTTTTATAAGTTTTCAAGACCTTTCAGATATTAAATATCTACAAGATGGATTTAATATTAAGACTAATATATTTATTGAAGACTTTAATAATGTATTTTCACAAAATTTTATTTCTTTCAATGAACTCAAGATAAATCTATATCTATCTGGTAATGAAATACAAAATTCATCTGCATTCAATTTCTTTTCAGATAAAGATTCCGGTGTTGAGCTATCAGGAAGCTTCAATGAAGGAAATCTCACTTTAGATTTTAATAGTGAAAATCTTAAAGGATCTTTAGTTAGAGATGATTCAAGCTTTTTCAGAATTAATCTTTATGACTCAAATATTAATTTTAATTTTGGGGATTCCGAAGAAGATAATTTTATTCTTCCAAACTTAAAGTTCAGGGTAACAGGAGAAAATGTTAGTTTTAATGATGCAATATTCAACTCAATAGATTTTTATTATCTAAAGAATGGGGATGTTCTCACATTAAATGATATAAATATCGATAGTGACTTTTTGAAAATATCTAATTATGAAAATGAGCCTGCTTATTTTTCTATTAATACAGCCCGAGATTTTTACAAAATTAAAGGTTTATATGAATTCAATAATATTAAAGAAGCTTTAAAGCTTAAAAATTTTCCATCAATAAATTATTTTAGGTCGAATATAAATATTCAGTGGAACAATCTTCTAGAACTTAAAAATATAGAAGGAAGCATGGATTTTTTAACTAAAGATTTCCAAATAAACCAAAGAAATCCGAACTCTGCTTTACTAAATCTAATCGGCTTGTTAAACATTCAATCATTTTTTGATGGTTATGACGGATCGTCAACAGATGAATATATCAAGTTTAAAAGAGGGAGCGGAAGTATAATCTTTTCTCAAAATTATGGGAGGATTGTTGATGACTTTTCTTTTGAGGCTGATTTCGGAAATATGGATTGGAATGGCTTCATTATCAAAGATAATGCTGGTTCTTTTGAAAAGTTAGATCTTGAACTATCTTTAAAATTAAATCTTCAAGAAAATATACCTTGGTATGCAGCTATTTTTGGTGGTCTTGGCGTAGCTGCTGGAACAGCAATTATTGGAAATGTTTTTGAAGATCAGATTGAAGATATTTCAACTATAGAATACTCAGTGAAGGGACCGCTGAATTCTCCAAATCTAGAAAGGTTATAGTAGAAATATTGTTGCTAGGCCCAGAAAAGAAACAAAACCTACAACATCAGTCACTGTTGTCACAATAACACTCCCAGCTATAGCAGGATCCTGATTTAATCTTCTTAAGATAATAGGTACAAAAACTCCTGCAACAACTGAGCTTAGAAGATTGATTATCATTGCTGCAGCAATTAGCGCTGAAAGAATTAACTGGTTAAACCAAACATAAGTAACTAAACTAATTATTAAAGACAAAATGATTCCATTGAGGATTGCAACCGCTAGCTCCCTTTTAAAAAGCCACCCAAGATTCGAATTTGAGATTTGCTCTAACGTTAATCCCCTCAATACAATTGTTAAAGTTTGGGTTGCCGCAACTCCTCCCATGCTTGCAACGATTGGCATCAAAACAGCTAGGTATACTATTTTATCAATTGCATCTTGAAAAATATTTATTGCTAAGGCTGCTACGAATGCTGTGATGAGATTAAGGCCAAGCCAAACAATCCTTCTTCGTGCAGCTCTTGCTGGGGGTGAAAAAGTATCTTCAGCAATTCCAGCCATGCTCAAAAAGTTTTGATCTGCATCCTCAATAATGACATCCACGACGTCATCAATGGTGATTCTTCCAATGAGCTCATTTTTATCATTAACTACTGCAGCAGATATAAGATCATTTTGTTCAAAAAATTTAGAAACTTCTTTATCAGATTCATTGACCATAAAAGAATGCGGTTTGTCATTCATAACATCTGATACTTTTAGCTCTGGATTTGAGCTGATAATTTTTGAAATCTTTAGCTCGCCGATAAAATTATTGTTCTTAGAGACTACAAACAATTTATCTGTATTTTCTGGGATATCACCAATTGATCTGAGATATTCAAGAACTAAATTAAGAGTAGAATCTTGTTGGACACTGATAATATCGTTATTAAGCAAGCCACCTGCAGAATCTTCAGGATACTCTAAGACCATCTCAACTCTTTCTCTATCTATTTTAGTCATCTTAGACAGAAGAAAACTTATTCTTTGTTGAGGAAGGTTCTGAAGAATATCAACCATCTCATCTAATTCAAGGTTTTGAACTAAATCTAGTAGTTCTTCATTAGAAATTTCATCAAATAAATCTTGCTGAATTTCTTCGCCCAATTCGCTCAGCACATCGGCTTCATTCGATTTATCTATAATTGACCAAATTACTTTTCGCTGCTCTGAGGGAGTTGATTCAAGACAGTGAGCAATCTCATGCGAATCCATTTTAGAGAGGATTCTTTGAATCTGAATAAATTTATCTTCAGATTTTTTGCTTAATATCTCAAAAATCTTTTCTTGATTGTAGGTTTCCATCAATCAAAAACTGTTCCAAAGTATTCCTCTTTAATAAGCGAGCTGTTTATAAGATAATCTTTTTCACCTTTATCAAGGATACTTCCATCTTTTATGACAATTGAGTAATCGCATATATCTATGGTTTCTCTCAGATTATGATCAGTTATTAAGATACAAATACCTTTGTCAGAAAGGCTCTTTAAAACATTTTTAATATCTTGAATAGCAAGAGGATCAATGCCAGCAAAGGGCTCATCTAAAAGTATTATTTTTGGTTTTGAAGCTAAACATCGAGCTATTTCAACTTTTCTTCTTTGCCCGCCTGATAACACATAACCCATTGAATCCTCAATAGACTCAAGACCAAACTCTGTAATTGTATTTTGATAAAAATTAATAAGATCTTCTTTTTTTAAAAAATTTCTTTCTGCGACGCCTAAAATATTTGATTTTACTGATAGGTTTCTAAATATTGATGGTTCCTGAGGCAAATAGCTCATTCCAACTTCGGCTCTTTTATGAGGAGGAATCATAGTTATATCCTTGTTATCAAGAAAAACTTCTCCACTATCTATTTTTATTAATCCTAAGATTGAGTAAAAAGTTGTCGTTTTACCAGCACCATTAGGTCCCAAAAGTCCAACAATTTGGCCCTCTGAAATATCAAATGAGATCTCATTAATAATTTGCTTATTTTTAATAGACTTTGATATATTTTTAACTCTAAGGACTTCCATACTAGTTTATTTGAAGCTCTCCAGAACCCATATTGAATTTTATTATTTTACCTCTTATTCGCGAGTTCTTATCCTCTATTAGAACACTTCCAGAGATTTCTATCTCATTATCTTGAATGAAGACTAAGTTTGAAAAACCATTGAAATTATTATCTTCAGTGCTTATTTTAAATTTTACAGGCGACCCTTCGATTTTAATAAGCTCTAAATTTCGATTATATTCTGCAACCTCTCCAAATATTTCAAAAGACTCTGACTGAAAAATAACATTATTTTTAAATTCGATCTTTCCTTCTTTAATTTCTATGTTATCTGAAGAAATATCTATTTTTTCTGATATATCTATGCTCATTTCAGCAGCATTAAGTATTCCAAATATTGAAATAACTAAGCCTACAAGAAATATCTTTTGCATAAAATTTTAAAAACTAACAAGTGTATAATAATGCAATGTCATACCTAAAAAGAAATTTATTAGCCCTATTTTTATTTTTATCATTCCCAACCTTATCTGATATTAATAAAAATCCATTTGAGCTCATAGATACTAAATCACAAGAAATGGTGGTAGTTTTAACAACAGAAAATGAATTATTCAATACCAATCCAGAACTATTCAAAGATAAGATAAAAAATATTTTTGAACCCTTAATAGATTTTAATAGAGTGAGTGCAAGCGTTATGGGAAAAAAGTATTTTTTGAGTGCAACTAAAGAGGAGAGAGCTCAATTTATAGAAGTTTTTAAAATTTCACTTCTAGATACTTATGCAGAGACCCTTGCCCAATGGGGAGATGCAGAAATAATTACTGATTTTTCTTATGATGAGAAAAATAATAAGATTGTAAGCGTTAAGCAAGAATTACTTACTACTAACAATGTGTATCCAATAATTTATAAACTAAGGGAATATAAAAATGGTACTTATAAAATAGTAAATATAATTATTAATGGAATCAATTATCTTATTTAGACGATGTCTCTGACCTATCCATTAGTGGTCAGGATTGTAATTTTTCTATAAAAATTGTTTCTAAAGATTTCATAAATATGAGCACCATAGATAGACATAAAAGTATTATGAAATTGTTCACAGATCTTCTACAATCAGGTGAACTTCATGCAATTAGTTTAGATTTAAAGGCACCAAGCGAGGTCTAATTGGAAAAATTATTAATTAAAGGCGGAAAAAGCCTTTCAGGTCAGATTGACTGCTCAGGAGCTAAGAATGCTGCTTTGCCAGTAATTGCAGCATCAATTCTTTCGTCAGATGATATAACGCTTAAAAATCTTCCATATCTTCAAGATATTACTACCATGTTTGAACTCATAGGCTCAATGGGAGCTGATATTTCTCTTGATGAGAAAATGAATTTTAAACTAAATACATCAAACCTTTCCAACCTTGAAGCAAGATATGAGCTTGTAAAAACTATGCGAGCTTCTATCTTAGTTCTTGGATCTATGGTGGCTAAATATGGATATGCGAAGATCGCATTGCCTGGAGGGTGCGCTATCGGAAGTCGTCCTGTTAATTATCACCTTAAAGCTCTTGAAAAACTTGGTGCAGAAATATCTCTCAATAATGGATATATTGAGGCAAAAGCTAAAAAGTTAATTGGAGCTAATATAGAGTTTGAGGGAGTTACTGTTACAGGTACAGAAAATCTGATGATGGCTGCTTCACTAGCTGAGGGATTAACAACTTTAACTAACGTTGCAAAAGAGCCAGAAATTTCTGACTTGGCAGATTTTTTAAATTCAATGGGAGCTAAGATTTCAGGAGCAGGAACAGATGAGATTAGGATTGAAGGTGTCGAAGAATTGACTGGTACAACTTTTAAAATTCCTGCAGACAGAATTGAGGCAGGTACATATCTTGTAGCAGCAGCTGTTACTAATGGAAAAATTACAATCAATAAGATTGATCCAAAAAGAATGGGCTCAATTATAGAAACTCTTCAAAAAGCTGGGGCTGAAGTGGATTCAAATGGTAATTCTATTTCCCTAGATATGACGAAGGATGCTATAAAGCCTGTTGATATTGTCACAGCTCCGTTTCCTGGATTTCCAACAGATATGCAAGCGCAGTTTACTGTTCTCAACTGCATCGGACCTGGTGAATCAAGTGTAACAGAGACTATATTTGAAAATAGATTTATGCATGTGCAAGAGCTTAATAGAATGGGCACTGATATTACAATTAATGGTACCACTGCACTTATTAATGGAGTTGATTCTATTTCTGGGGCTCAAGTAATGGCAACAGATCTAAGAGCATCAGCAAGTTTGATACTGGCTGGATTAATAGCAAAAGGAGAAACTATTGTAGATAGGATTTATCATATTGATAGAGGCTATGAAAGAATAGAAGAAAAATTGTCCAATCTAGGCGCAGAAATAATAAGATTACCTAATTAGATGCGATAGTCTCAACTAAAACCTCTTTATTTTTATCTTTTCCATAAATCTCAAATAAAATCTCATCACCTGGGAAAGTTAATTTAAGTGCTGTAGTCAGATTTGTCCATGTGGCTGGTAAGTCATTTATCTTTAATATTATTTCACCCTCTGATATTCCATTTAGTTCAAGGGGATTTGCAATACCAGACGTATCTTCAATTTTTATAATACTTAAAGCTGGCACTAAATTATTGCTTAAATTTAATCTTATCTGCCTTACCTGAAAGTCGCCAATCCATGAATTTCTTACCTTGCCAAACTTAATGAGTTCGGAAGCAACTTGAATTACTTTTTCAGATGGTATTGCAAAACCAATACCTGAATAAGTCCCAGTTTTTGAATATATGCTCGAATTAATACCAATTAAATTTCCCTCTTCATTAAGCAATGCGCCGCCAGAGTTTCCTGGATTAATTGCTGCATCTGTTTGCAGTAATTCCAAATAGGGGTTTCCATAATCTCTACCAGTAGCACTAATGATGCCACTTGTAACAGTTTTTCCAACACCAAATGGGTTTCCTATAGCAAGGACCTCATCTCCGACCCTTATGTTGCTAGATTCAGCTGAATCAATAGGATTTAAATCCTCAAAACCAGTAATTTTTAGTACCGCAATGTCAGAATATTTGTCAGCACCAATTAATATTGCCTCTGCAATTTCACCATCATTAAATTCCACAAAAACAGATGAAGCATTTGTTAATATGTGAGTATTAGTTACGATGTGACCTTCTTTTGAAAAAATTACTCCAGAGCCTACAGCATTCCTGGCTCTATTAATTCCTCTGTTGCTTATAAATATATTTACTACAGATGACAAAGCTTTTTCAGCTGCATAGGACAAATCTTCTTGAGAACCTTTTTTATAACCAGTTTCGAATGAAACTATACCAATAAATGCGGCAAATATAATGCCGCTAATGATAAACTTATAATTTCCCATTTCTAAAAAGTATGTATCAAACTATTTTAAAGAAGTTTTCAGAAGATGGCATTCATTTAAATGATGAACAAGACAACTTTCTAAGAATTTTTGAAAAAAATCTTCCAAGAAAGAGCTTTTTTGTAGACTTTTTCAAAAAAAAATCAAAAAAAGGTTGTTATGTGCATGGCGATGTTGGAAGGGGCAAAACTATGATGCTGAATGCAATATTTAAGGAAATTAAACTTTCAAAATGTTCATATCATTTCATTGAGTTTATGAAATTTATTCATAATGAGCTTGAGTTAGTAAAAAACACCAAAGATCCATTAGAAAAAATTGCAAAAAGAATAGCTTCAAAGCACAGAGTACTCTTTATTGATGAGTTTCAAGTTGAGGATGTATCAGATGCAATGATAATCGGTAAACTTTTAAATTTATTATCAAAAATGAATGTTTTCATAATGCTTACATCAAATGCAAAGATAGAAAACCTTTATAAAAATGGACTTCAAAGAGACAAATTTATTAGACATATTTCAAAGTTGGAAGAGAGCTTTGTAGTATATGAATTCATTGGAGATAAGGATTATAGATTAAAAAATATAAATCTAAATTCTTCAAAGAGTGGGAAAGACTTTAGCCAAGATCAGATCTTTGACTTCATTAAGAAAAACTTTAACTTTATTGGCGATCTTAATAAAGAGCTTGAAATAAATGATAGAACTTTTAGATGCAAAGGAAATACTAAAGACTTTATTTGGCTCTCATATAAAGAATTCTTTAGACAAAATTTAGCAATTTCTGATTTTTTAGCTATATGTAAAAATTATGACTGGTTTTTCATTGATGATTTTGAACAAAATGATGATTATGGAAAGGATATTATTAGAAGGTTTATCGGCTTTATTGATATTGCTTACATTGAAAAAGTAAAAATTAAGTTCTTTATGAATAATGATGACATTCAAAGCCTTTATAGTGGTGAAGAGCTTTTATTCTTATGGGATAGAACAATAAGCAGGATTGAAGAAATGCGAGATATTAATGATAAATAAATTATAAAAATTATTGATTAAATAGCTCTTAACCTTTAATATTCGTCCACACAAAAATTGATATGAAAACATTTAGCTTAAAAAATACTGAAGTTGTTAGAGACTGGGTAGTGTTCGACGCCGCGGACAAAGTTTTGGGTCGTTTTGCGACTAAAATTGCAGATAAACTGAGAGGTAAAGACAAAGCAACATTTACACCCCATGTCGATGGTGGTGACTTTGTAGTGGTAATAAATGCTGATAAGGTAAAAGTTACTGGAAATAAGGCAGAACAAAAGAAATACTATAAACACTCCTTATATCCGGGCGGGCTAAAAGAAAAATCATATAAAGAAGTTCTTGAGAATAATCCGGAGAGAATTATTGAGAATGCAGTAAAGGGAATGTTGCCAAAAAATAAGCTAGGAAAAGCAATGATTAAAAAACTAAAGGTATATAGTGGATCTGATCATCCTCATGAATCTCAAAACCCAACTGAATGGAATCCTAAAATATGAGCAGTGAAAGACTTTATGCAACTGGCAGAAGAAAAACATCTTCAGCAAGAATTTACTTATCTCAAGGGAATGGCGCAATAACAGTTAACAATAAAGATCTTGCTGATTACTTCGGTAGAGAAGTTGCACAAATGCTTGTTAAGCAACCACTTGAGTTATGTAACTTAACCGACAAAATTGACATTAATGCAAAAGTCAAAGGTGGAGGAAGTTTTGGCCAAGCAGGGGCAATAAGGCATGGCATATCTAGAGCCCTTCTTTTATTTGATGAAGAGCTTAGACCACAGCTTAAGAAAGCAGGTTTTCTTACTAGAGATTCAAGAAAAGTAGAGCGAAAAAAACCTGGTTTAAAGAAGGCAAGAAAGAGCTCTCAATTCTCAAAAAGATAGATATAATTTATTATTAAAATCTACTTCCAATAAGGGTATTTTTGTATTATATTGTGCGTACTTTACTAACATATATAAGGAAGTATATGGGTACAAAAAATAAGAAATGCCCTGATATTAAAGGTATTTCGGTAAATCCCACATTTTTTGATAGCTTAAATCCATTTGCCCTTTTTTTATCATGGGTACCCTTAAATTTGTATATGGGTACAATCGTGAATTATATTATTAATCACTATTAAAAATGACAGAGATTACTGAAAAATACCTTACCCTCAGAGGAGCCAATAATGATATTTATTTCTTTCAAAAAAGAGTTAGTGAAAAAGTTGCAGATATTATTGGTACAAGCTTTGTAAAGACATCACTAAGGACAAAAGATCTCAGTGAAGCTATTTCAAGCAGGGATGATCTCGTTGAAGCGTTAAATGAACTTGAAAATTCTGCCACACAAGAGATTAGTGATAATTCCCGTAGCGTAATGGATAGCTTTGGCATTTCACTTTTGAATGAAAATGAACATAAAAATTCTCAAACAACCAATGAGCCTGATCAAGGAAGAAGAAAGGTTTTAATAGGTCTTACAGCTGGTTTTGCTGCTGCTGGTGTTGCTTTTGCAGCTACTCCATTTGTGACAACTTGGAATCCAAGCGCTAGAGCTAAAGCAATAGGATCAGCGGTTAAAGTTGATGTTTCTAAAATGATGGTTGGTCAGCAGATACAAGTTTCATGGAGAAAACAGCCTATATTAATTATTAGGCACTCACCATCAGCATTGTCTGGTCTGGCATCAGTGACATCAAAACTTGCTGATCCAAATTCAGATAGTATCGACGAACCTTACAAAAACATTAATGCCACAAGGTCTTTAAGTACGGAATATTCAGTATTATCAGGAGTTTGCACTCATCTGGGCTGTTCCCCTAAATACTATCCCGAAGTTGAACCTAAGCCTTGGGACTCATCTTGGGCAGGTGGTTTCTTTTGCCCTTGTCATGGCTCTATGTTTGATTTAGTAGGCAGAGTTTATAAGGGTGTTCCTGCGCCAACAAATTTAACTGTACCCCCTCATTTCTTTGAAGGGAGCATATTAACAATCGGAGAAGAAGCTTAATGGTTACCAAAGTTCTAAATTGGATTAATTACAGATTACCTATAGTCAACACATTTGAGAGACATCTTTCCAAACATCCAGTACCTAAAAAAGTTAACTTTTGGTATTTATTTGGTGCTTTAGCTTCGATAGTTTTAATTCTCCAAATTGTAACTGGTATATGGTTAATGATGCCTTACTCAAATACTGAGGAGGGCGCCTTTGCATCAATAGAATATATTATGAGAGATGTAGATTATGGATGGATTATCAGATATATGCATACAACTGGAGCATCAATGTTTTTTGCAATAGTTTATCTTCATATGTTTCGTGGCCTTCTATATGGATCCTATAAAAAACCAAAGGAACTTGTTTGGATTTTTGGAGCGACTATCTATTTGGTAATGATGGCCGAGGGATTCTTAGGTTATGTTTTACCATATGGTCAAATGTCATATTGGGGAGCTCAAGTTATAATTTCCCTATTTGGTGCAATACCATACATTGGAGAATCACTAGAAGTATGGGTAAGAGGTGATTACTATATTTCAGGAATAACTATTTCAAGATTTTTTGCTCTTCACGTTGTGGCTTTGCCGCTGATATTGATTGCTCTTGTATTTCTTCATCTTGTGGCTCTTCATGAAGTTGGTGCTGGTAACCCAGAAGGAGTTGATATTGAGGAATTTGTTGATGAAGATGGAGTCCCTCTTGATAGCGTACCATTCTTTCCTTACAAAGTTTTAAGTGCTATGCCCGCAATCGGAGTCTTTGGGCTCGTTTTCTGCATAATTATGTTTTTCTTCCCTGAAGGTGGAGGATATTTTCTTGAATTGGCAAATTTTGAGGAAGCAAATCCTCTTGTAACGCCAGAACACATTGCTCCTGTTTGGTATTACGCCCCTTATTACACAATGCTGAGAGCAGTTCCTGATCCTTTTGGAGGGTTAATAGTTATGGCAGCTGCTGTTGCAATAATATTTATTGTCCCATGGCTTGATAGAAGTAATGTTGCATCAATAAGGTACAAAGGCATCTTGAGTAAGATAGCAATAGTTATGTTTGTTGTTAGTTTTATTACTCTTGGATATTTAGGAACTGTTACTGTCACGGAGACCGGAAAGATTATGTCAATAATATGTACTGTAATGTACTTTGCATTTTTCCTTCTTATGCCTATTTACACAAGCATTGAAAAAACATATGAGGTGCCTAAAAGATTGTGATTAAACCATTATTAATAATTAGCTTTTTATCCTTCTTATTTGTTCCAGTTGTGGATTCAGCTGAGGGAGGACCTTGCAAGGACTATGGAGATTGTGATCAGTTTAAACCAGATTTAAATAATATGGCTTCACTGCAGAGAGGAGTAGGGACCTTTATGAAATATTGCTATAGCTGCCATTCACTAAAATATTCTCGATGGGGAAGGGTTGCTAATGATCTTCAAATACCAGAGGACATTTTCTTTGAATATCTTGTTCCAGATCAAGATGCAGGACCATATGATTTAATGGTTGCCCCTATTCATGAATTAGAAATTGATAACGCTCCTCCTGATTTAACTTTAGTTGCGAGAAAAAGAACTTCAAGTTGGGTTTATACTTATTTGAGGGCTTTTTATGATGACTCTTCAACAACTTATGGATCTAATAATCTTGTTTATCCAGGTGTAAATATGCCTAATATTTTGGCACCAATTCAAGGCAATCAAAAACTTGGTTGCAAAGAAGTACCTGTTTTAGCAAAGAATGGTGGTGAAAAGAGAGATGAATTTGGAAACACTATCACTAAAGAAAAATGTGGCTACCTCAAGCATCAAGATGGTTCAGGATTGTTAAATGTTGAAGAGTTTGATGAATTTATATATGATCTCACAAATTTTTTGACATATGTAGGTGAGCCCAGTAGGGCGGAAAGGGAAAGAATGGGAGTATATGCGATAATATTCTTTATTATATTTACATTTCTTTCTGCGCTTCTCTACAGAGAATATCAAAAAGACTATCACTAGGAGAAGTTCAACATGATTTTATATTCAGAGCGAGATAATCACTATAGCCACAGAGTAAGAATAGTTTTAGCTGAGAAAGATATAGCATGCGAAATAAGAGAATTCGATATTGAAGAAGCTCCGGATGATATTCTTTCTGTCAGTCCTTACCATAAATTACCAATTCTGGTTGATAGAGATTTAGCTCTTTACGATACATCAGTAATGATGGAATATCTCGACGAGAGATTTCCACATCCTCCATTATTACCAGTCTACCCTGTTGCAAGAGCTAACTGCCGAGAGTTAATGCTTAGAATAGATAGAGAGTGGTGCCCCTTAGTAGATTCAATAATTTCAGGAAAGCTTACAAAACCGAAAGAGAAAAAGACTAAAGAAGAACTGATTCAAGAGCTTGCGACGATTTCACCAATTTTCAAAGAATTTCCATTTTTTATGAATGAAGATTTCACTCTTGTTGATTGTTACCTAGCACCAATTATGTGGAGATTAACATCCATGGGTATAAATCTTCCATATAATAAACAACTCAAACCTCTCCTAGATTACCAAAACAAAATTTTTGAGAGACCTGGTTTTATTGATAGTTTGACAACAATCGAAAAAGATCTCAGAGCTGACTAAATCTTAGATTATCTATCTTAACAAGATTCGTTTGCATATCAGAGCAAGTATTTTGTGAGAAGCGAATATTTGCAAACTGGCCAGCAATTATTTGAGAATTACCATTATTTTTTTTGATTGCAGAAATAAGTATTAAATCCTGCAAAAATGATAACTTTGAGAGCTCATCAAGATTTAATGACTCATCTTCTTTCAAAAATGAGTTAGGAACTGCGAGAATAACTTCGGAAAAGTCTAACAATTTTTTTCTATCTTCAATTCTTGTTACCGATTGCGAAGACACATAAATTTCTTTACCTAAGATGTAGTTAAACCTTAATGAAGGAATAAAGTTTTTAGATTGATCATAGTCGGCAATAATATAGATCTTTTCAAAATCCTCTCTTGGCCTTGGCACAAAACCTATATCTTCCTCTTGAACTAATCTGTTTATTAAATCTCCTCTACTATTACTTCCTGACAATTCAAATACTCTCTTAACAAGATCATCATAATCCCCCTCCAATTTAAAGATTCTTACACCGGGATAACTATTCTTTATTGTCTCTGCTTGATATTTAAATCTTTCACTATAAAAAATAAAAACCTCATCATTTTTCTGAAAATCAAACAAGTATTTTTCTGTAACTTCCTCAAGATATACATTTGCGGGCTTACAAAAATAAGTGAATTCTTGATTTAGAAAATTGTTTGATATTGGAAGGACTCCATTATCAATGCTATCGACAAAATTTATTTTTATATCAGAATCTAGAGAAACTATTGATTTAATAATAAGCTGCTTAACTTCTTCATTAGCATTAATTCTTAATTCTACTTGTCCAATATTATCAAGCAGATCATTAAGCTGTTCATCCTTTGAAATATCAACTAATTGTGTTGAAGAGCAACCAAGAAAAAAAAAGCAAATAAAGCTTATAATTAGTAGATCGTTGAAATTTACAGTTTTCACTTATGATTTATTTAATTTGTACTCCAATAGGTAATTTAAATGATATTTCTTTAAGGTCAATAGAAATACTTAATAGCAGTGACCTTATATATGCAGAGGATACTCGCAAGGCTCAAAAAATTTTTGATAGGTATAAAATTGATAAAAAAAGTTTTTCTTTTAATGACCACAACGAAAGAAGTAAGACAAAAAGTATAATTAAAGAGGCTAGGGCAGGAAAAACGATATCATTAATTTCAGATGCCGGTGCTCCCTTGATATCTGATCCAGGATACATATTGGTTAATGAGTGCATTAGAGAAAATATTGAGTATTCAGTAATTCCTGGGCCTTCTTCGGTAATAAACTCCTTACTATTATCTGGATTTCCTATTAATAAATTTATGTTTTTGGGGTTTTTGCCAAGAAAAGACTCTGAGAGAAAAAAAGTTTTTGAAAATAATATAAAAAATGATGCAACATTAGTTTTTTTTGAATCACCAAAAAGATTAGTCAAGACGCTATCAGTGATGCAGAAGATTTATCCATCACATAGACGAGCTGTTATTTGCAGAGAAATGACAAAAAAACATGAAGAAGTAATAAGAGGATCAATCTCTGAGATTCTTTCGAAGGTATCATCAAGAGATATTAAAGGAGAGATATGCTTAGTTATTGAGGGCGATAAAGATTTAACAGAACCGTCAATAGACTTAGATAATGAAATAAAAGATCTTATATTGAGCAAAATGTCTCCAAGCGAAGCCGCAAAGCTTTTAAGTTCTATCACTCAACAAAATAAAAGGGATCTCTATAAGTGGCTAACTAAAAAAAGTTGAAGAAAAAGTTTTTTTAAATAAAATGTAACCGAGTTGGTCGGATGATCGCTGGTAATCCAGAGGAAAGTCCGGACTTCATGAGCAAGGCGCCAGGTAACTCCTGGGGGACGTGAGTCCACGGAAAGTGCAGCAGAAAATATACCGCCTTAGGGTAAGGGTGAAAAGGTGAGGTAAGAGCTCACCGCATGAATGGTAACATTCTATGGCAGTGCAAACCCCGCTTGAAGCAAGACCAAATAGGAGCTCAATAGGAATGCTCATTCTGAGCTCGGGTAGGTCGCTAGAATATTATGGCAACATAATATCGAGATAGATGATCATCTTGAACAGAATCCGGCTTATAGACTAACTCATATCTTTATAAAAAAGTGTTATAAAGTGCGTTAAAAGTATTGTAAAGTGCGTAAATACTTTATAATATGTAATGATGTTTGGCTTTAATAACATATCTATAGACAAAAAAAGCAGATTTTCATTCCCTGCTAAATACAGAGATGCATTTATTAATTCAAATGAAAATCAAATAGTTATTACTAAAGATCCTCAATATCCTTCACTTAAGGTTTACTTAGGAAGTGAGTGGGATCAAATATCTACAAAACTATCTTCCTTACAAGGCCTAGATCCAATAGTCAGAAATCTTCAATGGACAATTCTAGGTAATGCAAGCGTTTGTGATTTTGAACCTAGCGGGAGAATGCAGGTTTTAATTTCTGCTGATTTAAAAAAATATGCACAAATAGAGGAAGCAAACAGAATATGTTTAATTGGAATGGGTAATAAGTTTGAAATTTGGAATCAAGAAAATTGGGAGCAAAGACAGACTGGAGGAAGTCTTGCAACAGAGATCCTAGATATTGTTCTTCCAGAATCTATAAAGGATATGAGTTTTTAGGGGAGATGAAATGAATTGGGAAGTTGTAAACGATATTGATCAAGCAAAAATAAAAGTTATTGGGGTGGGTGGTGCCGGAGGCAATGCTGTGATCCACATGATGAATCACAAAATCCAAGGTGTAGAATTTATATGCGCTAATACAGATTCACAGGCCTTAGAAAATGCTAAGGGCGCCACTATTTTAAAGCTTGGAGGTGGAATGACTAAAGGACTTGGTGCTGGAGCAAATCCTGAAGTTGGAAGACAAGCTGCTGAGAGAGATAGAGAAGCAATTGAGCAACTACTTCACGGCTCAGATATGATCTTCATAACTGCAGGCATGGGTGGAGGAACCGGAACTGGAGCTGCACCTGTAATAGCATCAATTGCTAAAGAACTCGGTGCATTAACAGTTGCAGTTGTTACGAAACCATTTAAGTTTGAAGGTAAACCAAGAATGAGTTCAGCTGAAAAGGGTCTTGCTGCTCTTGTTGAGGAAGTTGATAGTTTAATAACAATACCAAATCAAAAATTAATAGATGTTCTTGGAGCAAACACGCCTATTCCAGAAGCTTTTGCGCAAGCAGATGATGTTTTAAAGGGAGCTGTTCAAGGAATTTCAGATATTATTATGAAACCAGGTCTCATAAACGTTGACTATGCTGATGTAAAAACAGTTATGTCAGAAAAAGGCATTGCAATGATGGGTACTGGAAGATCTAACACAAAAGACCGTGGAAGAGATGCAGCTGAATTAGCTGTTGGAAGCGAACTACTTGAAGATATAAATCTTAAGGATGCAAGAGGTGTTCTAGTAAATATTTCTGCAAAAGATCCAACAATGGGAGATTTTACTGAGGTAAGTGAGGTTGTTGAGGAGTTTACTGCTGATGATGCGACATGCATCTACGGACTTGTAATTGATCCATCTCTCAAAGATGAACTAATGGTTACAATAGTTGCAACAGGAGTTAATCAGAAATCTCCAAAGCTTGCTATCGATAATAAACCTAGAGCATCTATTAAGCTCTCACCGGTTGGATTAGATAAAGATTTAACAAATAAAGAAGTTCAACAAGTTGGTGCATCGTCTGCAGAGGCAATTGATTTCCTCGATGTACCAACTTTTATGAGAAAGCAAGTAGACTAGAAGATGCTTCATTCTCCAGTATTGCTGGAAGAATCAATTGATTTCTTAATAACCAATCCTTCTGGCAAATATATTGATGCAACCTTTGGTAGAGGTGGACATTCTAGAAAGATATTAGATTCAATAACAAAAGATGGAGCTCTTTTAGCTTTAGATAAAGACATCGATGCGATTAGATTTGCAGAAGAAAACTTTAAAGACAAAAATTTTTCAATTAAACATACTGGCTTTGAGGACTTAGACTCAATAAATATAGCAAAACAGGCTGACGGTATATTATTTGATTTTGGACTTTGTTCTACTCATTATGATGACCCACTAAGAGGCTTTAGTTTTAGTGAGGCTGGACCGCTCGATATGCGAATCGACAAAAGGCAAACTAAAAAACTTGAAGATTTACTTCAAACTGTTGATCCTGAAACATTAGCAAACATTATTTACCAATATGGTGATGAGAAAGAGTCTAGAAAAATCTCGCAAGCCATTATTAATTCTTATAAGGATGGCAGGATTTTAAATACTATTGATTTGGCTGAAGTAATAAAAAAATCAAAAACTAGACTACCTAATAAAATACATCCTGCAACACAAACTTTTCAAGCTCTAAGAATTTATTTAAATGATGAGATAAACAATCTAAGAGAAGGATTAAATAAATCAAAGGATTTGCTGAAAACTGGAGGAAGAATAGTTTGTATTTCTTTTCATTCCCTCGAGGACAGATCAGTTAAGCAATCTTTTGCTCCAAAAAGGATAAGTTATCCAAAAGAAATTCCACTGAATAATGAAGTTATTAAAGAATTTAAAGTAGTTGCCAAAAAAATTAAGCCGAGCGCTTCTGAGCTTCAAAGAAATAAGAGGTCAAGGAGTGCGATTATGAGAGTTTTTGAAAAGATATAATGAAAAATTTTTATCTTCCAATTATATTTTTCCAGCTAGTAATAATTACTTACTTATCTTTTATTATCGTTGATGTCAGATGGGAAATAAGATCAGGTTTTAAGTCACAAGAAATACTAACTACTCAAAATGAAGAATTGGAAAATCTTTATTATCAGCTCTTAACAGAAGAATTCTTTCTTAACTCTCCAGCAAGAATTGAGCAGAAAGCTAGAGAGGATCTTGGAATGGTAAAGGTCAGGCCAAGGAAGATTAAATGAAGATTTATTATAAAAATTGGAGATTATTTTTAATATTTTTATTTCTTTTTTTATCAATTGCAGCAATTGTTTCGAGAATGGTTTATGTTCAAGTTGAGCAGGGTAATTTTCTTCTACAAAAAGGTAATAATCAAAACACTTCAGAAAGGGTTATCAAATTTAAGCGCGGATCTATTTATGATAAAAATGGGATTCCTCTTGCAATAAGTATTACAGGTTTTGACTTATTTGCGTTGAGCGGTCTTAGCGAAGATGATTTTTTAAAAATTAAAAATACTCTTAAACTCAATGATTTAGAATATAAACCCTTCAATAAAAAATCCTTAATAAAGAACTCATTATCTTTTGAAGAGATGCGTAAAGTTAGGTCTCTTAGAATAGATAGGCTGGAGTTAGAGAAAACTTACAAACGTCACTATCCTCTTGGAGAGCAGGTTGCTCCACTGGTAGGTTTCTCTGGAAGGGATGGGTATGGTTTAGAAGGCCTTGAAAAAAGTTATAACTCAATTTTGACTGGAAAGCCTCTTAAAGAGAGAGTACTAAGAGATGGTGCGAGAAGCACAATACAAAGGCTTGAAGTCTTGGAGTTTGGTGAAAACTCAAAAGATATCTACCTCACCATTGATAGCAATATTCAATATATTGCATATAAGTATCTTGTTGAAGCCATTAAAAATAATGATGGTACTGGTGGGACAGTTATTATTTTAGATAATTCAGCTAAGGAGGTTCTAGCCCTAGCTAGTTATCCTTCTTACAATCCAAATAATCCGATGAGAAGCATAAAAAAAAATAGAGCTTTTCTTGAAAGCTATGAGCCTGGATCAATCGTTAAACCATTAGCTCTTGCCGGAGCTATTGAAAAAGATCTCATTGATATTGACACAGAATTGGAGCTTCCGATAAAGATCGAAGTTGATGGAAACATTATTAATGACAGAAAAAAATATGGGCAACTTAAAGCATATGAAATTATTAAGGAATCAAGCCAGGTTGGCGCAACTCAGATCTCATTTCTCTTAGGAGCAGAGAGGCTAATTGATAATTATAAAAAATTTGGATTTTCAAAACCTGTAAATATTAATTTTCCTTCTACATCATTTGGTGAGATTAATTCTAGAGATGAAATTTCTGATATTGAAATAGCTACACTCGGATATGGTTATGGATTAACAGCGACACCTTTCCAAATTTCACAGGCATATGCAATCTTTGCAAATAAGGGTACCTATTATGATTTTAACATCATTAAAAATAATGAATCTCAAATCTTCTCAGAACAAATTATTAGCGAATCAACTGCTAATGATATTTTATTTTCAATGAGGAAAGTCGTAGAAGATGGAACAGGAGCTCTTGCAAAGTTAGAAAACTTTGATGTAAGCGGTAAAACAGGAACAACAGAAAAACTTAGAGACGGTAACTATAAAAGTTCAACATATACAGCTTCTTTCATTGGAATTGGGCCTAATCCATCAAATGAGTTGACCATCTTTGTAAATATTGATGGCTTGGGATCTCAAAAATATTCTGGAGGATCTGTTGCAGCCCCACTTTTTAAAAAGATCTCAAATGATGTTTTTAGCTATATGGGATATTTTAATAAATGAAAGTTTTACGAGATCTAGGCTTAAATATTAATGAAGACATATTTATATCTGGATTGACAAGCTCATCTGGATTAATAGAAAAAGATCAATGTTTTATAGCTCTTCAAGGTTTAAGGTCTCACGGACTTGATTATATTGACGAAGCTATTGCTAATGGAGCCAGCTGTGTCTTGCATGATAAAGAAAATTATAATGAGCAACACAAGATACCATGTTTTTTTATAGAAGATTTATTTAAGAGACAAAAAGAAATATGTCTTAATTTTTATAATATTCGTGAAAAAAACTTAAAGTTCCTTATTTTTACAGGGACTAATGGAAAGACTTCGACCGCATTCTTTTCTTACCAAATACTATTAAAAACTAACAAAGATGCTTTACTAGCAGGGACCTTAGGACTTGAAAGTAAAACAAGATTTAAGGAAACAAGTAACACAACTCCAAATCTTTTTGAACTTTTTGAATTTATATCTGGAGAAAAATATGAAGATGACCTATTTGTTTGTATCGAAGCTTCTTCTCATGGTTTAGAGCAGAATAGACTTATAGGAATAGATGCTGAAACTAGGGCAATTTTGAATATCGAGCAAGATCATCTAGATTTTCACAAAAATATTCAAAATTATATTGACTCAAAACTGAAGATATTAAATTTCTCTTCTCATAATAAGATTATCTTAAATGGGGACTGTGAAACTTCTGCTTCACTTATAGGTAAAGAATTAGCAGAATATGAAAAATGCATAGTGAGTAGCTCCAATAAAAAAGCAGATTACTTTTTTTCGATAGATAAAACTAATAAAAATGGCTGTAATTTTAGATTAATATCGAATGATAGATGTATTGACTTAAAAGTAAGATTTTTTCAAAAACATAATATTTATAATTTAGTTTTTGCAATAGCATGCCTTGATCAAATAGAAAAAAATATTTTTTTTGACAAGGAGCTTATTAAGTCAATAGATCTTCCTTCTGGTAGAGCAAAAATAATATCTAAAAATAATAAAAATATTTTAATTGACTATGCACATAATTTTGGGGGCATCAGAGCTATAGTTAATTCTGTCTCAAATATTTATCATGATTTAATCATTGTTTATGGATGTGGAGGAGAGCGAGATAGTTCTGAAAGAGGAAAAATCATGAAATTTACATGCGCTAATTCACGAAAAGTCATTTTTACTTCTGACAATTGTAGAAATGAAAGTTTCCAGTCAATTTTGGATGATTCTAGAAAAGATCAGGAGTATAGTAACTTAATTGTTGAACCAGATAGGAAACAAGCAATAAAGAATGGTATAGATGCCTTAAAAGAAGATGAAATTTTATTGATTCTTGGGAAAGGGCATGAAGAATTTCAAGAAATAAAAGGAATCAAGATACCATTTAACGATCAAAGGGTTGTGGAGGAAATATTATGAAATATATCACTCTTATAATGTTAGTCTTTTCAACATTCTCTTTCTCAGAAAAAAAAGAAATAATCTGTGAGCTTGAAGGGTCATTTTCTGTAACCTATAGAGATCTTTCCAAAACAGTAATATCTGAAGGCTTAGACTTTTTTAAAAACCTGGCAACTCAGACGCAACAGTCTATTTTTCTTATCAATAAAGCAAAAACAAATTTTGACAAAGACGATTGGCAAAAAGAATCTTTGCAGGTTGTTCAGTATTGGGAAATTGATGAAAGCGATAACCTTATTAAACTTAATTATACATTTGACCCTTCACCAATTTGGGTAAATCCTAAAGCGAATTGGAGTAAAAAGATAAGTGAAAATGGCATAGAAGTAATATCATCAATGACTTTGGGAGAAGATCATCCAATTTTTGATAATTATAGTGTCGAATATTATGGAATCTCAAACTCTATCAACTGGTATACGGGCAAAGGGAGAATTTTTGGCGATATCTGGCTGAAAAGTAAAGATGGTGGAAAAAATAAGAATCCTAAGTTAGAAATCTTGGCAAAAGGAAATTGCACAAAAAAAGAAAGAAAATTTTAATGAAATTCATTTCTAGCACAAACGATATTAGAAAGTATCTTGGTTTAAAGCCAAAAAAAGATATTAAATTTAAAAATATTTCAATTGATACAAGAACTATAAAAAAAGACTCACTTTTTATTGCTTTGAAGGGGGAAAATTTCAATGGAAATAAATTTATCGAAAAAGCTTTCTCATCTGGAGCAATTGCAGTTTTATGCTCCGATAAATCTTATATTAAAAAAAATAATGTCATCTATGTTCCTAGTGTTAGGAAAGCACTTTCAAAAATATCATCGGAGATTGCGTCTGATTTTAAAGGAAAGAAAATATTAATTACTGGGAGTAATGGAAAAACATCAACAACAAATATCATCTCAAAATCACTCCCTAAGTGTTCGTCTACAATTAAAAATTTTAATAACGAAATTGGCCTTCCTATTAGCATTATGTCGTCAAAAAAGGATAGCAAATATATGGTTTTAGAAGCTGGTGCAGCAAAAAAAGGAGATATCGAATATTTATCAAAGATAGTTAAGCCTGATATAGGAATAATTACAAATATCGGAAACTCGCATCTAGAAAAACTTATAAATATTGAAGGTGTTTTCAAGGTTAAGTCTGAGCTTATAAAAAATATCCGTAAAGGAGGAACTTTGATAGTACCAAATGATATGAACTATCTTCAAAGATGGAAAAATATGGCAAAAGGAATCAATGTAATCCCTGTCCCTAAAAAATTTATTGCGAAGAATGAGAAAATCTCAAAAGATAAAAAAGTAATGACTTTTGATATTATCAAGAGCTGTAATGATGATAAAAAATCTAAAGCTATTTCTATTTCTTCATCACTTCTAGGAAAGCATAATGTTCAAAATATTTTGGTATGTCACACATGTCTTAATGTCTTAGGTGAGAGCAACTTAAAGATGCTTAAATCTCTAAAAAATATATCAAGTTCTATTTCAAGACAAAGAATTCTTTCTTGGAGAAATAAATCCACATTGATTGATGATACTTATAACGCAAACCCCGAATCAGTCAAGAGAAGTATAGATGTACTATCAGAATTTTCAGGCAGAAAGATTTTTATTTTCGGAGATATGTTTGAGTTAGGAAGATTTAGAAAAAAACTTCATATTGATATAGGCTCTTATGCAAAAAATTCCAAGATTGATATTCTCATAACTTTTGGAGAGCTTTCAAAATTTGCTTCTAGTGGATTTCAAAAAAAATCTTATAATTTTTATAATGAAGAACAACTCAAGGCATTTATTGCAGACTTTATTAAAAAGAATGATATTGTTTTAATAAAAGGTTCTAGAGGAATGAAAATGGAGAGATTTATTTAGTGTTTGAATACTTAGGGACCATACTTGTAGATATTGATCCTGGCTTCGATGTTCTCAGATATCTTACTGTGAGAACAATTGGAGGAACAATAACAGCGTTATTGCTGACAATATTTTTGGGCCCTAAGCTAATAAGCTGGCTTCAAAGGATGCAATTTAAACAATATGGAGTCGAGAGAGGTCCAGATTCCCACAAACAAAAGTCTGGTACCCCAACCATGGGAGGATTACTAATAATCTCTTCATTGCTAATATCAACTTTACTGTGGGCAGATTTAGGTAATAGATATATTTGGGTTTGCCTTTTTATTACATCAGGTTTCACCATCATAGGTTTTCTTGATGATTTCTATAAAATTAAATATAAGGACTCAAAAGGCATATCCGGAAGGCTTAATACTCCTTTTTAACAAAGATTGGATCTTTGAAATGAGCATGCTTTCATTTATTCTGTTTGGCTCATTTGTAATTGTTGGTTCATCAAATGCAGTAAATCTTACAGATGGCCTTGATGGGTTAGCAATATTGCCAACTATTTTAATTGGTGGAGGCTTAGGATTAATAGCATATGCAATGGGTAACCAGTTAATTGCAGAATATTTATTTATACCTCATCTTCAAATTGCAGGTGAGCTAATTGTATTTTGCGGAGCGCTTATAGGGTCCGGAATTGGCTTCTTATGGTACAACTCATATCCTGCAGAAGTTTTTATGGGAGATGTTGGCTCTCTTACTCTTGGTGCAATTCTTGGAGTCCTTGCTGTAATTCTGAGACATGAAATAGTTTATGCAATTATGGCAGGAGTTTTCATAGCTGAAACTCTAAGCGTCATGATTCAAGTCACTTCTTACAGATTAAGGCAAAAAAGAGTTTTTTTAATGGCACCAATTCATCATCACTTTGAGCTAAAAGGGTGGCCAGAGCCAAAAATTATTGTTAGATTCTGGATTATCACCCTTGTTCTAATTTTAGTTGCCCTTGCAACACTCAAATTAAGGTAATCCATGCCATCTTTGATATATGGCTTCGGTGTTACTGGAAAGTCATTCCAAAGATATCTTGACATCAAAGGCGAAGAGTTTGAAATATATGACACTTTGCACAGTGATTCATTAAAAATTGCTTCAAAGATTGAGGATGGTTTTTATAAAAATATCTATGTAAGTCCTTCAGTGCCTAAAGAGAAGTTTAAAAACTTAAAGAAATATTCAACAGTTTTTACTGATATGGATATCTTTTTCAATGAAGATGACTCTATAAAAATAGGAATAACCGGCACAAATAAAAAAAGCACCACCTGTTATCATTTGATGCAACTATTAGAAGAAAAATACTCTACAAACTTAGTTGGAAATATTGGTAAGCCAGTCCTAGATGTTTTGAATAATGGAAAAAAATATTCAATTATTGAACTTTCTAGTTTCCAATTAGATAAGGTTTCAAATATTGATCTTGATTATGGGATACTTCTCAATATAGATAGTGATCATCTTGATTATCACGAAAATATTGAAGACTATGTTCAATCAAAAAAAAGAATATTGGAGGCTAAAAAAAGTATTCAGAGCGATGATATAAAGACTATATATAAATTTATTACTGGATCTATGCCTCCGAAGAAAGAACTAAAAGATCTCCCGTTTAGGTTTCAAAAAATAAATCAAAATACAATCAATGACTCTAAATCTACTAACTCTCATTCCTTAAAATTTGCAATATGTGAAGCAAGTAAGATATTTAATGATTTTGCTTTGATCCTAATAGGTAATCCTAAAAAAGAAGGATATAAAGAAGTTGAGATTTCAAATCCATCACTAGTAGTTATATGCGGTAAACATGCAAATGAAATCTTCTCATGTGTAAAACATGAGAATAAAGTTTTATGTGAAAATCTAAGTTTAGCAGTCAAAGAGATTGAAAAAGCTAATATTAAAAATATTCTCTTTTCCCCAGGGTATCCCAGTGGCGATGACTATATTAATTTTGAAGAAAGGGGGAAGGCATTCAATAAACTAATAGAGGAAAATAGTGGAACTTAAAAGCAATAATTTTCAAATTCTTTTTACTTTTGTCCTCTTACTAATCTTTGGAGAGATTATGGTTCTTTCCTCGAGTATGGTCAGGGCTGAATCAATTTATGATAATCCTTTTTTCTTTGCATCAAGGCAAGCCATTTTTATTTCGATTGGCTTTATTATTTTTTGTTTTTTTCTTCTTATTCCATCAGATTTTTTAAGAAAATTTGACTGGTTATTATTAATACTATCTCTTATCTTGCTAGTCGCATTATTTTTTCCGGGAGTTGGTACTGAGGTCAACGGAAGCATGAGATGGATAAGGTTTGGACCAATCAATATCCAGCCATCTGAAGTTGCCAAGTTCTGTATGCTTATTTATATTTCTGGATATTGCGTAAGGAGGCTTGAAGAAATATCATCAACATCTGGTTTTTTAAGACCTCTTTTCGTTTTAACCCTTTTTGCTTCTCTAATATTAATTCAACCAGATTATGGATCTACGGCCATACTTTGCTTAATCGTAATGGTTTTACTTTTCTTTGCTGGCATTTCTTTTTACCAATTTTTAATTTTAATAACGCTCTTTTTAATACTGGGAGCAATTGCAATATTTTTAGAACCATACAGACTGATAAGATTATTAAGTTTTATTGATCCTTTTGAGGATATTCAAGATAGTGGTTGGCAGTTAGCTCAATCCTTAATAAGTTTGGGACAAGGAGGATGGTTTGGATTAGGATTAGGAAATAGCATTCAAAAGAATCTTTTTTTACCCGAGGCACATACAGATTTTATCTTTGCAATATTAGTTGAGGAACTTGGAATAATAGGAGGTGTATGCCTAATTTTGATTTATGTATTCTTATTAATTAGCATTTTTAAAGTTTCTTTTGAATCATTTAATAAAATTAGACCATTCCAGGGTTACCTTTGTTTTGGAATAGGATTTTTAATATCACTTCAAGTAATCTTAAATATAGGAGTTAATATTGGGCTGCTTCCTACAAAGGGACTAACTCTTCCGTTCATTAGTTACGGAGGTACTAGTTTACTTGTAATGATGAGCCTAATAGCTATAGTTGTAAGAATTAATAACGAAAATAAGTTCTATAAATGAAAAATATAATCATTTGCGCTGCTAAAACAGGCGGACATATTTTTCCAGCACTTGGTTTTGCTAAGGAGGCTCTTAAAAATGATTATAAAATTACTTTCTTAGGCACCAATACTGATCTTGAAAAAAAGATTTTTCAGCAAAATGAGAATATAGATTTTATAAAATTTGAATTGGATGGCTTCAGGGGAAAAAGCATCACTCAAAAATTAATCTTTTTAATTAAGTTACCTCTAATTTTTTTTCAAGTCATATCAATTATTATTTCAAGAAAAATATCTTCAGTGGTTTGTTTTGGTGGATTTATAACAGTCCCAGTAGGTTTTGCCAGTATCATTAGCTTAAGGAAACTATATTTGCATGAGCAAAACTCAGTTGTAGGATCTTCAAATAGACTTCTTTCATTATTTGCAGAAAAGATGTTCACTGCATTTCCAATTAGCAAAAACAAAAAATACTTTTTTATTGGAAATCCATCATATATACAAAATAAAAAAGCTATAGATATTGATCAAAATGATAATTTAAATATTTTAGTTACTGGCGGGAGCCAAGGAGCGGATTTTATTAATAAAAATATTCCCACTACTCTAAATACTTTAAATACAAAATTAAATGTAATCCATCAATGCGGTTTGGGGAAGATTCAAAATGTTTCAAAATACAATCAAGAAGTTAATGCATCAATCCTAGAATTTATAGATAATTTAGATGAATATATTGAGTGGTGTGACTTTGCTATTTGCAGATGTGGGGCAGGCACTCTTAGTGAGATTTCTCAAAAAAAGAGAGGGATGATCATGATTCCTCTTCCTGAATCAATTGATAATCATCAATACTTTAATGCAGTATTTTATGAGAAAAATAATCAAGGTAAGATTTTTCAAGAAAAAGACTCACTAGATAGTCTCTCTTATCTTCTTAGAAAAACAATTCATGAAAAAATTTATCAGAATTGGAAAAAGAAAGAGCCGCCTATTGATCACTCAAGAGCAGCTTCTTTAATGTTGGGTGAAATTCATAAAGATAATGCAGCAATTTAAGAAAATAAGAAATATTCATTTTATAGGCATTGGTGGGTCTGGAATGATAGGAATTGCAACAATTCTTCACAAGAAAGGATATAACATTTCGGGTTCAGATATCTCTAAAACAAAAGATCTGGATGAGTTAGCAAAGTCAGGCGTTGACGTAACTTACTCGCACAAAAGCAAGAACATAAACAATAAAGACTTAATTGTTTTATCCTCCGCAATTGATTCTTCAAATGTAGAGGTATCTTCTGCAAAAAAGAAAAATATACCAATTATTCCTAGGGCTGAAATGCTTAGCGGTATTTCCAGAGGATACCAAGGAATAGCAGTTGCTGGCAGCCATGGAAAAACAACAACAACAAGCTTAATTGCTCATATCTTTAATCAAGCTTTATTGAGTCCAACTTATGTAATTGGGGGAAAAATACTTAGTTCAGACGGTAACTCACGTCTTGGTGACGGGAATTTTTTCATATTTGAGGCAGATGAAAGTGATAAATCTTTTTTAAGTTTTTATCCTGATTCCGCTGTTATAACAAATATAGATGATGATCATCTTGAGGCTTATGAGGGCAATATTAACAACTTGAAAGAATCTTTTTTAGATTTTTCAGATAATATTCCTTTTTTTGGATATGTCATTGCTAATTATGATGATAAAAATACCAGGGATATATTAAAAAAAATAAAAAGACGGGTAATCACATTTGGTTTAAATAAAAAAAGTGACATTACAGTTAGTGAAATCAATTACTTCTTTGATTATGTTGATTTTAAAATTTATATTAAAGACACAAATAAAAAACATAAATTCAGGTTATCACTCCAGGGGAAATACAATATTTATAATGCTGTTGCTGCTATAGCAGTTGCTATAGAGGAAGGAATTAGTATTCAGACAATCAGGGCTGCATTGAAATCTTTTTCTGGCGTCGAAAGGAGACTAGAGAGATTTAAGCTAATAATTAAAAATAAGCAAGTTACTCATATTGATGATTATGGACATCATCCTAAAGAAATAGAGCAAGTAATAGTTTCTTTAAGAAGGCACTTTAAGAAAAAGAAAGTTCTCATGATTTTTCAACCTCATAGATTTTCAAGAACAAAAATGCTTTTTAAGGATTTTATTTCAACATTAAGCAAAGTTGATAAGGTATTTTTATTGCCAATTTATTCTGCAAGTGAAAAAGAAATTAAGGGAGTCTCTTCAAAAAAAATGGCACAAAAATTAAATACAATAAATGGAAAAGACTTTTGCAGTCTAGCAAAACATGAAAATGTAAATGATATGGTTGAGCAATGTATAGATAAATATGATGTTGTAATAACTCAAGGAGCAGGAAATGTTTCTATGGTTTCAAAGGGTTTAATCAAGAAATGGAAGATATGAAAGAAGTCTGTGTACTCTATGGAGGTAATTCCTCCGAAAGAGAGGTTTCACTTAAAAGCGGTAAATTTATTCATAAATCTCTAGTAAAGAATGGATATAAATCTCACTTAATTGATTATGCAGATCTGACTGAACTGGAAAAGCTAAAAGATTTTAATCTTGTTTTTATTGCATTGCATGGCGAAGAGGGCGAAAGTGGTATTCTTCAATCCAAAATGGATAAAGCAGGAATAGACTATACCGGCTCTGGTTTTGAAGCTTGCAAGAATAGTTGGGACAAAGAAATTTGCAAAAATATATTAAGACAGAACAATCTTCCTACTCCCGATTTTTCTGTGTATAAAACATTTCAAGAAATAATTGAGTCTAAAAATAAAATAGAAGAGCAGTTTCAAGAAGGTGTATTTATAAAGCCCTGCAAAGAAGGCTCTAGTATAGATATTATTAAGGTAACAGATTTCTCAAAATCTGATCTAGAGAAGATAAAAGTAGATTTAGTTGACAGAGAAAGAAAATTTTTAGTCGAAAGATTTATTGAGGGTAGGGAGTTTACCGTCGGTTTTTTAAATGACCATATTCTTGAACCCTTAGAAATAATTACTAAAAGAGAATTCTATGATTATGAAGCTAAATATGATGATGATGAAACTCAGATTATTAAAGCTGATTTGGATGAAAATGACTTGGATACATTAAAAGAAATAGCTAAAAGTTGTTTCAATGTATTTGGGCTTTCAAGATGGGGCAGAGTGGATATTCTGCAAGATCAAAAAGGAAATTTTTTTGTATTAGAACTTAATACTGTTCCAGGTATGACTGATCATAGTCTTTTTCCTTATGCTGCAAGCTTAAAGGGATTTAGTTTTGATGAGCTAGTGAATGAAATTACAAAGTAAGAAAAGAACTTTTTTAGCAAGTTTTTTAATCCTATTTTTAATTCCTTCGCACTCTGCAGAATTTGAAATTAATTTTATTGAAACCTTTGATGAAAATTACATGCTTGAGGTTATACAAGAATTAAAATATGAAAATAATATTAAAAGAATTAAAACTTTCTTAGATCAAAAGCACTGGATTGAAAGATATGAAATCAAAAGAAACTTTTCCAAACCCTCATCTATAAACATCTATTCAAGAAAACCTATTTTTGTTTGGAACAATGATAGTTTTGTAGACAAAGATTTAGTTATTTTCCCAAAAAATGAGAATTCCTTGTCTAACAAAATTCTTATGATTAATTGTCCAGAGCCATTACTTTATGAGGTTTTTGACTGGATAAAGTATCCGATTGACTTAGCTGAAACCAAACTAATTTCTATAAACTACAACTCAGTCGAGGGATGGATATTCGAATTTGAAGATTTTGAAGCAAAATTGGGTAAAAGTTTAGACAGCTACAAGTTTGAAAATCTTTTAAAAACTATAGAATACTTATACGCAAAAAGAAAAAATGTAAGTATAGTAGACTTAAGAAGTAATGCAGGAATTTCTCTGAAATATGACAAATAATCAATCAAAAAATAAAGATCTTATTGTTGGTTTAGACATTGGTACTTCAAAAGTTGTTTGTTTAGTTGGAAGGTATGACTCATCTGATAATCTAGAAATACTTTCGTTAGGAACATATCCTTCAAGCGGTCTTAAGAAAGGTGTCGTTGTTAATATTGATGCAACAACAGATGCAATAGAGAAAGCTGTTGAACAGGCTCAATCTTTAATAGATGAAAAGATTAGAAATATTTTTGTAGGAATAGCTGGAAATCATGTTAAAAGCCTAAACTCAGAGGGCGTAGTTGGTATAAAAGACAAAGAAGTAAAACAATCTGATGTGGATGCAGTTATAGAATCTGCAAGAGCAGTTGCTGTTCCATCAGATCAGACAATGCTTCATGTTATACCTCAGGAATATACTATTGATGAACAAGACTCAATAAAGGAACCTATCGGCATGACTGGTGTCAGACTGAAATCTAGTGTTCACCTAGTAACATGTGCATCAAATGCTATTTCAAATATTGAGAAATGTATTAGTTCTTGTGATTTGAATGCAAATGCGTTTGTGCTTGAGCAACTTGCAAGCTCATATTCAATTCTAACAGAGGATGAAAAAGATTTAGGAGTTTGTATTGTTGATATTGGAGGAGGCACTACAGATATTGCAATTCTTAATTCTGGATCAATTATTTTTACAGGTGTAATACCAATTGCAGGTGATCAAGTAACAAGCGATATTGCCGTTGCTTTAAGAACACCAACATCTCAAGCTGAAGAAATAAAACAAACATATGGATGTGCAGTTGCTGAATTTACAAATGACGAAGACATGATAGAGGTTCAGGGAGTTGGAGGAAGGCCTCCAAGAGAGTTAGCAAGAAGATCACTGGCAGAGATAATAGAGCCTAGATATGTTGAGCTATTTGAGCTAATAAGAGCTGAGATTGAAAGAAATGGATTTGAACATAAGATTCCTGCTGGCATAGTTTTAACTGGCGGAACTTCAAAAATGGAGGGCGTAGTTGAATTAGCAGAATCAATCTTTCAGACAAGTGTTAGATTGGGAGTCCCAGAGAAGTTTTCAGGAATGGAAAATGTTCTGAGAAATCCAATATATGCAACTTCAATAGGTCTATTAGCCTACGGTAATGACAGAATTAAAAACGGACTTGTATCAAACTCAGGAGATAGCTTTGTATCCAAAGCTTGGAGTTGGCTTAAAAATAATTATTGATTAGAAACAAATTTTATATATAATTCACTCACCTTGATTTAGCAAATAAGTGTTAAGTCTTATAACCATAGGGTAAAAATGCAGAATTACGAAATAGCTTTAATAATTAATCCTGATCTTTCAAAGGATATTGATAAGTTTTTTACTAGTTTTGAAAAACTATTATCAGATAATAATTTTTCCATATCTAGGTTAGAAGATGTGGGAAGAAGAAAGCTTGCATACTCAATAGATGATCATAACAAAGGTCACTACCTTTTCTATTATGTAGAAGGTACCCCAGAAAATGTTTCCGAAATTGAAAACAAGATAAAGTTTAACGATATGATAATTAGACATTTATTCGTAAAAATTAATAATGTTCCAGACTTTGAATCTGATCTGAAAGAGGACTCTGCGAAAGAAGAGGATAAACCCAAAAAATCTACAAAATCAGCTGACAAAAAAGAAGAAACAAAAAAAGATGATGACAAAAAATCAGATGACGCTAAGGAAACCGCAGACGAAGTGGGCGAAGAGGAAAAAGTAACTGAAGATAAACAAGCTGAGAATGAAAAAGAGGAGACTAAAGATGAGTAATCTCGATTCAAAATTTATAAATTATAAAAACATTGATTTACTTAAGAGGTACATCACCGAAACTGGAAAAATCGTACCCGGAAGAGTTTCTGGAGTAACCTCTTCTCAGCAAAGAAAAATTACAAAAGCAATTAAGGTTGCCAGATATATGGCTCTATTGCCATATACAGATTCACATAACTAAATATGAAAATTATATTGCTAGATAAAATTATTCGCCTTGGTGACATTGGTGATGTTGTTAATGTGAAGTCAGGGTTTGCAAGAAATTATTTAATACCTCAAAAAAAAGCAATGTTTGCTAATGAAGAGAATATAAAAATAGTTGAAGCAAAAAAAGCAGAATTAGCAGCAGAATCTGAAGATCTTAAAGTTCAAGCTCAAGCAGCAGCAGATGCCGTATCCGGAAAAGAAGTAGTAATCAAAGTTGCTGTTTCCGAAGAAGGCTCTATGTATGGCTCGATTGGGACTAGAGAAATAGAAGAAGCATGTCAGTCATCAGATATTCAAATTGATAAGAGCCAAGTTCAACTTCCAGAGGGTCCAATTAAGGAAATAGGCGAGCATTCAGTAACAATATCCTTCCATCAAGAGGTTTCAACCGAAATCACAGTAAAAGTAGAATCAGAGTAGTTGTTTATTTTTGAATATGATGTAAAAATCATAAACCCATGTCAGAAATAACTAACAATTTTAATCAACAAGCAAGAGAAGCAGAGAAAGCCGTCCTAGGTGGACTAATGCTGGAAACTGAAAGATTTGATTCAGTTATCCTTAAAATTTCTGATAAAGATTTCCATGGCAAAGATCATCAATTAATTTTTGAGAGCATGGGAGAGCTTATTAATGAGAATAAGCCACTTGATCCACTTACAGTTTCTGAAAAGCTTGATAGTAAGAATCTTCTTAATAAAATCGGAGGTAAAGATTATCTAATATCTTTAGCAACCGAGACCCCAACTGCAGCGAACCTCGAGGCATATGCCGAAATTATCAGGCAAAGGTCTGTAGCAAGACAACTTATGAAAGCAAATTCTGAGATTGCTGAATTAATAAATAACCCTCAAGGAATGGATGGTTTTAGTCTTCTTGATGAAGCTGAAAGAAAAATATTTTCTTTAAATGATGAAGCTAACAGGTCTCAGTCAAGCATTCTATCAATGAAGGAATTAATACCAAGATCGATTGATAGACTTCATCAATTGGCTGAAAGCGGCTCTCAACTTCTTGGAAGCTCAACTGGCTTTAAAGCAATAGATAATAAATTGCAGGGACTCCAAGATGGAGATCTGATTGTTGTAGCTGGAAGACCGAGCATGGGAAAAACTGCATTTGCAATGAATATAGCTGAAAATGTTTTAGTAGATAACGACGAAAACACAGGTGCAGTGCTTGTATTTAGTCTTGAGATGCCTGCAGAATCATTGACCACTAGATTACTTTCAGGAATGTCAAGACTAGACCAACAGGATGTTCGATCGGGAAAGCTTGATAATAAGCAAGTAACTCAGGTTGTTGAACAAAGCAAAAGGTTGCGTGAACTCCCTCTATATATTGATGATAGTTCTCTACTTTCACCTATGGAGCTGAGAGCCAGAGCAAGAAGAATAAATAGACAAGAGCCAAATGGGCTTTCACTAATTGTAGTAGATTATTTACAGTTAATGCAGGTTCCAGGGTCTCTCGAAAACCGTGTTAATCAGATTTCTGAGATCTCAAGATCTTTAAAGTCTTTGGCTAAAGAGTTAAATGTTCCTGTCATAGCACTATCTCAGCTAAACAGGGCAGTTGAACAAAGAACAGATAAAAGACCGATGATGGCTGATTTAAGAGATTCAGGAGCAATTGAGCAGGATGCAGATGTTATCTTGTTTATTTATAGAGACGAAGTTTACAATGAAGATACTGATCAGGGTAACAAAGCTGAGATAATTATTGGAAAACAAAGAAACGGCCCAATTGGAAAAACTTATCTAACTTTCTTGAAACAGTATGCAAGATTTGAAGACTTTGTTCATGATGACAGGCTCCCAGAGGAGGGTCTTTACAGTAAGTTTGAATGACAACTCACTCAGCTGAGCTAATTGTCGATTGCACTAAGATTATTAGCAATATTTCTCATCTAAAATCACTTATAAGCAGTGAGTCAAAATTTATGTTCATTGTGAAAAGCAATGCATATGGACACAGCTTAAAAGAGATTGTAAAAAATCTTGAAAGCTATGTTGATGCTTTTGGTGTCGTTAGAATGGAAGAAGCTATTTTAGTTAGAAAAGCT
>LUMQ01000017.1_pt1 | contig 41298 bp, 44 predicted proteins | sample 729621 | NCBI WGS metagenome assembly LUMQ01 (sample SAMN03860259, study PRJNA289734) | marine metagenome | biome: seawater column; feature: ocean; material: water; isolation source: Red Sea water column Station 12 - depth 25m | place: Saudi Arabia: Red Sea | collected 2011-10-15 | depth 25 m | reverse complement strand
TTTGAGGGCTACCTACAAATTTTGCAACAAAAAGAGAATTTGGATTTTTATATATTTCCATTGGTTTTGCTAACTGTTCAATTACTCCTTTATTCATCACAGCAATTGATGTGGCTAAAGTCATAGCTTCCATTTGATCATGTGTTACAAAAATTATGGTACAACCTAAAGTTTGATGTAACCTTTTTAATTCTGCTCTCATTTCTAATCGAAGATTTGAGTCTAGATTTGAAAGAGGTTCGTCTAATAATAATAGTCCTGGAGAAGGTGCTAAAGCTCTTGCCAAAGCAACACGTTGTTGTTCACCGCCTGATAATTGCGCAGAGTACTTATTAATATGATCAGATAACCCAACTAATTTTAATAATTCATCAACTCGAATATCGATTTCATTTCTATTTTGTTTTCTTGTTTTTAAACCAAATGAAATGTTGTCTTTAACAGTTAAATTGGGAAATAAAGCATAAGATTGAAATACAATTCCAAAGTCTCTTTGATCTGGCGGCAGTAAGGAAATATCATTATTATTTTGTTGAATAGTTCCCTCTGATTGGCTTTCTAATCCAGCTATTACACGTAGAAGGGTTGTTTTTCCACATCCCGAAGGCCCTAGAATACAAACAAACTCTCCTTCATTAACATCAAAATTAATATTGTTTAGAGCTTGAAATTTACCAAAGTATTTAGCTACGTTTTTAACTGATAAATATTGTTCCATATTTTTTAAAAGAATAAAAAGCTTACAAAATTAATTGTAAGCTTTTTATAAAATATATTTATTTAGCTTTTAGGCTCAGACTTAGAATCATATCTTCTTTGCCATTCAGCAAGGATATCTTTTCTATTTTTAGCAGCGTACTCAAAGTCATTTTTGATCATCGCTTCTAATAAGCCCTCTGGGAAGTGTTTAACTGGTTTTGCAACACCAGGCATACCAACAACAGCATAAGCATCGTTGTACATTTCCATAGCTTTTCTTGAAATAGACCAATCAGCTAAAGTTTTAGCAGCCTCTAAATTAGGAGTACCTTTAATAATAGCTGTTGCTTCCATCTCCCATCCAACACCTTCTGCTGGAACTATAATTTCAATTGGAGCTCCTGCCTCTTTAGATCTAGCGCCTCTAAATGCAAAAGATACACCAATTGGAACCTCTCCTGAAGCAGCTTGCTTACAAGGTTTAGATCCTGAATGAGTGTAGTGAGATATGTTTTTGTGAAGTCTATCCATATAGTCCCAACCACCATCTTCACCAAAGATTTGTAACCAACTAGAAACATCTAGGAAACCAGTTCCAGATGAGTTTGGATTTGGCATAGCTACGTGGCCTTCATAAACGGGTTTAGTCAAGTCTTCCCATGAACCAGGCATTGGTAAGCCATACTTTTCTGCTTCAATTGTATTAACACATACAGCTGCAACCCATGCGTCCATCCCTGTCCATGAAGGAGGGTTTGCTGAGTCACGGAATTTAGGGTCAAGCTGATCTAAACCCTTAGGTGCATAAGGCTCAAACATACCTTCAGCTTTCATAAGCATTGCACTTGTTCCTGCCAAACCCCAAATGATATCTGCTTGAGGATTATCTTTTTCAGCTAAAAGTTTTGCTGTGATAATACCCGTTGAGTCTCTAACCCAGTTTATTTCAATATCTGGATGATCCTCATTGAATGTTTTTGCATACTTTTTTAAATCCTCTGCTTCAACAGCTGTGTAAACAGTCAGCTGTGTTTTAGCCATCAATGAAGCTGACCCAAACATGAAAACAGTAAGTATTAAAAAAAGACTTTTAATTTTTACCATTACATTTCCTCCGTAATAATGAATAATTAGTATAAATCTAATTTAGTTATGTTAAAGATTTATTACTTTTTGACTGTTTATAACTATTAAAATGCTTGAAAGTGCTGATAAATGACAAAAAAAATTAAGGGTATCTTATTTGATTTTGATGGGGTAATTGCAGAGTCAGAGAAAATATGGTTTGGCACTGCAATATTAACTCTCAAAAAAATGGGTCTGAATTATGACAAGAGTGTTAAACAAAAATCTACTATTGGAATTATATCAGAGGATTTATTTAAAAGACTTTTGTTGGAGGATAATTACAACCTCTCAAAAATAATGAGTAATTATAGAAAAAATCTCAAAACAGCATTTGCTGAGCAAAGTCCTCGTATCTACCCGCACCTGAAAAATTTTTTACGTTCGACCAATTTAAAAGTAGGTATCGTCTCTAATGCTCATCATAATTACATACTAAAAATATTAAAAAAAAATAATTTGTACGGTTTTTTTAAAGGAAATATTACTTCTTGCACAGGTAACGTTCCTTATAAACCTAACAAAGACGGTTATGTACTCGGTACAAAAAAGTTGGGACTTAAACCAAGTGATATTTTGGTAATTGAAGACTCAGATGTAGGAATAGAGGCAGCACTAAAAGCAAAGGTTCAAAAAGTTTTACGCCATACTGACCATGATAAAAATTTACCTAAAAAAATTAAATTTCGTATTCCAAAATTGATGGGTTACAAAGAGTTTAATAAATTTTTCTCTAATTAGCCTGTTGCTGTTCTAATAATAACACAACCAATTACAACAAGTGCAGCAGAGATAACTTTAACAAGTCCAAATTTTTCTTTTAAAAAATAAACTCCATAAATAGATGTAAATAAAATACTTATTTCTCTTAGCGCCGCCACTGATGGAACATTTATTTTAGTATAAGCATAAAGTATTGGAAGATAGGCAAACGTAACCAATACACTAGCAAATAAAATATTATTTTTTTCTTTGGAGATAAACTTTAGAGGAATTTTTTTATCTTTGAATACAAGAATGTAAGCAATATTAAAAATAATTCCCTCCATAGCAAACATATACATCCCGTAAGAGAAACCATTATCTGATATTCTAGCTCCAGTTGCATCAACGAGTGTATAAACAACAATTGTGCTTGCTACCATTAAAGATAATCCCAAACCTTTGAAATCAATTTTTTTGTAATCGCCTTCTGAAAATATTAGAAAGAAAATTCCACTTATTAAAATTAAGGCTCCAATATTATTTAAATAACTAATTTGGTCGCCTAATAATAAAGGCGTAATAAAAAGTAATATTAATATGGGGCTACCCCGAGCGATGGGATAAGAGAAAGATATCTCAGAGTGTTTATACATTTTGATCAGAAAAATATTATAAAAAATATGAATAAATAAAGATGCTGCTAAAAATATGAAAGCATTAGAAGGCAAAGGTTCAATAAAAAATAAAGTAGGAATAAATATAATACTTCCCATCAATGTGAAACATCTAAGGAATAGAGCTTTGTTATCTGATTGTTTTAATAAAACATTCCATGTTGTATGCGCTAAAGCAGTAAAAATTATTATAATGAAAAGAGTAATTGACAAAATTTTAGCTTAAAAACTTTATAAATTTAATAAAGTTTATTTATGACATCCTCTGCAAATGAAAATCCAGTAGACATGCCTATACCAGTTGTAACATTTGCAATACAAATATTTTTATCTATCCAGTGATCAAGATAATCTTTTTTTCCTGCAGGATATTCTCCAACCCATCGCTCAATGACATCATATTTACCAATTGGTAAGACTTGATCAAATTTTTTTAATATTAAGTTATCAATTTTTTCATTTTCAAATGGAAAATGGGTGTCATGAGTGTAATGATGAGAGTCACCAATAGTTAATGAACCATCATTTCCTTGAACAGCAATGACATGAATACCATTATCTAATTCTGCTTTAGATGTTTTCTTGATAACTTTATCAAGCTTTTTCTTAGAGGGAAGATTTTCGTAACCAGGATATCTCATCAAAGTTAAATCTGCCATAATACCTCCCGGTAACTTAATTTTTTTCTTTGGCATTATTCGAAGCATATGTAACCTGCTTGATTGAACTTCCTTTTTTTCAAAAATATCTCTCCCTAAACCTTTAAGATGATTACCTGGTGCCATAATCAAATTTTTATAATCAATTTTTCTTTTTTGAGTAATTATTTGTTTATGGGAAAAATCTAAAACTTCTTCCTTCCATAAAAAGTCGATACCAATGGATTGTAAATATTTTGCTACTGCGGGAATAGCAAGACGTGGCTCAATTCGAACCTCATCACTACTATATAAACCACCAAAAACCTTATTGTTTTGGAACAACGAGCTTTCTGCAGCAATTTCCTTTTTTGATAGGAGTTTTACTGTTTTACGAGGATCAACCTTTAGATACTCCTCTAAAACAGGCATGCTTTCTTTATGTTGTGCTAAAAGGTAAAGACCTCGATGGTTGACTTTGATTTTTGCTTTTTTGGTTAGATCAAGCCAAATGTCTCTCGATCTGAGAGCTCTTTTTTGCATCAATTTTTGCCTGAGGCCAGTTATAGTTATAAAACCAAAATTTCTAATAGACGCGCCAGTACATGCTTGGTGACGATCAATTACTAAAATTTTTTTTACCCCTTTTTTGTGTGCAGCTAAAGCAATGCCCATACCAACGACACCCGCTCCCACAACAATTAATTCATATTTAGATTTGGCCATTTAATTTTTTATTAAATACTGAAGTTTTTGTAAAATATACAAAAAATTTTTTGAACTTTCATACAGATTAGAACACCACATTTAAGTTAAACATATATGTTAATATATATAAAATAAACATTGCAATAATCATTGTAATGATAGGGAGAACAACCCAACCAATAGAAATTTTTCCTGCGACTGACCATTTAACCTCTTTGCCCCCTTTTAAAAAACCTATGCCTATGACCCCTCCAACGATAGCTTGTGAACTAGAGACAGGAACTAATGGTATTGCAGGTAAGTTTAATGAAGTTAAAAAACTACTAATTCCCTGTGAGGCAAATAAAAATAAAACAATGGAGTGTGAAAGGACTATTACAAATGCTGATAAAGGTGATAGCTTAAGTAAATCATTTCCAACAGTGAACATAACTTTCTTTGAGTAAGTAAATACTCCAACCGCTATTGCTAACCCTCCAATTAAAAAAAGTTGTTGAACAGATGTGATTATAAAAAAGTTCGATACATTAATGTCTGTAAATGGAGAAATATTAACAAAAACACCCATCACGTTTGCAATATTATTTGCACCAAGGCTGTAAGCGCCAAAAGCACCAGCCAATAATAGAGCTGCCCTTGTATATGCATCTAATCTTAATAAGTGTATTTTTGAAGCTGCAATAAATTTTTTTAGTCCAATGTATATTCCAATCGATATCAAACCCGCTAAAATAGGGCAAATTATCCAAGTTGCAAAAATTGTCGTTAAAACACCAAAGTCAATACTTGATCCTGTAAAAATATTCCAACCAATTATTGCGCCCACAATAGCTTGAGTGGTAGAAACAGGCAAACCAGACTTGGTCATCAAATAAACAGAGAACCCAGCGGCTACACAACATGCAAAAGCACCTGGAAGTGCATTTATAGCTCCTAATTTTCCTAGCGTTTCAGTTGTCCCTGCTCCACTAATCACAGCGCCAAGGATAACAAAGATACTGCATATTATCGCAGCTGTTCTAAAGTTAACCATTCGGGTGCCCACAGCTGTTCCAAAAACATTTGCCGCATCATTAGCACCTAAAGACCATCCAAGAAATAGTCCACCAAGCAAGAAAAGTAAAATAGTTAATTCCATAATTAAATTAAACTGAACGTTTAATTGAATAAATAATTAATTCGTCAGCTATATCTTCAGCTTGATCACATATACGATCAATTTTTTCTACAAAATATCTTAGATGCATTTTTTGATCTAAGTTAAGATCTGAGTTAAAGATCCTTCTAGCAAGAGAGCTAAATTTGATATCAGACTCTTTTTCAAAATAAGTTACTTTATGTGCATTATCTCTAACTGATTTTGTATCGCGAAAAAAAGAACGTACAGTTAAACATAAAGATTCAACACAACTTACTACTGTTTCAGTGAGACCTATTAAATCTTCATGAAACTCTTCTGGGAAGTCAGGTTTTTGGATAGAGAAATGATAACAATTACCCTGATACATTCCAATTAGCTCATCTAAGTGTTCTAAAAGTCTCAGCACGTCACTTCTTGCATCAGGTATTAAAGTTTCCTCATATAAAGCGTGTTCAATCTCTTTTGTGATTGTATCTGCCTTACTTTCCATTTCTGTGACTTTTTCCACCATTTCATCGAAGTTTCCATTTTTAGAATGTGTTAAATAAGTTCTAACAATAGATTTAAATGCTAAACCAACTTCTGAAAGGATATTGACAAACTCATCGATATCTTTTTCAAGTTTTTTTGTGTCACTGAATAATGATATTTTACTTGTTTTTAAACCGAACATGATGGGGTGTGTTACCTTTAAAACTTGAAGATATTACAATTTTATATATGTAATTTCTAGAAATATTAAAAAAAATCGTTATTTTTAGCTTTTTTCTTTAATATAAACTTAAAAATGAAACACCCCTCACAGCTAAAAACTAAATACAAACAAGAAAAGGAAAAGCTATTTAAAAAACTAGCTAAAAGTAATAACGGGTTTTATTTTAATCAAAAACACACAGATTTAGTCGACACAATTGTAAAAGATATTGTAAGCGAAATTAAAAAAACATACACCGTAGAAGATTTTACTTTAATTGCGGTTGGGGGATATGGAAGACAAGATTTATCTCCAAAAAGCGATGTTGATTTATTATTCATTTATAAAAAATCAAATAAAAATATCAGAAGTTTCATTACAGCTTTAAACAATTCACTTTGGGATGTTGGATTAGAAGTTGGAATTTCTTTTTTAACAATTAAGCAAGCATTAATTGACTCTAAAAAAGATATAAAGACTATTACAAAATTTATTGAGTCTCGGTATTTGATTGGGGATGAAATACAATATGGTGAATTTATAAGATCAATTAAGATTTTAATTGGCAAATTAAATCCTCTCAAACTTAGTGAGTTAAAACTCAAAGAGTTGGTTGAAAGACATGATTATAAAATTGGGATTAAAAGTAACTTAGAGCCAAATATTAAAGAGGGTATCGGGGGTCTAAGGGATATTCACACAATATTATGGGTATCAATCTTCATGTTCAATATTTATAAACTTGAAGACTTAGTATCAATCAATATTTATACAAAGGATGAAATTAAAGAATTAAAAAACTCATGGAAGTTTTTGTTAACTATTCGAGCATTTATCCATTTTTTTAATGAAAATAAAGGCGATCTTCTATCAATTGAAAACCAATTAAAAATTTCAAAGAAACTCTCTTATAAAGATAAAAAGAATGAAAAAGGAGTTGAGGTTTTCATGAAAAGTTTATTTGTCAATGTTGCTAAAATTAATTCTCTCCTTAGAACTTTTTATTCAAAGCTTCCGGAGGATTTGATTATTAAAACTATTTATAAGAGAAAGCCTACAAAAACAAAATCTTTAGAAAAAGAATTTATTATTGAAAAAGGATTTCTTAATTTAAAAAACAACACTCCTAAAAATCTTCAACTAAATTGGGCTAAAGTTTTTGAAAAATCATTAGAGCATAATTTGCTAATTCATCCTCGCTTTATAAAGACATTAGAGGAAAAAAGAAAAATCTTAAAAAAAACTACTGATAGTCATCAAATACAGTCACTTTTAAATATATTTATTTCTAAGAAAAATCCCATACAGGCACTACATGACTTTAACGATACTCGTTTATTTAGTGAAATATTCCCTGAGTTTGGAAGGGTTTGGGGACAGGTTCAATTTGATATTTACCACCATTACACCACAGACGAACATCTATTATTAACACTACACAACTTGAGTGAGCTACGGCAAAAATCTTTTTATAATGAAATTTATAGTAGATTAAATTACAGAGAAGCCCTTCACCTCGCGTTACTATTCCATGATATTGGAAAGAAAGGTCATAAAAGCCATTCTGTTTACGGAAAAGAATTAACAAATAAGATTCTCAAAAGACTTCCTGTCTCTAAAGAAATAAAAGAATTAACACTTTGGTTAGTTGAAAATCATTTAGCAATGAGTGATACAGCTTTTAAAAATGACACTCAAAGCCCTGAAGCAATTGCTAAATTTACATCTGTTGCAAATACAGAAGAAAAAATAAATTCATTATTTCTTTTTACCTTATGTGACATTGCTTCTGTTGGACCAAATGTTCTAAACGAATGGAGGATAAGCCTACTTAGAAGTTTATTTTATAATGCAAGAGATTTTCTGCAAAGAGGTTTAGATACAAAAACTTATTCAACCTCTGTTCAAGAGTCATTAAAAAAATCAGTATTGCAGCAATCAGATGTTAACTTAAAAAAGTTTATAGAAAAGTCGATTAAAGAATTTCCTAATCAATTTTGGGAAGCATTTTCATCAAGAATGATTGTAGATATCTTTAAAATTTACCAAAGAAATAAAAAAGCAAAAATTATTAACTCTGTTAATTTTCTTAATTATGAAAATAAAGAGTATAGTGCTGTCGTTGTTACGAGTAAAAATAGACCAGGAATATTAAAAGATATAGTTTCTGGGTTTACACACTCTCAATCAAACATTCTTAGTTCTAGAATAATATCTTTAAATAATAATCAGGTAATAGATGTCTTTTGGGTAACCAATTTTTTAAATAAAGGTGTTTTAGATTTAAACGAACAAAAAAGAGCAGCTAAACATGTAATGAACGCTTTAGATAAAAGAGACTTAAAGCCCTTAAAAATGTTAAGCAAAGATAAACACAAACTTGTAGTCAATCCTCAAATCACAATTGATAACAATATGAGTAAGCAAGTAACTACTTTTCAAATATTATCTGGCGATAGACCTGGATTGTTAATGGATATTTTGGGAGTATTTCATAACAAACAAATAAGTGTCCAATCAGCAAAAATCTCTACATACGGGGAAAAGGTTTTCGATATTTTTCAATTAACGAATAGCAATAACCAAAAAATCAAAGATGAAAAATTACTCAAATCAATTGAAAAGGATTTGATGTCTATTTTTTAGGTTTTTTATGTTAGTCAATTTTAGTCCCTCGATATTATTAGATAATTCTGATATCAATTTTAATAATATTTGAATATGAGCAGTTTCCAAAAAAGAGTTTTTTCTGGTGTTCAACCAACAGGAACCCTGCATTTAGGTAACTATCTTGGTGCCATAAAAAACTTTGTAGAGCTTCAAAAAGAATTTGAATGTATTTATTGTGTTGTAGACCAACACGCCATTACTGTTGAGCAAAATCCAGCTGAACTTCGCTCAAACACACTTGAGGTATTAGCATCGTTTATTGCAGCAGGAGTGGACTATAAAAAACAAATTATTTTTCAACAATCAAGTGTAGCAGAACACTCTCAGCTTGCTTGGGTATTTAATTGTGTCAGTCGAATTGGTTGGCTTAATAGAATGACACAATTTAAAGATAAAGCTGGAAAGAATAAAGAAAACGTAAGTGTTGGTTTAATGGTTTATCCAAACTTAATGGCTGCAGATATTCTTGCTTACCTTGCAACACATGTTCCAGTGGGTGATGATCAAAAACAGCATTTAGAACTGTCAAGAGATATTGCACAAAAATTTAATAATGATTTTAAAGTAGACTTCTTTCCACTGCCTGAACCACTAATTTATGGAAATGCGACAAGGGTTATGAGCCTTCGAGATGGAACTAAAAAAATGTCAAAATCTGATGCATCTGAATTTTCCAGAATTTTATTAACTGATAGTGATGATGATATAAGTTCTAAAATAAAAAAGGCAAAGTCTGACTCAGACCTTATTCCTGATAACAAGGATCAATTACAAAATAAACCTGAATGCTTAAATTTAATCAATATTTTGTCCGCTTGTTCAGATGAAAGTATCGAGAAAACTCTGGTAAGTTATGCTGGCAAAGAATACTCAAAACTAAAAAATGACCTTGCAGACAAATTAATTCAAGTCATAGGACCAATTAGAACCGAGATATTAAATCTTCTCAATAATAAAGACGAATTAAATAAAGTCCTAGATATGGGCAGCGAAAAAGCATCCACAATTGCAGGCCCTATTCTCAAAGAAGTCTATAAGATAGTCGGTTTTAGATAGACACTTTGGCTTGAAATTTCCAATTTTATAGACATATTATTAGCAATGTTCGTACAAACTGAACCAACGCCTAACCCTGCAACCTTAAAGTTTTTGCCAGGAAAAGAGGTCATGAAAGACGGAACTATGTTCTATCAAAACCAAGAGTCTGCCTCAAATTCACCTTTGGCAATGAACTTGTTCAATATTAAAGGTGTTGAGGGTGTTTTTTTTGGGTCTGACTTTATCACTATAACCAAAGGCAAAGATAATGATTGGACGCTTATGAAACCTGCAATTTTGGGTTGTATCATTGAGCACTTTACAATGAACAAACCTATTATCTCAGAGCAATCTGCATCAACTGGACATACAATTGATGAGAACGATAGTGATGTTGTAAAAAAGATCAAAGAACTTCTAGATAGTAAAGTAAGACCAGCTGTTGCTATGGACGGTGGAGATATCATATTTGACAAATATAATGAGGGAGTTGTATTTTTACAAATGCAAGGGGCCTGTCAGGGATGTCCAAGTTCAACGGCAACTTTAAAAATGGGAATTGAAAATATGCTAAAGCATTATATTCCTGAAGTCCGTGAAGTACGACCCGTTGAAGTCTAGTCTTTTACTTTTTTTTTTTGGATTTTTATTAAATTCATCTCTTAACGCAGGAGAATTTCATAATTGGGTTGATTTAAATAAATATTATAAAAAAAATAATTTTATTCCTGAAATTTTAACGCAAGAAAATATTGGTCATCTTCCTATAATATCAGAATTACCTGATGATTTTTCAGAAATACAAGATGTTCCAACAAAGAAAAAACTATTTTACCTCGTAACACTACCATTGATTTACAATACGAATACTTCAATCATGCAAGAACGAAGAATGGTAATCAATATAGAAAAAAAATTTGCTAGGAAAGAATTAAACAAAAACGAAACTGACGAGATTATTAGATTATCAAAAAAGTATAAATTAGATTATAGCGAAATTAACACAAAACTTTTTAGAAAACTCAAACAACGTATTAATATTATTCCAGTGTCACTAGCTCTTGGACAAGCAATTATTGAAAGTGGTTGGGGACAGTCTAGATTTGCAACTGAGGGTAATGCTCTTTATGGTCAGTGGACTACAAGTGAAGATAAAGGAATCATTCCTCAAGACAGGGATGAGGATAAAACTCACGCAGTTTTAAAATTTAAAAATTTATCAGAAAGTGTTGAAGCCTATATGTTTAATATTAATACCCATCAAGCTTATTATAATTTTCGTGTCATTAGACGAATAGATGAGCGCATAAAATACACAGACCCTATTAGTATGAAAGTGAAATATTTAGCAGCCTATGCTGAAATCGGCGATAAATATGTCGATAAATTAGAGCTGATCATTGCTTCAAATAATCTTCAAGAATTTGATCGATTTAAATTTAATTAACTAAGTACTGATAACCAAACCAGAAAATACCATTATTAACTTTTGTGCAATTAAACCTAAGTCTACCTTTTACAGGTAAACGATTAAGTTCAACTAATAACTTATTATTAAGATTTGTAATTGTTGGATTAAATGATCCTTGAAAATCACTTATAAAACAATTTATGTTGGAAGAGTCCTCGTTAAAATCTAAAGCATATCTACTGATAGGCTCACTTTGATAAGGGTTGCCAGGTTCAATAAGCACATTATTAAAAGGTAAAACACTTGATGCATCTTTTATTCGATTAATAGATCCATAATTCTCATTTAGGGGAAATCTTGGAATAAAATATTTTTGATTAATTGAAAAGGCACCTGAATGTTGTCCAAATGCTGCATCAAAATACTGAGAAACTACTTTTTGTGCTATAGTGCTATTTTCACCAAAAGGATAAGCAAATAAATTTGGAGTAATACCTAAATTTTCAAAAATAAGATCCTGAGATTTTTCTATTTCATTTACAATTTCAATTTCACTAAGACTAGATAAACTTGAATGAGAGTGTGTGTGATTTTGAATATCTACACCACGACTTAGTACACTTTTAAGCTGAGTCCAATTCATATAATTTTGTCCACCAACGTTTTCTGTATTTAAAAAAAGAGTGACTGGTATCTCATACTTTTCAAAAATAGGTAATCCCACCTCAAAAAATGATAAATAAGCATCATCTACAGTTATTGAAATAGTTTTTTTTTGTAATTTATCTTCAAACAAAAGATCTCTAGCTAAAATAAAATTAAACCCCTGATCCTTTAAATACTCAAGATGACTTACTAATTGCTCTTCGCGTATATTTGTTGAGGGATACTTATTTTCACCAAATCGATGATACATTAGAATATTATTTGGAATTGTATCATTCACACTTGTTGCATAGGATGTACTAATTGGAAAAGTAAAATTTGAAACAAAAATGATCAATAAAGTAAAAAATTTTGAAATCGGCATCGATAGCTCTTTATCATACTGTTCAATTACTTTATTTAAAAATGAAAAAATCATTTGGGATAAAACTGTAAAAAGTGAGTATGGACATGAAAAAATATTATCGGAATTACTTCAAAACTTAGTAACTAAAACAAAAATAAAGGCTGATCATATCAAAAAATTGCATCTAAATTATGGACCAGCACGCTTTACAGCAATAAGAAATTGTCACTCACTTATGAAAGGCTTTTTTATAGATCATAAAGTAGAAATTGTGGGTTATTCTATCTTTGAGCATTTCTTTTTAGGTATTAACAAAAAACTTACTAAAAATGTCTTGTGTGTGATTGACACAAATAGAAAAGATTTAGCTATTCAAAAGATTGATACTTCAGGGAGATTAGTTGGAAAGACAAAAACTTTAAAAATTGACTCAGACCTAGAGGATATATTGAGTCAAAACTATTTTTTAATAGGAAACGGATTAGAAAAACTAAAAAAAATTTCTGAATTTGCCTTTATTAAAAATAAAATTATTTCGCCAACAAAATTGAAATCAAATTATTTTATTAAAAAGCATTATAAGAAAAAATCTTATTATAAATTCCCAAAAATAATTTATCCCTACTCTCCGATTTAAAAATTAAAAATTTAAAAAAGAGTATTTTTTTTCCATATACTTTTGATGATAATCCTCTGCGGGACAGTAATTCTTAACGGGTTCTATAATAGTAGTAATTTTTTGATTAAATTGGCTTTCGTTCAATTTGTCTGTGATCTGCTTTGCTATTTCACATTGAGTTTCGTCATAATAGCCTATCAATGATCGGTATTGAGATCCTCGATCTGGGCCTTGTTGATTTAAAGTTGTCGGATCATGAATTTGATAAAAAAACTCCACAAGGTTGGTATATGAAACGAGATTTTCATCAAATTTTAAGAAAACGACTTCAGCATGGTTTGTATTACCTTTGCAAACTTCTTCGTAAGAAGTTTTATCAGTTAAGCCTTGAGAGTAGCCTACTTGGGTTTCAATCACACCTTTGATCTCAGAAAATTTTTTTTCAGGCCCCCAAAAACATCCTGCTCCAAATAATGCTTTAGACATTATCTTTTCCTTTTAGTTGTGTCTTTTGGGCACTTCTTTGGTGAATTCTCTTTCTCCAAATTTCATAGCTTTTTTGTTTAATATTTTTTTTCATAATTTTTTTAACATCACCCTCATCAATTTCATAAATTTTTTTGATATGACTAAAATCTGTTTGATCATCCCAAGCCATTTGAATTATTTCGCTAATCTGAGATTGATTAAATTTCATACTTAATGATACAAATCTGGGATATTTTCAGATCTATAACAATTTGAAGCATAACCTTGTTCTTGGGTAACAAACTTAAACAGTTTTCCTGCATGCGGTTGTCTTTCTGCTTCAATGTCGTTGAGACCAACAGATGCAGTTGTAATAAAAAGCTCATTGAGATTTTTCCCACCAAAAGTGCAACTTGTTACTTTTGAAACAGGAAGTTGTAAAATTAATTTAAGTGAACCTTTTTTATCAAAACAACAAACTTTGCCACTTCCCCACATTGCTACCCATAAGTTACCATTTTTATCAACTGTCATTCCATCTGGGTTTCCATCGATTTTGTTCATTGAAAGAAAAACTTTTTTATTTATTCCATTGCCTGACAAATCATTGATAGAAAAAATATAAATAATTCTTTTTATAGAGTCAGTTACATAACCTACATTTCTCTCGTAGTCAAAAACTGGTCCATTTGAAATAATATAAGAGTTATCTGAGTATATTGGTTTTAAATTGGAGTCATGACATATAACTTTTCCAGTCTGAGACTTTTGTTGAATATCCATTGTTGATATCCAAATTTGTCCATTTAAATCTATGTCTGCATCATTAATCCTGTTATTTGGACTATCAAAATTGATCTTTGTTAGAAGCTGTTTTTTAGATAATGAGGGATGAATTGAATAAAGAGAGTCGTATGAACTCATGATATAATTTTTATTATCTTGTAAAAGAATATTGGTGACACCGTCTTGTACTGAATATTGACGTTCTTCGTTATTATCTTGATCAGTTTCAATTATTTTATTTTCATAAATATCCACCCATAACAGCTTATCGTGCCTCCAATCCCAAATTGGTCTTTGACCTAGAACACTTTTATATGATTGATGGCAAACAGACGGTTGCTCGTATTTAATTCTCACAAAGATGATTATAAACTAAATATTTAGATGAAAAAAGTATGTTGGAGATTTGTTTTGATTGTCTTATCGTGTTTTTAATATAGAAATTGCATGAGCAATTTGTGTTCTTATTGATTTAAGAGTTTGATGAATTTAGTTAAATTATCTAAATATTTTATTTTTATTTCTTTTCTGATTATAGCAACAAGCTGTGAAACAACTGATGTAGAAGAGAAAGTAATAAAACCAGAGCCTGTACCTAAAATTATATATACCCCTGAAGTAGAGGAAATTGTTGAGGAAAATAATGAAGTTGTTGAGCATTTCAAAGGTGTAGAACTATTTTTAAATAAATCGCTAAATGATTTAATTTTAAAATATGGAAAAGTTGATTTTTCAAAAATTGAGAGTGTTTATGAATTCCACAGATATAACACTGATAATTGTAGAATCTTTATACAAAATAGATCTGTAGATAAAACAATAATAAACATTACGATTTACAACTATAAAAAGAATTTGTTTATCGAAACATACTCAAAAGATTTGTGTACTGATATTTAAAATAGATAATTGTTTAATAACAAATAATATAATTCTTAATTATGAAATTTAAGTATGGGATATTTATTTTATTTTTCTCAATAAATTGTTTTGCTCATCATCCAGGAAATCAGATAGATGCTGATAAGCCTTACCCTTCAATTAATTTAACAGTCATCAAAGATAAAATTGATGGTTACAATATTTTTATAGATTTAAAAAATTTTAATCTAAACCCTTCAGAAATTGGAGGTGAAAATATTTCAAACTCTGGATATTTACAGCTTTTTATAAATGATATAAGAATCACAAGAATTTATTCTGACTGGGTACACGTACCTCAACGTTTTTTTAATCTGAAAGAAAACTTTATCAAAATTACAATTCATTCCTATCTCCATGATCAGTTTACTATTAAGGGGAAACCAATAGAACACATAGTAAAAGTTATCGATAATTAAATTTAAATTAAAGAATTTAAAAAAACTTACTCTATGTACAAAAGTTAAATGAATTTCGGATTTTCTAAAAATAAATAGTTACTCAAGCTTTATAAGGAAGTGAAGAGTGATGCAAAACTATTTTTAATATATCGTTTTCAGTTTTTTTATATCCCCAGCTCTTATCAACTTTGACAGAGGTTCCTTCTTTGTTTATCAAAGTTACCCAACCCATCCACATTGCTACATTTTGATCAATAAACACAGATGATGTTTCTGATTTGACTTCGAGCCAATCTTTAATTCCAAAACCACTGTCTGTTGGGTACTTTGGGTTATTTCCAACAAAGTATGAAAGTGCTCCCTCTTTGTCTAATCGAAATGTTTGATTACCACCACTAAGAGTTGGTTTAAATAATACTGATCCTAACTCAAACCCATAAAGATTATCTAACATTTCGTTTGCAACTAAAGTAGCTTGATCAATACCTTTTTTTTCATAAGCCTGTGAAATTGCAATCATGCTCTCTCCCCAAGCAGTACGAGCATTCGTTAAATCATTTTCATTTATTGTCATTGGCTATGTGTTATTTCATATTTATAGAAATGATTATTCATTTAATACGATTAACGATAAAATTAACAAGACTCGACATATATAGCAAGGGTTCCCTCTTTTTATTAAAGAAACTTTGCATTGCTTTGTAATTTCTATCTTGAATCAGTTTTAAATACTTAGTGCATTCAGTACGATTAAGCTTATATGCAATATTTGCTTTTTGTGAGTCTTTTTTAATTTTCTTTCCAACTTTTTTCTCATTGCCCCATCTATCAAGCATATCATCAGTAACTTGAAAAATTTTTCCAATTGTATCTCCAATTTTTTTTAGCTCTCTTTTTTTATTTAAATTTAATTTTTTTACAGTTAGAAGAAGATTGAAACATAAACTGAATAATGCACCTGTTTTTAAAAGATGCATTGTCTCTATATCCTTTATTGTTGAATTTTTTTTCATGTAAATATCCATGGATTGTCCAGCAATCAAACCCTCCAAACCGTTAGCTTTTGAAAGCATCTGTATTGATTTGATTTTCTGATTATCAGAGAGATTTTTTGACTCAGCTAGTGTTTTTACTGATAAAACTTGAAACATATCTCCAGCTAAGACAGCAGTTGCCTCATCAAATTTTTTATGCACAGTTAATTTACCCCTTCTATAGTCATCGTTATCCATAGACGGTAAATCATCGTGGATTAGTGAGTGCAGGTGAACACATTCTATCGAAAGGGCAAAGTCATCTAATATTTTCGGCTTAATATTTAAATATAAACCCATTCGACAAAGCAAGAACGGTCTAATCCTCTTTCCACCAGTTTTGGCAAAATAAATCATTGCCTTTTTAATTCGTTTATCGGGTGACTTTAATTTTTGGATATGTCTAATAAGCTTTTTATCAAAATTCAAAGAAAATGATTTGATTTGCTTTTTCTCGAAGTTTTCACTTATTTTCATTTAATTACAAGTTATCCAAGTAATGAGAGGTGTGATTATCGAAAATGAATATAATTACACCTATAAATACAAGGTAAACAAAGAAATTAATGATTTTCTTAGTTTTTTTGTTATTTATGTAGCTTTTATTGAATTTCAGTATTATCCATAGCAATAGTGTGGATAAAAAGAATAAAAACCCATTAAACAGTACACTATCTTGAAAAATAGCCATTTTTTTACCCACTATACTCCCAAAATATATTAATAAAAGTCATATTAGGTATTTTTTTTTTGCAATTTATACCTATAATCCCCTGAAATTAACAAATCCTTACATTTAGGATTCTGTTATAAGTTTTAGAACTTAAGAAAAGGAGTACTCAATGATTAAGTTTTTAAAATCTATGGCTATCCCAACAGCTGCTCTAGTAGCACTGCCAGGAATAGCTTCTGCAAGCGTTGGCTTAGCGCCAGACGACTTTGTTGGGATATCTTTTTGGGTTATCTCAATGTGTATGGTTGCCGCTACTGCATTCTTTTTCCTAGAAACTAACAACGTATCAGGTAAGTGGAAGACATCTCTTGCACTTGGTGGTCTTGTTTGTCTAGTTGCCGCAGTACACTACTTCTATATGAGAGAAGTATGGGTAACAACAGGTGATACACCTACTGTTTATAGATATGTTGACTGGTTAATCACTGTTCCATTACAGATGATTGAATTCTACATTATCCTTGCTGCAGTTGCTGCAGTGTCAGCTGGTATTTTCTGGAGACTGTTAATCGGTACTTTAGTGATGCTTGTTGCTGGTTATGCTGGTGAAGCTGGCTTCATCAACGCATGGGCAGGATTCATTGTAGGTCTAGCTGGTTGGGCATACATTTTATATGAAATTTTTGCTGGTGAAGCTGGTAAAGCTGCTGCTGACAAATGTCCTGCAGCTGTTCAAACAGCTTTCAACACAATGAGATGGATCGTTACAGTTGGTTGGGCAATTTATCCATTAGGATATTTCTTCGGTTACTTAACTGGAGGAGCTGATGCTGTAACTCTAAACGTTATCTATAACGTTGCTGACGTTGTGAATAAGATTGCTTTTGTCGCAGTTATTTGGGCTGCTGCTGTAGCATCTTCAGGCAAAAAAGCTTAATAAAGCTTTATAACCTATTTAAACCAGGCAAGGCTAACTTGCCTGGTTTTTTTTTGTCTAAATTTCATATACTTTAACTATCTTGAGCAAGAGAGTTGTAGTTATTGGTGGGGGTTTTGGAGGACTAGCTGCTGCCTTAAGGTGCAGAAAACTTGGTTTTGATGTCACGCTGCTTGAAAGACTTAACATGCTTGGCGGAAGAGCAAGAGTTTTCGAAAAAGACGGTTATAGACACGATGCTGGACCAACTGTTATAACAGCGCCCTTTTTATTTGAAGAACTTTTTGAATTATTTGGTGAAAACTTAAAAGATTACTTAAATTTTAAATCCTTAGATCCTTGGTACAGATTTTACTTTCACAATGGAAAAACTTTTGATTATCGACCATCTATCGAAGATACAAATAATGAAATAAGAAAATTTGATGAAAATGATGTTGATGGGTATGACAAATTATTAAAAACTTCAAAAGATATTTTTGAGATAGGTTTCGAAAAGTTATCGGATAAGCCATTTATTTCCTTTTGGGAAATGGCAAAGCAAATACCGTCGTTAATAAAACTCAAAAGTTATTTAACAGTCAGTCAATTGGTAAATAGCAAATTAAAAAATAAGTATCTGCGGAAGGCATTTTCGATACACCCTTTATTAGTTGGGGGCAATCCGTTCACTACAACATCTATATATGCATTAATACACTATCTTGAAAGAAAGTGGGGGGTGTACTTTTGCATGGGAGGCACAGGTAAAATTGTGAGAGAGTTAGAAAATTTAATGTTAAGACAGGGTATTACTATTAATAAAGAAACCGATGTAGAGCAAATTTCCATTATAAATGGTAAAGCAGAAAACGTGGTGCTTAATAACGGAAAAAAAATACCTGCGGATCTTGTGATTTGCAATGCAGATCCCCCTACAGTTTACAGTGAAATGTTACCATCAGAATACTCCAGAGACAGTCTTCTCAAACCTAAGAAATTTACACATTACTCTATGGGCCTTTATGTTCTTTTTTTTGGATCGAAGAAAAAATTCTCTGATGTCGCTCACCACACTATTTGGATGTCTGAAAGATATAAGGAACTGCTTCACGATATTTTTGAGAAAAAGATTTTGACTGAGGATTTTTCACTTTATCTTCATCGTCCAACAGCAACAGATGATACTTTTGCACCAGAAGGATGTGATAGTTTTTATGTGTTATGCCCTGTTCCTAATCTTCAAGGAAATGTTCAATGGAATTCAGAGGGTCCAAAACTTAAGGATAGAATAGTTGAAGCACTGGATAAAACTATTATGCCAGGACTAAAAGAAAACATTGAGGCAGAATTCTGGATGACTCCTGAGGATTTTAAAAATGATTATAGATCAAAATACGGAGCTGGATTTTCCGTGGCACCAATTTTTTCTCAATCGGCATGGTTTCGCTATCACAACAAAGATAAGAAAATACCAAATTTATATTTTTCAGCTGCGGGATCACATCCAGGTGCCGGAATACCTGGTGTATTGTGCTCTGCTAAGGTAATAGAGAAGCTTATAATTAAGGATTTCAAAGTTAGTCATTAAGGTGACATCATTTAAAACAAATACCTATAGCATTAAATCGGAAGGTAAAAGTTTTTATTGGGCAAGTTTTTTTTTACCCAAAAAAAATAGAATTGCAGCTTCAAGGCTCTATAGCATATGTCGATATCTAGATGATGTGGCAGATAATTCGAAGTTAGATACCTCTTCTCAAATAAAAAATATATTTAATCAAATAAAAGAAAATGAAAGCTCTGAGATAAATATCTTTTTTAAAAAAAATAATATTAACCTTGGTATTTTAAAGGATCTAATAGATGGTTTGATCAGCGATCAGCAGAACGTCAGAGTTACAGATGAGAAAGAATTAATAGATTACTCATACAAGGTTGCTGGAACAGTGGGTTTGATGATGTTACCAATAATTAATACCAAAGATGCTGAAGCAAGAAAGCATGCTATTGATTTAGGAATTGCTATGCAACTAACAAATATTGCAAGAGATGTTTACGAGGACGCAAAAATGAATAGGTTATATCTACCAAAAGAATGGTTAGGACAAGTCTCAATAAGTGACCTGATAGATAATAAGTTAGATGATCAAAAAAAAAAATTGATTGAATTATCTATTAAAAATTTAATAGAACTCTCTGATAAATTCTATGCGAACGGTTTTTCTGGTATGAAATTTATTCCTCTTAGAACCAGACTAGCAATATTTTTTGCAGCAAAAATTTACAAAGGGATTGGAGAAAAGATTAAAAGTGGTGGTTATGTTTACAAGCTTGAAAGAATTTATTTAAACAAATTAGAAAAGTTATGGATTACAATAATTTCTATACCTGAATTTTTATTTTTAAAAAATATTTTTAAATCCTACAAACCAATTAGGGGCTCTTTTAAAAATGAAAATATATGATGTAGCATTTTTAGGCATGGGTGCCAGTGCCCTTGCTACTGCAAAATTAAAGTATAAGGGAACAAGTATTAGTTTAATTGGCATTGATAAAAATTATCATAGCAAAAGAAATAATTTTTTTGCATTTTGGCTGACAGATTGGATGAAAGATTTTGATAGTCTTGCCCAAAAAAAATGGTTTTGCTGGAACTTTTACTTAACAAATAATCATATAAAACATGAAACTAAGGATTTACCCTATTGCACTATAAGATACCAAGATTGGAAAAATTATTGCTTAAAAGGTTTAGAAAACTTATCAATTAAAGAGTTCAATGTTCAAAGTATTACGAATTTAAAAAAATACTATGAAATCAAGCTAGAGAATGGTGAGGAAATTTTTGCTAAGAAAATTTATGATTCTCGTACTCCGAAATTAGAAAATGAAAAAGTAAAACAGCATTTTTTTGGATACCTAATAGAAACAAAACAAATAATAAATAGTAATAGTGTGACCTTAATGGATTTTCGCGTTGAACAAAAAATGGGATTACATTTTATGTATTGTTTACCAATAGATGAAAATAGAATGTTAGTTGAGTCAACAGTTTTTTCTTCAGAAATCCAAGAGGATGATTGGTATCAAAAACAAATATTAGAATACATTGAGACAAAATTAAATTTATCTGAATATAAAATAATTGATGAAGAAAAAGGGGCGTTACCAATGTATGATATTGAAAACAAATCAAGTGAAAATTATATTAATATCGGTTCAAGAGGTGGTGCCACCAAAATATCAACAGGGTATGCTTTTTCCTTTTTTCTAAAAAACATAATGTTAAATTTTAAAAATATTAATAAAACTCATCACTCATATTTTGATAAATGGATGGATAAGGTATTTGTGAATTATCTGAAAAATAATAGTGGAACAGAGAAGATTTTTATTAATATGGCTTACTCTTTAAATGGCAATGAATTTGCATCATTTATGATGGGTGTAGCTGATTTTCCGACAAAATTAAAGGTCATTATGTCAATGCCAAAAATTAAATTTATAAAAAGCGCCTTAAGCACCATTCGTGATTAAATGTATGAATTAAGCTTTATATCTTTACTTGCTCTTTGCATGGTTTCATTTATAGGTGTGCCGCATGGTTCATTTGACGGAGCTGTAGCTGCACTGTTAGGGTATAAGACAAGAAAAGATTTTTTTATATTTGTATTCTTATATTTAATTATTTCTGCCGCAGTGATTATATTTTGGATTTACTTTTCCGTAATTGCTTTAATTTTATTCATTTTAATGAGTGTCATTCATTTTGGATTGTGTGACTGGTCCTATCTAGGTTTGAAGAAATATAAATGGTCTGTTTCTTTAACGCATGGTTTAAATATTGTATTTGGGATTATTTTTTTTCACACTAACGAAACATTTGAGATATTTACTTTTTTATCAAATCTATCTTTTAATCAATTTCAAGAATATCTATATATTGTTTATATTTGTTACTTTTTTCTTTTTATTAGATATGCATATTTGGCAATTAAATTTACAAAATTAAGATGGGGGATTTTAGAAATGTCTATTATTTTATTGGTAATATTTTTAACAGAACCGCTCGTGGCATTTTCTATCTATTTTTGTTTCATTCATACTTTTAAACATGTTAAATCAATATTAAAAGATACATCAAAATATCTATCAAATAACAAATTTATAACTATAACTACCATCTCTTTTACTATCTTAACATGGGTCGGCGGCAGCTTAGCAATTATCTATCTTCATAAGAGTTTTTCTTTTGATGAGTCTTTTATAAAGACACTGTTTATTGGATTAGCGGCATTAACTCTTCCCCATATGACTTTAGTAGATATCTTTTATAGAAGAAAATTTAATTGAGAAAATTAGGTATTTTAAAGGTGATGTTTTCATCCTCTTTAAAATTTAAAACTTCGATTGCATAAACTTTTTTTATCTGATCAATAAATAAATTTAATTGTTCTTCAGGAGCAGATGCACTAGCTGTCAAACCTATTGTATTAAATTCTGATAAATTTGAATAATCAAAGTCGTTTATATTTTCAACTAGTTCACTATGTTTACAACCAAATCTTTTAGCGGTTTCGACTAACCTAATTGAATTGGAGCTATTGTGGGCACCAATCACATAAAAAGCATCAACATTTTTAGACATTTCTTGTACAGATAATTGTCTATTTGAAGTTGCATAGCAAATATCGGATTTTTTAGGAGCTAGAATTGAAGGAAATTTTTTTTCTAAAGCATCAACAATACTTTGTGTATCAAAAACCGATAAGGTTGTTTGTGTAATGTAGGCAAGTTTTTGATTTGATGGGAAATATAATTTCTCAACATCTTCAATATTTTGAACTAAAGTTAAATTGCTAATATCCTTGAGCTGTCCAGCTGTCCCGTCAACTTCAGGGTGATGTTCATGACCGATCATAATTATCTTATATTTGTTTTTTTCTAATTGAATTATTTCTTTATGAATCTTACTGACTAATGGGCAGATGGCATCATAAAATAATAGATTATAATCTTTGGCTTTGTTAATTACTCTTTGTGCAACACCGTGCGCAGAAAAAATTACTGGTTGTTTTGTATTTTTAGGAATTTCTTCTAGCGAGTCTACGAATACAACGCCTTTTTCTCTCAAATTATTGACAACAAATTTATTATGAACAATCTCATGACGGACATAAACTGGAGCTCCATATTTCAAAAGGCTTTTTTCGACCATTTCAACGGCTCTCTCAACTCCAGCACAAAAACCTCTGTGTTTGGCAGTTATAATCTTTTTAACCACGGTAAATTGTTATCATATTATCAAGAGAAAAATTATTTTATAATTAATAAAAGTTGCTGAGCCTCAATATTTTCACCAGCTTTTACGCAAAGTCTCTCAACTATTCCAGGTTGGTCTGCGTAAATAACTGTTTCCATTTTCATGGCCTCAATAGTGCATAATTTAGCACCCTTTGGCACTTTTATTCCCTCAGTAACAGCAACGTCTACAAGTAAACCAGGTATAGGGGCCGCAACATGATCTTTGTTGCTAGGATCGGCAATTTCTTTAGCTAAATCGTCAACTGCAATAGAATTATCTTTAATGTCAACTGATCTGGCCTGGCCATTCAATTCAAAATATACTGTCCTGTAACCTTTTTCGTTTGGCTCACTTAAAGTGAAATATCTTATTATAAGTGTTTTACCAGGTTCTATAGAAACATATATCTCTTCCCCTGTATTCATCCCAAAGAAATAGTTTGATGTTGGGATAACACTAGTATTACCAAATTTCTTTTTGTGTTTTATATACTCATCAAAAACCTCAGGAAAAAATATTTGTGAAATTGTATCTTTCTCTGAAATAGTCTCACTATACTTCTTTTCCAATTCCTTCGTTCTATTTTTAATTTTTAATGAGGGTAACTTTGATCCAAATCTATAATTAATTGGTTTTTTTCCTTTTAAAATTTTCTTTTGGAGTGCTTTTGGGAAACCTTTATATGGTTGACCTAATCGGCCACTAAAGAATTCGATGACTGATGCAGGAAAGCCAACATCCTTTTTAGGGTCTAAAACATCTTGAATTTGAATATTATTTGCCAACATATAAATTGCCATATCACCAACAACCTTAGATATTGGTGTAACTTTAATTACATCACCAAATATTTTGTTCACTTCGGCATACATTGATGCAAGTTCTGGCCATCTCTCATCTGTAATACCCATTGACCTTGCTTGCTCTCTTAAATTAGTGTACTGGCCACCTGGCATCTGATGTAAATATACCTCTGACATACTAGTGCGAGTTTTGCTTTCGAAAGGTTGGTATTGTTTTCTAACACCTTCCCAATAATTTGCAGCAGTCCTGACAACAGCAGAAGAAATTTTTGGATCTCTTTTATTGCCATCAAGAGACTCTAAAACTGCACCAAAACTAGGTTGCGATGTGAAGCCAGACCAAGAGTCAATTGCTACATCAACAATATCTACCCCTGCTTCCGAGGCATTAAGCAATGTTGCAACACCATTTCCACTTGTATCGTGAGTATGGAAATGGATTGGAATTTTTATGCTTTTTTTTAATTCTTTGAATAAAATTTTTGCTGCCTTGGGTTTACACAAACCTGCCATATCTTTGATTGCAAGAAAGTGGACTCCCATTTTCTCAAGCTTTTGCGCCATTTTTAAGTAATAATCAAGTGTATATTTTTTCTCTGCTGGAGACGATAAATCGCCAGAGTAACAAATAGAAGCTTCACAGATTTTTCCAGATTTTAATACTTCGTCAATAGAGACTCTCATATTTTCAATCCAGTTTAGTGCATCAAATATTCTAAAAACGTCAATCCCAGACTGAGCGGAAAGTTGTATAAACCTTCTTAAAACATTATCAGGATAGTTTGTATATCCAAGAGCATTCGATCCTCTGAATAACATTTGTAATAGGGCTGAGGGCATTTGTTCACGTAACTTTTCTAGACGTTCCCATGGGTCCTCTTTTAAAAATCTTAATGCAACATCAAAAGTTGCACCACCCCAACACTCAATTGAGAATAAATTTTTAAGTCTTTCTTCATATAGGTCAGTTATGCCTAACATATCTTGTGTTCTCATTCGAGTTGCAATCAAAGATTGATGAGCGTCTCTAAAGGTAGTATCTGTAATCAATAATTGTTTTTCTTTTAGCACAGTCTCAGCAACAGCAGATGGACCATTAGTATCTAAAATTTGTTTATATGTTTTATTGACAGTCTCTTGAGCTTTTTTTGATCTAGATATTCCATAGTCTGAGAGTTTTGCTGGTGTTGTCTCTCTTAATCTTGGTCTATTAGCGACTTCTGGGTTACCGTTGACAATAACTTCAGCTAAGAAGTTTAATGTTTTGGTTGCCCTATCTTTTCGACCAGAGAATTGAAATAAACTTTTTTCACTATCTATAAATTTTGTATGGTATTTGAAAACATCGAAACCTTTGTGGTTAATTAACTTTAATAAAAAAGGTATATTTGTTTTTACACCTCTGACGCGAAATTCACTTAATGCTCTATTCATTCGTCTCTTTGCTTCAATAGGGGTTTGGCCTTTTGCAGTTACTTTAACTAAAAGAGAGTCATAATAAGGAGTAATAACCGTACCAGTAGATGCAGTTCCAGCATCTAGTCTTATTCCCAAGCCACTTGCAGATCTATAAACATTAATTTTACCGTAATCTGGAGCAAAATCATTAGCGGCATCTTCTGTTGTAACCCTTGATTGGATAGCATGTCCTTTCATATGAATGTCTTTTTGAGTTGGCACACCACATATATCATCTCCAATTTTAGCACCAGCTGCTAAGAGGAACTGAGCTTTTACTATATCAATACCAGTAATTTCTTCTGTTACAGTGTGTTCAACTTGAACTCTTGGATTAACTTCAATGAAGAAGAAATCTCTAGATTTAGCATCCATTAAGAACTCTACAGTTCCCGCACATGAATAATTAACTTGTTTTCCTATTCTAACACCTGCGTTACAAATCTCATTTCTCTCTTTGTCAGATAGGTAGGCAGCAGGAGCTCTTTCTACTACCTTTTGATGTCGTCTTTGAAGAGAACAATCTCTTTCAAAAAGGTGAACTATATTGCCATGCGTATCGCCAATTATCTGAACTTCAACATGAAAAGCTTTTTCGATTAACTTTTCAAAAAATACATCATCTTTTCCAAAAGCACTTTTAGCTTCTCTCCTAGCGGTGTTGATTTGATTTTCTAATTCTGTTTCTTTTCTGATCACTCGCATTCCACGACCGCCGCCACCCCAGGATGCTTTGAGCATAATTGGATAACCAATTTTTTTTGCAAGATCTTTACATTTTTTTAAATCTTTTGGTAAGGGTCCTGTGGAAGGTATGGTTGGTACTTTAGCTTTGCCTGCAGTTTTTTTAGCTTCTACTTTATTTCCAAGTGATCGCATAATCTTTGGAGAGGGTCCAACAAAAATAATATTATGTTTTGCACATTCATCAGCAAATTCTGGGTTTTCAGATAAGAAGCCGTATCCTGGATGGATGGCATCACAACCTGAATTAACAGCAATTTGTACGATACCTTTGTAATCTAGGTAAGCCTGAATAGGACCTAATCCTGATCCAACAAGATAGCTTTCGTCTGTTTTGAAGCGATGCAATGCAAAACGATCCTCGTACGAGTAAATGGATACAGTCCTAAAGCCCAATTCAGTTGCTGCACGAGATATTCTAATTGCAATTTCACTTCTGTTAGCAATTAATATTTTCTTAATTTGTTTCATAATGCTAAATAAGTTTATTTTTATACATTATTCTGTTTTTTTTCATAGACAATCTATAGAAAATTAGGGTTTTTTTACTTTTATAGCCTTTCTTCTGTTTGGATAACAGTCTGTGCAAATTTTGCATTCAACACCAAAGCAGCTTCTAGCTTTGCAATATTCTCTTCCATAAAAAATCATTTGTAAATGAAGTCTGTTCCAAGTTGCTTTAGGAAATAATTTTTTAATATCTAATTCAGTTTGGACTACATTTTTACCATTTGTCAGACCCCACCTTTGTGCTAGACGATGAATATGTGTATCTACAGGGAATGCAGGGTAACCAAAACCTTGGGACATTACTACACTCGCTGTTTTATGACCAACTCCCGGTAAATTTTCTAAATCTTCAAAAGTCTCTGGGACCCTACCATTGTATTTTTTAATTAATATTTTTGAGAGTTTAGAAATAGCTTTTGATTTTTTAGGCGCAAGTCCACATGGTTTAATGATTTTATAAATTTTATTAACAGGCACCTTTGCCATATCATGGGGATTATTTGCCGTTTTAAATAGTAAGGGTGTAATCTTATTCACACGTTCGTCTGTGCATTGAGCACTTAATAAAACTGCTATTAAAAGCTCATATACATTTTTATGTTTAAGAGGGATTGGGATATTTGGATAAAATTTGTTTAAATTATCCAATACGACGTTTGCTCTTTCTTGTTTTTTCATATTATTATTGGTGTGCTATTAAATCTATTATAAATATAAATAAAATTTTATAAACTTATAGAAATGACAAGAAAGCTTCATATCAAACCAAATAGGAGTCTGACAAATCTCCAGATACTATTTTTTTTATTCATTACAGGCTTCTTGATCATTTTTATTGGTGGAAGATTTTTATTAGTCGGTGCTTGGCCTATAATCATATTTGGTATTGTTGAATTTTCTATTTTGGTCGTATGTACTTATTTTTTTGTAAAGAGTTTGAAAAAAACAGAAAAAATTTCATTAGAATCAAAATCTATGCAATTAGAGCGGCTTGATGGAGATGAGGTTATTGAACAAAACAGTTATAATTTAAATTGGTTGAAGATAAAGAATGAAAAAAATTCATTAAGCGTAAATTATGCTGGAAAGAAAAAATTCTTCGCTAGTTTTTTGAGTGAGGATAGAAGGAAAAAATTAAAAAGAATTATTGAGAAGTACAGCTCCTCGTCTAGCTAATCATATCTTTAAAGGTATAAAAGCCTTTTTCCTTTGTTGATAACCATACTGCTGCTTGAATAGCGCCATCAGAAAAAATTTTTCTGTTGTGGGCCTTGTGTGTTAATTCTACAGACTCATTGTCACCGTGAAATATGACCGTATGTTCACCTGGTATGTTTCCACCTCTAATAGAGGAAAAACCAATTTCATTTTCTTTTCTTTGGCCTTCTTGATCCTGACGTTTAAAATTAAAATTTGATTTGGATAGTCCAAGCTCTGCTACAATCTCTTCTCCGAGCTTTAAAGCTGTTCCACTAGGTGCATCCTTTTTGTGTCGGTGGTGTGTTTCAATTATTTCTATATCGAAATCTTTTAAGTGTTTTGCGGCTTTTCTTGCTATTTCAAAAAATGTATTAACTCCATAACTCATATTCGGTGCGTAAAATACTTTTGTTGAATTACTTGTTTGTTTTAAAAGGTTAAAGTGGCTCTCATCTAATCCGGTCGTTCCAATAATTAAACCAGTATTATTAGAAACGGCAGCTTCCGTAAAATTAAATAAGGCCTTAGGCGTTGTAAAATCTATAACTATATCTGCTTTTTCAAATGATTCTTCCCTAGTGGTAAAAACATTTTCTTGAATTTGATTTTTATTTATAAAGCTAGGGTCAATATCTTTAACATCAAATACTCCAACGAGCTCAACGTTATTATTCGATAGAGCAGAATTTATGAGATTATTTCCCATTCTTCCTAATGCCCCTGCGATAGCTATTTTTGTTCTAGACATGATTAAGACTTGTTATACATAAATTAGTAGATATGGAATAGCAAAATTATTAAATTTTATGCTAAAATTAACTTATGATTAGACTTGCATTAATTCTTCTTATTTTATTACTAGCTAGTTTATTAATATTTAATAAGAAATTTAGGGAGGCTTTTACAATATCAGTAATACCCCTAGTCTTATTAGTTGTAGGACTTATTGGGTATATGATTTACTATATGTTCAGTACTAACTATTTTTCTTAGAGTTTTTAAAATTATGAGTTATGTACCTTGCTCGGTTTTAAAACCTAAATTAATCCAATCAATTAAACCTTTGTCCATTTCATAAATACTTCCCTGATACCCTTCAGAAACTAGATAATCTGCAACCTTTTTAGATGTAATGCCTGCGGTACAGTGAATAATAATATCCTTATTATCGGGGTTTATGGAGTTGATTTTTTCAACAGTTATTTCTTTAAAAGGAATATTGTGTGAGTTCTCAATTCGAATCATATTGTGTTCTTTTGGATATCTAACATCAATTACAATTGCACCCTCTTGAATTCTTTTAAATGATTCTTCGGTATCTATAGGTGTGTAGTTCATTGTATTACTCTGAGCAAATAATAAATTAGTTAGCAGAAAAAAAAATAGAAAAAATTTTTTTAAAAAATTCACTCTTATTAATCTCTGAAACGAGAGTGGCAACTCTTACAGCTTCCAAATAGATTTTGGTGAAATTGTTGAACACTTTCAATATCACCCTCTAATGAGGATAATTTTGCAAGTGCTGCGTTGTCTTCTGTCTCTTTTGCAATTTGATTAAACAATTCTCTATTATCAATTATGTCAGTACTAGCTTTTGACTTACCTCCAAATGAATCATCAGGGAATAAAGTAGGGTAAACTCTCATTATATTTTCGATTTCTTCATAAATTCCTGCCAAGTCATCGTTAATCACATCATCTTTGATTGAATTGTTTGCAGCTCTCATTAATTTATTGAAGTCTCTCATGGACTCTTGCCGATCAAGCACAGGGTTAGAATAAGCTAAAAATGGAAATAAAAATATTAAGGCAAGTAAACTTTTAATCATGATATGTGTTTTTAGCATATCAGTAAATTATGTATGGAACATTAAAAAAATTTTGAAGAAATATCGTTAAATATAATTTTTCCTGAATCTAAAACTATCACGTAATCTGCAAATTTTTTTACAAGACTCATATTGTGGAGAGATAAAAGAATAGTTTTATTTTTAACTTTAGACAAAGAAGTAAAAAAAATCTTTTCACTTTCTAAGTCAAGGTTCTGATTAGGTTCGTCTAAAATGATTAAATCTTGTTCATAGCTCATTAATCTAGAAATGAATACTTTCTGTTTTTCTCCTTCTGATAAATTTTGAAATTTACGTTTTTTTAATTTATTTAATTTAAATAGATTAAAGTAAAACTTATTTACCTTGGATTTCTTTAATTTGCTTAATAGCAGAAAATTATCCTCTAAACTTTTATTTAAAGAAATAGGTTTTTGAAAAAGCATCGGTATAGGTTCAGAATATTCAGAGTTAATTGTTCCTTTATTAGGAATAATAATTTTATTTATAATTTTTATAAGAGAGCTTTTACCAGAACCATTTTTTCCAGTAATAACTGTAATTTTGTTTCGTATGATATTTAGATTAATATTCGAGAGAATATTTTTTCCATCAATCGTATATGAAATATTATTTACTTTGATCATTATTTTTATTTAAAAAATTAAGGGATATTGATATTAAAAGTGTGAGGGAAATTAATATCGTTCCTAAAACTATACCTAATGAAACATTCCCTTTAGAAGTTTCTAAAGCAATTGTCGCTGTCATGTTTCTTGTGAAATGATCAATTGAGCCTCCTACAATTGCAGCTGCACCATACTCGCTGATAGCCCTGCCAAAACCTAGTAAAAAGACAGTGATGTAAATATTTGTTTTATTTGAAAAGAGTATGAAAATTATATCTTTTTTGGACGCTCCATAAGACATTAATTCATCTCTATAAATTGGATAATCCTCTTCAATGTTTTTAATAATTAAAGTTATCATAATTGGGAAGATAATTACGATCTGAGCAATGATCATTGCTAAAGGTGAATATAGAATTTCCATCCAACCTAAGGGGCCAGATCTACTTATAAGTATATAGACTAATAGCCCTGCACATACGGGAGGGATAGAGGTAAGAGAGCTTAAGAAAATTACAATTGGTTTTTTTAATTGGAATTGATAAATAGCAATTAAATAGCCAAAGATCATTGATAAAAAAAATGCAATTAAAGTTGAGAAAATACTTACATAAATTGTAATAAAAACTGCGGATTGTATTTTTTCAAAAGTTAGCATTTAGATAGTATTAATTGGTATGAAACAACTTTTCACCGTTATATGTAAACCTATTAATAACATCTTTGCCCTCACCTGTAATCAACCATTCAATGAACTTCTGAGATTTTTTATACTCAACATGAGGAAATTTTTTTGGGTTGACTGCAATAATTCCATAAGGATTATGTAATTCATCACCGCCCTCAAAAAGAATTTTTAAATTATTTTTATTTTTAAAAGATAGCCAAGTGCCTTTGTCACTAATCGTGTAGGCATCGATTTCAGATGCAATATTTAATGTATTGGCCATACTTGTCCCAGTTTTTATATATCTATCAGAGTCAAATTTTTTAATATTTGTCAAACTCCATAATTCTTGTTCTTTTTTATGAGTTCCAGAATTATCATCTCTTGAAATAAATTTGTATTCTGAGTTATATATTTTTTTTAATGCGGATAAAATATCTTCCTCTTGTGTTATTTTCAGTGGGTCAGATTTTGGACCAACTAAAATAAACTTATTGTACATAACCTCATATCTTTGAACACCGTAGCCCTCGTCTATAAATTCTAATTCATCTTTTTTTGAATGAACAAATAATAAATCTCCATCGCCCCTTTTTGCATTTGCAATAGCATTGCCGGTTCCAACTGCAATAGGTCTTACACTAATTCCAGTTTTATTTTTAAATTCTGATGCTAAGAGATCAAGCAAACCCGTATTAGCAATGCTAGTAGTAGATTGAATGATTATAAAATCTTTAGAATAAACACTGATGGAAAAAAATAAAAATAACGATAAAAATAAATTTTTTAATTTCATTTATTAACAACAATATTAACATACATAATTGAAGATAATGAAGTTAGCAAACAGCGCAGATAATTACGGTTTAATTAGCAAGTTATTTCATTGGATTATGGCTGCTCTTATAATTGCAACATACATATTAGGTAAAAATTTAGAGAATAATTTTGAGTATTATTATGAAATATTGATGATACACAACACACTAGGTCTTTCAATTCTTGTTCTAGCAATATTTAGATTAAGTTGGAAATTTATCAATATTAGGCCCAAGCCCATCTTAAAAAATAAAATATTAATTTATGTTGCTAAAACTAACTATTTTTTATTTTACTCAATATTTTTTTTACAACCAATATCTGGATACATCCTTACAAACTTACAAGGTGACACAGTAATGTTTTTAAATTTTGAATTAATAAATTTATTGGATCACAACAGTGATTTAAGGTACTTGTTCAAAAGTTTCCATGAATATTCTAGTAATGTTTTATTAGTTTTATTTTTTATACATTCAGGAGCTGCACTTATGCACCATTTTGTATTAAAAGATAGAACTTTAAAAAGAATGACTTTTGGTAGTGATTAAAATTTTAAAGCCACTCGGGTACGGGAAGTTTTTTTGATAACAGATATTCTTTGTTATACAACTTACTAAAATACTTGTTAGCATCATCACACAGAATTGTAACAATGTTTTTACCTGGTCCCATTTCTTTAGCCATTTCGATAGCCCCTGCTACATTTACTCCAGAACTGGAGCCAAGAAATAAGCCTTCTGTTTTGACCATTTTATATAAAAGTTCAAATGCATCATAATCAGTAATATGGTATGAGAAATCAATAAGGGAAGGTTCAACATTTTTTGTCACTCTATACTGGCCTATTCCCTCCGTTTCTGATGGCTCGCCTTTAACTTCCAATTTAGAATATTTAAAATAATTATACATTTGAGCACCTTGTGGATCTGTACAAGCTATTTTTATATTTGAATTTAATTCTTTGAGTCCAATAGATGTGCCTGCTAATGTTCCACCCGACCCAATTGCACAAGTAAATCCGTCAACTTTTCCATCAAGCTGATTGAATATTTCTTTAGCTGTGGTTTTTGAGTGAAATTTGTAATTTGCTGTATTGTCAAATTGGTTTGCCCACATAACTGAAGTCTCTCCTTTTGATTGTAGATCTTCAACTAACCTCTTTGATACATGCTGATAATTACCTGGATCAGAATAGGGTTTAGTTGGTACAACTTTTAGCTTTGCCCCCATATTCCTTAAAATACTTTGCTTCTCCTCTGATGCACCGTCAGGCATTACAATTATAGTTTTGTATCCTCTAGCATTGTTAATCATTGTTAAAGCAATACCTGTGTTTCCAAAGGTACCCTCAACGACAGTGCCGCCTGGTTCAATTAAATTATTCTCTTCAGCATCAAGGATTATACCCAATGCCGTTCTATCTTTGATAGAACCAGCTGGATTCATAAATTCTGCTTTACCATAAATATTACAACCCGTAATTTCAGATGGATATTTGAGTTTAATAAGTGGCGTATTGCCAATAAAATCAACTATGTCTCTCATTTTAAATCTTTGATAGGGCTTGGTCTAAATCTGAGATCAAATCATCTACATCTTCAATACCCACAGATATTCTTAGTAATGTTTCTGATATGCCTAATTTTTCTCTAATTGATGGATCTATAGAAGCATGGGTCATGATGGCTGGATGCTCGATCAAACTTTCAACTCCTCCTAGGCTTTCCGCGAGTGTAAATAAATTTAAATTTTTTAGAAAAGTTTTTACCCCATTAATATCTGAGTCAATTACAAAAGACATCATTCCACCAAAACCATCCATTTGTTTCTCTGCAATTTCCTTATGCCTTTTATCATTACCTGGAAAAAAAACTTTTTCTATCTTAGGATGATTGGATAAATAATTAGACACAGCAATAGCATTTTCATTATGTTGCTTCATTCTTACAGAAAGTGTTTTAATGCTTCTTGTTAATAAATAACAATCAAAGGGAGAGGGGACAGCCCCAACTGCATTTTGAATAAAAGAAATTTTTTCAGCGTATTCCTTATTCTCTTTAATAACAATAGACCCGCCAACAATATCTGAGTGGCCTCCTAAATATTTTGTTGAAGAACTCACTACCATATCTGCACCTAATTCAAGTGGTCTCTGATTATATGGAGAGGCAAATGTGTTATCACATATCACAGGTAATTTAAACTCACTTGCAATATTAACAGTGTTTTTAATATCAATAATTTTCATTAAAGGATTTGAAGGTGTTTCAATCCATATAAATTTTGTGTTTTCTTTTATTTCATCATTCCAGTTTATATTTTTATCAAAGTCGATGTAAGTTACGTCAATATTTGATTTAACTTTATCAAATAACCTACGAGTACCCCCATATACATCATCAGAACAAACTATATGGTAGTTTGTGCCAAATAGGTCACAAACTGTATTAATTGCTGACATGCCCGATGCAAATGCAAAAGCTTTATCTCCAGACTCAATTTGTGCTAGTAATTTTTCTAGTACATCTCTAGAAGGATTTTTGGTTCTAGCATATTCATACTCAAAATTTCCGGGTTCCATTTGTTTGAAGGTTGATGAAAGATGTATCGGTGGCATAACGGCTCCCGTTTCTTTATCTGGGCCATGCCCAGAATGAATTACTTTTGTGTTAAATTTTTTTTTCACAGCTCAATTTATAACTAATTAATTTTTAAATAACATCTATAACGATATTTTTCTTATTTGATAGGCTTTTTAAATTATAAGAAATCTGTTTCATATCAACCAAAATTCGAATATTATACCTGTCCCCTAGCCGCTTGGGTTGAGACATTGTCGAGGAGGAAGGTGGCAAGGGGCAATAAATTTCATTATTTCGTTAATCTATATTCTTAACCAATTGGTTAATTTAAGTTTCCTTTGACACCATTTGATTTAGATTTTCAATTTTCATATCAACAGACAAATCATTTGGCATTAACTTTTTCATTTCTTGATAAACCTTAAGTGCTCCATCATAATTTTTGTAGCTTATAAGAATTCTACTCAAACCATCTAATGCACCAAAATGTCTTGGTTCAAGATACAATGTAGCTTCAATATCTCTCATAGAGTTTTCATAGTCTCCCATCATAAAATAAAAAGTTGCCCTTTTGTTGTAGGCCTCCGCGTAATTTGGCTCTAACTCAATAGCAAGAGTTAAAGCTGATATCGCAGATTGGTAATTTTTAGATTTAAAAAAATCTGAAATATTATCCATAACTATTTTTACATCTGGATTTTCAATTTTCATCCATTCTCCCCATATTTTTGATATAATTAGTCTTTGTTCTTTTGAGTCCTTTACCTCGGAGAGCTGACTGAATAATTCATCAAGTTTTGGGCTATTTTGATCTGCGTAACTATAGGATGTGTTCAAAAACAAGGCGAATATAATTAAAATGATTTTCATCTATATTGTTTAATTACGCATATAAATAGTATGCAGTTTAAAAAATTAATTTACACAAGTTTATGCCTTTTACTTTTTAACACCATATCTATTGCAGAAACTATTGATAAAAATGAGTTTAGTGAAACGCAAGCAGTGATTGAAAGTCAACTAAAGGCCTTCATTAACAAAGATGCTGAAGGAGCTTTCTTTCATGCCTCACCTTATATCAAGATGAGGTTCAATAATCCTCAAGATTTTATGAGTATGGTTAAAAACTATTATGAGCCTGTTTATAACCCTAAAAATTACTATTTTATGGAATCAAAATTTTTTGAAGGAGCTATATATCATCAACTACAAATCGTCTCGCAAGATAATGTTTCTTATTTAGCAATGTACTCACTCATAAAAGACAAGGGAGAGTGGAAAATTTCAGGTTGCTCTATTTACCCAATGGAAAAGCAATCAATTTAGCTTTTTTAATTTAGAATAAACAAGATATCCAGAAATTATTATTAAAATAGCACCGCATAATTCTATAATTGAGGGGTAGTGATTGAAAACAAAAATACTAATTACTATTCCAAAAATGATCTGTGAATAATGTGTGATGCTAAAAAATGAAGCTTCTATTCTTCTAAGAGAATAGATTAAGATCATCATGGCCACACCATCAATAAGCCCTGCGCCTACCATTATTAAAAAATCGTACAAAGCGATATCTTTGTAATGGTTAATTGAAAATACTGTGAAAATTATGCCAGTAATTCCCATACTATAAAAAGTCAAAGCCATAGTTCTTTCAGATTTCCCATAAACTCGCACTGTAAAATCTAGACACGCTAATGAAATTACTCCTAATATAAGAAATATTACTCCCAAAGCATTAAAACCTGCGTTTAAACTAAAACCTGAGACCATAAAAACAGCAATCATAGCTAGTATTAAAGAAATTATTTTGGATAGGTAAATCGACTCCTTTAAAATTACTATTCCCATAATTGAGAGTAACACAGGAGCTGACAAAATTATTGGATAAGCAATAGATAAAGGTAATAAAATGATACCTTTTACAACAAAATAATAAGTCAAAGTCATTAAAATACCTCTTATAAAATGAAGTATATAATTGCTTGTTTTTATTTCTTCAAAGCTCTTTCTGTACAGTAAATAAAAGAGCACTGGGATTATTGCGGAGAAACTCGCTATGGAAAATATAACTGTGTCTTTATATAAATCTCCAATTAACTTTATAATAGTGTCTGCAATTGAAAATAAGAAAAAGGCAACAGTGCCTAGTATGTAAATTACGTGTTTTTTACTCTCTAATTGAGACATTGAATTTACTTCTATATCTCATTACTAAGATTAATACGAACAATTTAATGGTTAGCGGTATAAAAAAATAAAAAATCATAATATTTGGAATATTTGGGTGAACTGTAAAATTTATTGATTGTAAGTAACCATATCCCGTTAGTGCTATACCAGCAGCAATTCCTATAGCAGCTTTTCTTATAATTGAGAAAAATGAGGTAAAAAACTGTGATAAACGATTTTCATTATTTACATCTAATATGTCAGCTAACTCAATCTGGGGTATTATAAGATCAATTCCAATTCCAATTCCTGTAATAAGTATGACAAATATATATATTTGCCAATAGTCACTGCTAGTGAAAATAACAAATAAAAAACCAAAAATAGTTATACTGGTTCCAATCTGTAATAAAAACATATTTGAAAATTTTTTTCCAAAAAAATACCAAAATGGCGTGGAAATTAATGTTATAAGAAAATACAAAATTAATAAATGGCCTGCATAATCACTAAGACCCAAATATTCAGATACAAATATAATAAATAAATTGGCAGTAAAATTATTAGCAAGTAAATTAAAAAATGTAATGTAAGAAAAAGGTAAGATTTTTTTATTTTTTTTAATGAAAGTTTTTAATTTTATCCAAGAAATTTCATTTGGCTTGTAATTCAGTTCATCATCATAGAAAAAATAAAAAATTAATCCCCCTATAATTGCAAGAGAAATAAAAATAAAACCACTTGTTTTTATAACGTCTGGGTTTAATAGCTCAACATTATTTAAATTTGAAATAGTCGTTGGAATAATAAGAGCTGCAAGAACTCCTAAAATTGCAAATACTTCTTTGACTGCTGCCAAACGAAATCTTTTTTTTAAAATTTTTTTTTGATCGATAACTATAGAGTCGTAAGGAATGATTGCAATTGAGTAACTTATCAATGCTAAGTTATAAAAAAAAATAAAATAATAAATATTAGAAGATTGGAAAACGTAAAGGCCAAATAAGGAGAAAATAAATATTATTATTCCTAAAAGAATTTGATTTTTTCTTGATCGACCTGAAATAATTCTTTTTTCTGTTAAATAACCAATTAAAAAGTCTGAGAAGACATCAAAAAATCTAGATATCAGTATTACTAGACCGATAACACTTAAAGAGATACCAATTGATAAATTGTAAAATGTGGGCAAAAAAATAAATAATAATAAAAAACTCCCAGCAAGGTAAAATGACTGAAAACTATAGGATAAAATCGATTTTAAACTCATTTTTGGATATTTAATACTTGAACAACTTTGACTATATCAAAATATTTATTAGTGTTCAGTTAGCATTCATGCGGGGGCTGATTCGGTATCTCACTTTCCTCCTCTATATGTCGAGTCAGCCGTTCCTCTACCCTCTATATCTAGTATTTTTCTCTTAATTTTATCACCCCACATATATCTTCCGAAATCTCCATTTTTTTTTACTACTCTGTGACAAGGAACCAATAATCCAACAGGATTTTTACCAACCGCTGAAGCAATGGCTCTTACTGCATCTGGTCTCTTTATTTTTTTAGCAAGCTCGCTGTAGGAAATTGTTTGACCATAAGGAATTTTAGTAATTTCTGTCCAAACTTTTTTTTGTAGTGTAGTTCCATCGAGGAATTTTATTTTTATATTTTTTTGTTTAGAAATTTTACCTTTCAATAAATTGTTTATTAATATTTTTGCTTTTTTTAATTTTAAACCTTTAGTTGGGTTATATAAATTAAGTATGTTTTTAATTCTTTTATCGTTATCTTTTATAAGAAAGTGAACTCCCTCTGAACTATCTAGGACAAAAAGTTTAATTATTGGTGTTTCGATAAAATCAAAACAATAATTCATTAATTAAACATTTTTTTTACTTTATCAAAAAACCCTTCCGTCATTTTAGAGTTTTTCTTAGTAAGGGTTTCATTAAATTGATTTAAAAGTTTCTCTTGATCTGAAGATAAGTTTACTGGTGTTTCAGCATGTACTTTAACAATCATATCGCCTCTTGTGTTTGTTCTCAGAATACTCATTCCCTTGCCTTTGATTCTGAGTTTATGACCTGACTGCATTCCTTTTGGTATGGAAACATTAACCATTTTTTTTTCTATAGTAGGAACTTCTATATTTCCGCCCAAAGTTGCTGTAGTAAAAGGTATAGCAACATCACAAATAATGTTATCTCGTTCTCTCTGGAAAAGTTTGTGGTTATTTATATTTATAAAAACGTAAAGGTCTCCATAGGAGCCGCCTCTTTCTCCAGCCTCTCCTTCTCCGCTCATTCTAATCCTGTTACCTGTTTCAACTCCAGCAGGTATTTTGATCTGAATTTTTTTATTTTGTTTAATTCGTCCAGTGTTACTGCATTTTGAGCATCGACCCTTCATTTCTTGCCCAGTTCCACCACATCTACCACAGGTCCTCTCCATAGAAAAAAACCCGCTCTGAGTCCTAACTTTTCCGTAACCTTGGCAAGTAGAACAACTTTTATAACTATGCTGTTCAGGGCAATTAATCATTTTGGGTATCGTTACTTCTAGTGATTTTCCAGTAAAAGCCTCTTCTAGGTCAATAGTAACATCGTAGCGCAAATCATCCCCTCTACTTTCGCGCTGACCGCCCTCACCAAATGCACCAAAAATATCTTCGAAAATATCTGAAAAACCGCCAAAGCCTTGTTGACCAAAACCACCGGCTCCACCACCGCCTTGTTCAAAAGCAGCATGGCCAAATTGATCATAAGTTTGTCTTTTTTTTGGATCTTTTAAAATTTCATATGCTTGACTCACATCCTTAAATTTTTGTTCAGCAGCAGAGTCACCCTGGTTTCGATCAGGATGATATTTCATTGCTAATTTTCGGTAAGCACTTTTTATTTCAGAGTCACTAGCTTCACGGGATATACCAAGAGTGTCATAAAAATCCTCAGCCATAATATTTTAAACCAAGCTAAGAGTTACTGTCCGCTTGCTTTTTTATCGTCGTCTACTTCTTCGTAGTCTGCGTCTATAACATCATCATCGCTTTTAGTTTCACTAGTGTTATCTTCTTGCTTAGGTTGTTCTGCGCCAGGAGCCTCAGATGATTGTTGATCTTTGTACATAGCTTCGCCCATTTTCATAGATGATTGAGTTAGGTCTTGTGTTTTTTGTTTTATGGTCTCAATCTCATTTTTTTCGAGCGCTTCTTTTAAATCTTTTAAGTCTGCTTCTATTTTAGACTTATCTTCTGGACTAATTTTATCGCCATGCTCTTTTATATTTTTTTCCACTTGGAAGACAAGACTATCGGCTTGATTCTTAACATCAACCTCTTCTCTTTTCTTCTTATCTGTTTCAGCATTAGCTTCAGCATCTTTAACCATTTTGTCAATCTCTTCATCTGATAGACCACCAGATGCTTGGATTTTAATTTGTTGCTCTTTTCCTGTAGATTTATCTTTTGCAGATACATTGACAATACCATTAGCATCAATATCGAAAGTTACCTCGATTTGTGGTGTTCCTCTTGGAGCAGGAGGTATGCCAACTAAATCGAATTGACCTAAAAGCTTGTTATCAGCAGCCATTTCTCTTTCTCCCTGAAAGACCCTGATAGTAACGGCATTTTGATTGTCCTCTGCTGTTGAGAATACTTGGCTTTTTTTTGTAGGAACAGTCGTATTTCTTTCAATTAACTTTGTAAATACTCCGCCAAGTGTTTCAATACCCAAAGAAAGCGGGGTTACATCTAAAAGTAAGACATCTTTTACATCACCTTGTAAAACACCTGCCTGGATAGCAGCTCCCATAGCCACAACTTCATCGGGGTTAACGCCTTTGCTAGGATCTTTCCCAAAAAAGTTTTTAACAATTTCTGTTACTTTAGGCATTCTTGTCATTCCACCGACTAGAATGACATCGTTTATGTCACTTGCTGAAAGACCAGCGTCACTTAGAGCTTTTTTACAGGGTTCAATTGTGTTTTGAAGCAAGTCGTCAACCAACTCTTCAAGCTTAGCTCTGGTAAGTTTTACATTTAAGTGTTTAGGCCCAGATTGATCAGCTGTAATAAAAGGTAAATTTACATCTGTTTGAGTTGAACTTGACAGTTCTATTTTTGCCTTTTCAGCAGCCTCTTTTAAACGTTGTAATGCTAATTTGTCATTTTTTAAATCTATACCTTGCTCTTTTTTAAATTCGCTAGCTAAAAAATCAATAATTCTTAAATCAAAGTCTTC
>LUMQ01000359.1_pt1 | contig 42495 bp, 36 predicted proteins | sample 729621 | NCBI WGS metagenome assembly LUMQ01 (sample SAMN03860259, study PRJNA289734) | marine metagenome | biome: seawater column; feature: ocean; material: water; isolation source: Red Sea water column Station 12 - depth 25m | place: Saudi Arabia: Red Sea | collected 2011-10-15 | depth 25 m | reverse complement strand
TTTGATGAAGAAATCCGAGGTGTAGCACCTGGTCAATCAGCTGTCTTTTATAAAGATAACTTATGTTTGGGCGGCGGTGTTATTGAAGCAAGAAATAATGATTTATAATTCTAAACGTGAATAACTCTATTAATAATTTATCCCCTTTAGACGGTAGATATTCTAAAAAAGTTTCTGAAATTACTGAGCTTTTTAGTGAAAAAGCACTTATCCAAAAAAGGTTTATCATCGAAATTGAATGGTTGCTATTTGTTTTAAATGAAAGTTTTTATAAAACTATAAAAATATCAAAGGTTGATATAAAGAAGATAAACAAATTTAAAAATAATTTTGATCAGTCATATGCAAAGAAAATTAAATCTATTGAAAATAAAACCAATCATGATGTTAAAGCTGTTGAATATTTTATAAATGATTATTTTAAGAAAAATAAACTTAAAAAATTTATTCCTTATGTTCATTTAGGTTTAACTTCAGAGGATGTTAATTCTCTTGCTTATGCGCTAATGATAAGAGAAATAAAAGATGAAACTATCGTTTCAATTAATACGCTGAACAAAGAGTTAAAATCTTTAGCAACTAAATATAAGAAAATATCATTTTTAGCACGAACTCATGGTCAGCCTGCGTCCCCTTCTACACTTGGTAAAGAAATACTTGTATTTAATAAAAGACTTGAAAGACAGACTGATCAGCTAAAAAGTATTAATCCTATGGCGAAATGGGGAGGAGCTACAGGAAACTATCATACAATTCTTTTAGCTAATAAAAATAAAGATCCAGTTAAGATAGCAACAAAATTTATTAGAAAGTTCAAAGTTGAACATAATGTGGTCACCACACAAATTGAACCACATGATTGGATAGCTGAAACGTGTCATGCCCTTATCAGGGTTAACAACATTGTGAATGATCTTAATAATGATATGTGGATGTATATTGCTAATGATATTTTTATCTTAAAAACAATAAAAGATGAGGTTGGATCATCAACAATGCCTCATAAAGTCAATCCAATAGATTTTGAAAACTCTGAGGGAAATATAGGCCTAGCAAACTCTATGCTTAATTTTTTTGCTGAAAAACTTCCAATATCTAGGTTGCAAAGAGATTTAAGTGATTCAACTACATTGAGAAATATAGGTGTTGCTTTTGGTTATTCTGTAATTTCTTATAAGTCAACTTTAAAAGGATTACAGAAAATAACTCCAAATAAAAATAAAATAAATGAAGAGCTAGATAATAACTGGATTGTTTTAAGTGAAGCTGTGCAGACAATAATGCGCTTAGAAAATATAGAGAATGCATATGAAAAACTTAAAGATTTAACAAGAGGTAAAAATCTTAATAAGGAACAATATCTTGAATTTGTAGAAAATTTAGATGTTACACAAAAGAACAAAGACTATTTAAAAAGTCTAAATCCGAGAAACTATATTGGAGTTGCTCCAAAACTTAAATAAATGTTTATATTTCGAGCATAAAATATTATTATGGAAAACCTTTTGAGGTATCAATATGAAAAAATATAGCGATCTTATTAAAGAGATTAAGAATTCTGAAAATTTTAAAAATTCTTCATGGGAATCTATTAATCCCGAATATGTTGCAAGGATGCAACTTCAAAACAGATTTAAGTCTGGGATTGAAATAGCTAAATATAATGCTGCGATCATGAGAAAAGATATGGATGATTATGATAGTGATTCTTCAAAATATACTCAGTCTCTTGGTTGTTGGCATGGCTTTATAGGGCAACAAAAATTAATATCAATAAAAAAACACTTTGATACTAACGATAAAAAATATCTTTATCTTTCAGGTTGGATGATAGCGGCTCTTAGATCACAATTTGGACCTCTGCCAGATCAATCGATGCATGAGAAAACTTCTGTTGCTAGTTTGATAAACGAACTCTATACATTCTTAAGACAGGCTGATGCAAGAGAGCTTGGTGGGCTCTTTAGAGAGTTAGATGAAGCAAGTGATGAAAATGATAGAAAAGAAATTATCAACAAAATAGATAATTTTCAAACTCATGTTGTTCCTATCATTGCAGATATAGATGCAGGATTTGGTAATGAAGAAGCTACATACTTAATGGCAAAGCAAATGATAGAAGCTGGCGCATGTGCGATTCAAATAGAAAATCAGGTATCAGATGAAAAACAATGCGGACATCAGGATGGGAAAGTAACTGTTCCTCATGCTGAATTTTTAGCAAAAATTAATGCTGTTAGATATGCATTTCTAGAGCTTGGTGTTGATGATGGAGTTATAGTAGCCAGAACAGACTCTCTTGGCGCTGGATTAACCGCAAAAATTGCAATCACAAAAGAAGTTGGTGACTTGGGTGACCAATATAACTCTTTCTTGGATACAGAAGAAGTTAATGAAACAGATATTAAACATGGAGATGTGATGATTAATCATCATGGAAAAATTGTTAGACCAAAAAGATTACCTTCGAATCTTTATAAATTTAAAGAAGGTACAGGTGAAGCTAGGTGTATTTTAGATTCGATAACAAGCCTACAAAGCGGCGCTGATTTAATTTGGATTGAAACAGAAAAACCACATATAGGACAAATTGCAGAGATGATGAATGAAATTAAGAAAGTTGTCCCTAATGCAAAGCTTGTTTATAACAACAGTCCGTCATTCAATTGGACTCTTAATTTTAGACAGCAAGTCTTTGATGCATGGGAACAAGAAGGTAAGGACGTAACACAATATGAAAAAGATGATTTGATGGCTGAAAAATATGATTCTACAGAACTAGCAATTGAGGCCGATGAAAAAATAAGAACATTTCAGGCTGATGCTGCAAAAGAAGCAGGTATCTTTCATCACCTAATAACACTTCCTACATATCATACTGCTGCCCTTTCTACAGATAATCTAGCTAAAGCATATTTTGGTGATGACGGTATGTTAGGTTATGTTAAAAACGTTCAAAGGCAAGAGATTAGACAAGGTATTGCCTGCGTCAAGCATCAAAATATGGCCGGTTCAGATATGGGCGATGATCATAAAGAATATTTTGCTGGTGAGGCTGCTCTAAAAGCTGCCGGTAAAGATAATACTATGAATCAGTTTTAATACAATCACCCTGTTCTTTTCCACAAAACTCGCAAGGTGCACCTTCCTCAAAGGTTGAGAGGCCACCGCATGAACCTTGCAAAGGTTTATTATTAAGAATAAAACCAGCAGCAAGGCCACAAATTGCAAGCGCAAAGACTAAAGATGCGATTAATATCTCACTCATAATTCATATTTTGCCATGATTTTGATTCAAAATACTTAATTAAGCCATCACTAATATAAATAATCTTAACTTTTATACCTAATGATTCTGATAACTCTACAGACTCATCAAGTGACATAATGTTAAATGCTGTTGCAAATGCATCAGCTCTACTAACTGACGATTCATCTAAAACAGTTACGGAAAGTACATTATTATCTTTAGATTTAGTAATTCTTGGATCTATAGAATGAGATACTAGCTCACCATCAAGATACTTAAAGTTTAAATAATCACCAGAAGTTGCAACACCGATGAATTTACTAGAGTTAGTCACTGTAAATGAAACATTTTGCTGCAAAGATTGAGGGTCTTGAATACCAATAGTCCAAACACCATTTTTAGATGATCCATTAGCTGCAATCTCACCACCAATATCAATTAAATAATTATTAAAATTATTTGCTAAGAGATAATCAGAAATTGCATCTACAGCATAACCCTTAGCTACTGATGATAGGTCAAAAACAACATCTTTGTATTTAGAAATACTTTTATTTTTATCATCAATCGAAAACTTTAAGGAATAGGATTCAAATACATACTGATTATCAAGAAATAAATTAGGACCAAACCCAAGGTTATTTACAAGAGAACCTACTGTTATGTCGTATACACCATTAGTTTTATCTGATACATCCAATGCAATCTTAATAATTTCATACAATTCATCTGAAAGAAAAAACTCTTTATCGATATCATAAAAATTTAACTTATTAACTTCGGAATTTTGCTTATAGTTTGATGCAATCAAATCAATCTCATTGAGAATATCTTCTATTTCATCAATATATTGCTGATTTATAAATTCTTTAGAGGATATTTTCCAATAAGTGCCATAGATCTCTCCTTGATAGATATAATTATTCTTTTGATTGTAGTCATAAGCGAAATAGATGCAGACTAAACCAACAACAAGGGCTATGAACTTAGAAATATTTGGTCTTGTAATAATAACTAACCACCGAAATCATCTAGTGCGATGTTTTCCCTTTCAACTCCAAGATCTAAAAGCATATCTATAACAGCTTTATTCATCATTGGTGGGCCACACAAATAGTACTCACAATCTTCAGGTGCTGGGTGATTTTTTAAATAATTATCAAATAAAACCTGATGGATAAATCCTGTATCGCCACTCCAATTATCTTCTGGTAAAGGATCTGAAAGAGCTACATGCCATGAAAAATTATCATTTTCATTATCTAATTTATCAAACTCATCAACATAGAACATCTCTTTTAAACTTCTTGCTCCATACCAAAATGTTATTTTTCTATCAGTGTTAATTCGAAGAAGTTGATCAAAAATATGTGCTCTCATTGGAGCCATACCTGCACCACCACCGACAAATACCATTTCGTTAGGAGTTTCTTTTGCAAAGAATTCACCAAATGGACCAAATACCTTAACTTTATCTCCGGGTTTCAAGTTAAAAACCCAAGAAGACATTAAACCCGGAGGAAAATCGCTACCAGGAGGTGGTGAAGCTATTCTAATATTAAATTTTAGTACTCCTTTCTCTTCAGGATAATTTGCCATCGAGTAGGCTCTTATAACTGGCTCGTTATTTACAGCTTTATTATCCCAAATTTTAAATCTATCCCAATCTTCATGATATTCATCATCAATATCAAAATCCTTGTAATCTATTTTATATTCAGGAGCTTCTAGTTGGACATATCCACCAGCTCTGAAGTCCACATTTTCACCCTCAGGTAATTTTAAAATTAATTCCTTAATAAAGGTTGCAACATTGTCATTAGAAACCACCTCACATTCCCACTCTTTAACTCCAAAAACATCATCTGGCACTGTTATTTTTAAATCATTTTTAACTGCAACCTGACATGACAATCTCCAACCTTCATTCTTTTCTTTTGCATTAAAATGACTTTCTTCAGTTGGAAGAATTGAACCTCCACCTTCAAGAATTTGGCATTTACATTGACTACATGTTCCACCACCGCCACAAGCAGAAGAAAGGAAGATTTTGTTATCTGCTAATGTTTGTAGGAGTTTTGATCCTGTTTGTACTTCAAGTTTATTTTCTTCATCTCCGTTGATTGTTATTGAAACATTGCCTGAAGCAACTAATTGACTTCTTGCAAGAAGAATTACAACTACAAGTAGTAAAACTATGCCTGTAAATGAAACAACTCCTAATACTAAATCCATTTAAAATCTCCTATAAAGATATTCCACCAAATGACATGAAACCAAAGCTCATTAAACCAACAATAATAAAAGTCATACCAAGACCTTTTAGACCTTCAGGAATATCTGAGTACTTTAATTTTTCTCTGATCCCTGCGAGTATCACAATTGCCATAGCCCAACCAACACCTGCACCTAGACCATAAGCAATACTTTCAGTGAACATTAAGTCTTTTTCTACCATAAATAAAGAAGCACCTAATATTGCACAATTAACTGTGATTAAGGGTAAGAATACCCCAAGAGCATTATATAAAGCTGGTATATATTTATCTAAAAACATTTCTAAAATTTGAACTGCAGCAGCAATCACGCCAATGTAACTAATTAGTTCTACAAACTCTAAGTTTGTATTTGGAAGGCCAGCCCAAGTAAGAGCACCCTCTCTTAATACATAGTTATAAATTAAGTTATTTAAAGGCACTGTGATAGCACAAACTACTATGACGGCTATTCCTAAACCAAATGCTGCATCAATCTTTTTAGATATAGCTAAAAAAGTACACATGCCTAAAAATAAAGATAAGGCTATATTTTCAATAAAGACAGTATTGATGAATATATTTAGATAATGTTCAAACATTTAACTCTCTTTTATTTAAATTTGGTGCAACGGAATGTTTTGATAAATCAAACTCATCCTCTTCAATCTGATCATTGTTATAGCCCCTAATTAACCAAATAAATAAACCAATAATAATAAATGAGCTTGGTGGTAGCAGAAGGAGATTATTAGTTGGGTACCAATCACCAAAAATTGGAATACCAAACAAAGTTCCTGCACCGAAAAGCTCACGAATAAATGCAACACCAATAAGTATTAAACTATAGCCAATGCCATTACCAAGGCCATCTAAGAAACTTACAAAAGGTTTTTCTTTCATTGCAAAAGCTTCAGCTCTTCCCATTACAATACAATTGGTAATAATCAGACCAACAAATACTGATAGTTTTTTGCTTGTTTCATAGTCATAGGCCTTAAGAAGTTCGTCAACCAAAATAACCAGTGTAGCAATGATAGTCATTTGAACAATAATACGGACAGATGAAGGTATGTAGTTTCTAATGATTGAAATAAATAGATTTGAGAGTGAAACAACAGATGTTAGAGCAATACACATTATCAATGTGACATTTAAATTACTTGTTACAGCTAAAGCTGAGCAAATTCCTAAAATTTGGAGCGTTATTGGGTTCTCCTTGATTAGAGGATTTACTAGAACTTCTTTATATTGCTTAAGACTCATAATCAAAATTTTCTAAAAGTTTTAAATAACCTGAATCACTAAACCAGTATTCAATCATATTAGAAACACCCCTACTCGTCAGAGTTGCTCCAGAAAGACCGTCAACCATATATTTAGCATCATTCATGTTCTGATCAACAGCACCTTTTATTACTTGTAGTTTTACATCTCCAGATTGATAAATCTCTTTTCCAACCCAAATATTTTTCCAATTAGGATTATCAACCTCTCCACCAAGACCTGGTGTTTCCTTATGCTCATAAAATTCAATACCTACAACAGTATTAAAATCATTTTCTATAGCAATATAACCATAAAGAGTTCCCCATAAACCATAGCCACGTATTGGAAGAATTAATTTATCTATTTCATTATCTTTAGTTGAAAAATAAATTTTTCCAATATTTTCTCTATTTTTAATAATTGCAATATCTTTATCAGCTGGAACCGGCTTAGACTGATCTGAGAATCTCAATGATTGTAGTTGATCATATTTATCTATATCAAAATCTTTATACTCCCTATATGTTTCTCCGGTATCAAAATCTAAGAAACGAATCTCAAGGTTTTTAAATTGATCTTCAACTGACATTGATTCATCATAAATATTTGCAGCTTCAAGAATCTTAATTCTTTTATCATTGAGCTTATTTGTATTCTGTTGGTCTCTGAGAGATACAGCGGTAAAAGAAACAAATAGAGAGCATAGCAAGCAAACCCCAAGGGTTACACCTAAAGTCTTCATAATTGTTTCATTCATAATGCTTCTCTGTATTTAAGTTTCTTTTGAATATTATTATTTACAACTAAGTGATCTATAACAGGTGCTAAAAGGTTAGCAAAAAGTATAGCAAGCATCATTCCTTCAGGAAATGCTGGATTAACAACACGTATAAGGACTACTGTAACTCCTATAACTATTCCATATATCCATCTACCTTTATTGGTTCCAGACCCTGAAACTGGTTCGGTAGCCATAAAAACCAAACCAAATGCAAAACTACCAATAACAAGATGCCAGTAAAATGGAACATTGAACATTGGGTTAGTTTCTGAACCAATAATATTGAATAGCGAACTTGTAACAAACATCCCTAAAAGTGTTCCGAGCATAATCCTGTAGGAGGCAATTCTTGTCATCAAAAGAATTACTGCAGCAATTGAAATCGCAATAATAGATGTCTCTCCTACTGAACCAGGAATATTTCCAGCAAAAGCATCAAACCAACTAAATTTATCAGTCAGTCCAGGCACACCAGATTCTGCAGCAACACCAAGAGGTGTAGCGCCTGAATAACCCTGTGGAATAATCATTTGATCTCCTAGTCCAGAAATCCAAACTTTATCACCAGAAATATCAGATGGATATGCAAAATAAAGGAAAGCTCTACCAGTTAAAGCAGGATTGAGGAAGTTTTTACCAGTACCTCCAAAAATCTCTTTTCCAATAACAATTCCAAATGTTATACCTAATGCAGCTTGCCATAAAGGAAGATCTGGTGGACAACTTAAAGCAAAAAGAACTGAAGATACAAAAAAACCTTCATTAACCTCATGTTTTCTAATAATTGCGAATAAAATTTCCCATGAAATACCTACTAAAAATGTTGTTGCATAAATAGGAATAAAATAGACTGCACCGAACCACATTTTATTTATAAAACTATTTGGCTCATAACCAAAAATATTTACAAGATAATGATGCCAGTCACCAGTATTAGGTGTATCAATGAGCGCTAAATATTCAAGAGACTGGTTTCCAATGTTGTACATACCAAAAAACATTGCTGGAAATGTGGATAGCCAGACTATGACCATCATTCGTTGAATATCTAGTGCGTCTCTTATATGAATTGGATTTTTGGTTTTATTTCTTGAGAGAAAAAATAAGTTTTCGAAGATATCATAAATTGGGAAATATTTTTCAGCTGTTCCACCTTTTGAAAAGGAAGGTTTTGCGTCATCAAAAAGATTTCTAAGAAATTTCATTGCAATTCTTTATATATTAATTCTAAGTTTTCATCCAAAATTGAGCAGTAATCATATTTACTAGGACATACATAACTACATAGGGATAAATCTTCAGGAGCCAACTCTAAAACACCAAGTTTAATAGCATTTTCAATGTCTTTTACAACAATAGATTTTAATAACTGGAGTGACATTATATTTAGCGGCATAACCTCCTCATAAGCAGCAACAGGAACTATTCCTCTATTACTTCCATTAAGAGCGGTATTGAACTCAAACTCTTCGGGTTTTACCCAGCTTGATATGAAGGCGCCAAGCTTAGAATGCAGTTTTGATCCAGGCATAAGCCAGTTAAGAAAAGTATCAGGTACTTCATCTGAAATAGCAGAAATCTGATTATGATAAAAGCCTAAAAATGTTAATGAATCAGTAATTTCATATCCATTTAGAACGGATCCAGATATTAATCGAGAATTATCTTTTAAGTTACCTGCAACAAGTTCTCTGCAATCAGATCCAACTCTAGCTTTAACAATTTTTGGTTCAATAATTGAAGGTCCGCCGATAGATACATACCTAGAGGTTCTTATCTTATTATTAAGAGCAAAGTCACCAAATGATAGAATACCCTGCCCATCTGTGTACCAACACTTAGAGTTTATATCTACAGGTTTTATAAAATGTATATGTGTTCCTGAGAGACCTGCAGGATGAGGACCCTTAAAATTATAGTAATTTATTCCATCTATAAAATTATTAAAGTCATTATTTTGATAGCAAACGTGTATATTACAGTTAAAAATTTCCTTCAATTTCATCAACGATCTATTGAATAAATCTATTTCATGTTGAAGATAAATATATGGATCAACCGATAAAGGGTTTGTATCACAAACATTTACAAATATATCATTAGGAATATCATTGGGTTTTGGTGTTTTGTTAAAGGGTCTTGTTCTAAAATTATTAATGACTCCATATTTTGATAGGTTTCTGAAAAGAATCTCATCACTATCATTTAAAATTTCAACTTGATTCTCTTGGTCAGCAACCTCAATCTCTATACTTATAAAACGTCTCTTTTCACCTCTGTTAATAGATTTTATTAACCCTCCAGCTGGAGAAGTGAAAAATACACCTGGATTTTTTTTGTCCTCGAATAAAACTGAACCAATTTTTACCTGGTCACCAACTTCAACCATCATTGTTGGTTTCATACCAATATAATCTGGTCCAAGAATGCCAACATGAGATATTTTTGTTGAGTCGGAGACAGTACCCTCAGGTGACCCTGAAATAGGTATATTTAAGCCTTTTTTTAAGTTATACAACTTTTAACTTCCTATCTTAAAAAAACGTTTGAATTATAGTATTTAAAGCCTCTATATACTACTAATATCAAACCTTTACGGGCAATCTAATGAGATTTATGCCAGCAATATTTTTAACTAAATTAACAACTTGGACTGAATAACCATACTCATTGTCATACCAACAATATAAGGTAATTTTATTGTCAGAAACTATAGTTGCTAGTGGAGTTAACAAAACCAACAATTTCTCTATATTTAGAATTAAAGGCTGTCTTCCTGAGAAATTCATTAACATCATCTTTGTTTAGATCATTCTTATCTACTGTTAGTGACATTACAGCCAAACTTACATTTGGAGTCGGAACTCTTATAGCATTACCAGTTAATTTCCCATCGAGTTCAGGTAATGCTTTAGAAACTGCTTTTACTGCTCCTGTAGATGTTATAACCATATTTAAAGCGGCACTTCTTCCTCTTCTATCTTTCTTATGATAATTATCGATTAGATTTTGATCATTCGTATATGCATGAACAGTTTCGATATGTCCTGATGTTATTGAATATTCTTTATTTAGAATATCTAAAACCGGAACAATTGCATTAGTCGTGCAAGAAGCAGCTGAGATTACGTTATCAGATTCATTCAATATATCGTTATTGATACCGTTAACAATATTCTTTATTTGACCCTTCCCAGGTGCAGTTAGAACAACTTTGCTAGCGCCAGATTCTAGATGAAGAGATAAATCTTTCTCCTCTCTCCAGACACCTGTGTTATCAATAACAATTGGATTGTCTATATCGTAATCGGAATAATTAAAGTCTTTTGGTCCATTTGCATAGATGATCTTTACAGGATTTCCATTTATTACTAAAGTTTCCGTCTCATTATCGACTCTAATAGTTCCATGAAATGAACCGTGAACAGAATCACGTCTCAACAAACTAGCTCGTTTAAGAAGATCGTTTGTATCTGATCCTTTTCTCACGACAATTGCTCTGAGTCTATAATAATTACCTGGGCCTGTCATTTGAGCCATAATGCGTGAAACTAACCTACCGATTCGACCAAACCCATACAAAACTATGTCCTGGGGTTTTGAAGGTCTGTGCTGATCAACTTTATCTAGTGGATCTAAAATATATGATTTAATGTGAGAGTCAATTTCTGAATCATCTAAAGATTTATTCTCTTTCATGAAATCCACTACTATCTCTCCTAGATCAATCTCACAATCTTTTATATCTTGGAGTTCAATTCTTTGTAAAAAGGGATAGGTCTCGAGTTCAGAAATCTCAGTATCTTCAACTCTTCTTATAAATCTATGTGACTTCATTATTTCAATAGGAGATTGATTTATTAATGAATGTCCGTACATGAGAACGTTTACACCATTTCTATAAAGTCTTCCTATTATAGGAACCATTAATTCTGCTAAACCTTCACGCCATTTCCAGTCACCAAAAAAATCATCTGGTTTGTCTCTTAACCTGAGATCTGGATTTTTTGTGAGATCAGTCATTAGGAATTATTAAATTTTTTCAGATGAAAATGTGAATTACCAAATTGCGAATCAATTGAAATAAATCTTTTTAAATAATGGCCTATGGACATTTCTTCACTAACGCCCATACCTCCGTGAAGCTGAACTGCATCTTCACCAACTTTCTTCCCCGATAAGCCAACTTGAGATTTTAAGGCGGAAACTGATCTATATTTAGAATCATTATTTTCATGCATATCAATCATAGATTTGTATAAAAGAGATTTGCAGAGTTCAGCCTCTATAAACATATCAACCATTTTATGTTGTAAAACTTGAAAGTTACTTATTGGTTGACCAAATTGTTCCCTACTCTTTGTGTATTCAACAGTTTTAAGGTAACAAGATTCCATGCATCCAACAGCCTCTGCTGATACACATAATGTTCCATAATTAATTGCATCTTTGATCAGTTGTTCTGCCTCATCACCTGTTGCAACTATTTGATCAGCATTAATTCCAACATTTTCAAAATTAAGTTGAGATATACGTCTGTCATCAACAGTTTTAAAGTTATTGATTGATAATCCATCAGTATCTTTGCTTACAAGAACTATTGTAGTCACATCATTATGATTAACCGTAACTAAGTAGTGATCGGCATTTGAACCATTTAAAACAAGGTTTTTAGTTCCATTTAAAGTTAGAGAATCAGTACCTTCTAGAAGACATGTAATGTCTTTAAATTCATAATTACGATTTTGTTCCATGTATGCAAGAGATATTTGCTCTTCACCTGAAATAAGTTTTGAAATAAAGTCATTCTTTTTATCAAAGGAAGAATTATCAAGAATATATCCAGAAAGAACAACATTACTAAGATATGGTTCTAATACTAGAAATTTACCAAATTCCTCAAAAAGTATTGATAACTCTATCGGTCCAAAATCAAAACCTCCAGATTCACTTGAAAATGGCATAGCAAGCCAACCTTGTTCTGCAAAAAGTTTCCATTTTTCAGGATCAAAGCCAGATTCGGTATTAATGAAATTCTCTCTATCATAAAAATCATAGTCAGAATTACAAAACTTCTGAATTTGCTCTCTTAAAAGGTTTTGTTCGTCAGAAAAATTTAGATTCATTAGACTCCCAGTACAAACTTAGAAATAATATTCTTTTGAATTTCATTACTACCACCATATATGGTTACTTTTCTCATATTTAAATATTTTGATAAAGCATCATTGGTGTACTCTGGTCCATTTGGCTTAACATTTGATCCATAGCCATCAGGTCCTCCATAAGGAATTGCAAATTCTCCTGCAGCTTCTACATATAATTCTGTAAGGCGTTGTTGAATCTCTGTTCCTTTAATTTTCAATATAGAAGATTCAGCTCCAGGATTTCCTCCACCTTCTAAAGCTGAAAGAAGTCTAAGTTCTGTAAACTCAAGAGCCATAATATCAATTTCTAATTGTGAAACTTTAGCAATGAGATCATCATCTCCTAAATCTTTAGAAATTTCTTTAAGTCTTTCAAGTTGTCTTTTAGAAGCACCAACACCCGCAATACCAAAACGCTCATGAGCTAAAAGGAATTTTGCATATGTCCAACCTTTGCCCTCTTCCCCAATAAGGTTTTCAGCAGGCACTTTAACGTCAGTAAAAAATACTGAATTAACTTCGTGATCACCATCAATTGTAATGATTGGTTTAACTTCAATACCAGGAGACTTCATATCGATTAGTAAAAATGAAATACCTTCTTGTTTCTTTCCAGAAGAATCAGTTCTTACTAAGCAAAAGATCCAATCAGCATTTTGTGCAAGTGTAGTCCATGTTTTTGATCCATTAATAATGTAATAATCCTTTCCATCTTCATTAATTAGTTCTGCTTTTGTTTTCAAGGATGCTAAATCTGAACCAGATCCAGGCTCAGAATAACCCTGACACCACCATGTATCAAAATTAAGTATATCTGGTAAGAATCTATCTTTCTGCTCTTGATTTCCAAATGTATAGATAACAGGTCCAACCATACTTACACCAAAAGGAATAAGTGGCGGGCATCCTGCGAGTCCAAGCTCATTTTGGAAAATATAAATTTGTGCTGGTGACCAACCAGTACCGCCATATTCAACAGGCCAATTAAAGCCCATCCAGCCTTTTGCAGAAAGTGATTTGTGCCAATCAACTATGTCTTCTCTAGTTAATGGTTCACCATTTTCTATTTTCTCTTTAACATGCTTTGGATATTCATTTGCTAAAAAGTCTCTAACCTCATCTCTGAATTCTAAGTCCTTTGAAGAAAAGCTTAATTCCATAATATATTTCCTATAAATAGTTACTTATAATGTGCACTTATTATACAAGACACTAGATTGAAAAAACAGAACAAAGAAACCTTTAAATCTCTTAAAAGCTCTTTAGAAAAAAATAGCAAAATATTGATAATTTGCTCATCAAATTCAGAAATTGAAGATGTCTACGATGAATTAATTGGTTTTGTAAATAAAAAAAGCATAGTTCGACTTTATGATAGAGAAATTCTTCCTTATGATCACTTTTCAACACCAGATGATGTTATAAAAAAACGTTTTGATGAAATTCAAAATATTTATGATTCTCATTTGATTATATCGTCTTTAAAAAATCTTTTTGAATTCTACCCAGACCAAAGTTTTTATAAGTCACTAAAAGAATTTAAAACTAATGACAAAATATCAATTAGTAAGATAAAAGAAATTCTAGAATCAATAAATTATAAAAGAGTAGATAGAGTTTCAAGCTTAAATGAATACTCGAACAGAGGTGGAATTGTAGATATAAATTCAAGTAGGTATAAAAATCCTATTAGACTTGATTTTTTTGGTGATTGTATTGAATCAATAAGAGAATTCGATATTAAAACACAAAGATCTATTAATGAAATTAAATCATTTAAATTAAATTCGGGTTACGAAATACCTTTAGATGAGGAAATTATTAATGAATTTAAAGATAAGTGGAGAGACGAATTTCCACAATTGGATGAAAGGGATTCTAATTTTTTTAATGGCGTAGCAAAGAATAAACTTCCAGAAGGTTATGAAAACTACCTATCAATATTAATTAATAATCCTATTAATTTCTTCGAACTTGTTGAATATGATTCAACTTACATTACCAGTGATTCAAATATTGATGATTACAAGCAATTTATTATTGATCGATTTAATGATGAAAATAATGGAACAAGAGAACTTATTTCACCAGAAAAACTTTTCTTTGATGTTGTAAATAAGATTAAGGAAGAGAATCCTATAAAAATTATTTCTAATCCCAAAATTTATGAAAGTAAATCTAAATACAAACACTTTAATGTTACTAAAAATAAAGTTTCTAACCATCTAATTTATGATAATTCCTTAAATATTAAAGATTTAGTCATCCACGAGGACTATGGTTTGGGTATATTTGAAGGTTTGAAGACAATTAAAACCTCTAGTAAAGAAAATGAATACCTATGCATAAGATATAAAGATGATGAATTGCTTTATGTTCCTACTTATAACTTTAATTTATTATCTAAGTTTCATAAAAAAACAGATGATACGAGTCTTGACTCACTGTCTAATACAAATTGGTCATCCAAAAAAGAAAAAGCTAAAGCAAGAATATATGATCATGCATCAGAAATCTTAAAAATAGAATCTGATAGATTAAAAGCAACATCAGCTGCCTTGAAGGTTTCTGATGATGAATACAAATCATTTATTAATGACTTCCCATTTGATGACACCGAGGATCAAGAAATTGTTTCAAGAGATATTAGAAAAGATCTTTCATTAATTAAGCCTATGAATAGATTGTTATGTGGTGATGTTGGGTTTGGTAAAACAGAGATTGCAATGAGAGCATCATTTATTTCAGCCCTATCAGATAAACAAACCATTATTTTAAGTCCAAGTACTGTTCTGACTGACCAACACTTTGAATCTTTTTCTAAAAGATTTAAAAATTTCCCTATTACAATCGAGAAACTATCGAGAAATACATCTCTTAAAGTAAAAGAAAAACTTTATAAAGATTTCAAAGATAAAAAAATTGATATATTGATTGGAACTCATGCTTTGTTTAATGAAGATTTATCTTTTAAGAATGTTGGACTTTTGGTGGTTGATGAAGAACATAGGTTTGGTGCTAAACAAAAGAATTTAATAAAAAATAAACAACTTTCAACTCATATACTATTTATGTCTGCAACGCCGATACCAAAAACTATGAACATGGCATTCTCAGGGTTAAAAGATTTTTCTTTTTTATCAACGCCTCCGCCCAAAAGACTTTCAATAAAGACTTTTTTAGAAGTTTCAAATAATACGATTATAAAAGAATCTCTTACAAGAGAATTTAATAGGAATGGATGCACCTTTGTCATAGAAAATGATATTCAAAAAATGGATAAGCTAAAAAGTAACCTCGAAGCTCTGGTACCAAATCAAAAGATTGATATTGTTCATGCAAGTTTAAATAAAAAACTTATTGATAAACGTTTAAATGATTTTAGAAAAAGAAAAATTAATGTCTTGATATGCACAACAATTGTTGAAATGGGATTAGATATCCCAGAAGCAAATACTATTATCATCAATAATGCACAAAATTTTGGTTTATCACAGCTTCATCAACTTAGAGGACGTATTGGAAGATCTTCTAAACAAGGTTATTGCTTTGTTCTCATACCATCATCTGATATAAATAATAAATCTAAATCTAGGTTACAAAGTTTTGTCAACAACTCGCATCTTGGAGCCGGTTTTAATATAGCTAATGAAGACTTAGAGATTAGGGGGGCTGGTGAAATACTGGGTGTAAAGCAATCAGGTCACATTGATACTATTGGCATGTCACTATATATGTCTATGCTCAAAACAGCCTTAAACAATGATCATATAGAAATGAACCCATCATGCGAGATAAAAGTTTCTGTAACTAGTCTCATACCGGAATATTACTTGCCCTCTCCGACAGAGAGACTAAAAATTTATAGAAAGCTTTCAGGAGCTGATTCTAAAACTTTAACTGAAATTAAGATTGATTTATTAGATAGATGTGGAAAACATCCGGTTGAATTAGAAAATTTATTTAAGATTACTGAAATTAGCATTAAGGCTAAATCTTTAGATATTTCAAAAATTGTTCAATCATCTAAATATCTAAAATTTAAATTCAACAAGACTTTAAAAGATAAAACATTATCAAAAATATTGAGTATCACTAGTGAAAGTCCTGAAATATATGAAATCAAAAAAAATGGTGAGCTTTGGATAAATTTTAATGGCCAAGATGTGTTAAATTTAGTAGATAATGCTATTCAAAAATTTTCATAAAATATTAATTTTTCTCTCATTCTTCATTAATACAATCGAAGCAGAGGATATTTATAAAGTTGAAGTAATAATAATTAAGTTTAATGACGTAATAGTAGATGAGAAATTTAACAATAATTTAGATTTTTCACCAACTGCAATAACCAAGTTAAAAGAAAACGAAATAATACTAATACCAGAAAAATTTATAGACAATGCACTCAAATCATCAGATCTTTTAGATATAGAAATTGAGGCAATCGAAAATGATAATAGCTCTAATGATGCAACCGAAATAAAGAAATATTTTGAATTATATGAATATTTAGATTTAGAAAATCTTAATTTCCTTATAGGCAGGTTAAGATGGAGAGAAAATATCGAAATTTTAGATTCACTCTCTTGGTATCAACCACTAAAAGCACAAGATGAATACACCTACCACTATGATCAGGAAAACAATTTAAGTTTATATTTAAATATCTATGAATCTAGGTATCTTCATTTAAATCTGAAAGCATTTGTTGGTCAATTAGATCTTGATGAAACTATAACTGAGTTTATTGACGAAGACAGAAGAGTAAAAAATTCTGAAATAAATTATTTTGATCATCCAAATATGGGTCTAATTATCAAAATTGATAAATCTTAGGACTCTTGTTCTTGAGGATAATAAGCGTTCTCATCAATTGAATGATCGGTGATATCTTTAACAGATCTTATCTCTGGAATTTGTTCTATTAAAGTTGTTTCAATACCGTCTTTTAGCGTCACATCAATCATTCCACATCCCTGACAGCCTCCACCAAATTGAAGAATTACATCTGAATCCTCAGTAAATTCAACGAGAGAAACTTCACCACCATGTGACGCTAACATCGGATTAATTTCGTTATATAAAATAAAATTAATCTTGTCTTCGATCGTGCTATTTTCTCCAATATTAGGCATTTTGGCATTGGGGGCTTTGATAGTTAACTGACCATCAAAATTATCTTCATCAAAATTTACAATTGCATCTTTAAGAAAATCTATACTTTTTGAATCAATATATACATCTATTAGTTCAAGGTGCATTACCTCATCATCTTTTGAAACCTCATCTGTATTGCAAAAAGCTAGGCATGTTTCAGCTTTTGGTGTTCCCGGTCTATCTATGAAAATTCTTATACCAAGGTTACTCTCATCTTTACCATCAATAAGTTTTTTTAAGTAAACTTCTGCGGAATTAGTGATTTCTATATTATTTTTCATACTTTAATGTAACAAAATGTTGATTTTAACTGGTTTTTAAAAAATAAGAAAAGATTGCACGAGGTATTTAACTACTAAAAGAATTAAAACTAATATTCAGAGATATTGTAACCATGTTAGTATTCATTGTAATTTCTTATATGAATAAATATTTAAATATTTTATTATCTACAATTATTTTATCAGGTTGCATTCCTATGACTTCTAACACACCACCAAATCCAAAAAAAATCCCATATGAACTAGAGGCGCATGGCGATATAAGAGTTGATAACTACTATTGGATGAGAGACGATTCTAGATCAGATAAAGAATTGATAAGTTACCTTGAATCAGAAAATGAATATTTTAAAAAATGGAGAGATGAACGAGTTGACTATCAAGATGAAATTTTTAATGAATTAAAGAAAATGATTCCAGCGGAAGAAGAAACGCTAAGGGTTAAGGATGGCAATTATTTTTACTACAGCAGGATTAAAGCTGATCAACAATATTCAACTTACTTTAGAAATAATATAAATGAGGAGATTCTTCTTGATGCCAATGATGAAGCTAGAGGACATGATTTTTATAGTGTTGCAGGCTTAAATATTTCTCCTGATGAAAACTTATTGATTTATGGAGAAGATTTCACTGGAAGACGAGAATACACCTTACGAATAAAAGATTTACTTAAAAGTGAACTACTCGATGACGAGATTGTAAAAGTATCTCCTAATGCTATATGGTCTAGTGATTCAAAATATATTGTATATGCAAAAAAAGATGAAGAAACACTTATACAAAATCAAATATATGTTCATGAACTAGGTACTGATCAATCTGAGGATAAATTAATTTATAAAGAGGATGATAATGAATTTAATATTTGGCTATCAGAATCGAGAACAAAAAAATATATTTACATATACATAGAAAAAACAGATTCAAGTGAAGTATGGCTTCTAGATAAAGCTAATCCTCTTGGAAACCTTGAATTGGTTTTAAAAAGATCAGAAAACCACCTTTACTCTATTGAGGATGGTGGTGATTATTTCTATGCCCTTTCAAATTATGATGATGCAAAAAACTTCAAAGTTATGCGTCTTAAAAAAGATGATTTCCAAAATATCAATAATTGGGAAGAAGTTATTGAAGTTCGCGACACTCACTATATTGAGGATATGTTAACTTTTAGAGAATTTATAGTTATTCAATCACGATATGATGGCATACCAATAATTGAAGTATTTAACTTAGCTAATAATTCTCTTAGTCAAATCACTATGAAGGATGAGGTTTATGATCTGGGTCTGGTTTATAACAATGATTTTGATTCAAGCTTCTTTAGATATTCTTATTCGTCATTAAAAACCTCTCCACAAATATTAAAATATGATTTATACCAGAACAGTAATAACGTCATATGGAAGAAACAAGTAAATAACTTTGTAGATACTGATTATGAGATAAAAAGAATTAAAACACTTGCAAGAGATGACACTAATGTGCCCGTTTCAATTGTTTATAAAAAAGGTTTAGACCTTAAAAATGCACCTATGTTAATTTATGGTTATGGATCATATGGAATTAATATGGATTCAGGGTTTAGGTCAACTATTACACCACTTTTAAATAGAGGTTTTATATTCGCTATTGCTCAAATAAGAGGTGGTGCTGATATGGGAAGATATTGGTACGAAGATGGTCGAATGTTCAATAAAAATAATACATTTTATGATTTTATAGATGCCACTAAATTTCTTACTGAAAATAATATTGGTCATAAAGATAAAATCTTTGCTATGGGAGGAAGTGCTGGGGGCTTACTGATGGGTGCTGTTATCAATTACGAACCTGAATTATATTCAGGGATTGTAAGTGCAGTTCCGTTTGTTGATGTTCTTACAACAATGTCTGATGAATCTATTCCTTTAACAACATTTGAATATGATGAATGGGGTAATCCAGCAAATAAAGATGAATATTTCTATATGAAAACATATTCACCCTATGACAATATTCAAAAACAAAATTATCCAGCTGTTTTGGTTACAACGAGCTTGTATGATTCCCAAGTTCAATATTTTGAACCTGCTAAATATGTTCCAAAACTGAGAGAGTTTACAACTTCTGATAATCCTGTCTTCTTAAATATAAATCTTGTTGGTGGTCATGGTGGAAAAAGCATCTTTTACGGGTGGATTAATCTTATAGACTCTATACTTTTTCTTGTTTGAGTTATTCGAACTAATTCCAGCACCAGATTTATTTACCTCTAGAGAAACTGATACATCAACATCCTCACCGTCAAGATTTATATAAGTTTCTGAGCTACCTGCTCCAGGATAAATAGCAACAAATTCACCTACATCCGTAATAAAGTTATCAACATATGTAAAGAAGCTGTAATAGTACTGACCATTAGGTATATCTGTGGCATTAAATGTAATTTCTCCATTTAACATCTCACCGTCGTTTCCAAAATAGAGAGTTCTAACACCAGCATCTTCATCAACTTGCCATAAATAGGTTGAAACATATTCAATATATGGTCTCTCTCTATCATCGCCAATTTGTATTGTTGCGGTTGATGTTTGAACATTCTCATTGGAGAAAGTTACCTTAGTTCGTGTTGAATATAGGCCGTCAGGTAATGATGATCTATCAAGATTTATGGTGTAAGTTCCAAATCCATTTTCATCAACATTCTTTTGTGTAATTGATATAGCGCTTGGTATATCGTTTTCTACACTTGTAACAGATAATTCACCATCACCAACTTTAGTTACATTAATATCATAAGAATTAAATTCTTTACCAAGATTTATAGTTCCTGGTGAAATTGATCCATATGTAAAGTCTAATCCCTCTTCATCAATAATTCTTGTTACTGCCTTATTAATATTTAACAGCCCATAACCAAATTCATTATCCTTGCCTGGCTCACCTATATCATCAACTAAATGTCCATCAATTATTAAAGCATCAACTTGAGATGAAAGTAGCTCAGGTACCAAGGCATATAAGATTCCAATAGCACCAGCAACATGAGGTGAAGCCATTGATGTACCTTGATAGAAAGCTAGATCCTCATTAGAGCCAAATGCTAATACACCATCACCATATCCATCGGCATTTGCATCAGTTCCGACATCCCCACCAGGAGCAGCAATATCAACTAGATCATTATAGGTTGAATAGTAAGCTCTATTTCTAGTTGCTTCAGTAGCAGCAACAGAAATAACATTATTACAAGAAGCCGGTGAACCATATTCTTCTACTCCAGAATTACCTGATGAAGAGACTATAGATATATTTACTGCATATAAATCATTGATCGCACCCTGATATGCATTAGAACAAGTACTTCCTGTACTACCAAGGCTCATGTTAACAACTTTAATCGGTGTATCACCTGAATAAACAGTACCAGAGCCGTTAGCGAATCCACCAGCATATAAAAGTCCTTGTGTAATATCACTCACAAAACCAGTTCCATCAGCCCCTAGAACTCTTACAGGCACAACCCCTATTCCAAAGCCATTAATGTTATTTCCATCATTTAAAGCAGCAATCGTTGTTCCAACATGTGTTCCATGAGAATCAGTAGCTGCAGTTGAGTCGGTTGGATCTGAATCATAACCATCGCCGTCACCACTATTTCCTATTGGAACAAAATCAAAACCATTTGGAAGGAAAGCAGAAGTTGTATAAGCTGTTGAATCAGAAGATGGGGCACCAGAGTCTAGAACAGCTACAGCAACATTTTTTGTTTCTTGACCAATAGCTGTAAGCGCTGTTTCAAGACCTATTTGCTGAAGATTCCATTGGTAATTCCAGCTCGGATCTTTTGTAAAATTCATTGCTTTTGCTTTAAGATCAAGTTCAAGATTCAATCTTGGATAAAGATCTCTATAATGTTGAAGTACCTTCCAATGCTTGATGTATGCAACCTGTTCTGGATTATCTTGAATATCATTTAGATGACTGGTACCAAAAATTCTTTCAAATTCTTCATCTATAGATAAATTAAATCTTCGTAATCCTTTAAATCCAATATCATTTAACTGAGTAAATTTTGTTTCTATATTAGGTTCTGGATAAACATCTATACTCACAGCATCTGCCTGGTCATATTTATAATTGGGACCAAATGGTATATATGAAATAAATCTATCTTTAGCATAATTTTCTTTGATATTGCTAAACGCTGATGCACCTGAGACATTTGAACCAAAAGTTAAGACATACTTTGAATGTCCTTCATTTGCTTTAACGACAGCATAGAATGTTCCAGAGTTTGGCAATGCTATTATTTTTCTTGTACTTGTAGAGTTACTTGTATAAGAATAATCTGCTAATGATCCATCTTCATTATAAAGCAGTAGATCTACATCCATAGATTCGTATTCACAGCAGTAGAATGAACCAGGGTTATCTGGCAGATCTTCATAAATTAAGCCCTCAATTTGAAGGGTTACTGCTAAATTTGGAGCAGCTGTAATTTTGTACCAATCTTCTGTATCAAAATTTTCTAGTGTTTGAGTGAGACAGTTCCCATCTTCATCAACACCAACGCAGAAACCATTCTCTACTAATACAATATCTACTGTGTTATCGCCAATATGACCAATTAAATCAGTTGGATTAATAATTGTTTGAGCGCTAGATGCAGAGTTATTTTCTGTGTAAGTATATTTGAGAGTATTTTGCACATCTCCATCAATAGCGGTGTATCTATTTGAGTAAAGAGTACCGTTAATTGTATATGTGTCTTTTATGTCAGTAACAGTAATTAATAAATCAATAATTGTTTCTAAGGCTTCAGCTGTATCTTCAACCGCTCTTAATTGAACTTCATAAATACCATCACTATTTGCGTCTGTAGGTTCTTCGTAATCAGCTCCATCAAAAGCAATAAATGCTAAGCTTCCATTTGCTTCATCGACATTAAAAGTTCTAAATAATGATTCATCTGCACCGCCATTAATAGCCCAGCTAACACCACTTCCCTCAGGATCAACAACACTGATCGAAGTGACAATCCTTACATTCTCTTCAACAAAGACATCTGAGTCTAGGCCAACAAATTCTGGTGACTCAGGAACATCAGAAACAGTAATCTCAACATCTTGAGTTGTTCTATTAAAACCATCATCAGCAAAAACTTGAATGTTATAAACATTGTTTCCATCCGAATCAGTTGGATTTTCAAAGTTCACGCCTCCAACGTATTTAAGGATGCTATTGTCTTCAACTATGAACCCTGTTGAATCATCACCGGATACTCCAACTGTAAGAGTATTATTCTCAGGATCTGAAACTGAGAAAGTTGCCATTTCTATTGTATTTTCTGAGTGAGAATATGAAGTCTGTAAATCATTTATTACAGGAGGATTATTAACCTCTAAAACAGTAATACTTATTTCATCACTATTGGTTGTAAATGATCCATCAGATGCAACGATATTTAGTTTATAAACATTATCTCCATCACTATCAGTTGGATTTGCAAAATCTGGAGCTGAAGTGAAAGACAGGCTACCAGAATCAGAGATTGTAAAGACTGAACTATCAGTTCCAGCTTTCGATAGCGTTACATCATCACCATCTGCATCATTTGTTGAAATATCAAATACATTTGTTTGGCCATTAGTCACCTCAACACTCGTTGAAAGATCAACAAATGTAGGTGCATTATCATTAAGATTATTTATGCTAACGAGAACATTTGGTGAGGTTGCAGACAAAGATCCATCATTTGCAACAACTGCAAAAGAATAAATGTTATCTTCGTTTGAATCAGCTGGAACTTCAAAATCTGGTGAAGCCTTAAAGGAAACATTACCACTAGAATCTATACTTAATAATGATGAGTCGTCTCCTGTAAGTGAATATGCAAGAGTATCACCATCTTCATCTGATGCTGTTATTGTGGTTAATGTAGTATCTATATTTTCATTGGCACTGATTTCTCCAGCTATTGCACCAAATAAGGGAACTTCATTAACATCTGAAATGTTGACTGTAATTGTGGTTGAAGCACTATAAAGTCCATCTGTTACAGAGGCTGTAAAAGAATAATTATTTTTAACTTCGAAATTAGGATTAGATTTGAGAGTTAATACACCTGAGTCGGTAATTTCAAGATCTGAAGAATCACCTCCGCTTATTGAGAAAGTAAGATCATCATTATCAGCATCTGTTGCGGTAAGGGTGGCAACTGCTTGTTGATTTTCAGGAACTGTAAATGATCCACTTGATGTAATTACTGGGTCATTATCATTAATATTACTTATCGATACTTCCACCTCTTGAGATGTTGTATTTAAATCATCACTAAAATTAACACTTACCAAATAGACATTATTTGCATCAGAATCTTCTGGTAATTCATAATCCTTGCTAGATGAAGTTAACGAAGCATTTAACCCATCAAAAGCTAATGTAAATAAATCTTTATCTACGCCGCTTAGCGAGAATGTAATTGTGTCATTTTGTGGATCGGTTACTGTAAATGAAATGCCTATTGAATCATTTTCATTGATAGATTGAGATGATAATCCTTCAATTATAGGGTTACCCTCATTTTCAACATCTAAAATTGTAATAACAAGATCATCAGTAACTGTGTCTGTGCCATCTGATGCTTCAACAGTTATTTCATATGCGTTATCAGAATTTGTATCTGTTGGAGTTTCAAAATCCCCGATAAAGAATATCCAATTACGTCATCTTCAACATCTTCAACTGTAACTGATAAAACATTTAACGTATTTTCATCAATTGATGATGAAGAGACAAAATCCTTAAAAGTTGGTGGGTCATTAACGCTAACAACATCAATGGAAATATTTGCTGATGCGGATGTGCCATCTACATTAACTGTATATGTTAATGAGTCTGCGCCAAAGTAATTTTCATTTGGTGTATATACAATGTTATTACTCTCATCTAAAGATGCAGATCCATTTGAAGGAGTAGAAATGGAAACAGATAATCCGTAATAATCACTGCCAGCATCAATAACATCATTTGCTAGAGGAGAAAACTCTAAGCTATTATCTTCATCAGTTGTTACTGAGTCATCAGTTAACGTTATGACCTGATCGAGACTTGATTCATCAATATTTTGATCTGAGGCAATAAGCGAATTTAAATTTGATGAATAAGCTGCTATTCGAACTGCATCTGCTGAACCGTTTGCTAATGCGATTACGTCATTTAAAAAAGTACCTGTTGCAAAATTTGTGATTGCAGATGTAGCAGAAGAATTATTTCTTACAGATATCTTCTCTACCACTGATTTAACAATAGATTTGAGATCACTTGATACAGAACTTGAAATATCGTCCGATGCTGAAGAACTTAATGAAATACTATTAGCACTTAGAACACTATCAATATATGCATCTATAAAAGTGCTCGTTTCAATAAACTCAGATAAATTTGTATTTCCTGAATCAAAACTTTGTTGAATATTTGTATAAAGGCTTTCAAAGAGAGTTTTTGTATCAATTGATGAAGAGTTTGTCTCATTAACAAAGGCTTGCAATGAATATGCTAATACAAATATTTGGGCATTTACTTCATAGTATTTATTTGCATCTGAGCTTGAGTCTACTCCAGCTAGTGGATTATCGGAGTAAATATCAATACTTGAATCTAAATTCAGTAGAGTATTTATGTCTGAACTACCAGAATTTGCATAGTCTAAAGATGTTAGGGCTGAAACAACCCTCGAAGTACTTGTTGATGCTTTGTGGGAGAGTGATAAATTTGTTAAGCCAACTCCAGATGCATTATCAGAACCACCAAAAGAGATAATATCTTGCGGATCATTAGGAAGCTCGAATACACCACTAGAATCTGCAGAAGTTGATGGCTCACCATCATCCGATAGATAGTTTGAATTTATATCTAAAATAACTGTTGATGAAGAAATATAATTTGCACCAACCACAACACCCTGTGAATTTCCTATAACATTTGTTGTAACTGATCTGGATGTTGAAGTGCCAGCTGAATTAGAGCAGGTTAAAGTATAGGTTTTTTGACCCTCTGAATCTGGTGTAACAGTTTCGGAACCTGATAAAGCTCTTGAACCAGCCCAAGATCCAGAAGCTGAGCACGAAGATGCATTAGATGTTGTCCAAGTTAAAGTTACTGAATTACCTAAGTATATTTGATCATCGGAAATTGATAATGTGATACTTGCACCTGGAACTGGAGGTTCAGATGAACTTCCACCCCCGCCACCACCGCCACAACTTGCAATAACGAATAATAGTGATAAATATATATAGAAATGGCGGAACATAATGAACTTCTATTTTAAGTGACTTTTAAGTAAATTAAAACGTTCAATTTTAAAGCGTTTCATATTTTACCCAATCTATAAGAAATCTCTTATTATCAGGGCAATTAGAAGCATTAGCTGCATAGCAAAGATCATTATTATTCACATAGTTCCCAACGAAATTTCCTCCGACGGCAACATTGATAATCAAATAAAAAATCTCATTAAATGGGTAATTTTCTCCAAAGCCTATTTGATTAGAGGTTAATTCAAATACGGTATATTCATTATCAAGGATAAATTGCATTGAATTTTCCTCCCATATGAAAGCAAGTTCATGAAATATTTCATTTAAATTATTAGATTGGCTTAAAAGATAAGTTCCTCCTTGATATTTGTGGTTAGCTGGATCTGAACCATAATGAACTGTAGATAAAATTTCTTGCATATTATCTCCACGTATTTCTACAAGATCTATTTCCCCACTTGCAGGCCATCCCCCGTATATAGATTCAGATGGCATCATCCAGATTGCAGGCCACATACCCACACCTTCAGGAGATCTAAATCTTACTGTTATTTTTCCTGGATGAGTAAAATCTACCTTATTCTCAGTTATAAGTTTTGCAGATGTATAGTTAAATCCTTCTTTGGATTCATTCAAAGGAGTAATCCTTAGGCATCCATTAATTATGTTGGCATTTTTTATATCGTCTGTGTAAAACTGTCTTTCGTTATTACCCCAACCAGGAATACCATATTCAGATCCATTACCAATCATAGGGGACCAGTTATCTGAATATGAAAGTTCTAAAAAATCATCTATCCAAATTATCTTATCTATGGGGCCATCATAATTTTGACATGTGATTGCTTGATAGGAATTTGTTGGAGGTTCAATGTCAGGAACCAATACAGCTGATGAGCCACCTCCTCCGCAAGAAGTTAGAAACAATATCAAATAAAGATATTTGAATTTCATAAATTTAAACTATGTATTCGTCAGAAAGTTTTTTAACCTCTTTTCTTAATACAAATAAAGCTATTAAATTAGGTATTGAGACCAGAGCTACAACAACATAAGCAATGTTCCATACAATTGTTGTATCGATTACAGCTGCCAAAATGAAACAAAGAACATAAAAGTTTCTATACCAAAAAACACCTTTCTCACCAAATATATAGGCCGTAGATCTATCACCGTAATAACACCAAGTTATTGCAGTTGAAAAAGCAAATAGGAGCAACGCAATTGCAACTAACTTTCCACCATATTCACCAAATGTTCCTTGAGAAAAAGCTTTAGCAGTAAGTTCTGCTGAACTAACCAGTGATTTACCTTCAACAGTAAGATTTTCAACCATTTTACCATTTGAAACATTCAACATTCCTGTATAAAGAACACCACCATCTTTAATAATAATATCTTCTGCAATAGATCTTGAGTGTAAAACTGTAATATCTGATGAGGTTAATTTTCCATTCTGTATATCAAGTGTTCCAGAAAATTCTTTAACATCTGAATCAAGTGATTGAACATAGTTAGTCAATTCAGCCATATGATCTGGATGAACATATGTGCCATCAAGATTTTCTTTGTCACTATAAGTTCCATCCAAAATAACCATATCGGTTTTTGAGAAAGTAGTATCAAATTTTTCAGTCCATACACCACTAGATAGGATAACAAGAGCAGTTACACTACAAACCACAATAGTATCTATAAAAGGTTCTAAGATAGAAACAATCCCCTGATCAATTGATGTATTTTTTGATGATGCGTGAGCAATAGGCGATGAACCTTGACCAGCTTCATTTGAATATAATCCTCTAGCAACACCATATTTTAAACTCATTGCAAAACTTGCTCCCAAGAATCCACCTACCGCTGCTGATCCAGTAAATACTTGAGCAAAAATTGCATTAAATGAAGGAATAATATTCTGATAATTTTCTACAAGAATTACTAATGCTCCACCAAAATATATAAGACCCATTATTGGAATAATCTTGCTTGCGACTGAAGCTATCCTTCTTATTCCTCCAATGATAATTATCCAAAGTAAGCCACCTAAAAATAGACCAGTAAAAAGTTTAGGAACAGAGAATTCAGTATTCATTACGAGAGCAATGTTGTTAATTTGCGGCATATTTCCAGATCCAATTGCTGTGATCATCATTAGAAACGCAAAAAGAATTCCAGCCCATTTCATATTTAATGCATGCTCTATGTAATACATTGGACCACCAGAAATAGATCCATCTTCAAGTTTGGTTCTATATTTATGTCCCATTGTTACTTCGACAAACTTGGTAGTCATTCCAAATATTGCTGTAATCCACATCCAGAAAATTGCTGCAGGTCCTCCGGTCCAGATTGCTAACGCAACTCCACCAATATTTCCTGTGCCAACTGCGCCTGACATTGCAGTTGTTAGAGCTTCAAAGGCAGAAGTCTCACCATCTGCATCCTCTTTATGATTTTTTCCTGAAACTAAATTCCAAGCTTTACCAAAAAACTTGAACTGCGGAAATCCTAGATAGATAGTAAAAAATATCCCAGTACCAACTAATAATATTGGAAACCACCATGAGCCACTAAGATATCCATCAAGAGTTATTAAAAAATCATTAAATTGAACCATTTCTATTCCTCAAAATATTTGACCAAATCTGTATAACCGCCAATAAGCTTATCATTAATAAAAATTTGTGGCATTGTTCTAGCATATTTATTCTTTTCAAGCAGAATATCTATGTTGTTATCCTCTTCTATGTTAATCGATTCATACTCATAACCTTTTTGCTCAATCAAAGCTTTAGCTCGATCACAATATGAACATCTATATTTAGTAAAAACTAAAAATTTCATAATCTAGGTGGGTATTTTTAAGAGTAAATGATGAAGTGAATATCTTTGATTTAAAGAATTTATTTCAAATAAATTTTCCCTAAAATTTGATAGTTCTTGTATAAAATCAGATAGCCTAACAGGATGAATATTTGAAGTGCCTTCCTTTGATATTGATAAAGCAAAATCTATTATGTAATTAAGTTTTTCATTAAAATCTAAATTTAGATCAATAACATCGCTTATTACTTTTCCATCAATTCCTTTGTTAAATAAGGCATATAAATAATTGTTTAATTTTTTTAGATCTTCAAACAAGCCATCCTCGATGAGTTGTGATACCTTTTTTGGAGTCATATAACTCGGTATTACAGATTTATCATTTTTATTTTGAAGAATATCCTCTGCCCAGTCATAAAGTTCATCTTGTGAAAGATTATTAAAATGTATTAATTGGCATCTGCTATAGATTGTTTGATTGAGGCACTTAAATCTATTTGATTGAATAATTATGTAGGTATTTTGAGGTGGTTCTTCTAAAGTCTTTAAAAGAGCATTTTGAGAGCTTATTGTTAGATTTTCTGCTCCATCAATAAAAAGAATCTTATTTTTACTTAAACCAGATTTTAACAAAACAAAGTTAATTGCTTCCCTAATAAAACCTACTGGAATTTTTTTTGTTTTATTTTTTAGCTTATCTTTATCCTCTCTTTGAAAATATGAAATTAGTGTTTCATTGTTTATGCAAAATAAATCTGGATGTGAATTATTTTTAACTAGGTTTTTGCTATTTTTCTCATTCAACAAACCATTAATTAAATACCGACATATTTGATTTTTCCCTACTCCCTCTTGCCCCTCAACAATTAATGCATGAGAAAGGTTAGATAAATCGATTGAGGAGATTTTTTTATCAATCCAAGGAAAATTTTTCATCTTATAAGCTTTCAACTAGATTTATAATTTCTAAACTAATTGTGTTTGCATCCTTTTCTGCATCTATACACTTTATTCTAGGATATTGATTTGCTAACTCTAAATACCCATTCCTTACATCATTAAAGAACTTCAGGCCAGATGACTCAATTCTATCCATAGAATCACCTGATTTTCTTTCAAAACCTTTTATTGGATCAATATCTAAGAGGATTGTTAAATGGATCAATATCTAAGAGGATTGTTAAATCAGGATCAGGAGCATTAATAAAAGTTTTTAAAGAGTTAATAAAATCTTTATTAAGATTTCTTCCATATCCTTGATATGCCATTGAAGCGTCGAAATATCTATCTAATAAAATAAAATCATGTTGATTTGATAGGATCTCATTAGCAACCAACTCAGATCTACTTGCATACATTAACAGTAGCTCAGTTTGGCTTGTTAAAGTCAGGTTAGCATCAAGTAAAATATTTCTAATTTTCTCACTTGGAATAGTAGACCCTGGTTCACGGAACTTTTTGACACTTTTTCCTGCATTTAATAGATAATCATGAAGCAAATCTATTTGCGTAGACTTCCCTACTCCTTCAATACCTTCAAAGCTAATAATTTTCATTTTTTTTGATAAAGATTTACATATTCTAAATGCTCATTGTAAGTTTTGCTAAAAATATGTTTACCTTCTCCATCTGCCACAAAAAATAAGTATTCATTTGGAGAATTCATTATTGCCGCATCAAGTGAAGATTTTGTCGGCATTGAGATGGGTGTTGGTGGCAGGCCTTTAATTACATAGGTATTGTATAAATTACTCTTATCCCTTAAGTCCTTTTTTGTTATATCTCCATTAAAATCTGGCATTAACCCATAAATTATTGTTGGATCAGCTTGAAGTTTCATTTTTTTCTTAAGTCTATTTAAAAACACTCCTCCAACTTTCATTTTTTCTTCTAAGCTTGATGATTCTTTTTCAATGATAGATGCAAGGATAATTCCCTCATATTTAGACTTTAAGGGATTATCTATTGGTTTATCTTTCCAAATAATGTCTACATAATTTTTAAGTTCAGTTGATGATTTATTTAGTAGTAAAGATAGGTTTGTATTCTTTTTATAAAAATATGTATCAGGTAAAAGTAGGCCTTCAATTGAATCATTAATTAAATCAATGCATGAAAAATCTTTACAATCATTATAGAGTTTTAGGGTGTTTATATATGAACTTAAATCAAACCTGTTGGTCCCATCACTTATAACAAATTTATAAGTAATGGTTTCGCCTAACTTCATCTTGGTAAGTACTTTAAAGAGACTATCATCTATTAGATATTCTCCAGCCTGAATAGTCCTAAAATCAAATAAGTAAATACCAAGTAAAAATAATGACTTTTCAAAGAAATTATTAGATTCATACATTCCGTTATACAAATCTAATATTGAGGAGTTTTGTTTTACTTCATATGTGAATGATTCAATTGTTATTTTGTTGTTATAAAAACTTTTTAATGAACCATAGAGGGTAAATGATATTAAGAGAATAATAACGATTAATCTTGGAATATATTTTATCAATTAGACGGACTTAAAAATAAGAGTTGAGTTAGTTCCACCAAAACCAAATGAATTATTTAACGAAACGTCTATTTTCATATCTCTAGCTTCTTTTGGAATGAAATCTAAATCACACCCTTCATCAGGATTATTTAAATTAATTGTTGGTGGAGAAATATTATTAACAATAGATAAAATTGAAAATATTGATTCTACCGCTCCAGCCGCACCCAAAGTATGACCTGTCATAGATTTAGTTGAGCTAATTGGTGGAGGTGAATCAAAAATAGATTTAACCGCATTACATTCTGCAAGATCACCCAGAGGTGTTGATGTTGCATGAGCATTTATATAATCAATATCATTTGTTGAAATGCCTGCATCTGATATTGCTCTAGAAATTGATAATGAGGCACCAGTTCCGTCTTCTGATGGTGCTGTCATATGATAAGCATCTGAACTCATACCAAAACCAATAACTTCTGCATAAATATTCGCTGATCTTTTTTTTGCATGTTCATATTCTTCTAATACTAGAATTGCGGCTCCATCTGACAATACAAAACCATCACGATCTTTGTCCCATGGTCTACTTGCTGATTTTGGATCATTGGATTTACTTAAAGCTCTTGATGCAAGAAAACCTGAAACCCCTAAAGGTGTAGTTGCCATTTCAGAACCTCCTGTAACCATAACATCAGCATCTCCATAGGCTATCAATCTTGCGCTAGTTCCAATCGCATGATTACTTGATGCGCACGCAGTCACAATAGATAAATTTGGACCTGTATATCCTTTGATAATACTTAAGTATCCAGGTGTCATATTAATTATCGATCCAGGAACAAAAAATGGAGATACTCTCTTGAATGATTTTTTGTTAAGAATATCTTTATTTTTCTCTATGCTATCCAAGCCCCCGATGCCTGACCCTATATTTAAACCAACTCTATCTTTATCTACATTATTATCTAAACCAGCATCTTCTATAGCCTGAATACCAGCAGATACACCATATTGAACAAATGTATCTAAACGTCTTATATCTTTAGAATCTATATACTGGGTTGGATCGAAATCATGAATTCTTCCACCAACCTTAATTGGCATATCTTCAAGATCAACAACATTCTCAGAGATGCCTGAGCATCCTTTTATGCAGTTAGACCATGATTCATTAACAGAGTTACCTAGTGGAGAAATTAACCCCATTCCAGTAACTACAACTCTTCGAGGAAGTTGCATTTAAGATATTATGAGTTTTCGACTATGTAATCTACAGCTTCTTGAACTGTTGAAATTTTTTCAGCATCTTCATCAGCAATTTCAAGATCGAATTCTTCTTCCAAAGCCATCACCAGCTCTACAGTATCAAGAGAATCAGCACCAAGATCATCGACAAATGATGAATCTGTGTTTACTTCTGATTCAGCAACACCGAGTTGTTCGCAAACAATTCCAGTAACAGTTTTTTCAATTTCACTTCTTTCCATAATAGTACCTCAATTGAAAGTTTGGTTATTTTAACGTGCAAGTTAAAAAATACCAACTAATACATAAATAAGCCTCCATCAACAGAAATGGTTTGGCCAGTTATGTAATTTGCTTCATCAGATGCAAGAAACACAATACATTTGGCTACATCTTGAACAGTACCAAATCTTTTCATTGGTATATTCTTACTTACCTCAACTTTTTCATCATCATTCAAAAAGGTTGTCATATCTGTCTCAATAAAACCAGGCGCAACAACATTTGAAGTAATATTCCTAGATCCAAGCTCTTTAGCTAAAGATCTTGAGAAGCCAACCATTGCTGATTTTGATGAAGAGTAATTTACTTGGCCAGAGTTACCCATAAGACCAGCAACTGATGAAATATTGATAACCCTTCCAAATTTATTTTTTACCATGGGTTTTATAAAAGCCTTAGTAACTCTGAATAAGCCATTTAAATTTGTCTCTATAACATCATCCCAATCTTCATCTTTCATTCGCAAAAATAATTGATCTTTGGTAATACCTGCATTATTGACGAGCACTGATGGTAGAAGATCTTCAGATTTAAGATCCGCAAACAAGTTTTTTATGCTTTCTTTTGACATTAGGTCTAACTGAACAGAGATGGCACTATCGTCTCCTATGAGTTCACCCAGATTAAAATCACCTCGTGATGAACCAATTACTTTATATCCCTCTTTGGAGAAATGTTTAGCAGCTTCTAGACCGATTCCTCTTGAAGCGCCTGTGACTAGAACAATCTTACTCATATATTTTGCACCTTATCTCTAAAATTTAAATCAGACATATAAAGAATACTTTGTAAATCATAACCCTTTGATAAACCACATAAAATATTTTTTGGACCAATTTCTATTAAGCATGATGCGGAATTAGAAATTTTTTCCATAGTTTTAGTCCAGAGAACTGGTTCAGTTAATTGATTTAAGAGATTTTGTTTAATTGAAGATAAATCAGTCTCAATCTCACCAGTATGGTTTTGGATGATTGGATATCTTGGTGGAGAAAAAACAATTTTTTCGAGAGACTCATTAAATTCGTCTGCGGCATCAGCCATTAATCTGGTATGAGATGCAATACTTACGTTTAATTCTATGCATCTTTTTGCACCAATTCCTGGAAGTAAATTGCTAGCTATTTCTATACCTTCAATATTTCCAGCAATTACAGTTTGCTTCATAGAATTATAATTTGCAGAAGCTACGTAAGCTTTTTCATTAGATTCATTAATTTGAGAACAAACTTCATCAATAATTTTTGAATCAAGGCCAAGTATAGCCATCATTTTTCCCTCTTCAGAGCTTTGCATTAAGTTACCTCTGAGATGAGTTATTTTTATTGCATCTTCAAAAGTTATTGATTCTGCAAACATTAAAGCTGAGTATTCTCCAAGTGAATGACCAGCAATAACTTTGGGATCTGGTAAAGATAAATTTTTATATGCTTCTGAAAAAATGGCTGATGATAAGACCAGAAGAGGTTGAGTAAATGAGGTTAAATTTAATTTAGACTCATCCTCTAAAATACTATGAACATCAGAACTTAGTATTTCCGATGCAATTTGTATCTTTTCGTTTATGAAAGATTGATCAACCAGATCGGTTTTAAGCATTTCAGGATGTTGTGAGCCCTGACCAGGGAATACACAAGCTATGGAGCTCATTTCTTACTCTTGTTCTTGATCTTCTTTAACTGGCTTTCTTAAGTCCTTTACAAGTCTTCCCTTGTAAAAGCCATCCTTAGTCATTTGATGCCTCAAATGTTTCTCACCAGATACTTGATCAGTGGATAAAGTCAGGTTCTTTAGCTTGTCATGAGATCTTCTCATGCCAATTCTTGAACGTGTTTTTTTACTCTTTTGTACAGCCATAATTATAAAAAAGCGTATCCTAACAAATATATCCTTAAATGAATAGTAATTAAGTATTCAAATAACTTAACATTTTTTCAAACTGATCGTCATAATCTGCTACAAAAGTATTTATTTTATTCTCAAGATCTAAAAAGGATATTTCATACGAATGAAGGCCTAATCTTTTAATACCTGAATGTTTCAAGCGAGTGTTAAAGTCTTTACATCCATACTTTTTGTCATTGGCAATATTTTTGTTAATTTTTTCACATTGAGCTCTTATTTGATGCGTCCTTCCTGTGAGAATCTCTATTTCTATCAAAGAACTACAATCAAGCTTTTTTAGAGGTTTTAAGATTGATTTTGCCTCTTTACCATTTTTATTGATTGAAACTTTATTGAATGAGCCCTTGGTATTTGTATCAATGCTATCTTCTATAACCATTTCTTCAGAAATAAAGTCTTTTACTATGGCGTGATAAATCTTTTTAACTTTTCTTTGTTTTAGTTGATTATTAAAAAAACCTAGGAACTTTTGGTTTTTAGCAATTACCAAGCAGCCAGATGTTCCCTTATCAAGCCTATGACATAGATTTAGTGAATTATCCTTTAAAACTGCGCGCAATATGTCAATTAGGCCATGATCATTCTTTGTTCCGCTATGAACAGCATAATTAGATGGTTTATTGAAGATGAGGAAATCTTCATCATCGTATATCACTCTATCTTTCAGAAAAGCATATTTGCTTATATTAATATCTGGAGTCTTCTCTTGATTAATTAAATTAGGCGGTATCCTTATTAAGTCATTTTTTGAAAGTTTAGTATCAGGTTTAACTCTTTTTGAATTAACTCTAACTTCTCCTTTTCTAATAACTTTGTAGATTTTTGATTTAGGTATATTTTTAAAATTAGAAAAAAGGAAGTTATCTACCCTTCTTCCTTCATTATCATGATCTACGGTTATATTTTTGACAGACATAAATTATATATATACGATAAGCACAATAATTATAGTTTATGTTGAATAGTTCAACATAATAGAGATAGAAAAATACTAATTTTACTTTCAGCTCTCCATCCCGAGCTGTTTAGAAAGCAATAAGAGTAAGACTTTCTAAAAATAACCTAAATGGTATTAACTATCTCCTTAACTAAAGGAGTTAGTATGAAAAGAATATTAATAAATAGTTCTTATAACGACGAATTGCGTGTTGCGCTGGTTGACGGTGCAAAATTATTTGATTTAGATACAGAAGTTACTGATAGAGTTCTTTATAAAGGCAGTATCTTCAAGGCAACAGTTTCTAGGATTGAGCAAAGCTTAAATGCGGCTTTTGTAGATTTTGGATCAACTAGACATGGATTCTTACCACTTAAAGAGCTATCAAGAAATTTTTACAAAAAAAATTCGCAAGGTAAGTCAGAGTGCACACTAAAAGAGGGTCAGGAGATACTGGTTCAAATAAATAAAGAGGAAAGAGGCACTAAAGGTGCAACTTTATCAACTCAGATATCCATAGCTGGTCGTTTTATGGTTTTAATAGCTAATTCTGATAAATCAGGTGGTATTTCAAGAAGAATTACAGGAGATGAGAGAGAAGATCTAAAAAATCAAATCTCAAAACTAGATATACCTGAGGGTATGAGTGTGATTATTCGGACTGCTGGTATAGATAGATCATTTGAAGAACTTCAAAATGACCTCAATTATCTTATTTCTCTATGGGATGATATCAATGCTACGCAAGCTTCAGCAGATTCGCCTCAATTAATTTACAAAGACGATAAGCTAATAGTTCGAGTTTTTAGGGATATTTTTCGAGATGATATAGAAGAAATTTTAGTGGATGATAAATCTGTATTTGAGGAAGCTAAAAACTTTGCTGAGTTAGTTATTCCTGACCAAAAAGATAAAGTAAAGCTATATGATGAAGAAATCCCTCTTTTTAATAGGTATCAAATAGAATCACAGATTGAATTAGCTTTCCAAAGAGAAATTTCTCTTCCATCAGGAGGATCAATAGTAATTGACCCCACTGAAGCAATGACAACTATTGATATTAATTCAGCTCGATCAACCAAAGGCAAAGATATTGAAGAAACAGCTCTTAAGACAAACTTAGAGGCAGCAAAAGAAATTGCAAGACAATTAAGGTTAAGAGATGTTGGTGGATTAATAGTTATAGATTTTATTGATATGCAAAATGAAGATTCACAAAATAAAGTTGAAAACGCTTTTAGAAGAGCTGTATCGTCTGATAGAGCTAGAATTCAAATAGCGAGCATTTCAAGATTTGGATTACTTGAAATTTCTAGGCAAAGACTTAAACCCTCATTAAACGAGACATATGACATAGAGCATGTTTTAGTTAGAGGACCCAGATCAATAGGGCAATCGATTTTAAGAATTATTGGCGAAGATGTAGCTAAAGATAATACTGCAGAGATACAGGTTTATGTTCCTGCAGATGTTGCAAGCTACTTATTAAATGAGAAAAGAAGAGATATTCTTAGTATTGAGGATTCCACAGGTGTAAAAATCTTAATTATTGCTGATCCTTATAAATCAAGACCATATTACAAGGTAGTAAGAATTAAAGATTCAGAAGTAAAGAAAAAATCTTCATATGACTTAACACCTGATAGCCCCAAACCAGATACTGATTGGAGAGATGAAAAATCTGGATCAAAGCTTAACCCTCTGGTAGATGCCACTGACCATAAAAAGAATCACAAATCTGGTGGTGGTATTTTAAGCTGGATCAAAAGTTTAACTGCTTCACCGCAACCAAAAAAAACAACAAAGAAAAAATCTCCTCAAAAAAGACGTCCTCGCAAGGGAAATTATAAGAAAAAGAATGCTAATACCTCTAAATCTAGACCAAACAGAAAACCTTCTTCATCTAAGAATACAAGAAGACCTTCAACATCTAAAAGTTCAGGAAGACCTTCAACATCTAAGAGTACAGGAAGACCTTCAAAGTCTGTTGATAGGAAGCCAAAAAATGACTCTAGAACAAAAGATACGCGAACAAAAGCTCCATCAAGAAAACCTAGGGTAGAAAAAGATACTTCCAAAAAAATATCTGGCAGACAGGATATTGTTAAGGAAACAAAAAAGAAGCCTGAGCCCCCTACTAGAGCTTTGAACGATCCTCGAGATAACTAGATATAAGCTGTCCCGAGATTGATAATTTAGGTGGCACATTCGGAAGGTCATCTATTTTGAACCATTTGGCATCCTCAAGTTCTGCTTCTTCTATTTTTATTTCACCTGATTCGTATTCACAAAAATATCCAAGCATTAGCTGACTAGGAAATGGCCATGGCTGACTTCCAAAATATGTAATATTTTTAACAGAAACATTTACTTCTTCCATAACCTCTCTTCTGAGAGCCTCTTCTGCTGTTTCACCGGCTTCGATAAAGCCAGCTAAAGTGCTGTACCAGTTTTCAGGGAAAAATTTGTTTCTTGCTAACAAAACTTCATCTCCTCTAGTAACTAACGTTATTATGCAAGGTGAGATCTTTGGATAAATAAATTCTTGATTGCAAGGTCTAACAAAAGCACCCTCTTTTTCTTGAAAGGATAATTTTCCCGAACATCGAGAACAGTATTTAGTTTCATCAATCCAATGCACCAACTGCTTAGCAGTAAAAACAACTCCATCATTTTCTGGATTAAAGTTCGCTAAAGTTCTTATTTCAATTAATTCTGCATCTTCAGGTTTATTTACTAAAGTTATGTCTTTTAAGTTAACCGCATAAATGTATTCATCATCATCGTGATAAATACCTATTCTTGCCATATCAATATCACCTTCTAAAATTAAATAATTTGCATCAAATTTATAAGATTTTTCTGATTTATCGTATAAAATCTTATTTTCTGAAATAAAAATATATTTGTTGTTATTTGATTCAGAGAAATTTTTAAAACGAGATCCAGACATAAGTAGTAATCATAATGAATATATCCTTAATGTATAGTATGTTTTTAGGTGATTCACCTAGATGGTATAAACAAGCAATCCTTAGCTTTCTTATAATCAATCCAATACTACTCATCGTCCTTAATTCGCTTGGTTTAAATGGTGGATTCATAATGGGCTGGATAATTCTGTTACAGTTCATTTTTACCTTAGCGCTAGCACTTAAATGTTACCCTCTTCAGCCAGGTGGTCTTCTTGCAATTGAAGCATTAGTAATGGATCTTTCAAATCCATATTCAATGATGCATGAAATAGAGGCAAATATAGAGGTAATTCTATTACTTGTTTTTATGGTGGCTGGAATTTTCTTTATGAAAAATCTAATGCTTACTATATTTACTAAACTACTTCTAAACGTTAAATCAAAAGTTTGGCTTTCTCTACTCTACTGTTTTACTGCAGCTTTTTTATCAGCTTTTCTAGATGCTCTTACAGTAACAGCAGTTTTAATTGGAGTTACAGTTGGATTTTATAGAATTTATCATTTAATAATTTCGAATAAATATTTTGATGATACCGCTCATGATATTCACAATGATGCATCTATTGATTCTCTTAAAGTTGAGGAACTAGATGACTTTAAAGGTTTCTTAAGACAGTTAATTATGCACGGTGCCGTTGGTACTGCTCTTGGAGGTGTATGCACAATTGTTGGTGAGCCTCAAAATTTATTAATTGCAAATATTGCTGGCTGGGATTTTATTGAATTTTTCTTATATATGGCACCAGTTACAATGCCGGTATTCGTTGCCGGATTATTGGTTTGTTTTTGCTTAGAGCGATTTAAGTTAGCAGGTTTTGGATCAGAGTTGTCAGGAAATATAAGAACTATTTTTGCTGAATATGCAGCATACGAAGATGAAATTAGCAAAAATGACGACAAGAAAAAAGCTGAACTTGCAGTTGAATTATTTGTTTTAGTCTTATTGATCTTTGCCCTTGCTTTCCATATTGCTGAAGTTGGGATTATTGGTCTTGGCGTTATAATTCTCTTAACTTCCTTTAAAGGTATTACTCATGAGCATTATTTAGGAGATGCTTTTAAAGAGGCTTTACCTTTCACTGCTTTACTTTGTGTCTTCTTCGCTATTGTTAGCGTTATACATGAGCAACACTTATTTACCCCTGTTATCAATTATGTTCTTACTTTTAGTATTGAAAGTCAGACCAGTATCTTCTTTATTGCGAACGGAGTTCTATCTGCAATTAGTGATAATGTTTTTGTAGCTACAATTTATATAAATGAAGTTAAGGCTCTTCTTGATGCAGGTAAGATTTCTTTAGAGCATTTTAATAATCTCACAATTGCTATTAATACAGGAACGAATATACCGAGTATTGCTACTCCAAATGGTCAGGCAGCATTTCTTTTCTTGCTTACCTCCTCTCTTGCTCCATTAATTAACTTATCTTATTTCAGAATGGTTTTAATGGCGCTCCCATATACAATTGTTCTTACGATAGTAGCCCTCATTTCAGTTTATTTATTCATCTAAATGTCACTAGATCGAAGGTTCTGCGTAGCTCCTATGATGAGATACACAGACATGCATGAAAGATTCTTTTTAAGACTCATATCTAAACAAGCAGTCCTATATACAGAAATGATTTCTACAGGAGCCCTAATACATGGAAATTGCGATTATCAGTTAGATTTTAATAAAGAAGAACATCCTGTAGCTGTTCAATTTGGTGGTTCTTCGCCTCAAGAGTTATCTCAATGCTCAATAAAGGCTGAAAAAAAGGGATACGATGAAATTAACCTGAATATAGGATGCCCATCTGAAAGAGTGCAAAAAGGTAATTTTGGAGTATGTTTAATGCTTGAACCTGACTTGGTTGCAGAATGTACAAGAAAAATGAGGAAGTCCGTAGATATTCCTGTCACTGTTAAATGCAGAACTGGTGTTGATGATAATGATGATTACGAGTTTTTGAAATCATTTATAAGTACCGTAAAAGATTCTGGTGTTAAAACTTTTATAATCCATGCAAGGAAAGGAATTTTAAAAGGTTTAAGCCCAAGACAAAATAGAAACATCCCACCTTTAAACTATCAAAAGGTTTATTCAATCAAGGATGACTTCCCAGATTTAGAAATTATTATTAACGGCGGCATCAAAAATATTAGTGAAGCAAAAAATCATCTTAATTTTGTTGATGGAGTTATGTTGGGAAGAGCAGCTTACGATGATCCTTTTATGCTCAGTGATATAGATTCTGAAATTTACTCAAATACCAAGGTAGAGATAAGCAGAAAAGATCTTCTCACAGAATATTTAGATTATGTACATGTTATGACTAAAAAAGGTTATGACCCTAAAATTATGTTGAAACATGTATTTGGACTTAAAAAAGGTGAAAAAGATGCTAAAAGATTTAGGGTAAAAGTAGCTGAGATAATGAACTCATCGAGTCTGGTTGAAAACAAAGATGAGTTACTATCAATGGTCTAGTCATCTCCAAATATATCGTCCATATCATCAAGAAATTCATCATCCTCAGTCGAACCATTATTAATTTCATATTCTCTAGACTGTATATAAGCATCTTTAACAAAAATATACTTATCTCCAATAATAAGTGTTTCAGCATCCAGAAGGCGCTCTCTAGTCTCTAGAGCATCAATACCTACCAATGTTATCTTTACATCATTATCTTCCATTGCGAATGTACCGGAAAGGAAGCTTGAAATTGGTCTGCTCAATAAATCTCTTGGATTACTAGGGCCTAAAAAGGGAATCATAATATAAGGGCCTGAATCAAAACCCCAAACACCAAGAGTTTGTCCAAAATCTTCTTCATGTTTTTCAAGACCCATTTTTGATGCAACATCAATTAAACCAAATAATCCAATAGTAGAGTTGATAACAAATCTACCTGCATCATTAAATGCATATTTAATTTCTCCCTGGAGTACTTGATTTATAGTGGTATCAATTTCTTCAAGATTATTAAAAAAGTTTGTTACTCCTGTTCTAGCAAATTGTGGTGTAACTTTTCTATATGTTAAGGCAGCTGGCTTTAAAAGTTTTTCATCTAATTTCTCATTAAAGATAAAAATGTCCCTATTTAGATCCTCAAATGGATCATTTATTTCTTCACCAAAGATTGGAAAAGATAATAATAAAATAAGTAAAAATCTATGCATACTCTTTGATTGTTCGTATTGTATTTAGAAATAAAGGGTCTAATTTTAAATCATCAAATGGATATGTTGAATCTATGAATTTTTTTTCATACTCAACTCTATCTAAAACCGTATTCTCAGTTTCTAAGTTAAAACTCTGGAAATCATCACTTTGATGGATATTGTTTAGGATAATGCCTAAGACTTTAGTATTTAAGCTTGCAAAAACATG
>LUMQ01000089.1_pt1 | contig 44017 bp, 44 predicted proteins | sample 729621 | NCBI WGS metagenome assembly LUMQ01 (sample SAMN03860259, study PRJNA289734) | marine metagenome | biome: seawater column; feature: ocean; material: water; isolation source: Red Sea water column Station 12 - depth 25m | place: Saudi Arabia: Red Sea | collected 2011-10-15 | depth 25 m | reverse complement strand
GAAGTAATATTTGGCGTACTTTGGGGCGATATTCTAACACTCTTGGACAAATCATTTAATGAATTAGAAGAAAATGAATTAAAGTTATTAATTAAAATATTAAAATCTATTGTTGAAGATGATGGCGATTATCCTTTTTCTAAAGAAATAAATGATCTAAGTGAAATAAAGAAGAAACCAAAAGTTATAATCTCCTTTACAGGCTCGAAGCAAAATCTGATAAAAGAATTTTCCCCAATAATTGAATCTAAACCCCTTTCTATACTTGAAAATAGTCAAGAGGATAAGAAAACATTATGGTCAAAGATTAAGGAACATAAAAATGGATCTTCAGCTGGCTAGCTTTGGTGATTTAGACCAAATCTCAACCATTGAAAAGGAAACGAATGAATATCCTTGGACTCCAAATAACTTCAAGTCTTCATTGGACGCAGGAAATAGTTCTATAGTTCTCAAGAATAATAAAAATATTCTTGGGTATGCTTTTTTTTCAGTTATTGGAACTGACTCACATTTATTAAACATTACCGTCTCAAAGAATTATCAAGGAAAAGGTTATGGAAAAAAGATTCTTAAAAAGGTTCTTTTCCAATCAAAAGTCTTAGGAGCTTCTATTGTTTTTCTTGAGGTGAGAGTTAGCAATCACAAAGCAATAAATTTTTACGAAAAATTTGGATTTAAGAGAGATGCTATAAGGTATAACTATTATGATGGCAATCCTAAGGAAGACGCATTATTGATGTCTAAGCAAGGACTATAAGATCTTCTCAATTTCCTTTCTAATATACTTTGGTTCAACTCTTGGACTAAATCTCTCAACAATTTTTCCATTGTTGTTGATAAGAAATTTTGTAAAGTTCCACTTTATAGATTGAGTCCTAAAAATACCAGGTTTATCACTTTTAAGTAGTTTGAATAAAGGATGAGCTTCGGGGCCATTAACCTTAATTTTAGAAAAAATTGGGAAAGTTACCGAGTAGTTAAGATCACAGAATTCACCAATTTCTTGATCAGTTCCTGGCTCTTGTCCACCAAATTGATTGCATGGGAAACCAAGGACAACAAAATTTCTATCCTTATAGGCATCATATAGTTTTTGTAGACCTTCATATTGAGGAGTAAGACCGCATTTACTTGCTACATTAACAATTAAAAGTGTTTTACCAGCAAACTCAGACAAACTAATATCGATATTAGCTGAGTCCTTTACATTAATATTGTATATATCAACCATGGATCTTTAGATGCACTTATTGCAAAGTTAATTTGTAGAAATATCTCCCTTAGCGCTATTATACAGCATTAATTTTTGTATTATGACTAATAAAACTAGATTCATTTGGCATAATTTTGATTCAATTTCAAAGGAACAGCTTTACGATGTTTTAAGTCTCAGACAAAGAGTTTTTATAATTGAACAAGATTGTTTCTATGAGGATTTAGATTATTCTGATCAGAAAGCAAATCATCTTCTTCTTTACAAAGATAATAAGCTAATTGGATATTCAAGGGTTTTTGCACCAGGCATTAAATATGATGCTGCCTCAATAGGAAGAATAGTTACTGATTTAGGATTCAGAGGAAAAGGTTATGGAAAGGATATTACCCAAGAATCTATCCAATTTCTAAAAAATAATTTCCCTGGATCAGATATTAGTATATCTGCGCAATATAGACTGGTTGATTTTTATGAAGATCTTGGCTTTGAAAGAGAGGGCAGCGTCTACTTGGAAGATGATATTGACCATATTAAGATGACCCTAAAGACAAAAAAATAAAAATTAAAAGCTTCTATAAAACAACACTAATAATATGAGATAATTGTCAAAAAATATTATGTTCAAAATTAAATATCTCACTCTGTTTTCTATTTTGCTACTGATTGGCTGTAGCGGAAGTGATGGTGAGAGTGTTTCTACTCTTGAGGCCACAGTTACTTCTTCTAATGACGCTCCTTTATATGATGAAACATACACAATTAGCTGGGAATCAAATGCGAGCCAGTGCTATGCAACTTCCACAACAGGATCATGGCTCGGTGAGCTAGCCCCCTCTGGAAGTCAGGATTTTGTTGCTAAGAGGGGAGGTACAGCAAACTATGGAGTGCAGTGTAGAAAAAGTATAAATTTTGTAAATGCTTCAACGGATGTAGTTGTTAGCAAGGATTTTATTGATTATTTTGATTTTGATGATGTGCAAACTTATGATCTTGGTTCTTTAAATATTAGTCTTGATAATGATTTAGATGTTCTGGATACGACTATAAGTGACTTTAATGGAGATTTTCTTCTCGATATTGTTTTGTTATTAGAAGATTCTGGTACACAAGACATAGGTGACTCAACTTATTTTATTTTAGCTTTCTATGGTCGAGACCTATCAACAATTAATGATGGAGATCCTTTTGTAATTCAGGAAATTAATCAAGGAAATTGTGTTGGAGATAAATTAATAAGAGCCGATTATAACGTAGATGGAGCACTTGATATTATGACAGTTTCTAGATCTGCGGATGAGTCATTAAATAAAAGAGGCATTTGTATCTTTCTTGCATCTGAAGATGGATTGGTCCTTCAAGATGAAGATTATATTTCCAATGAAACAGTTCTTGATTTTTCTAATGTAGAAATTGGGTCTACTGTTGCTTATGATTTAACTTCTAATCTTAGACCAGATATTTTACTTTTAGGAAATGGTGGAACTACAGATTTACCATTTTATATATCACCTTCAGAGGAGGGGCCTTCTATTGCTCTCTCAAACCCTCTGAATACTCTTAATCCTTATACAAGAAATCAAGGTTGTGCAGAAGGAATAACCTTTTTATGTGACTGGGCTTCAAAAGAATATTATTTTGAGGATTCAGTCGTAATTAATGCAGATGGTGATGGAATCTTGGATACAATTCATTCAATCAATACTATTGATGGTCCGACTTATGTTCTATATAACACCAGATTTGAAAATGTTTATTTTGACTGGTCTTTACCAGTAGAGGACTATATTTCAACATCTATTTCTTCTGGTGATGGAATTGCTTTAAGAATGGCACCGGTTGATGGAAACTTAGATGGACGAACTGATTTATTAGCATTTGAAAAAAGTTTATCTAGCGATACTTTTAAAATAAGCATTTATGAAAAGGTGGTTTCAGAAGAAGATTCTATTGATGAAATTTCTAGGACTAATAATGGGGACTTTGCTGATGAATATTCATTTCAAAATAGTTTAAAGTTTTCAAGCGAACTCTTGGTTTTTGATCTTGATAGAAATGGATTTTCAGATATATTTATTCCTTATACAGAGCTCCCATACAAGCAGGGAAATGTTGATAGTGATAAGCACTTCTTAGCTTTCGAAAAGAGCTATACAGTTAATGAAGATGAAACTACTTCCCAAGATTGGATTGTTCAAGACTTTTCAGATTTAATTGGCTTAGATGCTAATAGCGTATTCAACTCGTGGATTGACTTTGATGGAGACAATGACTTGGATGTAATATTGATGATCCCTGAAGTATCAAATGATGGTTTATCAATAAATTATAATTTTAAAATATTTCTTAATAACTCTCTTTTCTAATTTTTGAATATGTTTGTTCGGCTGGCTAAGGTAAAAGATTGCCAAGAGATATATGATTTGATTAAAGATGGTGATTCGGGCATGACAACTCTGCCCAAATCAAAAGATGAAGTTAGTGAGAGAATTAGCTGGTCAAAAAAATCTTTAAACAAGAAAGCAAAAAGACCTGACAAAGATTCATATCTTTTTGTGCTTAAAGAAAATAACAGAATAGTTGGTATTTCTGCAATCTACACCTCTGTTTCAAAAAATGGAACTTCAGTTTTTTTCAAACAAAAAAAGAAAAATATTTCCTCAAAAGTTTTTAAATTTAAGAAAAGCTTAGACGTTATTCAGTTACATACAGTTAAGAATCCATATACTGAGCTAGGTACTCTTTATTTACATCCTGATTTTAGAGGAAAGGGAAGAGGGTCTTTGTTGTCATTGGCGCGCTTTAAGTTTATGGCTCTCTGGCCAGAGAGATTTGATCAGAAAGTTGTTGCTGAAATAAGAGGTAAAGTAGATAAAGATGAAACTTCAATTTTCTGGAAACATTTTAGTAAGTACTTTTTTGATGAAGAAATGTTCAACAACAATGAAATAAGTTATATAAATAATTCTTTTATTGCTGAGTCTATTCCTAAACACCCATTCCTTGTAAGTCCATTAAATAGATCAGCTCAAAGGATAATTGGAATTCCAAATGATAATGCGGTACCTGCTTTTAAGATGATGGAATCTCAGAACTTTAAACCTAACGGCTTGGTGGATATTATTGATGCTGGGCCTTGTCTTGACTGTAAGTTAAATGAAATTAAAACAATTAAAAATAATCAGTCTGTAAAAATAAAATCATTTGGTCTTCCTGAAAAGCAATTCAGCGGCCTTATTTCAAATACAGATCTAAAAGGGTTTAGAGTTGTCAGATCAGATTTTTCTTTTGATGGTGAAAAAGTTTCAATTCATAGAAACCTTATTAAGACTCTTAAATTAGGAACTAATAGCAAGGTTGCAATTAATGTCTGAAATAAACTTTGATGGTTTGATTGGTCCCACACATAACTATTCAGGATTATCTGAAGGCAACAATGCATCAAAAAAAAATTATTCTTCACCCTCTAATCCCAAGAATGCAGCGCTACAAGGAATTAAAAAAGCAGAAACTTTAATTGCTTGTGGATTGAAACAGGGATTTTTCCTTCCCCATGAAAGGCCTTTTATACCAGGACTAAAAAAGCTTGGCTTTAAAGGAACTGATGCAGAGATACTTTCATCAGCATTCAATCATTCGCAGGTTTTATTGAGTAATTTTTCATCTGCCTCATCAATGTGGGCAGCTAATGCAGCAACTATATCTCCTAGCCCAGACACTCAAGATGATAAGGTTCACTTAACGCCAGCAAATCTAAATACTATGTTTCATAGAAGTATTGAAACAGAATTTACATATCAGCAATGCAAAATAATTTTTCCAAAAAAATATTTTGAAATACATAAACCAGCCTTCACTATTTCAGGTTACGGCGATGAGGGAGCAGCAAATCATTTAAGAATAAGTAAATCTCACAATGAGAAAGGCTTTGAAATATTTGTATATGGCGATAGTGGTTTTAAAAATGATAAGACGTCAGTGAAGAGACAAGCACTTGAAGTTTCTAGATCAATTGCCTTTAATCACAAGCTAGATATGGAAAACACTTTTTTTCTTCAGCAGAATCATCAAGCTATTGAGGAAGGAAGCTTTCATAATGATATTGTTAGCCTCTCAAATGAGAATGTCTTAATTGCGCATGAAAAGGCTTTCCAAAATAAAGATGATTTAAATAAAATGCTAAATATACTTGAATCTAAAATTGATAATTTCCAATATATTGAGATTTCTAATTCTGAAATTCCCTTAAAGGATATTATCAGCTCATATCTTCTTAACTCTCAACTCATTACGAACAGCGATAACGAGATGCAATTAATTCTTCCTGAAGAGGTAAAACAATATGAAAATTGTATGTCTTGGCTAGATAAACTAAAACAAATCTCAGATGTAAAGCTTTTTGATTTTGTTGATATTAGGCAAAGTATGATGAATGGAGGAGGGCCTGCATGTCTAAGGTTAAAAGTGATTTTAAATGATAAAGAACTTGAAAGCCTTAACCAAAATTTCCTAATGAATAGTGAGAGACTAGAATCTATTAAATTATTAATTGAAAGAGAGTATAGAGATGTGCTTTATCCTGATGATCTTAAGGATCCAAATCTACTTGATGAGAGCAGAAGAGTCCTAGATGAGCTTACACAAATCTTTAGTACTGGCTCAATATATGAATTTCAGAAACTTTAATTCCTACCTATCAATTAATGGCGCTTTAAAAATAATTGAATGAATTTCTTCAGTTATAAACGGAGCAAAAGGATGAATAAAAATAAGTATTTCCTTAAGAAGGGGATGCAGATTGTCAGTTTTTTCAGTTTTTTTGCATTCTTCAATGTAAACATCACAAAACTTATTCCAGAAAAACTCATATACATGATTAATAGCTAAATCTAACCTGTAATGATTTACATTATCCTCGACATCGGCTTTTAGCTGTTCAAATTCTTTTAATATCCATTTATCAGATTCAGATTCAGCTTCAAAATTATTCCCTTTGTTTTCATAACCATTAATAAATCTTGCAGCATTCCACATTTTGGTACAAAAATTTCTAAACCCTTTTAATCTACCAATTTCAAAACTTATATCCTTAGCATTAGTTGCAATAGAATAAAATGTCATCCGTAAAGCATCTGTTCCATAAGACTCAATACCATTTGGGAATTGTTTTTTGGTTTTTCTAGCAATCTTTTCTGCTAAACCTTCTTGCATAAGATTTGATGTTCTTTTTTCAAGAAGATCTTCTAAAGATATACCGTATATTAAATCAATAGGATCAATAATATTGCCTTTGGACTTTGACATTTTTTGTCCATTTTCATCTCTTATGAGGCCAGTAACATAAACATCTTTAAAAGGAATCTTTCCAGTAAATTCGATACTCATCATGATCATTCTTGCAACCCAGAAGAAAATAATGTCAAAACCAGTAACTAATAGATTTGTTGGGAAAAAAGTTTTTAGATTTTTTGATTCATTTGGCCATCCCATTGATGCAAAAGGCCAAAGGCTAGAGGAAAACCACGTATCTAAAACATCATCATCTTGTCTTAGCGATCTATTATCAAGTGAATAATGAGTTCGCACTTCATCTTCAGAATACCCCACATAAACATTTCCATGATCGTCATACCATGCAGGAATTCTATGACCCCACCAGATTTGTCTGCTAATACACCAATCTTCAATATTATTCATCCAGTTAAAATAAGTTTTAATCCAGTTTTCGGGATGAAATTTAATTTCCCCATTTTCTACAGCTTTATTTGCCTTATTAGCCATGTCCTTTGTTTTTACATACCACTGATAACTCAGTTTGGGCTCTATAACTATATTTGAACGCTCTCCTCGGGGAACACTGATTTCATGTGGTTCCTCTTTTACAAATAAATCTAGTTTTTTAATTTCTTCAAGAACAAGCTTTCTTACTTTGAATCTGTCTAAATTTTTGAAGGGAGAGGGGACATTATCATTACTATGCGCCTCATCAGTAAAAATATTAAGTGGTTCAAAATCTTCAATATCATCAGATATATGAACTTCATTATCTACACAATGAAGGCAGTATTTTTTACCAATTTCATAGTCATTAAAGTCATGCCCAGGAGTAATCTTAAGGCAACCCGTTCCGAACTCTTTATCCACATAGTCATCACCAATTATTGGGATTTTTCTTTTTACAAATGGGAGCTCAACTTTTTTTCCAATGATATCTTTGTATCTTTCATCTTTAGGATTAACTGCAATTGCCATATCTCCAAACATAGTTTCCGGACGTGTTGTTGCAACTGTTACAAAATCATCTGAACCTATAATTGGATACTTTATATACCAAATAAGACCTTTTTTTTCTTGTCTTACAACCTCCAGATCTGAAACCGCAGTTTTTAAAGATGGATCCCAGTTTACTAACCTGTAACCACGATAGATTTTCTCTTTCCTGTAAAGCTCAACAAAAGCTTTAAGAACAGCTTCATTAAAACCTTCATCCAAAGTAAATCTGTAATTACTCCAATCAACTGAGTTACCTAACCTTTTAATTTGTCCAGTAATTTTATTTTCTGAAAATTCTTTCCACTCCCAAACTTTTTTAACAAAATCTTCTCTACCCAAATCATTTTTATCAATATTTTCTCTGGATAGGTTGTTTTCAACGACCATTTGCGTTGCAATTCCTGCATGATCGGTACCCATCTGCCAATGAGTATTTACATCATTTAAGTGATTGTATCTGGCATAGAAATCCATTATCGAATACTGGAAGCTATGCCCCATATGAAGAGTTCCAGTTACATTTGGAGGTGGAATAACCTGCGAAAAAGTTTGTGAGGAGTTATTTTTACCTAAATTATTTTTTGCCCAAAGCTCTGACCACTTTTCTTCAATAATAAGTGGCTCATATCTTTTATCCATTTAGGTAAAAGTTCTTTAGCTTAGAATCAAATCACAAAGAAGAGGAACTGGCCTTCCTGTTCCACCTTTTTCATTGCCTTTAACCCATGCAGTTCCGGCAATATCTAAATGAGCCCAGCTATAGTCTTCTGTAAACTTTGATAAAAAGCATGCTGCTGTAACAGTGCCAGCACCAGCACCACCTATATTTGCTAAATCAGCAAAATTTGTTTTGGTGCAAGATTTATATTCATCCCAGAGAGGTAATTGCCATGCTCTATCGCCAGAATTTTCTCCAGCTTGCAAGATCTTATCAGCAAGTTTTTGATCATTTGCCATCAAACCAGATGCATAGTTTCCAAGAGCAACTACACATGCTCCAGTTAATGTGGCTATATCGATTACATGAGCAGGCTTATATTTCTTAACATATGTAAGAGCATCGCAAAGTACTAATCTTCCTTCTGCATCAGTATTAAGGATTTCAATAGTTTGTCCTGACATTGATGTTACAACATCTCCAGGTTTAGTTGCATGAGCAGAGGGCATATTCTCAGCACATGCAAGAAGACCCACAACATTAACTTTTGCGTTGAGTCTCGCTAGAGCAATCATTACGCCAAATACCGAGGCTGCTCCGCACATATCCCATTTCATTTCATCCATTGCAGGGGATGGCTTTAACGATATACCTCCAGTATCAAAGGTTATTCCTTTTCCTACCAGGACAATTGGTTTTTCACCAGCTTTTCCACCTTTATGCTCAATTGTCATCATTCTTGAAGGCTCATCACTTCCTCTTCCAACACTTAAGAAAGAACCCATTTTAAGTTTAGCCAAGTCTTTTTCATTAAAAGTTGAAATCTTTAATTTTGGAAATGGTTTTTTTAAGGCTTTAACTTTTCTTTCAATTATTCTTGGAGTGCATAAATTTGCAGGCATATCGCCTAAATGCTTGGCTGCATTCATAGCTTCGCCGACTGCAAAGCCAACCTTAGCCGAGGTTTTAAGCTTTTTCAAAGCTGAGGATGTTACAGAACTCGCTATGATGGAAGCCTTTTTTAAACTAGGTTTTACAACTGTTTTATTTTTAGAGCTACCAAAAATATATGCAGATGCTTCTATTTGTCTGCAACAAACTTCAGTTAACCAGCTTTCATCTTTCCCATCGGGACATTTGCATGCAAACATAACAGAAATGTCCTGTTTTCCAAGAGAATTAGCTGTTTTTGAGATAGATTTAAATAGATCTAACCATAGGTAGGTATTAGATTTATCAGGAGTCTTCATAAGCAGAACTTCTTTTGATGAAACACCATCGGGACTCTGAAGATTAAGAGACTTAGCTTTTGACTTCACAAAGGAATTTATAGATTTAAATAAACCACCCTTAGTAACTTTATCCATATGAATTAGCAATTTATTCTTTTTAGCAGACTTATCAACAAGGACTACCAAAAGAGAGGATTTATCTTTCACAAACTCTTTGCCGCTTAGATTTTTAACTGAAATGCTATTTAATACTCTGTAACTCATGAAATTCTCCTATTTCAACATTGTTAATATATTTATTGTAATGCATCATACTTATTAAAGGCATGTTTAAAAAGAATATTCTTTATAAAAGCATTAACCTTGAAGTTTTTAAAAACTTTTTAGGATGCTTAACCATTTTATTTATCCTTGTAGCTAGCTCAAGGTTATTAGGATATTTTGATAAATCAATTGCAGGAAATCTAGAGTCGGATTTAATCTTATCGATTCTAATTTTAAGGTCACCTGAGTTTATCAATCTGCTTATACCGCTTAGTTTCTTTCTGTCAGTATTAATTGCTCTAGGAAGGCTTTATATGGATCATGAAATTTATGCTTATCAGTCTGCAGGATATTCAAAGATAGCTTTTGTTAAGTCTTTACTCTTTCAAACATTTTCTTTAACAGTAATTTCAGTCTTTTTAAGTTTTTATGTAACTCCAGATTTTGAAAAAAGAGCAGATGAAATACTTAATTACTCTTCCATTGAAAAAAAGTTAAAATTGCTAAATGAGGATGAGCTAAGCCACATCTCAGATTCTTCATATCTTTACTTTTCTTCACGAAATGGAAATTATTTTAATCAGAGCATTTTCATTGAAGATGATGCAAATGGAATATCAATAATTTCGGCTGAAAGACTTAAATTAATTGAAAAGAATAGAGCAACAGATTTTGAGTTCTTAAATGGAAAGATTTTCTTTGATGCTGCTTCGCCAAATTCTTTAGTAAGCTCCTTCAAAAAGTTGACTACCGATTTTAATGAAAAAGATTCAGAAGAAGAATCTTTTGAAAGAGTATTTAATATTGATGAGCTTTCAGATAAGGCCCAGTTTGAGTGGGCTCTTGCAGTTCCAATAATGATAATAAATTTAATGATTTTAGGAGTTTGTCTTACAAATTCTGCTCCAAGACAAGGCAGAATGATTTCTTTACTACCAGGCCTATTAATTTTCTTTTTATACCTCAGTACATTGATAGTTTTTAGAGATGGCATATCGGAGGATAAGTCTTTTGCATATTTTGGTATGTGGCCAGTTCACTTTTTAGTTTTGTTGACATCAATCTTTCTTTTTGTGCGCGGTGATGTGGTCTCTAAAATTCTTTTCACAAAAACTAATATTGCCAAGGCAGTAATGGCATCAATTTTGCTAATTATTTTATTATGGTTAATTTAGTAGGCATCTTTTCAAGACACATAATAGTAAGGACTTTTGTAATTACTTTACTAGTTTTTTTAGGCATTACTTTTCTTGATTTAATTTTCTCAATCATTGGTGATACTGAGGACTTAAATGAGGAATTCACTTTAAATGATCTTATCTTCACAACCTTATATAGATTGTTTCATGATTCAATGGATTACGTTCAGGGATCTTGTTTATTGGGAGCCTTGATATCACTTGGTCTTTTTAAAAGAGATGGAAATCTTACAATAATTCGTTCAAATGGATTATCTCCTATAAAAATCTCACTAATTTTTGCTCTTGGACCAATTATCTTTTCACTTTTAATGATTTCGCTAGACAATAAGCTTTTCATTCAAGCAGCTAATCATGCTGAAACTTTTAATAGTCAAATCAGTAGGGATAAGCTAGATATTAAGTTTTCATGGATAAAAGATGGAAATAAGATTCTGAGATACTCTCAAAAGAGGGAATCCGAAATATTAAATCCAACATTGATTCTTCTTGATGAAAATGACTCAGTCAAAGAAATAATTTCTTCTGAAAAAGCAGAGGTATCAGATGGATTGATCAAAATTGATAACTCTGAATTTAGATTCTATCTTCCAAAAGATAAGAATTTGGATAGATCAACTGTAAAAAATATTCCAATCGGGAGCTTGAAGACTTATTTAAAAGGATCTGAGGCAAATAAACTTGAAGACAAAGAAAAGAATTTTATTATCGTAGAAATCCTTAAAAGGATACTTTTACCAATATCAGCGCTTCTTTTAATACTAACTGCATCAATGTTATTTTTTAGGGATCAAAGAAATAATTCTTTTGGATCATATGTTGTTGGAGGATTTCTCGGTGCTTTTGTTTTTAATTTAACCCAAGAGTTTTTTTTCAGCATGAGCCTTACGATTCAATCAAATATAGTTGCAATTTCGCTAATGCCATATCTGTTACTTCTAGTAATTTTTTATTTAACTTATAAAAGGATTTAATCTGAAGTAATTGATGTTTTAGATAATAAGTCACTAAGCGAGCTATTATTTTTATTTATTCTTCTTAAGAAAAGCGGAATGCCAGCTAATGAAATGGTAAAGATATTTGATAAAAATCTTATGATGGTCTGGATTATTGTAATCTGATTACCATCTTGTGAAACTATTCTTAATTTCCATGATGACATCCCTAAAGTTTTGCCTCCATATATCCAGAACATTGCAAAATAGAGCCATGTACTTAAAATCACAAGACTCATTCCAGCAATAGGATTAAGCGAGGACACTTCCCCAGTAAAAACAAATTTTACACCTAGAGCAAGTGAACCAACTAAAAACCAAACACCTAACATAAGAAGTGAGTCATAGATAGTTGCAGCAACTATCCTTAATAGGGAAACTTTTTTATTTGTTGGTTCCATTTTTGGTATAGTACTAAATTATTATCAAAAATAAATTATTATGCATACTTCATCAGATATATTAGGTCATCCAAAAGGTTTATTTGTTTGCTTTGCAACAGAAATGTGGGAAAGATTTTCTTACTACGGTATGAGAGCTCTTTTAATTTTGTATCTTACAAAGCACTGGGAGTTCTCCGATGCTGCAAGTTATCTTATTTATGGAGCATATACCTCATTAGTTTACATAATGCCGGTTTTTGGGGGGATGCTAGCTGACCAAATCTTAGGATCAAAAAAAGCTGTTACCTATGGTGCAATACTTTTGGTTTTTGGTCATTTAGGAATGACTGTTGAAAGCAATGAACAGATTTTCTATTTATCCCTGGCCTTAATCGTATCTGGTGTAGGGTTTTTAAAACCAAATATTTCAACAATGGTTGGAGCTTTATATGAGGAGGGTGATCCAAGAAGAGATTCTGGTTTTACTATCTTTTATATGGGGATCAATATCGGCGCATTTACTGCGACTCTACTATGCGGATATCTTGGAGAAGAAATAGGCTGGGCCTGGGGCTTTGGAGCTGCTGGAATAGGAATGTTGTTGGGATTGATTATATTTCTCTGGGGGCAAAAATATCTTGAAGGATTGGCAGAACCGCCTTCTGAAAAATATAGAGAAAAGAAGGCAGGTATTACCTTTGAGAACTGGGCTTATATTTCTGGGATCATAATGGTTTTAACAACATGGTTTCTTGTTCAAAACTCACAACTTGTTGGACAACTTCTTGGAGGATTTGGATTCATATTTATTGGAGCTTGGTTGATATATGCTTTATTCAAATGTGATCCTGAAGAAAGAGACCGTTTAATAGTAGTTGGGATATTAATATTATTTTCATTAATTTTCTGGGCTCTTTTTGAGCAGGCTGGATCTTCACTAAATATACTTACTGACAGAGGTGTAGACAGAGTAATTCTCGGTTGGGAAGTTCCTGCTTCAATGTTCCAATCCTTGAACGCAGGCTTTATTTTCACAATAGCACCTCTTTTTGCTCTTCTTTGGATAGCACTTGCAAAAAGAAATATGGAGCCCTCCACTCCAATTAAATTTTCAATTGGTATTGTTTTTGTTGGGCTTGGTTTTTTAGCGCTTGTTTATGGAATGAAATCGTCTGAGGGCTTACAGACAGGAGTAGTATGGATAATATTGATTTATTTACTTCATACTTTAGGTGAGCTATGTCTTTCTCCGGTAGGCTTATCATCAGTGACTAAATTATCACCTCAAAGAATTGTTGGATTTATGATGGGTATGTGGTTTTTTGCATCGGCAGCTGGAAATTATGTAGCAGGATTAATAGCAAGAGCAACATCATCAGAAAGTTCTGGTGTTTCCGGAGAAGTTTATAATCTAGCTCAAAAGCAGTCATTTATAGATGTTTATACAGATGTTGGTTTAATGGCGATTGGATGCGGTATTGTTTTAGCTCTAATTACTCCATTGCTTAAGAAATTAATGCATGGTTCCAGCTAATAGAAAAAGAGATCCTGTTAAGAAAAATATGGATAAATTCCATAAACCAAAGACTCATAAAGATAAATCAAAATACAGTAGAAAGGAAAAATTTAAGCCGATTGATGAACTTTAATAAGTATCTTTTTATAAATTTCTTTTAAAGTACTTAGGTCTTCAATATCGACATGTTCATCAATTTGATGGATGGTTTTATTTAGAGGTCCAAGCTCAACTATCTCTGATCCCATTGGTGCAACCCATCTTCCATCAGATGTACCACCTCCATTATCAATTTTAGTATCGATATTATTTATTTCCTTAATTGATGACTTCACAATATCTATGAATTCAGTTTTTGCAGTCAAAAATGGAAGGGCGCTAAGTGTCCAACTTACATCGTATTTAAGATCTGATTTTTTTAACAATGCCTCAAATTTTTCCTTGAGTCCGTCTGGAGATGACTCTGGTGAAAACCTAAAATTGAAAGTCATTTCCAAAACTCCGGGCACTACATTTTCAGCTCCTGTTCCAGATTTAATATTTGAAACCTGAAAACTTGTTGGTTCAAAATTTTCATTGCCGCGATCCCATTCCATATTTTTTAGTTCTTCTAATGTTTTACCTATCCCCAAGATCGGATTTAATGCTTGCTTTGGATATGCAACATGACCCTGAATACCATATACTTTAAGATTACCTGAAAGCGAACCTCTTCTTCCAATCCTTATAACATCACCAACTTTTTTTGATGAACTAGGTTCACCAATTAAACAGAAATCTATAAATTTATCTTTATCAATCATCTCATTGATCACCCTATCAACTTTCCCATTTTCTAACTTACCCTCTTCATTACTATTTAATAAAACCATAATGTTAAAAGAGGGATCTTTGTATTCACAAAGAAACTCTTTAAGAGCAGAGATAAAACAAGCTACACCGCCTTTCATATCAGCAGCTCCTCTTCCATAAATCTTATTATCTATAATCTCACCAGAAAAAGGTGGAACACTCCACTCACTTTCAGGACCAGGGGGAACAACATCCGTATGACCTAAAAAACAAAAAGTTTTATTTTTTGAATCTCCATTGGTGATGATTAGGTTACTAATATTTTTATAGTTTGTTTCTTCGAAAGAAAAATCTAAACCATCAAATTGTTGCTTAATAACATCAAAGCAACCGTTGTCATTTGGACTAATGGATTCAATTTTTATTAATTTTTTAAGAAGTTCTAAATTACTCACTAAAATCTCTCTTCATCTCTTTTAGTAAGGACATCACATCCATTTGATGTAATGGCAATTGTATGTTCCCACTGTGCTGAATTTCTTCCATCCTTTGTTTCTACCGTCCAACCATCCGAAAGTATTTTAGTATATTTTGTACCTTGATTAATCATAGGCTCAATAGTAAAACACATTCCTTCAACAAGCTCGATTCCTGTGCCTGGTTTTCCAAAATGCAACACTTGAGGATCTTCATGATAGACCTTACCAATTCCATGACCACAATAGTCCTCAACAACGCTATAGTGATTCTTTTCAGCGTGAGACTGAATAACATGGCCTATGTCGCCTAAGGTGATACCAGGTTTTGCAATTTCAATAGCTTTGTACAAACATTCTTGAGTGACTGAGACTAATTTCTCATTGTGAGGTTGCGTCTTACCAACTAAAAACATTTTTGAGGTATCTCCATACCAACCATCTTTAAGGACTGTAACATCAATATTTACAATATCGTTGTCTTTGAGGATTTTGTTTTGATTAGGTATGCCATGACAAATAACTTGATTAACGCTTATGCATGATGTTTTTTCATAGCCGTTGTAACCAATATTAGCAGGAATCGCTTTTTGTTCATTAACAATAAAGTCATGACAAATATCGTCTAGTTCCCCTGTTGATATTCCAGGTTTAACATGTTCAGTAATCATATTGAGGACATTTGCAGCAAGTTGACCAGCACTTCTGAGTTTCTCTATATCATTTTTATTTTTTATTGAAATATTCATTATTTTTGGTGCATATCTATAGACTAATTTTAATTAACCTTGTAAAGTACAATTTTAATGCCAGCATGTAATTTTAGCTCATTAAAATCCCCAAAAAAAATATTTTTTTATCCTATTTTTTTCTGTCAATTCTTCTCAATAAGGAGTAAATCATAGTGTCTTTTCCATGCATCTTAGCACTTGAAGATGGAAGCACATTTGTTGGTCATGGTATTGGAGCTAAAAAAGTAGCAATTGGCGAAATTGTTTTCAATACTTCCATGAGTGGCTATCAAGAAATAATAACTGATCCATCTTATTGCAAACAGATTATTACATTTACCCATCCTCATATAGGCAATACAGGTATTAATTCTGAAGATAATGAATCAGATAATATATATGCTGAAGGAGTCGTTATAAGAAATTATATCTCTCAGCCAAGCAACTACAGATCTGAAGAAAATCTTGATGATTTCTTGGCAAGAAATAATTCTATTGGGATTTTTGGAATAGATACTAGACAACTAACAATTATTTTAAGGGAAAAAGGCTCATTGAAAGCATGCATCAGTCCGATAGATGAAAATAATGAACTATCAGCAATATCTTTAGCAAAAAGCTTTGATGGTCTTGAGGGAATGGATTTAGCCAAAGAAGTAACAACTAAAAGTTTATATTCTTGGAACGAAGGAGTCTGGCCTGATTTTAAGGAGTCAAAAAGCAAGCTTCATATAGTTGCATATGACTATGGAATTAAAAAGAATATTTTAAGACTTCTATCTGAGCATGTTGGCAAAGTAACAGTTGTAAATGCCAGATGCTCTTTTGATGAGGTTCTAAAGATGAATCCAGATGGCATCTTTTTATCAAATGGACCTGGCGATCCAGAGCCCTGCGATTATGCTATCGAAAATATTAAAAGGGCGCTGAATGAAAATATTCCCATATTTGGAATCTGCCTAGGTCACCAACTATTAGCACTTGCGGGGGGAGCAAAGACTGAAAAAATGAAATTTGGTCATCATGGGGCAAATCATCCTGTTCAATCTTTAAACTCTAAGGAAGTATTCATAACAAGTCAAAATCATGGCTTTGCTGTGAATGAGGATTCATTGCCAAATAATATTGAGATTTCTCATGTATCACTTTTTGATCAATCGATTCAAGGTATTTCATTTAAAGATAGGCCTGCATTTAGTTTTCAAGGACACCCTGAAGCAAGTCCAGGTCCACAAGATATAGTTAGTTTATTTAAGCAATTTAAAGAAATGATAGATAAAAATGCCAAAAAGAAATGACATAAAATCCGTAATGATAATTGGTGCAGGGCCTATTATTATCGGTCAGGCATGTGAATTTGATTATTCTGGAGCCCAGGCATGTAAAGCATTAAAAGAAGAGGGCTATAGAGTAATTTTAGTCAACTCAAACCCAGCTACAATCATGACTGATCCATTGCTTGCTGATGCTACTTATATTGAACCAATTCACTGGGAGTCAGTTGCCAAGATAATAGAGAAGGAAAGACCAGATGCACTTCTCCCAACCATGGGAGGACAGACAGGTTTAAATACTGCTCTTTCATTGGCAAGGGAAGGAATCTTAAAAAAATATAATGTTGAATTAATAGGTGCCTCAAGGGAGGCAATTGACAAAGCTGAAGATAGACAGCTTTTTGATCAGACTATGAAGAAAATAGATTTGGAAACGCCTCAATCAGGCATTGCACACTCTATGGAGGATGCATTAGAGGTTCAAAAAGAGATAGGATTTCCATGCATTATAAGACCTTCGTTTACTCTTGGCGGGTCTGGAGGTGGAGTTGCATACAATATAGAAGAATTTAAAACAATCTGTGAGAAAGGATTAGATTTATCTCCAACAAATGAACTATTAATAGATGAGTCTCTTTTAGGCTGGAAAGAATATGAAATGGAGGTTGTAAGAGATAAAAGTGATAACTGCATTATTATCTGCTCTATTGAGAACTTTGATCCAATGGGTGTTCATACTGGAGACTCAATAACGATAGCACCTGCACAAACTTTAACAGATAAGGAATTCCAAATAATGCGTAATGCCTCTTTTAAAATTTTAAGAGAAATAGGTGTGGAAACTGGTGGTTCAAATGTTCAATTTGCCATAAATCCAGTTGACGGTCGAATGGTTGTCATAGAAATGAATCCCAGAGTAAGTAGATCTTCTGCTTTAGCCTCAAAAGCAACTGGATTCCCTATTGCAAAAGTTGCAGCACTTTTGTCTATTGGATATACCCTTGATGAGCTTAAAAACGATATAACCTCAGGATTAACTCCTGCATCATTTGAGCCTTCAATTGATTATATTGTGACAAAAATACCAAAGTTTGCGTTTGAAAAGTTTCCACAAGCTGAACCAAGACTTTCTACACAGATGAAATCCGTTGGTGAAGTTATGTCAATTGGCTCAAATTTTCAGGAGTCTCTTCAAAAAGCCATTTGCAGTATGGAGGATGACAAATGTGGGCTAGAAAAAATTCTTGATGATAGTGAGTTAATTAATGAGAAGCTTGGATTTGAGTTAACTTTTCCAGGACCTGAAAGGCTTTTTTATATAGCAGATGCATTCAGATGCGGATGGTCTCTTGAAAAGATTTTTGATCTAACATCTATAGATCCATGGTTTTTGAGACAAATTGAAGATTTAGTTTCTGAAGAAAATGCAATTGAAGGCTCTAAGCTTGAAAACTTATCAAAGGAGAATTTCATAAGGCTTAAGACTAAAGGATTTAGTGATCAAAGAATCGCAGATTTACTTGACGAAAGCTATGAAGAAGTAAGATTAAAGAGGAAGTCGCAGAATATATTGCCTTCTTATAAGCGTGTTGATACGTGCGCTGCAGAGTTTAAAACTTCAACATGTTATATGTACTCTACTTATGAAGGTATTTGTGAGAGTGAGCCAACCTCGAAAAAGAAAATATTAGTCCTCGGAAGTGGCCCCAACAGGATAGGTCAAGGCATTGAATTTGACTATTGTTGTGTACATGCATCTCTAGCGATGCAGGAGGAAGGTTTCGAATCAATTATGGTTAATTGTAATCCTGAAACTGTCTCAACAGATTATGATGTTTCAAATAGACTTTACTTTGAGCCAATAACCTCTGAAAAAATTTTAGATATTATTGACTTAGAAAAACCCGATGGAGTCATTATTCAATTTGGCGGTCAAACTCCTCTAAAACTTTCAAATGATCTTGAGAACTATGGCGTAAATATCCTTGGAACAGAGCCTGATGCAATTGACAGATCAGAAGATAGAAAAAGGTTCCAAGAAATTATTAGTAAGCTTGATCTTCTTCAACCAAAGAATGCAACTGTGTCGAGTTTAAAAGAAGCGCTTAACAAATCAGATGAAATTGGCTTCCCGATTGTTGTAAGACCTTCATATGTTTTAGGCGGAAGGGCTATGGAGCTTGTAAATAATAAAGATGAGCTAGGTATATATATTTCCGATGCAGTGCAAGCCTCCAATGAACGACCAATACTTTTAGATCATTATCTTGATAATGCAATTGAGGTTGATGTAGATGTTGTTTCAGATGGCAAGGAGATCGTAATTGGTGGAATACTTCAACACATTGAACAAGCTGGAATTCATTCAGGTGACTCAGCTTGCTCTCTGCCACCTTATTCTCTGAGTGAGGAAATAATTAAAAAGCTAGAACTTCAGTCTAAAAAGTTAGCAGAAGAGCTGAATGTTATTGGTCTGATGAATGTTCAATTTGCAATTAAAGATAATGAAGTTTTCATTCTTGAAGTAAATCCCAGAGCATCCAGAACTGTTCCCTTTATTTCAAAATGTATTGGTAATTCTCTGGTGAAAGTTGCTGCAAAAACAATGGTTGGAAAGAGCTTAAAAGAACTAGGATTTTCAAATAAGCTACCTGAAAATATGTTTTTTGTTAAAGAAGCTGTGCTTCCATTTGATAAGTTTCCTAATGTAGATCCAATTTTAGGGCCCGAAATGAAATCTACTGGAGAGGTTATGGGCATTGGAAGAAATTTTGGTGAAGCATATGGAAAAGCACAAAAAGCTGCTAATAAAGTTCTCAGAAGAAAAGGAAAGATTTTTATAAGCGTGAAAGAAGATGATAAGAAATACTTAGATTCAATAGTAGAAAAAATAATTAGTTTTGGTTTTGAAATTATTGCTACTAAAGGGACTGCAAAATATATTAAAAAATTAGGTTTTGATGTACAGGAGATTAATAAGGTTGCTGAGGGAAGGCCACATATAGTTGATGAGCTTGTTAATGATCAAGTTTGTCTCGTTATTAATACAACTGAAGGAAGACAGTCTATAAAAGATTCTGCATCTATAAGGCAGACAGCTCTAAGAAAAAAGATTTTATGTACAACAACAATGTTCGGAGCAGATGCTTTGGTTAAGGCATTAGAAAACAAAGAAGAGGACTGGGAGTTCAGCTCGTTACAAGAAATTAACTAATCACCACAAGTTGATATAATTAGTTTATGTCTAAGGTGCCACTTACAAAAGAGGGAGAAATAATCCTCAAAGAAAGATTAACAAAGTTAAAGTTTGTTGATAGGCCTCAGATTTCAGAGGCCATTGCTGAGGCAAGAGCGCATGGGGATTTAAAAGAGAACGCTGAATATCATGCAGCAAAAGAGCAACAGGGATTAACTGAGGCTAAAATTAATGAGCTTGAGCATGCATTGTCAAATGCTCAGGTAATTGATGTTAAAGAGCTTCCTAAGACTGGAAAAGTTGTTTTCGGAGCAACTATAAAGCTCTATAACTTAGATACTGATGAGACAACCTCTTATCGAATTGTAGGAAACCTTGAATCAGATCCTGCAAATGGCATGATCTCAATTGATACGCCTATTGGTAGGGGCTTAATAGGTAAGTCTATCGGTGATGAAGTCAGCATCGAAACACCATCTGGAAAGCTCAATTTTGAGATAGAGGAAGTAGAGCATATTTAATTCATGCATGCTGATAATTGGGCTCAAAAAGCAAAATCTTTAGGATACAGATCAAGAGCTGTATTCAAGTTAATTCAAATAACTGAAAAAATAAAACAAATTAAGAATCCAAATCTAATTCTTGATATTGGAGCTGCTCCAGGTGGATGGTCTCATTATTTAGCAAATAAATATCCAAGCGCAGAAATATTTGCTATAGACATTCTAGAAATGGAACAAATTAAAGGAGTGAAGTTTATACAGGAAGATTTAAGGAATATTGAAAAAATAGATCAACTAAGCAGTTTAAAAAATAAATTTAATCTTGTGATTTCTGATTTAGCCCCAAATTTAAGTGGTATAAGCAGTATTGATGAAGAAAATATTCTTGAGCTTAATTTGCTCACTTTAGAGGGAGCAATTAAATTTTTAGATAATAACGGTGTATTTATTGTTAAAACCTTTCAAAACTCAAATCTGAAGAAATTTAGGAAAGAAATGGAAAAAAATTTAAAAATAGTTCAAACTGCTAAACCCGCTGCTTCCAAGAAGCAGTCAAAAGAGATATATTTATACGGTATTAAGTAATTATGAATGATTTTTTAAAAAATATTTTTGTATGGCTGGTTTTAGGCTCTATTATTTTTTTAGTATTTAATAATGTTGAACCAACAGCGCCAAGAGAAACTATATCTTACAGTCAATTTAAGCAGGAAGTTCTCTCAGACAGAGTATCTGAGGTAACTTATAAAGGTGACCAAATGACAATTTTTGGTCAGAGATTAGATGGTTCCAAATTTAAAACTAATCATCCTATTTATAAGTCTGATCCTGTTTTAGATGCTGCCCTGCAGGAAAATGGCGTAATCACCTCGTATGAAGAAGTCGAACAGCCATCGGTATGGTCACAATTATTAGTTGGTGCATTCCCTATATTGCTATTACTTGCGATATTTTTCTTTTTTATGAGGCAAATGCAAGGAAGCATGTCCGGTAGAGGCGGACCAATGTCTTTTGGAAAAAGTAAAGCTAAATTAATGGAAGGTGGAAAGGTTAAGACTACATTTAAAGATGTGGCTGGTTGTGAGGAAGCAAAACAAGATGTTCAGGAGCTTGTAGATTATTTAAAAGACCCAACAAGATTCCAAAAAGTTGGTGGAAAGATACCAAGAGGTGTTTTGATGGTGGGCCCTCCAGGTACTGGTAAGACTCTTCTTGCCAGAGCTACTGCAGGTGAGGCCAGAGTACCTTTCTTTAGTATTTCCGGTTCTGATTTTGTTGAAATGTTCGTTGGTGTTGGTGCCTCAAGAGTAAGGGATATGTTTGATCAAGCAAAAAAGAATTCTCCATGTATTGTGTTCATTGATGAAATAGATGCCGTTGGAAGGCATAGAGGAGCAGGTCTTGGTGGAGGACATGATGAGAGAGAGCAGACCTTAAATCAGCTTCTTGTCGAAATGGATGGTTTTGAGGCTAATGACGGAATTATCATAGTTGCAGCAACAAATAGACCAGATGTTCTTGATCCAGCACTTCTGAGGCCAGGAAGATTTGATAGACAGGTTGTTGTTGACATGCCAGATATCAGAGGAAGAGAACAAATCTTAAAAGTTCATGTTCGAAAAGTCCCTCTTGATAAAAATGTTGACCTTAGAGCAATTGCCAGAGGAACTCCGGGGTTCTCTGGTGCTGATTTAGCAAACCTAATTAACGAAGCGGCATTATTTGCTGCAAGATATGGCGATAAAAAAGTTGAGCAATCTCACTTAGATCTTGCTAAAGATAAAATTATGATGGGTCCCGAAAGGAAATCAATGATTCTAACTGAAGAACAAAAACGTTTAACTGCATATCACGAAGCAGGACACGCTATTGTTGGGAGAATTGTCCCTGAGCATGATCCAGTTTACAAAGTAACAATTATTCCACGTGGAAGAGCGCTAGGAGTTACTATGTTCCTTCCTGAAGATGATAAGTATATAGAATTGCTGAACAGCTCATTAATGGGGAGAGAAATATAACTACAGGAGCCTCAAACGACATAGAAGTTGCTACAGGAATTGCCACTAACATGGTTACCAAATGGGGACTTTCTGACAAGGTTGGCCCTCTTAAGTTTGGAGAAGATGATTCAAGCCCATTTTTGGGTAGATCTGCATCTCAATCATCAAAGACTTATAGTGATGAAACTTCGAAACTCATTGATAGTGAAATAAAAGACATAATTAATTCTTGCTACGATAGGGCTGAAACTATTTTGAAGGATAATATGGATAAACTTCATACAATGGCTGAGGCACTTTTAAAATATGAGACAATCGATCAGCATCAAATTGATGACATCATGAGTGGTGCAGAGCCAAGGGAGCCTAGTGATTGGAATAATGATGATGAGCCTCCAAAAAAGAGTACAAAAGAATCTTCAATAAAAGGACCAGCAGAAGAGTTATAATAGATCCATGAATCTTAAATTTGGTACCGACGGAATTAGGGGGCCTGTCGAAACTAAAGTGACTCCTGAAGCATGTCTTCGCATCGGTCATGCAGCCGGCATTGTTTTTAAAGAACTTGGCTGGGATACGGTATTAATTGGAAAAGACACCAGAGTGTCAGGGTATATGCTTGAAGCTGCACTTCAAGCGGGATTCTTGTCTGTAGGGATGAATGTAAGACTTCTGGGCCCATTGCCAACACCAGGCGTTGCGTATTTGACTAAATCTTTTAGAAATCAGTGTGGCATTGTAATAAGTGCGTCTCATAATGATTATCAAGATAATGGAATTAAGATTTTCGATAATAGTGGCGTAAAAATCGATAGAAAAATTGAGATGATGATCGAAAATATTTTAAGTGAGAAAATTACTTCATTACCATCAGTAGAAATTGGAAAAGCTAAAAGATTTGATGAATCCGGACCAAGATATGTTGAATTTTGTAAATCAACGGTTCCTGATGAGATTAGTTTTAGTGACTTAAGAATTGTCCTTGATTGCGCAAATGGAGCATCTTATAAGGTTTCTCCAGATGTTTTTCGTGAGTTAGGAGCTGAGACAATAGTTGTTGGTGATCAGCCCGATGGATTCAATATTAATCAAGATTGTGGCTCAACAAATCCTGAGCTTGTTCAAAAACTTGTTAAAGAACATAGAGCTGACTTTGGAGTGTCGCTAGATGGTGATGCTGATAGAGTAACCATTGTAGACAGAGAATCAAATATTTTAGATGGTGATGACATTCTCTACATATTAGGTTTTGCCAATCCTAACAGACTAGGCCCATGGTCAGGCATAGTTGGAACTCAAATGTCTAATGTTGGATTAGAAGATGGCCTTAATAAACTTGGATATTCATTCAAAAGAGCGGATGTTAAAAACAATTAGTTCACTAGTTATGCTTGAGAAAGATCCAAAAGATGTTCTTTCTAATTACAATAAAATTCCTCAAATAAACGAATCCATAAGCGTTATAAACAAAGATATTGTCAGTGATGCCGAAATAAAAACAGCCATAAATGATATCAAGTCAGATTTAACAATTAATAGAATTCTTGTAAGGCCATCAGGTACTGAAAATAAAATTAGAATAATGATTGAATCTGAAAACAAAAAAACAGCCAAAAAATATACAAATGATCTCATTAAGCTATTTGAGTCTAAAACCGCATAATATACCCTTAATAAAATGTCACACCCTCTAGTTATTGCAAATTGGAAAATGAATATACCCTCTGGTGGTATTTCAGGCTGGATCCAAAGTGAGATGGTGCCCAATATTGAAGAAAAGGATTTTGATAGCAAATCTTCTCATTTTAGGTTTATGGGAATTGCCCCTCCAATTTCTCACTTAACTGAACTAAAAAACCTTTTTAAATTTGGTTTTCTTGGCGCACAAGATATCTCTAGATTTAATGATGGCGCTAAAACAGGAGATATAAGTGCTGATATGGTGATTGACAAAGGCTGCACATTCTCAATTTTAGGTCATTCAGAAAGAAGAGAGTTTTATAATGAAACAAATAGCCTTGTTTCAGAAAAGCTAAGAATATGTCTTGAGAAGAATATTATGCCAGTTGTCTGTATTGGTGAATCTCTTGAAGACTATAACGCAGGTAAAACTCTTGAAGTGCTGGATATGCAACTAAAAGAAATATTTACATCAATATCTACTAAAAATACTGTTGTAATAGCCTATGAGCCAGTTTGGGCTATTGGTTCAGGAAAGACACCTACTGTAGATGAGGTGAATAATATTCACCAACATATTAAAGATATAGTACAATCCATCGCTGAAATTGAAGCTATTAGTGTTATTTATGGCGGCAGTGTAAATTGTGAAAATGCTAAAAGTTTTTTTCAACAAACAAATATTGATGGTGCTTTAATAGGTGGAGCTTCATTGAATGGAAAAGATTTTTTAGATATTTATAATGATTTTTTGGAGACTTTTTAAAAGATGATTTTATTTGTACAAATTCTTTGTATTATTCTGGCAGTTTTGCTTGTAATTCTTGTGATACTTCAACAGGGTAAAGGCTCTGACCTTGGGTCAGCATTTGGCGGCGGATCTTCTAACTCAATGTTTGGTGCTCTTGGACCTTCCAACCTTCTTGGAAGGTTAACATGGATTGTTGGCTCACTTTTCTTAATTCTTGCAATGACTCAAGCTGTTCTCCTAAAAAACTTAAACACCCAAGATAACTTAAACTTTCCTGAACAGGAAATTATCTTAGAAGAAATAGACGAATTAGATTCACTTCCAACAGAATAAAGTTGGTGCCGAAGGCGGGACTTGAACCCGCACGAGCATTAGCTCACTACCCCCTCAAGATAGCGTGTCTACCAATTCCACCACTTCGGCTTTAAAAAAAACATATCATAACTCAAAATATTTAAATAAAAAAAATTTGATATGCCTTGACCAACTGGCTATCATTTCTATAAACTTCACTTTCGCTGCGTTGCGGGGTGGAGCAGTCTGGTAGCTCGTCGGGCTCATAACCCGAAGGTCGTTGGTTCAAATCCAGCCCCCGCTACCAGTCAAAAATTAGGATTTTTGATGGGGCATATGCCCTGTTTTTGTATATGGAATATGGAAAAAGAAAGAATAAAAGAAATTATTGAACCCATTGTAAATGATCATGGGTGTGATTTTTGGGGCTTAGAGATCTCCCAAGGTAAGAATATTCCTACATTAAGGGTTTTTATAGATGCCATAAATGGCGCCACTATAGATGATTGTGAAAATATTTCTAGAGATTTAAATCTTGAACTTTCAGTTGATTCAGATTTTATAGATGATTATGTTCTTGAAGTTTCAACTCCAGGTCTTGATAGAAAATTCTTTTACAGCTACCAATTGAATGATTTTGTAGGAAAAACATTAAAGATAAAGCTGAAAGACAAGATTAATGATAAAAAAACATTTAAAGCAATTTTGAAGTCAGTCGAAAATGATTCTCTTGAACTAAATATTGGAAAAGAAGAATTAACTATCGACTTTGGGATAATAGATATGTGCAAATTAATGCCAAATTACAAAGAAATTTTGAGGGAAAAAAATGGAAGGTAAAGAAATTTTAGCTGTTGTAGATTCTGTCTCCTCTGAGAAGGGTCTTGAGAAAGATGTTATTTTTGTTGCTATGGAGTTAGCAATCGCATCTGCCTCACAAAGACACTTTCATGAGGATGCTCAACTTATTGTTGAAGTAGATAGAGGATCTGGAGAATTCATTACAAAAAGACAGTGGGAAGTGCTTGATGAGAATGATGAAGAATTCCATAGGGAATCTTACATATCACCTTCTGAATCATCTATGGAGATTGGAGAACTTTATTTTGAGCAGGTTGATAATGTTGAGTTTGGAAGGATTGAAACGCAAGCAGCTAGACAGGTCATGCTTCAAAAAGTTAGAGAGGCTGAAAAAGAGCTTATCGTCTCGAAATTTCGCTCTAGTGACAATAATTTAGTATCTGGATTCGTTAAGAGGGTAACAAGAGACAACATTATTGTTGATCTAGGTCAAGATGCTGAAGCTATTCTTCCAAGAGACCAGATTTTACCCGGAGAAATTTTTAAAATTAATGACAGAGTTAGAGCTGTATTACAAATAAAAGAGATTGAAGGCAGAGGACTTCAATTAATGTTAAGTAGGATTTGCTCAGAAATGGTTACTGAGCTCTTTAGAATAGAAGTACCTGAAGTCAATGAAGATGTTATAGAAATAAGAGGAGTTGCTAGAGATCCAGGATCTAGATCAAAAATAGCTGTTAAAACTAATGATGGAAGAATTGATCCTGTAGGTGCCTGTGTTGGGATGAGGGGATCAAGAGTTCAAGCAGTTTCTGGAGAGCTTGGCAATGAAAGAATAGATATCGTAATTTATGATGATAATCCTGCCCAATTAGTAATTAATTCTTTAGCGCCGGCTAAGATTGAGTCAATAGTTTTAGATGAAACATCAAAATCTATGGAGATTGCTGTCAATCAAGAAAATCTTGCACTAGCAATTGGAGCAAGAGGTCAGAATATTAGATTAGCATCAAAACTTTCGGGTTGGGACTTAAATATTATAAGCAGTGAAGAAGCAGAAGCTAAAGAAAAGGTTGACGAGACTGAATTCCTTGGAAAGCTTGTTGCTAGTCTTGAAGTAAGCGAAGAATCAGCAGAATCAATTATTGAATTAGGATTAAGGAGTTTTGATGATATTGCATACGCTTCCAAGAAAAAACTTTCAAATATTTTTGAAGATGAAGAAGAAATTCAAAGAGTGAAAAGTGCTGCTGAAGATGCAGCTCTTCTAGAAGCAATGAGCGAAGTTGAGCAGGATGAACAAGATCAAGAGTCATTAACTGATCTTGAGTTAAGCGATGAACAGGTAAATGCACTGACCAAATCAGGCATCAAAAATAAAGATGATTTAGCTGAACTTGCTACAGATGAGTTAATGGAAATAATTGATATTTCTGAGGATTCAGCCTCAGAAATGATTATGAAAGCAAGGGAGCATTGGTTCAAATAAAAGATGGCACAAACAACGGTTAAAGATTTTGCAAAGACTCTTAAAATCTCTGAGGAAGCATTACTTAAAAGAATGTCATCTGCTGGATTGTCTCATAGCAGTGCAACAGACGAAGTAACGACAGCCCACAAACAAATTCTTCTAAGATCTTTAAAGCAGAAACAAAAACAAACTTCATCATCAATATCATCATCATCAGGGGTTGGCATAAAGGTTAAATCTAAAGGTGGGAAAGCCGTTGCTGATTCTAGTGAAACTAAGAGCTACTCGGACAATATTGAGGCGAAAAGACAGGCTGCTTCAGAAGCATTGAAAGCTGAGCAGGTAAAAAGGCAAGAACAGCTAAAAGAAGCTGCCTCTAAAAGAGAAGCAAGATTCAAAGCAGAACAGAAAAATAAAGAAAATACAAAAGCTGCTGAAAAACCTAAGAATGTTAAAGAAGAGCTTTCAAAAGCAGCTGAGAAGTATGCAGAAAGTGATGGAATGGATATTGATGATCCAAAGCACAAGTTTGAAAAGCCTCAAGAATTTATTAAAAAAGATATTGAGATACCAGAATCTATTCAAGTTGGAGAATTAGCAAAATTGATGGCAATTAAGGGTGGTGAGCTAGTAAAAACTCTAATGGGTTTAGGAGTTTCTGCAACCATTAATGATATTTTAGATCAAGAAACAGCGATATTGGCTGTAGAAGAAATTGGTCACAACAGTATTGCAAAGGCCTCAGATGATGTTGAAGAGGAATTATTAAATCAAATTACTTATGACGGTAAAGAAAAAACAAGATCTCCTGTTGTAACAGTAATGGGTCATGTAGATCATGGGAAAACAACACTTTTAGATTTTATTAGGAAAGCTAAAGTAGTTGATTCAGAGGCTGGAGGCATTACACAACATATTGGTGCTTATGAGGTAAAGTCAAAGGATAGCAGTATAACTTTTATAGACACACCAGGACATGCAGCTTTTTCTTCTATGAGAGCTAGAGGTGCAAATACAACTGATATTGTTGTGTTAGTAGTTGCTGCAAATGACAGCATTATGCCCCAAACTGAAGAAGCTATAAATCATGCAAAAGCTGCTGAAGTTTCGATAATAGTTGCTATTAATAAGATGGATCTTCAGGGAGCAGATGCTGAAAAGGTAAAAGGGGATTTGGGAGCAAAAGACCTAGTGCCAGAAGACTGGGGTGGCAATGTTCAGATGATTCCTGTTTCAGCCCTTAATGGTGAAGGGGTCGATAAGCTTCTTGAAGCAATTTCTCTTGAAGCAGAAATTCTTGAACTTAAAGCTTTTCATGAAGGGGATGCTCAAGGTGTCGTAATTGAGTCTGAATTAGATAAATTTAGAGGAGCTGTCTCAACATTCTTAGTTCAGAATGGTTGTTTGAAGGTTGGTGACGTTGTGATCAGTGATATGTCTATGGGTAAAGTAAAGGCAATAACGAATTCATCTGGAGAGAAGATTAAGCAAGCAGGACCATCATCAGCTGTTGAGGTGCTTGGTCTTGATACTGCTCCAAATGCAGGAAGCTCCTTCCAAGTTGTTAAAAATGAAAAAGCTGCAAGAGAGGTTATAGATTTTAGAGATAGTAAGCAAAAAGAAAAGAAACAAATTAAGCAAAAAGATGACAGCATGGGAGATATATTTGAATCAATGGGCCAAGCTTCGATGAAGTTTCTAAACTTAATAATTAAAACTGATGTTGCAGGAACTGCTGAAGCTATAAATGCCTCTCTCGCTAAAATAGGGAATGATGAGGTTTCAATTAAGATTGTTGCCTCTGGAGTTGGCGGGATTACAGAATCCGATGCAAATTTAGCAATTACAACTAACTCAAGCATTGTTGGTTTCAATGTTCGTGCTGACAATGCAGCAAAAAAGATAATTGAAAAAGAAGGAATTGACTTAACTTACTACAGCATTATTTATGAACTCATTGATGATGCTAAAGCAAAATTAAGCGGATTACTTGACCCAATTATTAGAGAAGAGATAGTTGGAACAGCTGATGTTCTCGAAGTATTCAATTCACCAAAATTTGGGCAAGTTGCCGGTTGTGTTGTTGTAGAGGGGACTGTTCTAAGGAATAAGCCGGTAAGAGTTCTTAGAGATGATATTGTAATTTTCCAGGGTGAACTGGATTCTTTAAGAAGATTTAAAGATGACGTTAATGAAGTCAAGAATGGAACAGAGTGCGGAATGGGTATCAAAAATTATAAAGATATTCGAGAGGGAGATAAAATTGAGGTATTTGATAGGAAAGAAGAATCTCAATCAATTTAAGTTAATATGTCCTTAAGACCTGAAAGAATTGCAGATTATCTTAAAAAAGAAATTTCAAATATAATTCTTCAAAAAGTTAGAGATCCAAGACTTAAATCTATAGTCATAAACCATATTTCTGTAACACAAGACATTTCGGTTGCAAAAGTCTTTTATTCGGTCTATCAAGATGAAACTGAATTAAATGAAAAAATTCTTTCAAAATTTTCAGGCATGATTAGAAGCGAGATCTCAAAATCGATGAAAATTAGACGAGTGCCTAAGATTCTATTTATTTTTGATAAAACGCCTGAGGAAGCAGACAACATAGAAAATCTCTTAAAGAATATTAAATGAATTCAGGTATTTTTTTAATAAATAAAGACAAGGGTCTTTCATCTAATAAAGCTATCCAAAAAATAAAAAGAAGGCTGGACATAAAAAAAATTGGTCATTTTGGCACGCTTGATCCCTTGGCAGAAGGCTTGTTAGTGTGTGGAATTAATAAGGGCACAAAGTTATCAGAAAGATTTCTAAACCTAGATAAGTCATACTTTTCAAAAATTATGTTGGGAATCCAAACCACAACTGATGATTCTGAGGGGAGCGTTATTGAGGAGAAAAAGATTCAAGTAAGTGAAGAGGAAATTATTGAAATGATTAAAACCTTCGTAGGGGAATCAAAGCAAAAAGCCCCATTTTTTTCTGCTTTAAAATACAAAGGTAAACCGCTTTATAAACATGCGAGAGAAGGAAAGCTGATAGAAAAAGAACCCAGAGACATAAAAATTTACAAGATTTTAAATATTGTTGTGGAAAATGCTTTTGTTTCCTTTGAAATATCATGCTCCAAGGGCACCTATATTAGATCTATAGCAAGAGACTTGGGTGACAAACTTGGATGCGGCGGCCATTTAGTAGAGCTTGTGAGACTTTCTCAAGGGAAATTTGAACTTAAAGATGCAAAAAAAGTAGATGATGTTCAAATGAGTGATTTGATAAATATGGAGGATTTGTCCTTTTAAATATAAAAGAAATTAGTTGTTAATATCTTTAAATACCTTTAAGCTACGCACTCAAACTTTAGACATGCGAGGTTTGACGGGTGTAAATAAATAAAAATGTATGTCCTAGGAGAATAATTATGGCGCTTTTAAAAGACGAAAAAGCTAATTTAGTCAAAAAATTCCAGAAGGATGAAAACGACACTGGATCTTCAGAGGTTCAGATAGCTTTACTTACGGAAAATATTAATAAACTTCAAAGTCATTTCAAGACACATAAAAAAGATCATCACTCAAGAACAGGTCTAATTAGGATGGTTAATCTCAGAAGAAAACTTTTAGCATATTTAAAAAGAACTAATCCTGAAAGTTATAAAAAAATTATTACAGACCTTAATTTAAGAGGATAAAACGTGGAAAAACATTTAGAACCGAAATCATTATCATTTGAATATGGGGGTAAAGAAATAACCCTCGAAACAGGAAGAATAGCTAGACAAGCAACTGCAGCTGTTCTTGTTACTGTGGATCAAACCCAAGTACTAACAACAGTTGTTGCAAAAAAAGAAGCTGATCCTGGAAAGGATTTCTTCCCACTTGCAGTTTTTTATCAAGAGAAATTTTATGCGGCAGGAAAGATTCCTGGTGGGTATTTTAAGAGAGAAGCTAGACCAACTGAGAAAGAAACATTAACATCCAGACTTATCGATAGACCAATTAGGCCTCTATTTCCTGACGAGTTTAAAAATGATGTTCAGATTATGTCTACGGTTATTTCTTCTGATGAAGAATTTTCTTCTGACATTGCAGCTATGATTGGGGCATCTGCAGCATTATCTTTGTCCGGTGTGCCTTTTCAAGGACCTATTGGTGCTGCTAGAGTTGGTTTTATTGATGGGAGCTATGCTCTTAATCCGTCAAAAAAAATAATGGATCAGTCTTTCCTGGATATGGTAGTTGCTGGTACATCTGAAGCAGTTCTTATGGTTGAATCTGAGGCAAGCGAACTTAATGAAGATCTTATGCTAGGCGCTGTATTGTTTGGTCATAAATCTATGCAGATAGTTATTGATAAAATAAAAGAGTTTAGAGAATTAGTGGGTGTTGAGGACTGGATAGTTGAAAAAGATGAGGAAACACCTAGATATTTTGCTGAACTTGAATCAGATTTTTCATCCAAGATTGAAGAAGCATTCACAATTGCAAAGAAATCCGACAGATCTGAAGCTATTAACGCAGTCCGTCTTGAAATTCTAGAAAAATATGAAGATCTTGATGAGCTAGCTACTGGAAAAGTAATGAGTGCCTTCAAAAAACTTGAGAGTCAAATAGTTAGGAAAAATATTCTTTCAGGTAAACCAAGAATCGATGGAAGAGATTTAAATACCGTAAGACAATTAACAGTTGAGACCGATGTTCTAAATAGAGCTCATGGTTCAGCTTTATTCACCAGAGGTGAAACTCAGGCATTAGTAGCTGCAACGCTCGCATCTCCTCGAGATGCCCAAAGGCTTGAATCACTTGATGGCGAAGAACATGATCATTTTATGCTTCATTATAATTTTCCTGCTTATTGCGTAGGTGAGATTGGTATGCCAATGGGCCCAAAAAGAAGGGAGATTGGGCATGGTAATTTAGCAAAAAGAGCTATAAAAGGAGTTCTTCCAGACTTTGATGATTTTGGTTACACAGTGAGAATAGTTTCTGAGATTACAGAATCCAATGGTTCAAGTTCAATGGCCACCGTATGTGGAACTTCTCTTTCCTTGATGGATGCCGGAGTGCCTCTAACAGCTCCTGTTGCTGGAATAGCAATGGGTTTGATTAAAGATGGTGATGAGTTTGCAGTTCTAACAGATATCTTAGGAGATGAAGATCATTTGGGAGATATGGATTTTAAAGTTGCTGGATCAGAAAAAGGAATAACAGCATTGCAGATGGATATAAAAATTGATGGCATTAATGAAAAAATAATGGATGAAGCGCTTACCAGTGCAAAAGATGCAAGAATGCATATTCTTGAAAAGATGAATGAAGTTCTTTCTAAGCCTAAGGAGTTAGCTTCAGATGCTCCATCAATGCAAAAATTCATGGTTAATAAAGATAAGATAAAAGAAATTATTGGAAAGGGTGGAGCAGTCATTAAGTCTATCCAAGAAGAGTCCGGAGCTGTTGTGGATATAAACGATACTGGAGAAATATCAGTCTTTGGTGATAACCAGGCTAAGATGCAGGCAGCACTTGATATTATCGATAAGATTATTGAAGAGCCTGAAGTCGATAAAGTTTATGAAGGAACAGTTGTGAAGATTGTTGACTTTGGTGCATTCGTAAATATTTTACCTGGAAAGGATGGATTGCTTCATATTTCAGAGATTTCGGAAGAGAGAACTGAGGATGTTTCAGCAGTTTTAGAAGAAGGACAGAAAGTTACAGTTAAGCTAATTGGTTTTGATAGGGGAAAAATGAAACTTTCAATTAAAGCCCTTAGTAAATAAAGTTCTAAAAGTCAAATTACGTTAAATATCCTTTTGAGGTAATTTGAAAACCATCATCAATTTTGGTTTCATATGCGTGTTAACCATTCCTTTATAGGGGGGAAATTATGGATAATGCAATGAAAATGATTGGTGATATAGTATCAAGTCTTACAAAGATCCTTGTTGCTGTTATCGGATTAGGTGTTGTAGCTGGTATCGTTTTTGGTGATACTTGGTTCTTCGGCGATGTTCTTTCAAATCTTCTAGGTGTTGTTTCTTCACTTGGTGATGCTGGACTCGTTGGATTACTTGTTGCTGCTATCCTAATAGGATTGCTTAAGTAATCATTTATTGTTTCAAAGGGAGATTAATTTCTCCCTTTGACTTAAAATCTTAAGAATGAAGCTAGATTTTTACTACTCATTAAACAAAATCAAAAGTTACCTCAAACAGGTCACAGACGTTCTTTTAGTTGTAGTCGCAGTTGCTCTATTGCTAGGAGTTCTTTTTGGTCCTGATGCCCCATTTGTTGGAGCAGTATATTCAAACCTTGTTACCATATTAGATACTATTGGGGATAGCGGAGTTGTTGCTCTTGTATCCTTGATAATAATTTTTTTAATAAACAAGAAGTAGAAATTGGTGGCTATGGGTGGAATTGAACCACCGACCCCAGCGTTATAGTCTTCAAAGCTAATAATTTCTGCCTTAATGAAACCTCTCTCAAAGTCTGTATGAATTCTTCCAGCTGCTTGAGGAGCAAGAGAGCCTCTTTTTAATGTCCAGGCCCTCAGTTCGTTTGGGCCAGCAGTAAAAAAAGTATCCAAACCAAGTATTTCATACCCTTTTTTAATAATTTTGTTAAGGGCTGGTTCTTCTATACCTTCTAATTCTAGAAAATCTTTTTTATCCTGCGCATCAAGGTTAGCTATTTCTTCTTCTAATTTAATTTGAACTTCAATAACTTCTTGATTCATTTTTTTTGCATATTCCTTAAGATTATCAAGATTCTCTTTAGATGATTTAGTATCAGAAACATTTGCAATGAAGAAGATTGGTTTAGTTGTTAATAATTGAAAAGACTGAATTATTTTTAGATCCTCTTTATTGGAGAAGTCAGATATATCAATAAAATCTCCAGACTCAAGAGTTTTTATACAATTCTCAATTAAGTTAAATTCATTAGCTAAATCCTTATCTCCAGACCTTAATTTCTTTTCAATTTTTTCTTTTCTTTTATTTAAGGTTTCTAGATCGGCAAAAATAAGCTCGAGATTTATTACCTCCGCATCTCTGGTTGAATTTATTTCACCATCTACATGAGTGATATTATTATCGTCAAAACATCTTACAACGTGAGCTAAGGCATTCATTTCTCTTATATTTGATAGAAAGCTATTTCCTAAACCTTCACCTTTAGAGGCGCCTTTAACCAATCCAGCAATATCAACTAAGTTTAAAGTTGTAGGTATAACTTTTTTAGCTTTTACTATTTCTTGTAATTTATCAAGTCTCGAGTCAGGAACTTCAACAACTCCAACATTTGGTTCAATTGTGCAAAAAGGAAAATTTTCAGCAGGTATAGAGGATTGAGTTATGGCATTAAATAATGTTGATTTACCTACATTTGGTAAACCAATGATTCCACATTTAAAGCCCATGTTAATTTACCAAGTTTTGAAGATTTTCTATTTCAAGGCTAAATATTTTATCTTTGTGAACCATAACTTTTTTATATAATTCTTCAAGAATTTGGGTCTCTGCTGGTTTAAACTTACCTAAAACCCAATTTGTAACTTCATTTTTTCTACCGGGATGGCTAACGCCAATTTTTAATCTTTTGAAATCTTTTCCAATAACATTAGATAAATCTTTTAATCCATTGTGACCACCATCTCCGCCACCAGATTTAAATTTTGCATCACCTATCTGAATGTCAATATCATCATGCAATACTAAAATGTGCTCAGGTTTGGCATTTAGATATCTTTTGAGCAATGAAGCAACTTTGCCACTCTCATTTACATACACATCTGGCGCTACCAAATAAACATGGGGCTCTACTTCACAAATACTACACTTTAATTTTGATTTTTTTACGAAAGTTAGTTCGTGATCTTTGGCAATTTTTTCAACCCAATCTTTGCCAATGTTATGCCTGGTATTGTTATATTTTTCTTCTGGATTTCCGATACCAAGAATAAATACCTTTTGCACAGGATAGTTATTCTGTAGCTTCTTCTTTTTCTTCTGATTCTTCAGAGCCTTCGTCAGAAGCTCCATCAGTGACCTCATCACCATCTTCGTCTCCTTCAAGAACTTCATCTTCAAGAGGTTCTTCTTCAACCACAGCTTTTGGAGCATTCACAGAAACTATCATTTGATCAGTTTCTTCTGTAAGTCCTGGAATTTCTGAACCCTCTGGAAGAGACAGGTCAGTAAGTCTAATAGAGTCTCCTAAATTAAGTTCGGCAATATCAACTTCAATAATTTCAGGAATATTTTCTGCAGAGCAAAGAATTTCGATATCTCTCATTGTTTTTGTAACAACTCCACCCTCTGTTTTAACTCCTACACAGTCTTCTTCATTTAAAAAGTTAAAGGGAATTGTGACTTTAAGCATAGTTTTCCTCGAAACTCTCATAAAATCAGCATGAAGCAACTTACCTTTCATGGGCTCTCTTTGAAGTTCCTTAAGAACAACCTTTTCATCACTGTCACCCACTTTTATGATTAGAACTTGAGTAAAAAATAGATCATTCTGTGATGCCTTTGTGAGCTCATTTAGAGGGATGTTTACATTTAAGAGCTCTTTCTCATTTCCATAAATTACAGCTGGAACCATATTATCACTTCTAATATTTCTGGCTCTATTGGAGCCAATCTCTGACCTTGAAACTGCATTTATCATTATTTGTTCTGACATAAAAACCTCTTATAAAAAAACCGCACTCAAGGATTCCTCATTAGAAAGCCTCTTAATACACTCTGATATTATTGGTGCGATCGATATGACGCGTATTTTACTGCATTTTTGACCATCTTGGGTAAGAGGAATCGAATTAGTTACAACAAGTTCATCAATCTCAGAATTACTTATTCTTTCAATAGCTGGACCTGACAAAACAGGATGAGTTATATATGCACTTACTTTACTTGCCCCAGCATCTTTTAAAGCCTTGGCTGCATTGCATAATGTTCCTGCTGTATCGATGATGTCATCAGGAACAATACATTCTTTTCCAGCAACATCACCAATTATGTTCATTACTTCTGACTCATTAGCCACATCTCTTCGCTTATCTATAATTGCAAGATCAAGACCATCTAGATATTTTGCTAACGCTCTAGATCTGACAACCCCACCTACATCTGGCGAGACAATAACTAAATTATCTTTAGAATAATGTTTGGATATATCTTCAACCATTAGTTTTGTTGCATAAACATTATCAGCAGGCATATCAAAAAAACCTTGGATTGTTTCAGAATGAAGATCTAGAGTTAGAACTCTATTAATACCAACAGAACTAAACATGTCAGATACAACTTTTGCACTAATTGGGACTCTTGAAGATCTAACTCTTCGGTCTTGTCTAGCATACCCATAATATGGAACAACCGCAGTGATCTTAGAAGCAGAAGATCTCTTTAGGGCATCAGCTAGTAACATTAGTTCCATGAGATGTTTATCAGCTGGAAAGCAGGTGGACTGAATTATAAAGGTATCATGACCTCTAACATTCTCATTAATTTCTACTTGGATTTCACCATCTGAAAAGGTTCCCAATTCAATAGAAGAAAGCTTATTATTTAAAAGTTTTGCGACTTCATCTGATAGATCAATACAAGATGACCCTGAAAAGATATCTATTGTTCCATTACTCATATTTATTTGGCTGGGGTGGTAGGATTCGAACCTACGCATGACGGGATCAAAACCCGTTGCCTTACCGCTTGGCCACACCCCATCTCTTTAAACTCCTGTCAATGGTGAGTATTGTAATCCTTCACAGAAAAAGAATCTCCAATTTTTTGGAATTTTTTGTAATATTTTTTTTAAATCATCTTTTTTGTCATACTCTATAAAGAGCGTTGAACCAGTTCCAGATAGCTTCAAATCATAATCATTTATATTGCTAGCATAAAATTCTTCAATGCTTTTATTTTCTCTTAGTAGAGTATCTAGGAATGAATTTTGATGTTTGGGACTTAATTTATCAATTTTGAGTTTTCTGAACATTTCACCAGTTGAAACTTCAATATTTGGACAAATAAGTAAGAATTTATTTTTTCTAAATTCAACATCTAAAAAAACGTCACCAATTCCTGTTGCAATAGCATTTTTACCATATATAAATATAGGAATATCTGCCCCTAAAGGCTTCCCAATCTTAGCTAACTCTTCTCTAGACAAATCAAGACCCCAAATTTTGTTTAATGCAATTAGAGTTGTTGCTGCATTAGAGCTTCCACCTCCAAGCCCAGCCCCAACTGGGATATTCTTTTTTAAATGAATCTGAATACCTTCATCTACTTCAAAATATTCTTTGATTGCGTTGAATGATTTAAAAATTAAATTATTTTCAGGCTCTATCTCTAAACCATCACAGCTAATATTGAAAGATTCATTACTTTTCTCGAAAGTAATCTCATCGAATAGGTCTATAAACTGAAAGGTGGTTTCTAAATTATGATAACCATCAATTCTTTTTGAAATAACTCTCAAGTTAAGATTTAACTTTGCAGGAGATAAAAACTTCATTTTGCTTCAATTATTTTTCTTTACTAGATAAGTTGTATAATAACATTCATAGTTTTGATCAAAAATGAAAAAAAATCTTTCAAATCAATCAATTTTTAGCTACAGCTAAATACTTAACTTAAATAATGCAAGAAATTCACCTAGTTGGAATAAACCATAAGACCTCAAAGGTTTCAGATAGAGAAAGATTTATCGTCGATGATTCAAATCTCGTTTATCTAAATGATTTTCTAATTTCAAAATTAGATAAAAAGATTTCTGGTTTTTTTGGCCTTTCTACATGTAATAGGACTGAAATATATTTCTATGGAGACAAGGGCATAGAAGATGATGTCCTAAAACTAACTAAGGAGGCTCTTAATATTTCTGATATACCTGATAAAAACTTTTATATTTATGACGGTTTAAAAGCATTTGAGCATATGTGTAGAGTTTGTTGCGGCATAGATTCTCAAGTGGTTGGGGAGCAAGAAATATTTGGACAATTTAAAAACGCATATAACTCAGCCAAAGCTTTTAGGATCGTTGGGAAAGAACTTATGATTTATGTTGAAAAAGTTTTTGAAATTACAAAAAAAGTAAGAACTGAAACAAAGATAGGTATAAATCCGTTATCTGTGAGTGGCTTATCATTCAACCTCGTAAAGGAAATATTTGAGAATCCTGAAAACAAGGAAGTCCTTGTAATTGGAGGAGGAGATTTAGCAAAATCTATAATTAAAAACCTCTTTGACAAAGGCTTGAGGTCTATTTCTGCTATAAATAGAACTATAAAAGAAATAAAGATATCTGAAGATTTTTCTATAATTCCGATGCCTCTAAATCTAGTACATAGAGAAATTATTAATGCTGATATTATTATTTGCTCTGCATCAAGTCTTACACCAATTATCGGTAAAGGAGCAGTTGAAAATGCATTTAAAAATAGAGGAAACAAACCAATGATGATAATAGATTTGGCTGTTCCTAGGAATGTTGAGCCAGAAATAGAAGATTTAGAACTGGTTTACTTGTTTTCAATTGATGATATCGAAAAGATTTCTCAAGATAATCTTGAAGAAAGATTGGTTGAAGCTGGAAGAGGAAAAGAGATCATCAAATATCAAGCCTTAAAATCACATAAAACTATTAATTCAAAGATAGAAGATGACAAATTTGCTTTTGAGATATTAGAACTTCTTAAATCTATAGACAATAAAAGAGTATTTGAACTTTCCAATGACAACGACATAAATTTAGAGTTTTTAACTCTTGTTGAAAATACAAACAATATTCAATTATCAGAAAAGCTTAGAAAAAAAATTGAACTTATCGATGGCCAAAAACTTATTTCAATAATTTCTAATTATAAATAATGCAAGATTCTATTGAGGCAAAGCTAATAAAACTTTCAGAACGCCTTTCAGAAATTGAAAAACAATTAATTGAGGAATCCTCAACTTTAAATCAAGATGATTTAATTTCATTAAATAAAGAGTTTTCGCATATTCAACCTATTGTTGATCTTTATTCCAAGTATCTAAAGGTTCTCGATGAAAATACACAAGCAATAAGTCTTTCAAAGTCTGATGAAAATGAAATTAAAGAATTGGCTCAAATAGAGGTTGAAGAAACAGAAAACTCAATGAATGAAATCCTTGGAGAGCTAAAGTTAATGCTTTTACCAGTTGATGAGGATGATGAAAGATCAGCTTTTTTAGAAATCAGAGCCGGAGCAGGAGGAGATGAAGCTGGGATTTTTTCAGGTAACTTATTTAGGATGTACTCTAGGTTAGCAGAAAGGGAAAAATGGATTATTGAAATTATTTCCCAGAAAGATGCAGAGCATGGAGGCTTTAAAGAAATAATTGCAAAAATATCAGGAAAGCTAGTCTACAAAACACTTAAATTTGAATCGGGAGTTCATCGGGTTCAAAGAGTTCCTGAAACTGAATCACAAGGTAGAGTCCACACATCAACATGTACCGTTGCTGTCCTTCCTGAGGCAGAAGAAATAGATGATATAGAGATAGATAAATCAGAAATAAGAGTAGATACTTTCAGAGCGTCTGGAGCAGGGGGTCAGCATGTTAATAAAACTGACTCAGCTGTAAGAATTACTCATCTTCCAAGTGGTTTGGTTGTAGAGTGTCAAGATGATAGGTCGCAGCACAAAAATAAGACAAAAGCATTATCCCTCTTAAGCGCCAAGTTAAAAAAACAGGAGGAAGAAAATCAGCAAGCTGAAATAGCTTCTGAGAGGAAGATCCTTGTAGGCTCAGGCGATAGAAGTGAAAAAATTAGAACTTATAATTTTCCTCAAGGAAGAGTTACTGACCATAGAATTAAACTTACCCAGCATAATCTTGATCAAGTAATGGATGGAGATATAAGATCTATCAGCGATGCCTTAATAGCAGAAAATCAGCTAGAAATGCTTGCTCAGCTTGAATTAGATAATAAATGAAGTCTGAAAAAGATATTGATCTTTCTGAATTAAGCTTTGAGACCAAAAGGGACATAAATTTCTACATAAAAGAAAAATTTAAAGACTCATCTAAATTTACTCAAAGTCAAATCAATAAAATAGAAAATGTTGCTAAATCTTTAGAAGATGGATACCCGAGGGATTACTTAATTGGAAACTCTGAATTTTACGGAAGAAAATATTTTGTAGATCAAAGAGTTCTCATTCCAAGACCTGAAACAGAAGTTCTTGTGGATACCATAAAAAGTTTAAATTTATCTGATGGCTCAATTCTATGTGATCTTGGAACAGGATCAGGATGCATTGGCATTTCTTTAGCAATGTTAAATGAGAGTTTCATTGTATTTGGTGTAGATATTTCTGAAGAAGCTATTCTAGTTGCAAGAAAGAATGATCTAACTTACATGAAAAAAAATTTCTTTTTAATCCAATCAAACTGGGCTTCATGTTTTCAAGAAAACTCTATCGACTGCATAATTTCTAATCCTCCATATATCGATAAAGATGATTCTCACCTAGCAGATCTGAAGCATGAGCCATTATTAGCACTTGTTTCTGAATTACACGGGCTAGAAGCTTTCGAAATTATTTCTCAACAAGCCAAACAATTACTTAAGAAAGATGGATTACTACTTCTAGAGCATGGCTTTGATCAAAGCGAGCATGTAGAGAAAATTATTTATAAAAATGATTTAAAATTAATTAGAAAGATAAAAGATCTATCAGGAAATGATAGAGTGATATTGGCACAAAAATGAACTTAGATTTTTTTGAAAAACAGTTACTTATAGATAATTTCTCCGAGAAATTACAAAAAAAGATCTTTGATACAAATTGTCTTGTAATCGGAGGAGGTGGCATTGCTCATCCGCTACTCACCTATTTAGTTTCGACAGGTTTTGGAAATATTTCAATTGCTGATGGTGATAAGGTTGAGCTATCAAATCTTCACAGACAATACCATTTTAATGCAAGCGATCTCAATAAAAGAAAAGCAGAAGTCTTGAAAGAGAAATTTAAGAATGAGTACGAATTTATTGATATTAAATCAATAAATAAATTCCTTGAGGAAAAAGATCTATTCGAATTAATTGAACATCATGATTTGATTTTTGATGCATCTGATAATTTCCAAACAAGATATATCTCTAATGATGTGTGTCATGAGCATAAAAAACCCTTAATATCTGGAGCAGCAGAGGGGATGCTAGGAATTGTTGCTGCTTTTAACTTTAAAGAAGATTCACCTTGCTATGAGTGCCTATTCCCAAGAAACTATGACTTAAATGAAAATACCTGCCAAAACTCTGGTATTACACCTTCAGTGCTGGGCATAATTGGATCTTTTATGGCTTCAATTGCTCTAAAAATAATTGCTGATAATGCATTTAGGAGTTCGGTAATGCGGATAAATTTATCTGATCTTAGTATTTCTCAGCCAAAACTTAAAAAAGATGTATTGTGTAAGATTTGTGGAGAAAACAAAGGATGATAACAGGCTATATTGAGGGCTATTATGGTATTGAACTATCTTGGAAAGAGAGAGATTCTATAATATCAAAACTTCATCAGGTCGGATGCAATACTTATTTTTATTGCCCGAAAGAGGATCCTTATCATAGAGTTAGATGGAAAGATGATTATCCAATTGATTGGATAGAAGATTTTAAAAAATTCAAGTCCAATGCAGATAGTGCTGGAATTGATGTTATCTTTGGCATTTCTCCGGGCGCATCTTTGGAGTTAAAAGATTTTGAACATTTAGAAAGAAAAATAGGCATCTTTAAGGAGCTATCTATTGAAAATTTCTGTATTCTTTTTGATGATATTCCTAAGGAAAAAGAGCAATTCTCTCTTCATAAAGAAGTGCTTGAACTTTGCTTAGAAAAGTTTCCAAATATTAATTTTTCTTGTGTGCCGTCACAGTATTGTAAATACATGGTTGAAAATTCTAATAATTCTTATTTAGCAGAATTAGATAAAGTTGATACAAGTATTCCTTTCTTTTGGACAGGAAATCAAGTTATAACATCCAATTATTCTGATAATAATATTGATAGTTGGAAAGAGTTATTTCGTGAGGATAGAGACTTAATAATTTGGGATAATACTTTTGCAAATGACTATTGTGTTCCTAAGATTGTTATGCAAAATTTTGATGGCTTTTTTTCTAAAGATGATAAAAAAGTATCTGGGTTTCTCTTAAATGCGTCTGGTATAGAGTTAATAGATCTTATTGCTATTGAAATATTAGACAATGCATTAAAGGAAAAACAAATAATGCTCGATGATATTCTAAAAGATAGAGGCTTTCCTAAAGAACTCATTAATCTAAGTCATTTTTTTAAAATAAATATTTCATCGAGCTTTTCAGATGATGAAAAAAAAGATCTAGATTTCCTCCTTTGGAACTGGAATGGAAAGATAAAAAAGTTTTTTTATCCATATCTCCACCAACTCAACCAAATTTTTAATGAAACAGATAAGCATGAAATTAATGGTTTAAAAAAGCGCTTTCGTATTAAATAATAAAGATATTTTTATTAGAAGAATATTAGGTTAATATTTAATTTAAATTATAAGAAATATGAGTGAAGTTCCAGTATATGTTGTAGCAAATATCGTAATTCAAGATCCTGATACTTATAAAAAATATGAAAAAGGATTCTTTCCGATATTAAAGAAATATGAAGGCAAGTTCATTACTTTTGACGATAATATTGGTCAACTTGAAGGAAGTTCTGAAGTTTCTGGCAGAGTTATAATCTTTTCTTTTCCAAATGAAAACTTAGCCGATCAATGGTATAGCAGTGTCGAATACCAAGAATTAAGTGCTTTTAGAAGAGAGGGCACCGATACCATTTCAATTTTTAAAGTTAAAGGTCAACCACCAAGAAATTAAAGGAGGAACAATTATGTTATTAGGAGATATGCAAGACTGGAAACCGAATGTTGCAAGCATTATAGAGTATGCTGCAGATATTTATCCTGAGTCTGAAGTAGTAAGTAAATTAGTAAGTGGTGAAGTCCATAGGACTAACTACAAAGAGGTATGTGTTAGATCAAGGAAGTTAGCTTCAAAACTTTCTCAAGATGGTTATAAACAAGGAGATGTCATCGCTACTCTTGCTCTAAACACATTTAGGCATCTTGAGGCATATTATGGTGTTTCAGGAATGGGCGCAGTTGTTCATACTTTGAATTTTAGATTACATCCCGAGCAGGCAGTTTACATAATTAATCATGCTGAAGATAAAGTAATCTTTGTTGAGGCACCTTTTGTTCCTATCCTAGAGGCGCTTCAAGAAAACCT